>Ga0208800_1000001_pt1 | contig 165921 bp, 215 predicted proteins | sample ColrivemetaGS541_FD_187619 | JGI IMG/M metagenome (GOLD analysis project Ga0208800, IMG submission 187619) | Estuarine microbial communities from the Columbia River estuary - Freshwater metaG S.541 (SPAdes) (version 2) | ecosystem: Environmental > Aquatic > Marine > Intertidal zone > Estuary ...
AAATTATTAGGGTTATTATTTCTCTTATTAAAATCTACATGATGACAATGTGTTGTTTTATCATATGTATATACACCCTTCCATAGATTCCACCAATCAGCCATTTTATGAGTAAATACCCAAGTTAAAGCGTTTGGCATCCAAGTCATTTCATATCCATCGATTGTTATACTTTTTTCTTTTTTGGATGAAATTTTTCTATACAAGGGGTAAAGAGACAAACCCTCACTCATTTCATCTGCTCTGATATAAGAACCATCAGATTTCATCCATTTGTGGTCAGGGGTACATATAACAGATTCTCCATTATCAAGAGTAACTTTAATTAGCTCTGCATTCTTCTTAGTCAATCTAGCATGCTTAATCTCAGCTAAACCAATCTGTCCATCATTTCTAACAGTGTAGCAGAAATTTTGAATTCCTTTTTCTTGTTCTTCTATAAGTTCAATGAATGAAATTTCTCTTCCATCTGCTAAAGAAATTCTAGTAGAACCAACAAAACATCCCGCTGCGCTATCGCCTTCCACAATAAATAGCTCTGTATTTACATTATCTTCGGAGTTACAATCAGACAACTTTCCTGGTAAAGAACCTGAACGGCCTAAGAAACTCTGTCTCTTAATATTTTCTGATGCTCTTTTTGCTGCTGCTCTTGCTTTCGCTGCTCTAAAAGCTCTGTCAGCAATATTCTTGACAATGGTCGGATTCTTTTCAAAATATTCTGTTACAGCTTCTGAAAATAGTCGATTAACTACACTTTCAACTTCTTGAGAGCCTAATTTACCCTTTGTCTGCCCTTCAAATTGTGGTTGTGGTAGTCGGACAGAAATAATACCAACAATACCTTCACGAATATCATCTCCGGTAAGGTTGGGTTCTTTTTCTTTAATTACACCAGATGATCTAGCGAATTGATTTACTACTCTTGTGATAGATGTTTTAAAGCCACTAAGATGAGTACCACCATCAGCGGTATTAATATTATTAGCATAGGTATATAGAGTTTCATCATCTTCTTCTCCATATTGAAAAGCTACTTGAACATTAATCTTACCTAGCTTATTTTCAAAAAAGAATGGTTTTGATGGATAAACATTTGTACGTGATTTAGTAAGATAAGATACATAATCAGAAATACCACCCTCAAAATAAAAATCTTCTTTTATACCAGTGGAATCATTCTTATAGCAAATCTTCAACCCACCATTTAAATAAGCAGTTTCACGTAGACGGCGTAGTAATATCGCTTCATCAAAGTGAATATTGTCATTGCTTCTCTTATGCCAAATCCTATAAATGACATATAAGGATTGCTCACTAACATTAATTGGTTTAAAAATATCATAAAACATTGCGCCATTAACTTCGCCATTAATCAAAGCTTTGCGCCATTTTCCAGAGCATTCAGCAAAAACTTCATCAATTTCAAAATCATCAATCAAATGCTCACGAAAAGCATCTTCCACTGCAAATTGACCAAAAATGTTATAGTCTGGTGTGAATGTGATTTTTGTGCCTGTAGAAGATGAATTTCCTACCTCTTCTACTTTACCAGCGGGAATACCACGATCAAAACTAAGGAGATATTTTTTCTTATCACGAGAAACTTCAACATCAAGTCTTAAAGAAAGAAAGTTTACACAAGAAGCTCCTACTCCATGCAAACCACCTGATGCTTCATATCCAGAACCATCATCACCAAACTTACCACCTGCATGAAGTTCCGTAAGTACAATTTCAAGAGTACTACGCTTCTTAGGATCTTCTTGTTTTACTGCTACAGGGATACCACGTCCATTATCGATAATAGTTACGGAGCGATTGTCTTTAGAAATAATAACATCAATTTTAGAACAATGACCCGCCATATGTTCATCTACAGAGTTATCTAAAATCTCCCATACTAAGTGATGTAGTCCTTTCTTACCAGTATCACCAATATACATAGCAGGACGAGTACGTACTGCTTCTTGACTTTCTAGAATCTGGATAGAATCTTCGTTGTATTGACTTGCCATTATTTTTCCTTTTAGGCATAAAAAAATGCTGTGATTTAGTTACCACAGCATTCTACCCCAAATACAGCTTATTTACAATATTTTAGCTTGGATCTAACAAGTCTACCAAGTAATGTTTTCCTTGTTTATCTAATATCTCAGCTGTTTTGACAAATCTAATATATCTCGATGCCATTCCACCCATACCGGGAGGTCCACCACCTTGCGCTTTGCCTACATTTTTAGCAACATTAAGTGCAATACCCTTAATAGTATCTGATAATTCTTCCAAAGATGTTATATCACCAATAGTTTGATCTTTAGGTAATCTTTCCCATCTGCTATCTTCTGTTCTTTTTTGTTCTTTTTCTTCGTCTTCAGGAGATACATCTTTTCTAGGGATTCTTTTACCAATATGAAGATCGTTAACTGTTCCAGTTTCTTCTCCACCATATGTAGTCCAAACGTATAAAGCGATATCTTCAGCAGATTCACCAAGCTTATCAAAAATAATTGTTTGAATATCGATATCGTATAGAATTTTACCTAGTTCATTTAAAGGAGAACCGATTTCTTCTCTTTGCCCAACAGGAGCTCCGGGGGCTGACATAGGAGCAGTAGGAGCACCACCCATGCCCATCATAGGATCCATACCCATCCCGCCACCCATACCCATATCACCACCCATAGGAGGTGCTGGCGGGGCTGCAGGAGGCATTTCTTGAGCGAATCTATATTTTGACATTATTAGCTTGTTCTACTTAAAAAGTCAGACCAGTGGGAACCTCTACCTGGTGTATGAAATGCTGTAGTTTCGTGCATAGTATCATCAATGACAACTTCAGGCTCTTCTGTTTCTGAAAATAAATCATCTAATAATTTAGGGTTGAGAACATTCATGCCATTCCAGTCATTTTGTACCGCTGAGGCTTTTCTTACGATTTGCTCATGACTTAATCCTTGAGCATCAATAAATTCATTGGATGAGTCCATCTCAGAGACATTACTCATCGCAATCAAGATAGCATCAGTCATTTTTGATTCTACTAATCTAGAATTATCTGAAGCAGTTTTGGTCATTTTTGAAGCTGTTTTCTTGAATATATCAGATGCTTCAGCTATAATTACTGCTTGCTCATCGTTCCCTAAATTAGGAACGATTTCTTCTAAAAGTAAATGTAAACTAGACTCGATTGACATTATTATCACCCTACTGATATTTCTTGATATATTATATTTTGTTCTTTAAACATTTTACACCTTCCTTTAATGTAACACTGATGGATAAACTGCAACAGCCAGAGTATCAGCACCAGTTTCTTTTACTGGATAGGAGAATGTTCTTAATTTAGTTAATGAAGCGTTATATACTTCTATTTGACTTAGTAATGTAGCATCTTTACCTGCTACAAATATTTCACCAGCTTTGTTAATACATATAGCATTAGGTGATGACATTATGATGACTTCACTTTGCAATAAACCACTTGTATTATATTTTCTTAGTAATCCGTTAGAAGTTGTTACATAAATGTTTCCACTAATATCTACACTTACTGATTGAGCATTAGTACATGTAAAATGAGTGACATATACTCCGCTACTATTAAATTTGATAATTTTGTTATTATTTTCTGCTATATAAATATTATTATTTATATCCAGGCAAATACTCGTGACATTGTACATAAGAACATTTGTATTATATTCATTTATCCAAGTAGTTACAGTATTGGTACTATTTAGTTTATTTATATTATAAACAAACACAGATGATACAAATGTTTTATAGACTACATATTTATTATTACTACTGTCTAAGGCTATTGATGTTGGTATAGAATTTGTATTCAACGAAGAAATATTAATTTCATTTGTAATTGTAATATTTGTTTCTAGAATCCAAGCATTATTAGCTTTGTCATATGATCTTTGTCTTAAATTCCTATTTGATGATACTTCCCAAATTTTTCCATTTGAATCTACATCAAAAGCATCATATGTATTAATATTATTTACTGAAAGATTTGAAATTGTATCGCCTATGGAATTCTTTAGAACAATACCTGTCGGCTGAATCATGTTGGTTGGGCCAGAGACAAAATTCAAATACATTAATTGTTCATTAGAAACAATAGTAGTATCTTGTGGAGTTTCAACTACAGTAGATTCACAATTAGCACTAGGATTTTTACCATCATAAGGCTTGAACTGTGTAACAAATCTCATATTTCTAATAAGACTAGGATTTTGCCCAGATGGAACATATACAGCCAAACCTATTTTAGTAGATTTTGCGATATTATTTTTACTTAGGTTTGATCTACCTAAAGATATAGCATTAGTTGATAATGTTGGTAAATCATTCCAAGCTGAAGGATCTGAATTATATACAGCTAATCCATCTGCTAAATTCCATGTAATATTAGAAGATCCAATAGTATAATAAGGAACTGTAGATGCTGGTTGTGGTAAAGATATTAAATAATCTTTATTTTCACTAGCTATTCCTGCGATTACTTTAGTTACTGCTCCAGGGAATATTTCAGTATTTTCGTTAAAATCTGTAGCTCTAACCCATCTACCGTCTGAACCAGTGCCAGCGAATTCTACAGAATATATACCATTAGCAGAACTTGTTGATTGATTCTTTACTAATATTCTATCCCCAGCTAATACTTCTAATCCATCAACTGTTATTGGAGCTCCGCCATATAAAGTAGCTATATTTGTGGTTGTGGCTAATCTACAATCATTAAATCTTACTGTATTAGGTTGTTTAGCCCAATAAATATTTGTGGAATTTAATACAGGTGAAGATGAACTTAACCATATACCATACCAGCTATTCCCATCTACAATTCCACCAGTTACGCTTACTCTCAAATAGGGATTTAATTCAGAAGTAGAATTCATCTTAGAATGTCTTACTAACTTAACACTTCTAGAATAACCTAAAGTATATAATCCATTTTGAGTAGCAGATGTTTGATCTTTAACAATAACAGTAATACCATCTGCTAATGCAACACCATTTAAAGTACCTGATGCTAATGCTGATAAGTCTATATTTGATCCAACAGAAATAGTATCTGCATTTGGAAAATTAGAGCTCCATGTATTAGAATTCATAAAATACACATCAGAAGATCCAACTGTTGTAGAAGCAGAATCAAAATAAGATTCCCATACAGTATCTAAACCTGTTGCACTATTTAACACAGATACAGTTAATGGTTCAATTGAGAATTGATCTGCTGTAGCATTTCCTGAAGTTACTCTCGAATAAATAGGTTTTTTAGCAGCTCTTACAAATGTTCCTAAATAACGGTCAGCAGCTGTTGTTTGTCCACGAAGTAAAACTCTATTTGAAGTTGATGATGTTAAATCTACACCATCAATAGTATCTGGTACCGCATTTGTAAGATTAGAAATATTAGTAGCAGTAACAGCATTTGCTTGATAATAATACTTTAATGAACTTACAATTCTAAAATATTTATCTACAGTATTAAAAGTATAAGAAGTAGCAGGTGGTAGATGCAATTCATATTCTTGATTTAAAGTACTACCATCATTAACTAATACTTTACCATAAGCAAATAATTCATTATCAGCATCAAAATATGGTGCTCTTGCTAATGTAAAATTATTTGTAGCTTTATATAAATAAATTCCATTTTGAGATGGATTTGTTATTTGGTTCTTTACTAATATTACATCATTAGCTGCTAAGAACGTACCATCTATAAAGTTTGGAGGTGATGCAAGATTGATATTTTGTGCAGATCCATTTGTAGCTAATCTGGCAGTAAAATCAGTTAATAATGATTCATCTAAGAAATCTATTCCAGACGTTCCTAATGTTGTAGAAGCTGGATCATAATAAGATCTGAATGTTTTTGCGCTTGGTAATGTAGTAGAAACATATATTGGCGATATTCCTACTGACTGATATGTTGTGTCTCTTGTTAATGTGTAAGAATATTTAGAAATAGCAAAATCATAAATACCATTACCAGGAACATTTGAAGCCAAGTTAGCTGTTAATAAAACAGTATCAAAATTAGCCAGATTATAAGAATCTACAATCATAGGCATAGATGTTAATGATGCGACAGATGTATTATATCTAACTGTTACTGTTTGAGCTACATGATATGATTCTGGAATAAAATTTAAACTTCCAAAATCTTGATCTAATAAATAATAAGATACAGTTGGAGTAAGAGTTAAAACAGTATTACTTGGAGTGTATTTAGGTCCAACATATGGTGCTCTTACTCTACATCCAAATCTAGTATAGTTTTCTGCACCTACTCTTTGTAATGTAATAATTCCAGAACCTACAGAAGCTATACTCCAAATACCTGTTTCAGGGCTACCATCTGTGTTTGGATAATCATAATATGGCTGAGGATAACCATAATTTACTAATACTCTTTGACCAACTGTAGGAGTGCCATTACCAATTAGCTTACTCGTTAGAACATTAGAAGTTCCAGTTTCATATAAACTTTCTTGATATCCTAAAGTAACAACCCATTGGCATGTTTGTAATGTATCAATTCCGTTTATTGTACTAGAGGTTCCGCCAGCATCAGATAAACTGCTATAAACATGAATATTATGTGTGCCTAGAACAAATGTGTTAGCAGTTGTATATCCAGAAGGAGTGGTTTCTGCTTGCATATAAAAATGAGCATATCCTGAAGGTAATACTTGGATTCTTACTAATGTAGGCTTAATTAATTCAGAAGTAGTATCAAAGCTTGAATGTCTACTCCATGAATTAGCAGATCCAATTTGATAGATACCATTTTTTGTTTTATCAGTATCATAATCTACAAGAATAGTATCTCCTGAGACTAATGCTCTTGAGATACCAAAACCGTCAGTGATGATAGCTGTACCACTTACTGGATTACCTGTGAAATAATATGTACTGGTAAATTTAGTCCAGGTTGCTGTTTGTTCTTTCCATGTTTGAGTAAAATCGTATGACAGATAATTTGATTGGAACTTATAGGATGGAATATAAATTTCTCCATGATTTGTTCCTTTCATTGTTTCTACAGATATATGAGAATATCTAGCATCTAAATTTACTGTGTTAATATTTGAAGTGTAAGTGATATTATTGGAAATTGTAGATTCATAAGGTGCAGGGGATCCATTAACATAATAGATACCATTTTCATTTTTATTCGTTTGTGTTCTTACTACAATCTTATCATTATTCAGCAATTCCGAAGCTATAACCCCATTAATTGATGCTGTGATTGTTGGAAATGAATTAACAGAATATCCAGATAAATTTTCTGTTGTGTAATATTTAGCAGAAATATTTGTAAATGAAGAATAATTAAAGAAAGTGACGTTAGCCGAACCCAAAGCAACACTAGTACCAGGAGCATATAACATCCAAGGAGTAGGTTGTGTGCCAGCGGTTAATGTAACTTTTGCTCCTCTAATAATCTGGTTATATCCAGAAACAGGATTGAATTGATATGTAAAACTACTAAGAGTAGAAAGATAAATTCCATTTTCTATTGGATTTGTTTGTCCTGTTACTAAAATAGCCTCACTATCAATAGGTGCTTTACTAAATTGTGTTTCAGGAATTTCGCCAGCCAGATTGACATTAATTATAGTAAGATTAGTACATGGTCTATAAATATATGGAGTATTTAATCTATCTTCTACTACAATTGCTCCATTTGTTACTGAATTAATTGAGAAAAGATTATTTTGTATACCTCTTGTCATATAGTAGAAATTTCCACCATATGAGTTGGTACCATTTTGCAAGAAGACTATTGTACTTACTAGTTCATTTGTTGTATCAAAACTTGTTGATCTAGCCCATACACCATTGCTTCCTGTACCAGCGCTTGTAACAGAATATATACCATTTTGATATGTTGCTGTCTGATTTTTGACTAGTACTAAATCCCCATTAATAAGGGTGATTCCATTAACAACATTCGGAGCTGCTGAAAGATTGATATTAGAAGATGTGGCAACTTTAACTGTTGTAGTTCCAAAATAATGTGTAGCATCAGTCCATTGTAGATTCGTATTTGATAAAGTAGCTCCATGATAATATCGGAATACTTTACCCTTGTTTATTGTTCCACTTAAAGAGTAGATGCCAATTTGTCTATTATTTGTGCTATTACGTAATAAGAAATCAATATTATTCCATTGAGAATCTTTATTTACAGCATTTTGATTTACAGGATATAAACTACTGACATTATAAACACCATTTTGTGATGCGGTAGTTTGTTTTCTTACTAAAATCCTGTCATTTAAGTTTAATGTATATCCATCTAAAATATCAGGAGCATTAGTGAAATCTGATATATTATTAGTAGAAGCAACTGCACAAGATGAAAGAGCTCTTCTTGTCGTTCTTTCTACCCATTTAATTGATAATCCAGCATCATAAGTAGCTGTAGTACCAGGCTCTCCTCCTGATGCATACATAAAATATGACTTTCCTACATCAGGACATGAAGCGTTATCAATAGTGGTAATTCTTCCTCTAAATATAACATTAGCTTGTGTATCTAATTTATAGTATAGGGAAGATGTGGAGCTAACAGAATCTACAAAATATAATCCATTTTGAGTTTTTGTAGTCTGTGATTTTACTAGTAAATTATCTCCAGAGTTAAGAACAATACCATCATGTGTATCTGGAGCATTATCTAATATATCACTAGCAAAACCTGATATATTAGTAGTTGTTGATGTAACAGCATTGGGCAGCACTATTGGATCAACAGTATCTAATAAACAATATTTAAATCTATATCCTAATTGATATAAATCTGATCTTAATGTTGGATTAGTAGGACTTGCTGCTCCATAAATATCACCTATAGTTGTGTCAAGCCATAGTTTGACACATTCAACAGAAGAATTTAGCCATTGTAATTGAATAATTTTTTTAGAAGAATATATACCATCTTCAATTAAACCAAAATCAAGGCCAGGGAGCTGCGGAGTTGTTATTGTTGATCCGTTAGTGTTGTCTAGTTCTACCCAAATTAAAGCTTGTGACATATTATAATCCGAAAAGATTTGTACAGGAGGTTATTTTATTTTTCTACCTCCTGTGTTAATTATCTTCTTTGTGCTTCTGGTTTATTGAAGATTTCACTAGCAACAGCTGCTAATTCAGATCTTTCTACCTTAGACAGAGTAATAGAAGCAACTAAATGACTATGTCTACCACCAGAGATAGCATGAGCAAGTCCGTTTGATTTAGAATCCAAATATGGGTTTTCTACCTGTGATAAATCGCCTAAAAGAATAACTTTAGAGTCTTTACCGCATCTTTCGACAACCATTCTAGCTTCTTTTGGAGATAAGTTTTCAGCTTCATCTAATAGAATAATGCTTCTTGGTATACTTCTACCTTGAATAAATGCCATTGCTTCTACTTCGATGATTCCTTCTCTAACCATCTCTTCAAACATATTATTTGCTGATAATGATTTTGATCCTAAGATCTGATCAATATTATCTCTAATTGGTCCTAACCATGCAGATACTTTTTCAAACTTATCTCCAGGAAGAGCACCAATATCTTTACCACCTACTGGGATTAAAGGCTTCATAACAACAATCTTGTCATATGTGCCTTCGTTGATTTGCTGTAATGATGAAGCTACGGCTAAAAAGCTTTTACCAGTACCAGCTTTACCAGAAATAGTTACTAGAGGTACAGTTTTGTCATAAAGTGCTTCTAATGCACATTTTTGTTCAAGATTCTTACCCTGAACATTTTGATATGCTTTAACTGTGGAATTTGATTTATCTTTTAATGTTCGTAATAAACCATTTTTATTATATGTTGGGCATTTAGCTTCTCCATATTCAAAAATGAGAAATTCATTAGGATAATATGTTCCAATGTTATTTCTTAATTCTTCTGATAGATTAGTGATAGGTGTGTCGTCATCACTCCATAACATTTTCCAATCAGTTTCAGAAGTACAAGAAATATATTTTAACCCATTATAATCTTTTTCATCTAATTGATCTGATTTATAATTTTCAGAAAAACAGTTCCAAGAAATAGCACGTATTCTTAAACCTGTATCTTTAGTTACAACACATACTTTTTTTCTAGGATTAGCTGCTTTCAGAGCCAAGCAGCATTCAATTATAGCGTTATCCGAATGAACTTTTACAATGTTAGGTCTTTCGTTTTTTTGTAAAGGAGACTCTGTATTGTAAACAAACAATCTACCATTTTGTTCATTGATTTTGACACCCTTCATTAAGTCTTGGAGGGTGAAAGCTTCCAAATGTCTGAAAACTTCTCTTGCACTCCAACCAATGATGTCACGCTTGGTTTTCATGTCATCTAAATCATCAATAACAGCAAGAGGTAAATAGATATCATTATCTGCGAATTTATACAATGAATAAGGATCATGTAAAAGAACACAGGTATCGATTATATATATGTGTTTTGCCAATTTGTTTCCTCCTGGCAATCTAAAAAATGGGGATTAATTTCCCTCACTGCAATATTCCCTATGTAGCATGTTATGTCCTATATTGGTTTAAGCAGATCAAGGTTTTGCAATTATTTAATTTTCAGGCAATTTATCAATAAAATCAGCAGCTTTTTCATCAAATTTGGTATTGTGAGACCTTAAATTCAAGATCATTTGTAGCTTTTCTTTATCAAATTGCTTCATTTCATCACCTGACATCCATTTGCTTTGTTTATTATCATTCTCAATTTTTGATAGATTTTTAGTCAATTTGCCATTATGAAGGTCTTGTAGATCATTTTCCAAATTTGTTTTTAAATAATTTTTAGCTGTTTCAAGAGAAGTGGTTTCTAATAAATTATAATCGCTATATGAGACTGATGTTAATTCCCCATTAATCATCACTTTATTACCGTCAGGGCTTACTACTTGATTAGATGTATTCCTTCTTAAAAATAAATTTGTTCTTGGAATACATATATAAATCTTGAAAGGTAATGACTCTTCAATCTGTTTAGAGTCTGTCAATCTTAGCACTTCGTTTTCATCATTAACGATTGACAGAACTAATTTAGATTTTGTGTCTTTGATAAGAAAATCCCATTCATAGTTATGCTCTGATGTTTGTGGGTAAAAAGCAGGAGCTAGATTAAGTTTATCTTTCATCTCAGCAACAGTGAAAAATAAAGAAAATCCAATAGAATCTTCTGGTGTTCCTTTGCGATATGTTCCAACTTTATTCCAATCTACAATGAATGGATTTTCTGCATCTAAATTGGAATCTTCTGTAAATTCACCTTTATCGTAAATATTTCTCAACAAAGAATCTTCTAGAATTCTTCTTGCTCTAACTAGATTTAAGAATTCTTCATTAGTACCACCAAAATCAGGGTGTTTCTTTCTAGCTTGTTTTCTGAATGCTTTATCAATTAAATCAGAAATGAAAATTTTATCATTTCTAGTATTACCTTTAGGGAAAGCTTCTCTCGCAATATCTAATATCTCATAGTAATCTTGACTAAAATCAATAATCTTTTTTGGATCAAATTCATTGGACATACAGGAATTATAAAAGATAAAGCATTATAATTGTAATTATGTGGTACAGACTCGCTCAAAATTATGATATTGACGGTAATCTTGTAGAGGATCAGATATTAGCAGATCCTCCGAAAAATCCCGCCCCACAAAATTTAGAAGAAACAGAACAAGATATACCAGCAGGGACAGATATACCTAAACCTGTCCAAGATCTTACAGCTGGAATGAGACTACCACCTATCCATCAGTTTTGTCATTGTTATATTCAAAATCATCCTGGTGGTAAAAAAGTATGGCAATTTAGTGAAAATTGCTGTGAAGAATGTAAAAGTTTAGCTTTAGATTTTAATTCTAAACAAGATCAGATGTATTCACAGTCCTGATTTTAATATTATATCCCAGTAAATTAACATCAATCTTTTTATTTAGATATGTTTTGTTTGGACATTTTGCTTTGGATATATAATAATTTATTTTTCTTTTAGATTCAGGTTGGAAAATAGAATTTTTAATTATTTTATTAGTATGTTTTTTGATTAAATCCCAAGACATATTAGTATTGAAACATTTGTCAAAGATTTCATTTTCCAGTGATTGCAATTCTTTTTTATATAGAATTATTTCATCTACTGATAAACATTTAAATGCATTTGTAAGTAAATATCTAAGCATGCGGAAATTAGGGAGATATTTTATTGTTATATCATTAAGTATATGAATATCTAATAATATATCAATATCTCCATAAATTTGATTTACATTACCATTTGAAGCAATCCTGTAAATAGATTTAGCTTCATTGCCTTTTCTAATAACGATGACAGGTGCGATGGAATGTATATCTATATTAATATTAATGCCAATACCTATAAGATTTACAACATCTTCGTTATGTAATCTTAAAGCAAAGCATATTTCTGCATTTAGGTTATCCACGATTCTACAACTTTTAAATTCCTGTCTAAATAATAATTTTCTTTATTGCCATAAATTCCTGACCAAAGTAAATATATTTTTTCTTCAAAAGCTGTATGCCAACAATCTTTCCAACCATAATCTTTTTTTGATAGTATTTGAAAATATTTATGTTTAAATTTATCTGCTATTTCTCCACGTAATTTTAGCATTGCATATATTTCTTCATCTAAATTACTGGAGCTTGATAAAATGTCATCTTGTGCTAATGGATCAATTCTCAATCCATCATAATATATTTGCTGATATTCTTCTAATAAATATTCTTCAACAACACTAGCAGCACATATTTTTTTATTTTTCGGCAGATTATATATAAAATTGTATGAAAACGAATTATTTATGAGCCTAATTCGTTTTCTTTGTAATTCTTTTGTGTCAACATTTATAAGATATGAGATATCTTGATTGGATAAGTTTGTAGTAAATATAATACTGGGTGTGGAAATATTATTCGATAAAGAAGCGTGTAGAGCGAGTAATATATCTGTGAAATTACTTTTGTTTACAAGCTTCTTTATTTCTTTGTTAAAATATATTTCAATATTTTCCAATTAAACTTTTTTCTTGAACAATGCGTAAGCCATATCTTTAATATAAGGTGTCAATTTCCCTCTTGTATTGTGCCTTATATTATCCAAACCATTATTTGCTTCTTCTATTTTTTTAAGCAATATTTTCTTTTTTGCTTCGAGCTCTTTATCAGAAGGGTTATAATTCAATTGCTTGTAGAAAAGATCTCGTAAAGCTTTGTCAACAATATCCGTAATTACTTTTACTTCATATGATGGATCTGAACCAGAAGCTTTTCTATACCACATAATTAATAATTCTTTCCTTCAATAACATGATTCTCATTAATTACAAAAGCAACATTTTGAGAAGGAATGTTAAATAAACAAACATTCATCTTATCATCTTTGTAAATAACATGAAAATCTTTGCCCACAATTAATATGCCATCAATACCACCAACACAGGTGCCAGGGTTATATGTGTAAATTTTCCACTTACCTACACCTCTATTTTGAATACTACTGTCATTTAATGCCATAGTAATACCTCACTTTCCGTATATTTATATCCTTGATTTATCACGCTATATCCTTTAATTTGCATGTGGATTACTATATGGTAATATGAGTTTATGGAACAAAATATGCTCATCAAGTTCTTTTCATCTAAAGAATTTAAAAACATCGGCGAAGCAAAAGCACAAAAAATCATAGATGCATTTGGTGAAAATAGTATAGATGTTCTGATGGCAAATCCAAAAGCTATCTATGAAATGTCTGATTTAGCTGACACAGATAAATCCACTGTCTACAATTATTTTACCAATAAAGATAAAAATACAATCAATAATCTTATCAAATTGGGTTTATCATTTACATTCGCCCAAAAGGTAATGATGTATTTTGGCGTTAACTGCACAAATGATATTAAAGATAACCCATTTTGTATGCTTGAAATTAACGGCATAGGCTTCAAGAAATGTGATCAAATATATCTAGCTAATCATCAAGATATATATAGTCAACTTCGTTTCACCGCTGCTGTAACCCATATATTACAAGAATCGACTAATATTGGACACTGTTATTTGGCGAGTAATGAACTTTATAATGAAATAAATAATTTATTAATCAACAAACAAAAATATCCAGCACAACAATATAAGCAATATTTGATTGACCTTAATAAAAATCATTCAATCATTATTCAAAACGATAATATATATCTTCCATATTTGTATTATGCTGAAAGATCATCAGCTAAATTACTTACAGATTTGGATACATATGAATATGATTTTAACAAAGTAGCAGAACATTGCACTGAATATAATTTTAAGTCATTGTCTGATGAACAAAACTATGCTATCAATAGTGTTTTGAAGAATAATGTTACTATCATTACTGGTGGACCTGGAGTAGGTAAAACACACGTAGTAAAAGGTATTGTTCAAGCTTTGAAATACTTTAATGTTAATTATGCGCTTTGTTCTCCCACTGGTAAAGCAGCCGATAGATTGTCTAAATCTTCTGATGAGTCTGCTTCAACTATCCACAGATTACTAAAAGCTAATCATACTGGTGGTTTTGATAAGAATGAATATGAATTGCTGGAACATGAAGTTATTATTGTTGATGAAGCTTCGATGTTAGATATCAATCTATTTAATTCTTTATTAAAGGCTATGAATACATCTACTAAGCTTGTTTTAGTAGGCGATATCAATCAGTTGCCTTCAGTAGGACCGGGTAATCTACTAAATGATCTTATTAGCTCACAATTGTTCCCTGTTTGTAGATTGACCAAAATTTTCCGTCAAACATCTACAAATACAATTATCAATACAGCTCACAAGATTTTAAAAGGTGAAGATCCTGACTTGATTCAAGCTTCCGAGGGGTCAAATTGCTTCTTTTATCAAACTAATGAAGAAAATCTTGTTAATAGAATAACTAAGCTATATCGCAAGCTTATGGATAATAAATATACACCTCAGCAAATTCAAATAATGACCCCCAAAAAAATTGGACCTTTAGGCAGTGTAGAACTTAATAAAATGCTACAAAATGAACTAAATCCTAAAATCAAAGGTGTAGATGAATTCGCTAATGATTACAAAACATTCCGAACAGGTGATAAAGTAATTCAAAATAAAAATAATAAAACCAAGAATGTATTCAATGGAGAAACAGGCATTATTGTCAATATTTCTAGCTCAATTAGAGTTGATTATAATGGAAAGATCATTGAATATGTTCCTGCTGAATTAGTAGAATTAGATTTGGCTTATGTAATTACCGTTCATAAATCTCAAGGCAGCGAATACGAAGTTGTAGTATTCTTGCAATATAATCAATATTTTCCATTACTTCAAAGAAAACTTCTATATACTGCTGTCACAAGAAGTAAATCATATTGTTTTATCTTAGGCGATTATAACAGCATGATCAAGTCTATAGAAAATTTATCTGAAAGTAAAAGAAATACCAGCTTGATAACAAGATTAAAGGAATCAACAGTATAAAGCTCTAAAATATAATAAGAGGTATGTTTTATGGACTTTAGAGAAGTTTTTTCACAAGCTGGCCCAAATGCTAAAGAAAGAGCAGATAGACAATTTGCTCAAACATATAGCCATGATAAAGATCTTATTGATTTAAGAGACCCAAGTGATAGAGAATTAGTTAAATCTATCAATCCTAAAGTTATGGAAGTGGTTGAAGCATACGAATCGATGCCACAAAAATACGTCCCTACAAAACCATATGTAGTAAGATTCGGTAATAAAACAGTAATTATCCCTCCTGTTAAGGGATTAAAAGAGAAATTTGAAAAAGAATTAGCTCCTCTCTGTTTTATGAGCGAAGAAACAGCAGAACGTAATGTAGGAAGTGCTAGAAATTTTATTCAGAATGTAGGATTACTTCATACAGATAGACCTAAATCTGCAACATTACATGTAAGATACTCTACTGGTACAGATTCAGGAATTAGTGCTGATACTGAAAGAGAAGTCGCCTTAATCCCTAGATTAGATAGATTAGTACAATCTTTACCTCCAGATTATACTAGATCATTAGGTTTAGTAGAAAAAGGTTCACATAAATTAATGTGGCAAACTAGCTTGATGAGAGCTATGTTTGATGATACTTATCGTAATGAGATTATAGACACACTAACTCCATTTGAAAAAGGTGTTTTAAGATCTAAAGTTTCAACATTATATGCTTTGAAAAATAAGTATGAAAATGATCCAGAAGCATTTATGGCAGAAATTAGTTGGGATCAATTAACCGCTCAATTACTAAAAGATCTAGATAGAAAATTTGAATATACAAAAATTCACTCTGCTAGATTAAAAACAGGTAAAAACTGGTATCCTGTAGACTTCCCAGGAATGATCAAAGAATTTATCACAGGAACAAAACATCCTGAAACTCTACATTCTGAAGAAGAATACGAATAAAAATAAGGCTGAAACATTAGTTTCAGCCTTATTCTCCTTAAGTATGCGTGTATAATGTCTGTATATGTCTGATATCATTAAAAGCAATACTCAGCGGTGTGCTTTCTGTACTAAGAAAGCTACTGAAAAAATTACAGACCATTTGAATTTATTTTCAAAAGATAATGCTCTTTATTTATGTGAAGCTCATTTTAACAGTTTTCAAGTTGGAACTGTTTTTGGGCAGATGGAAATAAATGCTAAAATTATTTCTATTTTATCTAATATAGACGATGATCTCACTGGAGAGACATTGAAAAATAGAGTATATACATTAGTACCTTTGGGAAAAACACAAGTTGATTCATCGCCTCAATCAAGGCCTGTTTCATTTTCTGAATTTAGCCCAAAATATTTCTATGAGTCTTTGAATAAAAAAGTAATTGGTCAAGAAGATGCTAAAAAGAGAGTATCTTTGGCTGTATATGAGCATGTAAAATCATCATTTGACAAAAATGAATCTAATGATAGGCACAATATACTTCTTCTTGGCGCATCGGGAAGTGGCAAAACTTTCATCATCAATAATGTTGCCAAAGACTTAAATGTTCCTTTTGTCGTAGGTGATGCTACTTCATATTCTCCCACAGGTTTTCAAGGTTCAGATGCGGATTCATGTATACACGATCTTTGGACATCAGTAGAAGGCGATATAGAATCAGCTGAACGTGGAGTAGTTTTTATTGATGAAATTGATAAACTAGCTACATATAATCACACTGGATCAAGATCTGAATCTTTTAATCAGTCTACACAGTCTACTATGTTGAAGCTTATAGAAGGTAAGCGCATAAAAATACCATCATCCGTCACAGGTGATACTGGTAGCCCGCCTCCATATATATCTACTAATAAAATATTATTCTGTTTTGGCGGGGCTTTTAATGGTCTGCATAAAATCGTAGCTAAGAAAATGGGGAAAAAAGAAAAAACCATTGGATTACGATCAGACGCAGATTACAATGAAGAATATCAAAAACAATTAGAATCTTATGAAATCTTAAGATCTGCTTCTCAAGATGTCCTTATAGAAAGCCTTATAGAATATGGATTATCTGCTGAATTTGTAGGTAGAATTCAAAATATTGTTGCATTAGCTCCTTTAAACAAAGAAGAACTAATGAAATGTTTAGTAGAAATTGAAACATCACCTGTCAATAAACAACAGATTCTTTTTGCCGAGTCTGGTATACATTTGATATTTGAAGAAGATTTTCTAAATCATGTTATTGATAAAGTTGAAAAAATGGGTACAGGTACAAGAGCTCTTAACACATTAGTAAAGAAATCTGTATCTTATGCTGCATTTGAACACCTTGGTCATTCAGGTAAGAAACCAAAGAGTATTACCATCATACAGGAATGCTTAGAAAATCCTGAGAAATATCATATAGAGTATTAAAAATATAAGGTGATATTTTGAGCAAATATATTAAGAAAATTGTTGATTTAAACAGATATACTACAGATTCAGAAGCTAATGTAAAGCTATCTTATAAAACTCTCGAAGCAATTTCATCCTTATGGGTCAAGGTTGCTGATAACCCTGTCACCCCTACAGTACCCGATGTTACTCGTGCTATTGGTGTTCAAACTACTTCTAGAGATATTGCTAACTATACCAAAATTGTAGATCATTTTTTAAATCTTTTAATGAAGAGCACAAATCAAAAATATAATCAAAAAATATATAAATATGATTTTGTTTTTACTTCTAATCCTGAAATAGATCCAGAAGCAACTTTGCATAAGAATGAGATTGACAAAAAGTTTGATGAATTAAAAGCAGCTGAACCTACTCCAAGTTTTGAAACTAAATATCGTAAAGCTGGTGGTAGCAGTTGGACAGCATATAGCGATGTAATTTTTTATATTGAAAGTACAGGGTTCAGTGGAACTCTTGAAACTGATGATACTACTACTCCAACTCCAACAATTAATGCTACTGTATTATATAATTTGCCTTCAGCTCCTAGGCATAATAATCCAGCATATTTGAGTTATAGTAATACAGCTAAAGTAGCATTACTCAATCTTTGTACAAGCAGAGGCATCCCACCCGTAGCACCTGGGTCACCTCTTAACACTTATGAAGATTATAAAAACAGTATCATTGCATCTTTCGGAACTCCTACAGTAAAACAAAAAAAGATTCGATCTAGTAATCCTATTGAAGGTGTAATACCAAAAACAGATGACGAATATTTTATAATTGATTTAGTAAAATTAGTTAACACTAAGACAGCGCCACCACCTGGTATGCCAAGAGAGAATTATGAATATATTTTAAATAAATCTGGCGTTTTGACCTGGGCGGGTGTTTCAGAAACAGATCCTAGCGTATATAATCCAGCGTTGCTACCTTATGATCCAAATAAATTTGCTGTAGGGGATGTTGAAAAAGCTACATTACTCAACCGAGATTTGAAAATTCCCGCAAGTATGGGTGGTTTTATTTTAGCTAATGTTTTAGCTTTACGTGCATCTATGATAGCAAGCATTACATCTACAGTAGAATCTAATTTCGACTTAGATGGTGGACAGATAGCTATTCAAGAAATGTTTAGTGCATTTACTCCTCGACAAGCAAAATTATTCAATGCTAGAGGTTTGGAATCTTATGTTGCTAATGATGGAACAGTAAGATTTGATGTAGATAAAACTATGGATTATCTTAAACAAATGGCTAATTACAATGGTATAACACAGTTTTTTGATAAAAGAATTCAACTTAAGTTGTCTAAATTAATTGATTACCCTATAGAATCTTATGATAATGAAAAAGGTGTAAAGAAAACAACTCCTTACAAAGATTTTATCAAGAATGCAACATATGAACAATTAGTAGATCCAACCATTATCAGTCTAATAAGAAATATTGCTAGACAAATAGCCGTTGAAATAGGTAAATTAGAGATCAAATTAGTTCGTTATCAAAGAAGACAGAGAATCGATAAAATCAATAAAGCAGGTGATTAAAAATGACTAGAAATGAAAAATATATAGCTTTAAATATAGAGCTGGATCATTTAGAAAAAGCTATATATGATAATAGAAATACTAAAATGGCTAAAATAGTCACAGCAAATCCGGGTGCTCTCGCTACTATTGGACCTCAACTGATTAAAATTGGTGTAAGTTCAGGCACAACAACTCAGTTTTTACAAAAAGCTGGTTCAGGAGCTATTAGTCCAACAACTTTTAGCACAGTATTATCGAGTGGTATGACAAGTGTTCCTGGACTAAGTAATATGAAGAATCTTAGTCTTGGTTTAAATTCATGGGAAGAAATTGGAAACGTATTACAAGATATTCTTAGTACCGCAGAACTAATCGCAAAATTAGCACCTATGATTATCTATACCATTGATTCACTAGTTACTATGGATACTATTTCTCCAGAAGAAGCATCAAAAAAAGTTCAAGATCCTCTTTATGATTCTAAACAACAAGCTGGTACTGATTCTGAAGCACAAGCACAGATGGGTGGATTTACAGGTGGTGGATTTGGTAACATTCCTATGAATACAGATCCAACAAAAGTAGATATTACTTCTAGCAACAAAAAAATGACTCGTTTGGCTGCAAATGAGGTCGAATTAACTGGAGCAGATGCTAATGCAATGCCAGACTCTGTAAATGGCATTCTAAAGAGATTTATGGCTTTAGCTAATGACCCAACAACTGGTGGTCCTAATGATCCTAGAACAGCTAAAAAGTTGGAAAATTATTATAACGAACTTAATAGTAAGTATGGTCCAGTATTGAAAAAATTACCTAAGGTCAATCTTTAATTATGAATCATTTAGATATTTATAAAGTTGCGTCTGACAGGGATAAGAATCTTAATTTTCAAGAAGCTGACCATTTAGATAATGAATTGATCAAAATTGCACAAAATTTAAGTGTTCCAGGTGCAGTAGTTACAAGTCCATCTGAAATGTTTTTCGGTGGGGCAAATTCTCAATATGGTTTTTCCCAATTGCCAGGAGCTTCTATTCAAGGTAAAGGTGCTAAAAGACCAGATTTATTCTTTCACGAACCTGGTTCTGATTCAAGATTTAGAATAAACCCAGCTACAGGTAGAGAATATTCTTACGATGAGATTAAAGTATTGCAAGAACGTGAATTGATGAATCAGCAAACTAGAAATCCTCAATATGAACAGGCATTTGAGAATCAGTGGAATAATTATTACCAGACATTAATTCAACAGGGTGCTACTCCTGATATGCTACAAAATGTATTATATCATTGGGGTGAAAAATTAGCTGCTAAGGTCAAAACTGGTATGACTCCTGCACAATTTTTCTCTCAGTATGGAATTATTAATCCACAGCTTAGAACAAGCCTTATGAATCTATTACAACAGGAATCTTTACTTAAGAATTAAATGTATAATTGGACATTATGACATGTCCATTATATTGTTCTAAAGTAAATCAATGCTTTGTAAAAATTACTTCTAATACAAACATTCTATCTCATCTTACATCAATCCCCTTAAATCTTGTAGACAGTCAATGGTCCGAAGATTGCAAGGGGATTTTTGCTAATTGTTCTTTTGTTGAAAAAACTACAGAAGAAATTAAAGAAGAAGCACCTGATACTTCCGAAGCACAAGAAGAGCCAGTTATTGAAATAGAAGATGTCAAAGTACGTATTTTCAAATTAGATAATCCATATGTGGTCAAAGCTGATGTACTTGTTTATCCTAATAATATGCTTTTGAATATTGATGATCCTTTGCTTGCAAGAATGACTAAAAATAAAATGCAAGATTATTTGGATAAAGTCAAACGTCCTATTAAAATGGGTTCGGTACATGAATCAGAATCTTTTGGAATCGTTCCTAAGAAGGTTTACCATGCAATTATTTCTGGTGAAAGCAGATTAGTTAGTGAAGAAGATATTAGAATCTGCACAAGAAAATCTTTATTATTAGCAGAAGAAGCACAAGCAAGAACTGTTGTCTATATTCCATTTGACTGCGGAACACATGACATTCTTGACACAGCTAGAACACAATTAGCAGCAATTAAGACCTTTTTAAAGCAAAATAAGGACCTACAATACATTAAAAATATCTTTATTGTAATGGAAGATGAGGAATCTTACAATGTTTTCATGGAATATTATAATAGAATATTTAAGTAAAGGTATTGTTTATGCAGCCAAAATCAGATGCTATATTACAAGCGTTTATGGACAGCTTTACATTTCCACTATGGCTTGTTGATTCTAATCATAATATTTTAATGAATGAGTATGCTCTAGGGTTATCTAATTCTGGTTTTGATATAAGATCTAGAATTGGCAAAATGCGGTTAGGTGATACAAAAAATATTGTTTATAATGGAATAAAATATAAAATTCACAGTAAAGATATTAATCACGGCACAAACTGCTTAGTATTCACAATGGAAAAAATACTTGATGATGTTGTTAGGCTCAAAGAATCAACATCTAAATTAAGGAAAGTATTAGGCTCAGTATAATTGATGGAACATAATGATGATGATTTCAATTACAGAGATCTCAAAAATATAATAAACGCACAAACAGAAGCTTATGTAGAATTCAATAATGCACTAGTAAGAATCATAGAACTTCAAAAACAGATTAAAGAAGAAATTAATCGTGTTGGGGATACTGATTTAGACGAGCTTAAAGGCATTTCTGAAAAAATAACCAAAGTTACTACTTTACTGGAATTATTTACTGATAATAAAAACAGTCTAGCTAATGAGATGGACGAGTACAATGCTGTTCTTTCTGATTTCGGTTCAGAATTACAGAGTTTTAAATTCGACTTAGAAAGAATTATTCTTACCCAAGCTTCTAATAATGAATATGAAAAACTGAATAGATCTTTCAACGACAAATCAAATACTTTAAAATCCCTTATTGATACTTTGGGTAAAAAAGTAGATTCTATGCAAGGTACACAAGATAAAGCATATAGCCAAGTTCAAAAATTCTTATGGGGCTTAGGCGGAGCTTGGTTCGTTATTCAATTTTTAATTAGTATTGGACTGTATAATCTTAGGAAATGAAAATAAATATTACAGGAGATTATATTAATCTTCTTGATAAATTAAAACAAATAGATAATACATACTATATAACAGAAGAAGATGCTTTAAGAGTTCATATATCTAATAACAAGCCTGATAATCATGTTCATGTATGGCAAAAAGTACATGATAATAAAGTAACAGATCCATATTCTTATTATGAAAAATTAAAACAAGATATGGGGTTGTTGATATTAGTGGTAAAAAATGTCTTCTACAATTCTAGACTAGGCACTATGCATTTAATATTTCATTACGATGGAATTGCTAGTTGCCAAAATGATCAAGAATTAGATTATATTTTAGCGGAAATGATTGCAGAACTTCAATATAATGAGTAAATCCTTAATCAGTTGCTATTGCTCCGAATGCTATGAACAGTATTTTATGAGCAATGATGAAATATTAATACCTAAATCTATGAGTATTATGGCAAAAGCAAAAAATATCGAAGATCCAAAAACATGGATCGATTGGCTAGAACATATTCAAAATTATTGTCCTGAATGTAGGCTTAAAAAAGCTCCTGAATCATGTATTAATAATTTATCTAGAATGACTAAGAGATAGCTTTTTCAACTAAAGATTTGAACATATCTTTTAATATTTTTTCAGAATCACTAGTAATCTTACCGTCTGAAAATTCTAATCTTCCGCTGTCTAATAAATAAGAGGCTAGTCCTAATCCTGCATCTTCTGCTGTTTCAATTAATTCAGGATTAATCGATAATGGTTCAGAAGAATTATCTATAGATTCATTTTGTGCAGTTCTAAATATTCTTGAAAATAAATGATCTATATATCTATCGTCTACAGATGAAGTTCTAAGATTATCAATATCTGCTTGTGGTATTTTGTTAACGTATGATTGAACAGCTTCTTTATGTTTAGGACATTCCCAGTAAGTAGATCTTAAACCACCTCTACAGTCTAAACATACAGGTGCGCCACATTCTGGTTTACTACATACACCCATGTAAGCTCTATGTACAGGCTTACCGCATTGTGAACATGTTAAATTAGGAACGTAATTTTTCATTTGCTTGACAATTCTACCTTTAAAAGATATATTATAGATGTATTAAGGGGAAACCTTTAATATAGTAGGGCCTGAGAGGCAGCCCGAACTTATGCCATTCGTGGAAATCCAATAAAGGATGTCTCATACGTTGGAAAGAGCTAACACTTTCCCAACGCACTCTGGAGGTATCAAATGAAATATTTGGCACTATTTATGAGTATGATTTCTTTCATACAAGTAGGTGTTAAGCATGAAAACTCGAAAGGTGCTTTGGTTGGTGCGGATACTACACAACAAAAATTAAATCTGCAAGCTTCTGAAATGAGTCCTGATAAGAAAAAAATTATTGGCTTCATTCAGATCATACAACCAAAATATCCTATGGCAAAAGTTAAACAAATAGCTGATGTCATATTCTTAGCGAGCAAAAGATATAGGATTGATCCTTATGTTATTACTACTACAGCTTATGTAGAAAGTGAATTCGACATGAAATCAAAGCCCTGTATCGGTATTATGCAAATGCTAGGATCTACAATTAGATCAGAATACAAAGGTACAAAACATGACCCTCGTACAGTACAAGGGAATATCATGTTAGGAACTGATTATCTGAAGAAAATATTAGATATGCAAAAAAACAAATCTAATAGCCCATCAAGAATATCAGCTGACTGGAGATTCTATCGTCTAATGTGGGGCAGATATAGTGGGTATGGGAGCGGAAGTTTCTATGTCAAAAGAAACCAGACTGTGCTCCATTCCTTAAAAACCCTTAGCCTAGATAAACTCAAAGCTAAAATTAAAAGTAAAGGGCATATCTGGTAAAAAAAATGGGGAAGATAGAAATATCTTCCCCATTTTTAGCTTAGAAAGCAGAGAGATTAGTAACCTCTGCGCTGTCCTGATGGATATCTTGAAGTCTGAGCTGCCAAAGAAATATTTGGTGTAGCATTTCCAGCTGCAAGAATCTGAGTCATGTCGAGAACTAATCTATTAAATTCGAAAGTATTCTTTTCGAACTTCTTTTGAAGATTTCTCATAGAAAGAATAGTTTCGTTTGCGACGAGTGATCTTGCATCGTAATCTGTCTCTGCAACAAGAGCTGCATAAGCAGTGTCGAATGCAGTACAGGCTGCGACGATCTGATCCTTGACCTTAAGGAAATCTTCCCAGGTTTCGGTAGCGAGTGATGTTGCTGCAACGCCAACGTTAACGTCAGTAGGATACTTAGCAACTGAATTGTATACAGCAACAGCTGGTAACTCTTCAAATCTTACTGCATCAATACCGAGGGTAAATCCAGCAAGAATATTTCTAAGAACGAATACTTTCGCTCCGTTGACAGTACCACCATTGACAGCAACAAACTTGAAGTTGCTAGCTGCAAGTAATTTTGCAGAAGTGTCAAAGCTGGTATTTCTTGACCATGCACCAGATGCTGCGGTATAGATACCATTGTCAAATGCATTTGTCTGATTTTTTACGAGAACAAAGTTACCAGCTGAAACAGAAACACCATCGATGGTCTGTGCGCCAGTAAGAGCGATGTTTGCTGTAGTAGCAGCATGAATAGTGGCAGGTGTACCTACTGTACCAGCAGCAGTAAATGCGACACTGACAGCCTGAGTAAATTTAATTTCTCTCTTATCAGCAACGTTATCAACTGCTCTTGCTCCAGGTGCAATTCCACTGATGAAACTAGATGGATAGTTTGGCATATAAATCTCCTATAATTTTCCTTCGAAGAAAAAATTTAGTTTAAAACATTTTTTTGTTTTCTGATAACGTTTTTCTACATCTATCAGGTTATTTCCTTTTTTCTTGGAACAGGATATATAAACCTTCTTGGAGAATATGCTATCTGTACAATAATCTTTGTAAAACAAAAAATGCTAAAAGAAAATAACATTTGGTCAGGGTCAAATACATTTTTAAAAAGTGTAGTTTTCCCAAAAAATCAAACATTTCATCTTGATAATCTTGTATCAGATTCTCCAAAATCTGGTTCAATGTTATACTACGATGGCTCAAAATATTCTAATATTGAGCCAGGTTCATCCAATTCATCTCTTGTATTACTGGGAGATAAACCTACATGGACTTCTATCAATATTTCTAAAGTATCTGGAATATTGCCTATAGAAAATGGCGGTACAGGCTGGACAAACGTACCAAATCCAGGTTTATTATTTATTAACAAAGATATTATTGAATCTATATCTCCTGTAAATAACAAAGTATTAGCTTATATTAACAATGAATTTACATGGATTTCTTTACCTGAACAAGCAACTATCCAATCTATTGAAGTTCCAGACACATCAAATTTTATTACTTTAGATGATATTCCTAAGCAAAAAGATTTCTGGGAAGTTACTAATGGCGGAACAGGTCTCAAAAATGTAAATAAGGGTGATTTATTATATTCAAATCAAGATAATAAAATCACCGTATTATCAGCGGTTAGTAAAGAGAATTTTATTTTATCTGTAGAAAATGATCTCCCAAAATGGATTGAACTAGATGTAAATAAAATCCTCAAAAAACAGATAAAAGATTTCCCAACATTTGAAATAACAGATAAAGTCAAAATTAATAATATTGAGATAGCTCGTATAGATTCTGATATTAATGGAACAGCTTTATCTATTAGAGAAATTTTACCAGCTAATTTAGGTGGTACAGGTTTTGATGTTTCTAATATACCTATGGGATCAATATTATATGCTTCTGAACAATCACATTATAATATCTTGTCTCCTGGGGAAGCTGATTCTGTTTTAATATCTAATGGAGAAAATAAAGCTCCATCATATAAAAAGATTAATTTAGAATATGCAGCAGGATCAGGAATTAAGCTATCAGATAAAACATTTTCTTTTGATAATGAAGCTAGCTATACTTTTACAAATCCACAAAGTTTTAATCTTATATCTACCAAAATCGCTAAAGCATCAAGAATTATATTAGAAGAAGATACTATAGACAAAAATAATAATAGCTTGTTTGTAGATAACAATACATTATTCTTTAGAAGTAATAACAATAACCATAATTTACTTCAAAAACAAGAGATTATACAACCATACATTACATTACAAATATTATGTAATACTAACGATTTATCCGCTCCATTTATGATTCCTTACTTGTCAGATCATAAAGAACAATTTAGAGTAAAAAGATTAGATTGGTATATTACAGATTACAAAGAATCTATCAACATAAATATAGTTAAAAATGGTATAGATTTATTATCTAATGATATTTTAGTAGATAATAAAACAGGATATATAAATAATTTTGGACTATTGGAATTACTGTCTGGAGATTTTATATTTTTCTCAGCATCAGTGGAAAATAAATGGAATCTTTGGATTACTCTTGAAAGGCTATCTGTATGAGTAATTTCTTTATAATTCCACCTCGTTTGATTGTTGGCTCTACTCCTGGGGTCAATGTAGTAACAAGCTTAAATGGTCTTCGTGGAGATCTAATTGTAAGTGCTGATACTCTTTCTGGAATCTCAGCATCAGTAAATAATAAAACAATTACCCTTACCATATTGCCAAACTTCTATGTAAAAAAAGCTGGCGATACATTTCTTGGTAACCTTGATTTTATTCCTACAGCTGGCAAATATGGTCTTAAACTATTAGCTTCAAATGTAGATCCAACAGAATTTGCTGAAGGCGCTATTTATTTTAACACTAACGCAAATGTACTTAAAATTTATTCTGATGGTGCTTGGTTAACATTAGCTCAAACAGGTGCATTAACACAAGTAGATGGAGACCTTAGATATCTTAAAATAGATGCTAGTAATGGTCCTTTAACAGGCAACTTATCTTTAGGTACTACATTATTAGGTTTAGGACAAAAAAATTCCGATCCGCTTACTGGTGTTCCGGGACAGGTCTATTATAATACAACTACAAATTCACCAAGATTATATGATGGTACTGCTTGGACAGGATTTGCTGGTGCTGCGGTTAGTCTTACATCAGGGAACGGTATTAGTCTTTCTCCATCCACAATTACTTCCAATGGTTCTATATCAGTTAATCTTGGATATAATTTTATTTGGACAGGCTCTCATACACATAACAACGCTATAACATTTGCAGCTGCTCAAAGATTTGATATTACTAAATTAGAAATAACATCTCAAGCTACAGGTGATTTAACATATTATTCTGGTACTAACTGGACTAGAAGAGCAATTGGTACAGATGGTCAAGTATTATCCGTAGTATCTGGTGTACCTACTTGGAGTACGATTTCAGATGGTAGAATTGGCACCCCAGCAGATACATCTTATTCTGATGGTTATTTTAGCACATGGACATCGAGTACTACAGTAGCAGATGCATTTGATGATGTTAATGAACTATTATTACTATTAGCTCCAACTCAAGGTGGTTTACTTACTGGAGTTAATCTTACATCATCTGGAGTTACGTTCTATTCAGCCAAAGTACCATCCGGATTACCTGCTGCTTGGTATGGCAATGGTGTTACTGCTGGAAGTACTATTACATCTTATTATGTAACAGGTACATTATCTCTTGTATCACCGTCTCCATCAACTATTTTTAGAGCTGGTAAACTTAACACTCCATCTAGTTATGGCAATGTTGTTCATAAATTATATACTGTAGCAGCCCCATCTGGAACAGCGGTAGACACTATAGCTTTATCTAGTATTGTTTCTACTCCTTCTACAACAGGTTCTTTAACAATTACAGATTTTTCCACTTATAATACAATCTGGAAAAAAGCAAATGCAACAATATCTGTAGTGCAAACAAATGAAGGATATGAAGGCCACAGTTTATTTGGAACAGAGGCTGGAGAATCTAATACAATCCATATATACAAGGATACTGTTAATCCAGCGCCATCTTTTAGCACATCACCTACCGCAACACAAAATACCGCTTCTTTTAAATATTTATCCGGTATTCAATATTATAATCTTACATCTAGTTTTGATATGAGATTTGTTGCAGCTTCTGGTATATTTAATAGATGTTATCACCCTACTAAAGTAGCAGCTATAAATGCCACTGGTTTAACAGAAGTAAGTGTAAATCCAGCTACTACTCCTGTCTACACGGATACTTTTGATAAATCTGGGGCTAATTTTGTTACAACAACTTTGAATGTAGTTGATAGAAATTCATTAAATAAATACATCACGGTAACATTAAATAAACCTGCTGGCGGGACAACATCAGTGAATGCATCTATTTCTTATTTTATTAATACATACACCACTAAATCAACACAAACAGCAGAATATTTTGTAGATGAAGCCCAAAGGTTGGTATTAGGTACAAACACTGCCTGGACATCTACAAATGCCCTAATTAATGGCAATGCGCAAGTAAGGAATTTCACTACAGCAAATACAGGATGCTTACAAGTGGCTGATGGTACTGATTATCCAGGTTTTACAGGAAATCAAGAATATCAAAGATATTTCTACAAAACATCTGCATCTACAGGTTCTTTAGCATTTGGAAATATTTTATATACAGATATTGCTGCTCACGGTACTGGTAATGTAAATGTTTTACTTTATTTAGAAAATGATGCTAAATGGTTTGATCTAGCAGTACCTCAAGGATCAAATTCTAATGATGGTTCTTCTAGAGCTTTAGCTATTTCAGGTAGAGCTTTTGGTAGTAGCGGTGGAACTCTTAACTGGTCTATTGGAACATATACTACTGGTCCAACATCTTCTGGAAACTTAGGCAGATATAGAATTGTTATTATATTTAGAAATCTGACTACGACTAAAATAACTTCAATAGTGAGTAGCTAAAAATGCCATGGCTTGACACAGATATTAGTTTTAAGAAACTAAACAATAAACGAATCACTACATCTACTGGTAAAGGTTTAGCAGAAGAACGTGGCGCTTCTACTATTGAAAATCATGCCAGAGATTTAAAAATAGACACGATACCTGGTGTTCCTCCTGGTTCTACTACTACTATAGTCCAAGTTTATTCTACTGGATCTCCGTTGTTATTAGTAGAAGATCTTTCTGTACCTAATCAACAAGCTTGGTTTGCTACTTCTATTTCTGATACTGTTACAGCTAATAATGGTACTAATGGTTCTGAATCTGCTAGGTTGATGGATTGGATACCTGATAAATACGATTCTCCTGGTACTGTTTCTGGTACTGGATATGAAATCAAATTATATGATTCTAGTAACGTTTTAATCCCAAAATCAGATTCATCTCAATGGTTCTTCGATTATCAAACAGGTATTTTATTATTTAAAAATGCTAATACAGATTCTGGTTCTGTTTCTTCAAGAGCTCCATTTAAAGTTGCAGGTTATAGATATGTAGGTAGAAAAGGTAGTTATTGGGCTATTCCAAGAACTGTTACTTTTGCTGGTGGTAATGTAACAGGATCTTTTACTATAGATGGTTCAGCAGATGTTCCTGGAGTGGTATTAACAGCTTCTATCTCTGCTGCGGGGCAATTAAATGTTACAGACGATACTACAACTAATGCAGCTCGTTACATTTCTTTCACTTCTGCTACATCAGGCGCTGCTACTTTTAACGTTTCTTCTACTAAGCTTACTTACAATCCATCTAGTGGAACTCTTAACTCAACTATTTTATCATCAGGAACATTATTAGCTCCATCTTCAAGTTTGGCTATAAAACCTACTACAAACGCTACTACTGCTATACAAATACAAAATAGCGCCGGAACATCTATTCTCAACATAGATACAACAAATAATAGAGTTGGTATCGGCACTACTACACCTTCATACGATCTTGAAGTAAACGGTGAAATATCAGCTACAAGTAAATCATTTGTAATTATTCATCCTACTAAAGAAGGAATGAAATTAAGATATGGAAGTTTAGAAGGACCTGAAAATGGTGTATATGTAAGAGGTATTGCTAATTCTAATATAATAGAATTGCCAGATTATTGGACTGGTTTAGTAAATTCTTCTACTATTACTGTACATTTAACACCTATTGGGAAACATACTAATCTTGTTTTTATTAAATATGAAGACAATAAAGTATACATAAAAGCTGGCTGGTTTCAAAAGATTAATTGCTTCTATTCTATATGGGCTGAAAGAAAAGATGTCCCCAAGATTAAGGTGGAATTTTAATGGGTGTATTTTATAATCCATCTATTATCACTGAAGGATTAGTATTGTATCTAGATGCTGCTAATCTTAAAAGTTATCCTGGATCTGGGACGACATGGAATGATTTAAGTGGCAATAATAATAATGCTCCAATGGTCAATACTCCAACATATTCTAATCTTAAAAATGGTGCTTTTACATTTGATGGAGCTGGAACTAATTATTTTGATTTAGATAGCAAAGCATCTCTTATAAATGTGAATGCAGGTACAGTTGGTGGATGGGTAAGATTCAACGATCTTGACTCAGATTCAACTAATTATGTTTTTGTTTCATATGGTGGAAATGCATATGGTGGAGGTTTTATTTTACAACATGCAGGTCTTGGAGGGGCAGCATTAAGGTTAGAACTTCTAGCTTGGGGAGGTAGTATTACTGGAGTTCCGAGAGCAAACATAGATAAGGTTACAGCCTTGCCATTTCAGGGCCAAGATATTTACATGATCGGAACGTGGACAACATCAGAGGTCAAATTATATATCAATGGTGATTTAAGAGCTACAGTTTTAACAAATGCAGCACTCCCATCCAGATCCACTTTGAGAATTAGTAGTGAAGCTGGTAGAAGTAGAGGTGTCAATGGGAATGTTTACAATTGCTCAATCTATAATCGTGCTTTATCTACTCAAGAAATCTTACAAAATTATAATGCCACAAAAGGAAGATATATGTAATGGGTGTTTTTTCTTCTCCTAGTATTCCTTTGGAGGGTCTTGTTTTTTCAATAGATGCTGGAAATTCAAAAAGCTATTCTGGATCTGGCACAAATGTAAATGATCCTATTAATAGTATATCTGGGGTTATGAACAATGGAGTTGGCTTCAGTACTCTCATAGGTGGATATTTTTCATTCGACGGTACAGATGACAAAATTTTATATCCATTAAATTCAACTTATGACATATCTCAATCTATAACCATTGAAGCACATATCAGACCTTTAAATTATACTTCAGCAGGTGGTGGAGGGATGATTATTACAAAAGTAGCTTCTTATTATCTTGAACTCGCTTTAAATGGAAAAATAAGAGTATATTTTGGTGGATTAAACTCTCCAGGATATCATGAAAGTGTTGGCACTGTATATCTTAATGTTTGGACTCATGTTGCAATTACTAGAGACTTTGCTAATAATACTATAAATATTTATATCAATGGTGTGCTAGATAGAACAGTCAGCGGAATTACAGGGAATATAACTGTTCAGCAAACTTATGGATTATCTGTAGGGGGATATTCTGCTGGAGGATATTTATTTATAGGTCATATAGCTTGTGGAAAAATCTATAATAGAGCCTTATCTGCAGCAGAAGTAGCACAATTATATAATGCTACAAAAGATCGATATTCATATAAAGCAGATATTATTAAAAATGGACTTCTTCTTAATTATGACATATCTTCTAATTTGTCATATACCAGCCCAGATACTTACATACAAAGCACAATCAATAACTACCCTGGATTGGTTGTAAATGGCCCAACTTATAGCTCAAATAATGGTGGATATTTAAATTTTGATGGAACTAATGATCATATTTTAGTTTACAATAGTCCTTTTGGATTTACCTCAGAAAGTTTTACATATTCTTATTGGATTTATATTAATAGCTTTACAACGAATTTAGCAAATCAAGGTCCAATTCCATATTATAAAGGTGATTATCAGATAAATGGATATTACTCTCAAATAGGTTCAGATGGAAGTTATTTCTTTGGTACGAATCAAGGCGGAGCTATGCAATTTAGTGGTACAGCAGCAGCAACTTTTACTACAGGTGTTTGGTATTATATTTCAGATGTAAGAAATGGATCTTCTGTAAGAATTTATGTAAATGGTATTGATAGGACAAGTGTTGCAGGTACTCATATAAATCCATCTTATTCCAATTCAGGTTTATACATTGGATCTTATAGAACGTTTATTTTTAGCAATATTAGAATAGGAAATTTTAAAGTTTACAACAGAGCACTAAATTCCACTGAAATTTTGTCAAATTTCAATGCTCTTCGTGGTAGATTCGGTATATAATATAATAGAAAGGAAAAATATTATGGAAGATCGTAATTATGTTATTTTTGATGCTGATGAGGTAGACAAGATTGATTTCACCCAAGTTTTAGAAACATCTGCGGAAACATTGAGATTTTCAGTAGACGGCACTAAGACTTTCGTAAAATTTGAAGGTAGCACTCCAGCTTGTTTAGATCAAGTTACATCAAAATCAGAAGCGTATTCTCATTCTGAAATTCTTGTACTTCTCGCTACAGAAGAATGGACAAACCCAAATCCAATGGGAATTCCAGAATAAACAGTATAATTTTGTTTGATTGTGCCTAAATAGATTAAAAGAATTAAAGGGCTCGATCTTGAATATAATAGAGAGCTCTTTACTCTTTTGATTTCCTATGGCTAATTCAGATAAAAATATACGAATAGTTCCAAACAAGAATTCTTCTACTGACACTCCGTTTATAAGGTTTGTCGGTCAAAGTAATGCCCCGATACTTCTAAGAGTACTAGATGATAATACTCTTTCATTTGAAGGATCATCGGGGCAACTTTTTTCTTTAAATAATAACCTCACTACTGGCTGGATATTTTCTGTTTCTGATATATCCGGTATTCCATCATTTAGAATTAATGCTGATGGAACTGTAGGACTAGCCGAGTATACAGGCAATATTGGTATAGGTACTGCTGGAACTACACCAACTTTTAAAATCACAGCAGGAACAAATACAGCTACATCCACCGCAACACCATTAACAGCTTCTTTAGGCGGTACATATTCTTCGACCGCTGGAGCAAATCCTAAGTTAAGATTATATTATGACGGAACAAACTCTTCAGGATTTGGATACAGCAATAATCAATTAGAATCTATCGCAAGAAGTACAGATGATTTTGTATGGTACTTCGGCGGTACACAAAAAGCTAGGTTAACAGCTGCGGGTAATTTAGGACTCACAGCAGCAGGAACAGTATCATCTAAATTATTCCTAGAAACTAATGCAGCAGCTCAAGTTGGTATTGTTGTTAAAGGATTTGCTTCTCAGACAGGCAATCTTTTAGAACTTCAAGATTCTACAGGAGCAATTAAATATAGAGTAGCTTCTGATGGTGCTATTTATAATGCTATCACTACCGCTGGATCAACAACAAGCGTCAGATCTGTGTCGTTGCTTGGTGATGGTAATGAAACTTTCTATGTAACTAAAGGCGGATATATTTCTGGTAATGCAATTCAGAATCTTTCGCAAAATACAGGAATAGATTTTGGTGGCAATAGATTAAATGTTACAGGACAAATATGGACTGGAAATTCAATTTATTTTTCCACCTCCGGAGCTTATTTATTTCAAACTACCAATAAATCTTACTTTCTTTCTAATGGTACTGCTCTAATTTCTGGTATTTCTGTTCAAGCTTCTTCATGGGCAGAAAATACAAGAACTTTAGGAATAAGTAGTCCTAGTGGTGGTGAAAGAAGTTATTTTGGTGGCTATGGCAACTTAGTAATCAACATAACCGGATACAATTCTTCTGTTGGCTGGGATGCTACAAATCTACTCTATGCAAATATTGAAAAATTTGGTACATATACAGGTAATTTAGCTCAATTTGCTGTTTCAGGGGTAGATAGATTTATTGTTGGCCCTAATGCAGATACAAGTATATTATTAGGATCAAATACAGCAGTTGGTCTTAAGATTAAAGCTACTGCATCTCAATCTGCTAATCTTATAGAACTTCAAGATTCTACAGGGGCAGTTAAAACATATTTTGATAATAATGGAAGACTTAGAATATCCGGTGTTATTAATCATTTCGATGGATCTACTCCTAAAATATCTGTTTATCACGATAATAGTGCTGGCGGTGGAATATTAGTCAAAGGTCAAAATTCTGATGCCTTTGCTGCGATAGAAGTACAAACCAATAGCGGAACTACATTTAGAGCTTTTCCATCAGGTTTAGTAGAAGCAATTAAATATACTGGCTATCAGATTGTATTAAATTGTACTGTTTATCCAGGATCTACTGAATTTATAATGTTCAATAGTCCTGCAGGATTAATGGAATATAATTCTGCTGGAACAATTGCATTACAAAGAAATTTCAATATACAGGGACATATTTTAAGATTTGCTGGATCTCCTACAACAATTTCAAAAGCTGTAGTAGTTCAATTGTCTGGTGCTAACTCTGCTGGCTCCAACTGTACTATTGATGAAAATATTGTATTTAGAGTTTTAACAAATATTACAACTGCTAAGGGAATTGTAGTCCAAGCAGCCACATCTCAGACAGCAAATCTCTTAGAATTTCAAAATAGCTCTTCTGGAATATTATCTTTTGTAAATCCTTCAGGTTCATTCTTACCAACAACTTCAGGATTATCATTAGGTGGTAGTAGTAATAGATGGAATTTATTTGCGACAAGTGGAGATTTTAATAATACAGTAAGTTTATCTCCATCAGCATCCACCACAGAATTAAGATTTTATGAATTAGCAGCAAATGGAGCTGATTACACAGCCTTCAAAGCTCCTAATATTCATGAACAATCTATTACATATACATTACCAGCTATTGCCCCAGCTCTCAATCAAGTATTAACAGCTTCTTCAGTATCAGGTGGTAACGTAACATTATCTTGGGGTGCTGCTTCTTCTGGAACATTATCCGGCGGTGGTACTCAATATGCAATCCCTATGTGGACAAATACAAGTTCATTAGGCGATTCTATCATAACTCAAAATGCTGGAGCAACACAAATTACTGTAGCTGGTAATTTTAGAGCAACAACAAAAAGCTTTTTAATTGATCATCCATCATTCCCCGACAAGCTTTTAGAACATGGATCTTTAGAAGGACCCGAACATGGAGCTTATGTCCGAGGTAGGGCTAGTGGAATAAATTATGTCACTATACAACTACCAGACTATTGGAAAGACTTAGTAGAAGAAGATTATAGCATTTATATCACTTCCAGATGCAATTCCAGTCTTTTCGTAGTCTCCCAGTCACAAAATTCGTTTAAGATATCAAGGACAGGGTTACTGTTCTTGAGAAAAATTAAAATAGAATTTGATTATTATTGTGTTGGAGATCGTAAAGATCAGAAACTCGAATTAGTTCAAGACAAGGTGTAAAAAAATGGCAGATAATTTTTCAGATAAAGTAGTAAAGAAACTACAAAAGCAGAATTTAGCAGTAGATTTGACAGAAGAAATTGTTGAAGAAGCAGTACCTGAAGCAGTGCCTGAAACGGTACTAGAAGAAGCTGTCATACAAAGCCAAGATGTCCAATCTATGGGAGCAAATGATGTAACAGCATTTTCACCTGGACAGGTTGGTGGATTGACAATGCTTGACGCTATATATAAAGATATTATTATATCTCCTGGGCCTCGTAATTCTGGTCAAACTCAAAGTACGGCTTCACAGATTAATTTCTATAATAGCACATCAGCTGTTGCTTTTGATACTACAGGTTATGACCAACAATATCGTGCTACAATATTCAATTATATTGAAGGTGACGCAGCTCCGGCTCTTGTGATTGGTGGTTATAATGGAATAAATTATGCTCCAACAACTACGTGGGGTGGCACTACTGGTTTAACTGTTGCTAAAATTTGGATTCACCCTTTTACTGGCAAAGTTGATGCTAGTATTTTTGATGGTAATAAATTAGTATTATCGCAAACTAATAATACTCCTCAAATATCTTTTGGTAATACAGCTACTACACAATCATCATTGGCCACAGCTGGAGATCTTGCATGGGATGGTACTACTTTCAAAGTACATAATGGAACATCTGTACAAACTCTTGCCTATTCATCGGAAGTACCTGGTGCTCAATTTATTTTTAAGAATATGTTTGACGGCACTAATACTGCTACTGCTGATGGCGTAAACGACACATTCACTTTTACCGCTGGAAATGGTATTACTTGTACTATTAATGCTTCTACCGATACATTAACTATAGCCACTGCTAATATACCTAATGGTTCTCTTACAAATTCAGCTGTAACTATAGGTAGTACATCTGTTTCATTAGGAAGCACGGTTACAACATTTACTGGTTTAAGTTCTGTTACTTCTACTACATTTGTTGGTGCACTTAATGGTAATGCCAATACTGCTACTAGTGCTGCTACTCTTACAACAGCAAGAAATATTCAAGGTGTTTCTTTCAATGGTTCTGCTGATATTACAGTTGTTACCAATGGTACTGGTGTAACTGTATCAGGCACATCAGTTTCGATTGGACAAGTAGTAGGAACAAGTTCAGCAGTTACATTTGGATCTGTGGCGGCTAATAGTGTAAGAATTGGAAATTCGCCAGGAACCGTTGATACATCTAGTGGTAACTTAATATTAGATTCAACTGGTGGACAGGTAACTATTAATGATAATGTTGTTATTACTGGTTCTTCAGTCACTCTCGCAGCAGCATCAACATCAACAATTTCTGCTAATAGTAATAAAATTACAAATGTAGCAACTCCTACAGTTGGGACCGATGCTGCCAATAAATCATATGTAGATGGATTAATTCAAGGCTTAGATGTCCATGACAATGTGAGAGCTATGGCAGCTACAGCTATCAATACCAGTGTATTATATTTTCAGACAAATGCAGCTTCTTCAACGTCCGGAACTGCTACTGGAACATGTTATATTGAATCTTCTGCAAACCAGGCATTAAGTGCTGCATATTTTGATAATATTACTCTGAATTCTGGCAGTATTACAACAGGTGATCGTGTTTTAGTTACCGCTGGAGCATCAACAGCTACATATAATATTGGTGGTGTGACAACTACTCCTACAGGTGGGGTAAACGTCATGAACGGTGTTTATGTTGTTACTAATGCAGGTAGCGTTTCCACTAAATGGAGATTAGATAGAGCTTTAGACTCTGATGACAACATAGAACTAGAGGGTGGTACTTTCGTCTTTGTTCAGGAAGGTGATGTTTATAAAGATACTGGCTGGTTGATGACAAACAATACATCAGTAACAAAACTTTCAATTGGCAGTGATGCTATTACTTTCACACAATTTTCTAGTGCTGGTCAGATTGAAGCTGGTACTGGTTTACTTAAAAATGGCAACACTATTAATGCACAAGGAACAACTAACAGAATTTCGGTTAGTCCAGATAACATTGATATTGACGCTAATTATGCCGGACAAACAAGTATCACAACATTAGGCACAATCGGTACAGGTACATGGAATGCTTCAACTATTGCTGTTGCCAAGGGTGGTACTGGAGCTACATCATTTACCGCTAATACTGTGTTATACGGCAACGGTACTGGTGCTATACAGGCAACATCAGTTGCTGGAACTTCAGGTCAATTATTAGTAGCTAATGCAACAGGAGTTCCTACTTTTGTAAGCTTAGGCGGAGATGCTTCATTAGTTGCTGCTGGAACATTAACCCTAAATACCGTCAACTCAAACACAGGAGGATTTGGAACTTCAACTGCTATTCCTGCTATTACAGTGAATGGCAAGGGTTTAATTACAGCAGTATCTACAAATACAATACCAGATGCCACTACTGGAATTAAGGGTATTGCTTCATTCAGTTCATCGCATTTTTCAGTAACATCTGGAGCTGTATCTTTAAGTACAGTTGCTATTGCAAGTGGTGGTCTTAACAGAACAACAGCAATTTCTGGTTTTGTTTATGGAGACGGTACAGGATATGCTGCTGCAACCGCTGCTAATCTTAACTCTTTACATGGAACCCAAACAGCCAATACTGTTTATGCTGCTCCAAATGGCTCTAGTAGTGTCCCAAGCTTTAGAGCTCTTGTTGCTGCTGATCTTCCTACGGCTACAGTATCTGCATTAGGTGTAGCTTCATTCAATACATCACATTTTTCAGTAGCAGCTGGAGCTGTATCTTTAAATACAGTGACGATAGCTAAGGGTGGTACAAACGCTACAGGTCAAACAGGTAATGGTATCACATATTTTGACTCTACGAGTATTGTTTCAGGAAATAATCTTACTTTCAATCCGACAAATAATGGTGCGACAACAAGTTCAGCATTGTATGTAAACGCAGGTAGTGCAACAACAGGTACTGCGATGTATGTTAATGCTGGAGCTTTAGCTGCTGGAAATGTATTAGTTGTCAATGGATTTGGTACAACAGGTAAGTTAATTTCTGGTCAAACAAGTGGAACGGAAAAATTCTCTGTTGATGTAAATGGAAACTTAAGAGCAACAACCAAGAGCTTTGATATTCCTCACCCTACAAAAGAAGGTAAGAGACTTGTATACGGTGTTCTTGAAGGACCTGAACATGGAGTATATCATAGAGGAACTGTAGAGGGTAAAGATAAGATCAAGATTGAATTACCAGAATATTGGTACAAATTGGTGGGTGAAAATTACTCTGTTCAACTTACATCTTGGGGACCATATGCAGTTCATTTAGTTGAGAAAACAGAAAATTATTTTATAATACAACTATCTAGCAATATCGTCATGAGAAAATTAAAAACAATTAAAGTGGATTATGTTGTTCACGGTGCTAGATTGGATGCTCCACTAGAAATTGAGCAATGATGCATTTGTTCAGAGTTTATAAAGAAGATAATTTAAATGTTGCCTGGATCTCTATTGAAACAGGCAACATAGATATTGAAGCAGGTATAAGAATGGTATTTTCATTTTTAAACCTAGAACAACAAGTTATGTCTAAAAATTTATTCGTAATTCAAGGTGATGAATATAACGATCTTGGTAAAAGCGATACAGAGTTAAGTCTGGCTATTATCACCAAATTATTAGAATATACCAATTGCATCATCGTAAAAGAGTAGAGGTGTTAAGTGGCTGTTGATGTTATTATAGATCCAAGTTCTGGTAAAATTTACTGGAATGATAATGCAGGATCTGGAACCGATCAGTCTATTGCAATTGCTGGTAATGCTTCAAATAAAATTGAATTTATAGGTTATTCTGGAGCATTTTCTGGTACTTCTGGTTCAGCTCCAGCATCTCCAGAAGCTAGAGTAGTTATTACTGATTCAGCTTCTGATACTTTAATTCCAGGTGTAAATGGCTATGAATTAGGGAATAGTACTAATCGCTGGGCCGTTTCTGCTACTACATTAAATGCTACAGGCGCAATAACATTATCATATTCTCCTGCTACTGGTGTAAATACTAATCATACTTTAAGAATTACATCTGCCCCATTTGCAGAAGCTTCGGGTGCTGTTATTGAAATGGGAGCCACTACAGCTTTCGATAATTCTACAGCTAATTTCTTTAATGGATCAGCAAATGGTACATATTTAGCTATCCGATCAGCTTCTACATTTACTGGTGATTATTTAAACTTTGGCAAACAAGATGGCACTAGTACAACATTCTCTGTAAGTTCAAATGGAAATGTTACGGTGAAAACTAGTAACCAGTTTGGATTTGTAGTTAATGATACTGCTAACGCAAACAAGTTTGTTGTTGATACAAATAATACTAGAGTTGGTATCGGTAAACCAGCTGATTATCCTTTAGATGTTCGCCATACAACTGGAAATACATCAACTGTCGCTTCTGTTATTGATATAGAAACATTATCTTCGGGAACTACGGCTGCTGGTTTCGGTGGTGGATTATTATTTAGTAATAAGAATGCCAATGGTGGTACTGTATTATCAAATCAAATTGAAGGTATTTTATCAGAAGTTGGAGCTTCATATAAAGGCTCTATATCTTTTAGGACAAACTCTTCTGGCACTAATACATTAAATGAAAGAATTAGAGTAAACTATAATTCTTTATTATTATATCCTTATGAATCAGCTGGAACTTTAGAGTTAAGATTTAATGCTCTAACAGGTGCAAATTATGTAGGATTTAAAGCTCCCGATACTATTTCTACTAATGTTATGTGGACATTACCATCGTCCGTTGGTTCTACTGGACAGTTTCTTAAAGTAGGAGCATCTGGAGTATTATCCTGGGATACCATTACAGCAGGTACAGGCACAGTAACGAGTATTGTAGCTGGAACTGGTCTTACTGGTGGAACAATTACAACTTCTGGAACTATAGCCATTGATACTACTGTAGTTCCGAGACTTTCTACGAATACTAATGCGTTCTCATCAGCAAACACCACAGGTTCTACTACTTCTTCTGCTTTTTCATTAGTTGCTAATTCCTTGACATCTGGTACTGGAGCTTATTTTGCAAGTAATTCAGTAACTTCTGGAAAATTAGTAGATATAGCAATGACTGGAACAGCTGGATCATCCAACAGATATGCATTAAATATTGCTGTATCTGGAGCAAATACAGCAAGTGTAACATCGCATGGTGTTTATTCAAATGTCACTGCTACTTCTTCCGTATCTGCTGTAAATATTGCTGGTGTATTTCTCGCAAGCGGTGGAGCAGCAAATGTCCCTATAAGATTAGGCTCTTCTACAGGCTATGTTAATTTCTTTATTAATACTGATGGAACTGGAATTACTTTAAGTCCTTCATCAGCTGGAACACCTTTCTTTACTCTTGGTGGATATTCTGCAGTTGTTCCTGAATTTAGATTATGTGAAGCTGGCGGTTTCGGAGCTAAATATGTTGGCTTTAAAGCTCCAGTATCACTTGCTGCAAGTAAAATATGGGAATTACCTGGAGTTGATGGAACAAATGGACAGGTATTAACTTGGACAACTGGCGGTATTCTCACATGGTCTAACGTATCTGGTAGTGTATCAGTTGGGGGAACTAATAACGGTGATATACAATATAAATCTAGCACTTCATTAGGTGGATCTGCTAATTTAAATTATGATGCTACAAATAATGAACTAAAAGTATTAAATTATAATCCTACAAATTCTGCTTCAACAGCTGCATTAAAAATTCTAACAGGTACTACATGGACTGGTTCTGGCAGTGGTACATTAATTGCCGGAAATGCAGTAACAGGATTTGCAGGAAACTTAATAGATTTACAAGTCGCTGCAGCATCTAAATTTAAAGTTAGTGCTACAGGTGCTGTAACTATTGCCAATGCTTACACATTGCCTATTACAACTCCAGATGCTGCAGGTCTATTTTTGTATTATGATGGTACTGATCTTATCTGGGAAGCTAACTCATCAGGAAATATTGTAGCTCAATCATCTACTAACGGTAATAAAGTTGCCTATTATAATGCCGCTGGCTCTGCTCTAGATGGTGCTGAAGGTTTAATTTATGAAACTACCGGAACTAATTTATCTGTCTTAGCAACAGGTATTGGAGTGATTCCATTATCAATTACAGCATTTACAGGTCATACTGCATCTATTTTCAAAGCTATTTTAAATGCAACAGATGTATTTGTCATTAATAATTCTGGTAATATTTCAACAGGAACATGGAATGCTTCAGCTATTGGTGTAGCATACGGCGGGACAGGACAAACAACATATACAAATGGTCAAATACTAATAGGTAATTCCACAGGTAATACATTAACAAAAACAACACTGTCTGCTGGTTCTGGTGTTGATATTGCTAATGGTGCTGGTTCTATTACAATTAGACAAAAAAGACCATTATATTTGACATTTTGTGCTGGTTTTACTCCTGCTGCATCTGGCGTTGATACGGTTGTTCTAAGAATTCCAGACAGCCCTGCAGATGGTTCGACATCTATATCTTATAACGTAAGAGAATTATTTATAAGAGTAGAAACAGCTTCTGCTGGGACCTCTTCTGTTCATGTTCAATACTATACTGGGTCTGGAGCATTTTCGTCAACAGGCAACTTGATGACAACAGCTCTATCTATAACAGGTGGATCTACTTATGAAGCATCTACAACAACTTTTTCTCAATCAACATTAAGTTCTGGAAATAAGGTTAGATTAAACTTTACAGCATTAGATGGAACACACACAAATTTCTTCATTCAATTATTACTAGAAGAAAACTAAAATGAAAACATGTATTCTTAGAAGAAAATTACTGACTACAGAATCAGGAACAATCACCCTTAATACTCCCGCTAATTTTGGAACTCCCAAAGCTGCTATATTTTATAGTATTAATACAATAGCAGCTGATGGATCATTTGACACCACAACAAATCATCCATTCCTTTCAATAGGTTTTGCTGGTAATTCAGGAATTTCTGGTGGTTCTCATGCTCAAACCTGTATGTCTATGATTTGTGAGGAAGATTCAGACGCTAGTGTTGTTTATTCTGTCATTACAACATCACACGTTTTGGAACATCGTACTGGTAATGGGACAACTGTATATAGAAGGCTAAGTTGTGATTCTTTTAGTACAGATACGATTACATGCACCCTAACAAATGTAAATACTCCAACAGAAGTATGTGATATTGTTGTAGTAGTTATAGCTGGGGATGATGTTACTGTAGGCGTTAATTCAATGAATGTTAGTAACGGACTTAATGGAAATGCAACTTTTAGTACATTTACATTCAGCCCAGATGTAGTATTGTTTACATATGTTCAAAATACATCTGCTGGCGGAGCTCAATTGAATTTTGGTGCAGTAGTTAATGATGGTTCTCTGACGCAAAGAAGTGCTGGATGGTGTGCAATTAATGGTGCAGGTTCAACAGATTTGCGATGCGGTGTAAATAATAATGCTATAGCTGTTGGAAGACGTGGAGGTACTGATAGCCTTCAAGTTGTCACAGCAATTTCTTCATCGGGATTTACATTACAAACACAGACTACATCTCCTGGTGGTGCTTTTCCAATATATTTTTTAGCCATTAAATCATTATCTACAAATTTTTCTTTAGGTACTATCTCAGGTCCAATTAACTCTGGAGTTCAGACACAAACTATTTCACTACCTTTTGTCCCTGATATGATTTTAGGATCTATGACACATACTCCTACCGCAAACATTAACACGAGACAAACTGCTACTAATGCTGATAATTTTAGTGTATTTGTAGCAAAAGGTGAAACACAAAGATCTTTACGAGGAACTGGGACATTATCCTACAATCCTTCCTCCGCAACAGTTACTGGCACTTCAACAATTTTTACACAACAATTGTCCCCTGGTGATAAATTATATGATCCTCTGTACACATTAATCGGAACGGTAAGTAGTATAGCTAGTAATACATCTTTGACATTAGCATCTCAAGCAGCTATATCACCTACAAATGGAAGTTCATATTATTACAGTAAGAATACACAGTTCAATTTATCTTACGGTGACGATGATGGTAATGGTAATGCAACTTCAGGTGTGTTTACAAAATTAAATTCTACGAGTGCTATTTGTGCAGAAACATCACCTGTATCTGCAAATATGATTGGTAAGATTAATGACTTTACCACAAGAAATGAATTTAACATACAATATACCACCCTAAACTCTACTGCTGCCTCTGGAGCTGCGGGTAGAACTGGGTGGTATTTAGCATTTAAAAACACCGAATCTTCAAGAAGAAGAGTTGATGTATCTTAGCTTCTTTGGCTTTCAAACCAAACTTTAAGATTATTAGCATATAGTTCAGCAGAAGATCTAGCAGTGTCAGCAGCACCTTCAGCAGCCATCTTAACTAAATAATCTTTTGTCACATTCATAATATAATAAGCAATTGTATCTTCAATAAATAATTCTTCAGTTATGTACAAAACATTTCCCAAAGAATCTGTAACCTGAGGCTTAAAATTATATTGTGTAGAAAATGCTTCTTTCAAATTAGCAGCATCAGAATTCTTAATCGGAATTGTAACTGTAAAAGCTATTGTTGGATTCATAACACGACCTCATTTACATTAATAGTAACTGTACCAAGAGTAGATTCTTCAGCAGTATTTGTAATCTTATAGGTAAAAGAATCAACTCCTACAAAATCAGCTTCAGGGGTATATGTAAGTAATGGAGCTGTACCTGATAATTCACCATGAACAGGACTATCTACTACTACATAATCAAAAGTTTCACCATCTAAATCTACACCAGTCAATTCAACGTCAACTGTGGTATTTTTATCAAGATTAGTAGTAAAAGAATCTACTGTTAAAACATCATTTACAGCATTTACAACAACACTAACAATTCCATTTTCAGAAGAACAAATATCGTTAGAAGCTACAATTGAAAATGCGTCTAATCCAGAGTAATTAGCGCTAGGAGTGTAAGTGAAAACATTATCTAAAACACTTACAGATCCATGAAGAGGCTGAACACTAACAGAATAAGATAGAGGTTTACTATTAGGATCTACACTAACTGCTACAAAATCTCCAGCAGTATCTTCATCAATAATTAAATCACCACTATTAATACTAGGTCTAATAGCTTCAATTCTTCTTGCATCAAACCATTGTGCTGCGTCTAATTGTCTTGACGCTGCTAATTGTTCAGCAGTATTTCTGGCTAATTCAAACTCTTTCTTAACCATATGCGCTTTTAGAACATTCATTACAAAGTTCTCTACACATTGAGAAACAAAAATCTCTTTAGAAATTGGGTTAGGCTGTGTCATTCCTTGTCCCACTTCTACCGTTTCTGAATAGCCATAGGATGTAGCAAAAGCATTCATAACATCATTTGCATCATCTAATCTAATTGGCACTTCAATCGTAAAATTAATAGCATCCGGATCCATTTAAAAAAATCTCCTATATATAATATTTCTACATAGTATATCAATAATCTTTTACAGAAGAAATAAGTATGAAGATCGCAATAGTTCAATTAAATTTAAATCAATATAGATATTTTGATCAATATGTTAATCATATGGAAAATATTATTTCTAAAGCTAAAGATAATAATGCTGATCTTGTAGTATTTCCAGAAGATATCAACCTATGTATTTTATGGACAAAATACAACGATATAGCTGCTTTATCTATCAAACCAATACTAGAACACATATTTGAATTTATTATCAGTAGAATCAATCTTTCTTGGATGAAAGCTTTAGTTGCTACAGATAAGCAAAAAAACATTATAGAATCTGTTTTTATGTATTTATCTAAAAAATATGAGATTAATATATGTTCCGGTACTTATTATATTAAAAAAAATAATAATCTATATAATGTTTGTTCTTTTTATAGTAGAGATGGTGGATTAATAGATCAAAGATATAAATATAAGCTTGTTGGGATTGAAAAAGCTTGGGGTGTTAAAAGCGTATATAATCCTGAGACTGTTCAAATAGATAATACAAAAGTGGGATTAGCTATTTGTTTTGATATAAATGATCCAGAATATACTAAAAAGATTGTGGATAATGGGGCTGAGGTAATTCTTGTTCCTAGTAATGGATATAGAATATTTCCTTGGTATCCTTTTGATGAATCTAAAGAAACACCACATAGAGATAGAGCAAGAGAAAATAATGTTCCTATTTTGAGACCTTATTGTTGTGGATGGTTATTTCCGGGATTGTATTTTAGAGGATCTTCTGAAATAGTAAATAAAAAAGGCTTGGTGTTAGCCAAGCCTTCTAGTAAGGATAAAGAAGAAATCTTATATTTTAATATGGAAGACGCATAAATCCACCAAGAACTCCGAGGCTCTTTAGTGTTCTGGATTTCGCATAAACTCCCTGACCTTCTCTTACAACATCTTCGGAGGATGGTGATGGAGCTGTATTTCCTTCTACAGTAACAAAGGATCCATCTTTATTTACTTCTACAACAATCCCGGTATGCGCCCATCGTCCGAGATTAGGAAACCAGAAATAAGCGATATCACCTACTTGTACTCTTGTTCTTCGCAATTCAATATCTGCTCTACGAATAAAATGTCCTTCTGATTGAGCCCACTTGACAGATACAGTACAGGATCCAGTTCTAGGAAATTCTTTAGGAATATTGATAATTAGGGTATGAGCAGCTTTGATTAATCTATACACAACAAAAGCTTGACACCATGGATTACCTGCACCTAAAAATACTGCTTTAAGATATTGAAGAACCCATTTGCCTCTGTTATTGCCTTCTTCTCTTACATCTAGAACATCATCTCTCATACAATCTTCTGCAGCTTTTTTGGCTACTGGTCCTGGAGTTTTGATAGCTAGGGCAGACACATCATCAAATTTGTCTGTTGATAATAATTTCCATGTAAATTCTGAAATTTTGTTCATTTTTGCTTTACCTCAACTTTATTAATATTTTTGATTGTATTATCTTTCATGTCTTCGTTTGGTGTAGTTGATAATACTTTGATACCATCTATTTTATCTAAAAACTTCATAAGATCTAAACATTCAGATCCTTGAGTTCCGTGAGGGGTGACTAAGATTTTTCCATCTTTCCCCACAGTAATTTCCAATTCTACTTCTTTACTCATTAGATTATTTTCCTAACTTTCAATGTCATATCAGTCATTTGTCTCTTTTTAAACTCTTCTTCAGCGATATTTACTTTGATTTTAAAACCATTCTTTTTTAATACAGCTTCAATAGCTTCTTTTGCATAAGCTTGAATAACTCTAAAATCAATTAATAATCTTTTATCATATTCTGAGCAAATCATGTCATATTTTTTAGATTCTTCGTTCCAGATAAAACCTATATCGTTAGAAGCTCCAGTAAACATAGAATTGATTTGATCTCTTCCTACGACTATTGTTGCTTTTTCAGGTCTTTGTTTACCCATATAGTCTGTTAAGTGTACAGGGTCATCATGTGTGGAAGCTTCGAATCCTAATAATGATAAAGCTTTAAGTAAAATATCTTTATCAACAAAATCACATTCTATTTTTTTATAAGCAGACATAATTATCCAAATTTCGGCATAAATTTTGTTATTGGTCTATGGCAACAAGGGCAGAACCAAAGATTACTTCTTATTTCTATTGGTAAATCTTGTGGTGCTTCTTTTACATCTTCGGTTTTTAGTAGTTTTTTGCCATCTAAAGTCGGTTCGCCAAGACTATCTAAACCATCTTCTCCAGCAAAGCAATATTTACATCCTAATGCAATCATATTACCTTCGTCAGATTTAAAAATACATAAGGTTGTTTTATTATCTACATGTAATCTTGACCAATCAAAATCCTTAGGGAAATATTCAAGTAATTTATTAATTAACTTTTCACCAAGAATCTTAGGATCTAGGTTTATTTTAGAGTTCATCGTCTGTCTCTTCATGATTATATGAATGTTCTATCCATACACTAACATCAGATAAACATTCTCGTAGCTTCATAATGGTCAGTAGATTCATAGCTTCTGATTGAGTTAAATCTTTTGCAATATTATAAGATTCAATTAGAAGGTCAGTGGAAGTTATTGTGTCATATATCAATGAATGGATATCTGCGGAATCAAATGTTTTCAATTGTTGTTTCTTATATAATAATAACTCTTCGTGAGATATTTCTAGTTCATCCATATCAGATTTGTACAAAGAAAAAAAGGACATAAAAAAATGAAGTTCTATAAAACTATATTATTCACTGTTTTACTATTCGCATCCTTAAGTAAATATTCTTATTCACAAGATATTCCTAAGCCAAAGAAAGAGATCCTAATTAGCATTAATTCAACATATTATAAAAATGCTAAAGAAGTGGTAGAAGGGTTTTTCAAGCAAGCTAATATTAGAAATAAAAGTATTGATTCATCCTTAGAAAAAGTAGATCATAAAAACTTTAGCTTTATCGGTTTTACTGTTGAAGAAACAATGGAATATTTGTCATTTAAATATAATATTGTATTTAAGATTCAGTCTATTGGAAAAAATAAAATATATGATGTAGAGGTCAAGAAATGAAAAAACTATTAGCTCTTTTAGCTTGCTTATGTGCTATTCCATCTTATAGCCAAAATATTACTGTTGATTTAAAAGAAGCACCTATCAGATCAACAATTGAAATGATGTTTAAACAGGCTGGTATTAAAAATTATGTTATTGATAATTCTGTATCTGGCTTTGTAACATGCACTCTCACAGATATACCATTTGAAAATTCTTTAAAGATAGTGATGAGAGCTTCTACAGTTCCTCTTACATATATTAAAGAAAATGATGTATGGATTGTAAAGGCAAGAAGAATTAAAATTGAAGCTAATCCAGATCCAGATTTTGATGCTGGTTTATTAATGGCTCAGAAAAATAATTCTATTGCTTGGGAAGTTATTAAGTTTAATCATATCGACCCATTTGATTTACAGAGTATTTTTGGTAATATTTTGTTCATCAATCAATTTGGTAGATCTAGAGGGAATGGTAACAACTTTGGTGGTGGTGGTAGAAACTAGGGTATAATGCACTGAGGTATTAATTATGGGTTTATTTGATTTATTCAAGAAGGACGAAGTAGTAGTAGAAACTCCTGACGTTATGACACGACAAGAGGTACTGGATTTCGTTTCAACACATAGAGCTGAAGTGGATTATAAGTTTGATCTATTGCTAAAGGACGTAATGGAACAGGTTAAGCGTGTTCCTGTTATGATTGATCCTGCACCAGCTTCTCTAAATCAACAGCAAATCTTAGATATTATTGTAAATGTTGTTCGCACAGAATCCGTATCCAAGGATGAAATGCTTATGATGAGAGAAGATCTTCTCAAGGCAATGGATGCTAAGATCGCTATGTATGATGTTGATGAAGATGCTGAGATGGCTGCGATGATGGATCAGAAGCTTGAACATCTTGAAGTTGTAGCAGAAGATATGGAAGATTCTAAGTTCGCTAAGGTTTATAATCAAGCTGTAGTAGAGCTCAAGACTATTCCTAATAAGGGTGCAACAGTAGCTTCTGTTCGTAAGTTCTTGATTAATTTTGTAGAACTTCTCAAGCCTTAAACTTTTACAAACCCCTTAGACTATCAAGGTCTAGGGGGTTTACTTTATTAAAAATAATAACATGTTCAAATTTATTTCATTCTATCCACAAGTTAATAAAGAAGAAACAATACCTAATAATAATATATTGTGGATGTGTACTTATAAATTACTTGGAGATCAAATTCAGATCCCATTCGAGTTATTACACTTTTTGAATTCTTGTGATTGTCCATTACCTGTAAAGCATTATTTAGAACAAATGGACTATTATGATCTGAATATTGAATTTAACTCTGATTATCAAAAGCAATATTGTATGTATGATGATGACGATATTATATTAATTGTAAATATCAGAGCTTTACATGTTAACGAAAAGAAACTGAAAATTGACGTTCCATCTACATTAGCTACTAAATTACTAACATTGATGAATTTATCAATGGATGGAATTTTACATTCAGAAAAGATGCAAAAGAGAATTCTAACGATGATGGGTGACTCTGATGCATCTTTTATATATTCCGATGATGTAATGGAATATTTAGCTTCTTTAGAAGAGCTATGCGAACATTGTATGCTTTATGAATGTAATGTTATGTGGTCGCAGTCTGAGTAAGCAAATATCTTTCAGACTCCAAAGCTGCCATACATCCTGAACCTGCTGATGTTATTGCTTGTTTATAATGTTTATCTGCAACATCCCCGCAAGCAAATAATCCTGGAATATTAGTTTTTGTGTTAACAGTAGAAATATATCCATCAGATTCTACAATGTTAAAATGCTTCACTAATGATGAATTAGGTATATTTCCAATTGCTACAAAAACACCACTTACTGATAATAATGATTCTTTTTCAAGAACATCATTATGTAGGATCACAGCATTTACTTTATCATCTCCAATAATTTGCTTGATTACAGTATTTTCATACACAGTAATATTCTCTGTATTGAAAACCTTATTCACCATAATTTTAGATGCTTTATAGGATGAGGAACGATTAATAAGCTGAACAGAAGAACAGATTTTACTAAGATACAAGGCTTCTTCCATAGCAGTATCACCAGCACCCACTACTACTACATTTTTGCCTTTGTAGAAAAATCCATCACAGGTAGCACAAGATGTAACTCCTCTGCCTAAAAATTCAGACTCTCCAGGCACAGATAACCATTTAGGAGAAGCACCAGTACAAAAAATAACAGATTTATATTCTTCAGTAATTCCATCTGATGTTACTAAAAATTTATCACCTTGTTTTTCTAATTCTGAAACATCTTGATAAATCATTCTAGTACCAAACCTTAATGCTTGTTGTTCCATTTCATTCATCAAGTCTGGCCCTAAAATCCCATCCTTAAAACCTGGGTAATTTTCTACTTCTGTGGTGTTCATTAATTGACCACCTTGCATAAAACCTGTATATAACACTGGACTTAAATTAGCCCTAGAACAATAGATGGCAGCTGTATATCCAGCTGGTCCACTACCAATAATTGCGATATTTTCCATACTAAATATTGTACCAAATTCTTAGCAACAGTAGGAAATAATAAGAATAAAGAAGAACTTTTAGATATGTGGTATAAAATTGCTCAACAAAATTTTCAAAATATAGCTGACACAACCTCTCCGACACATGTTTCTGGAGGTGGTAATGCTGGATTTTCTGTCGATTATCCTACAGCACAAAATATTAAAAAGTCCTTAGATTCACATCAGCCATACCAATTCACTACAACAGATGGTAAAAAATTCTTAGTATTACATGGCAACTATTCTAATGGTGTAGAATATTTTGATGTTGGTGGAACTAGTATCGCTGAACAAGATCTAGCACAATGGATGAGAAATAACGGCATGGATCCTACTGTTACACAAATATTAGCTTGTGGAGTAGGCAATGTTAATCCAGCTACAGGTTTACATCCAGCTATTGATATTACTGGTATAACTAATCTTAGTATCCCTACTACCCCACCAGCCGATACAAATCCAGTTATGGTTGGAGTAAGCTAATGATCGATTACATTACTTTTTATGATAAAAATATTAGAACTTCCAAAAAAGTAAAAGAAATATTCAAATCATTAAGCGAAGATCATGATTTCGGACTTGAATTACCAAAATTACCATATTCTCATTCTGCATTAGAGCCTGTTATTGATGCAGCTACAATGAAATTACATCACGACAAACATCATAAAAAATATGTAGATAAAATGAATGAGCTTCTTGGTAACAGTGATAAGACTTTAGTTGAATTATTACAAGATCCTAAAGATGTAAAAGATAAAGAAGCATTTTTAGATAATGCTGGTGGTCATTTTAACCATTCTTATTTCTGGATTACAATGTCCCCTGAAATGAATCAAAAACCATCTGGAAAACTTGCAGATAATATTGATAAACAGTTTGGAAGTTTTGATAAGTTTAAAAAAGAATTTATTGAAACGGGAGTCAAGCATTTTGGGTCTGGATGGGTATGGCTTTGTGTTAATGATGGTAAATTAAAAATACAAAGTTTTGATAATCAATCTAATCCATACATTGAAAAATGTGGGATTCCTGTTTTGGGATGTGACGTATGGGAACATGCATATTATCTCAAATATCAGAATAATAGAGAGAAATACATTACATCTTGGTTTAAAGTAGTAAATTGGGACTTTATTTCAAAAAAATATAACGGAGAATAATATGGATCGTATTGCAACATTAAATAATCTAAACAATGTTATCAATTCTTTAGAATCAAAGGGTAAATATACTTTAGCATCTCAGGTACAAGAAGTATTTGAAAAAGTAGCTCAAGCAGATATGTCTAGAAAAGATTTTTTATCTAAAGGTGTTAATTGGGCTGCTGGTCTTGGAATGGCCGGTGGTGCTGGGGCTTTAGTTAAGGACACTATGGACAAAGCTAAGGATAAACAAGATATTCTTAATCAAATGGCAGAACATGGTTATAGATTAGGTATGGGCATGAGAATTAATGTTGCTGGATCTGGCGTTAGAAATTGGCAAAGATTCCTCAATGACCACTTTGATGGCAGACTAGATGATGATGGACGTTTTGGACAATCTACTATGCTTGTTACTAAGAACTTCCAAAAAGCTCATGGTATTACTCCAGATGGTGCTGTTGGTCCTGAAACTATGAAAGCAGCATTAAGTCTTCTAGAAGAAAATATGGAAGATTCAGAAGATCTTCTTGGAATGGAATAAAGATGAATCTTATTACAAATCTATTAACTTTACATAATCAACTTAAAGTTTATCATTGGCAAACTAGATCTTACGCTGCTCATATGGCATTTGGTGGAGCTTATGATGCTCTAACATTGCTTATTGATCAATTTATCGAAGTGTTCCAAGGTAAGAATGGTATGTTAAAAGCACAGAATAACTTTACCATCACTCTTAGAAATCTAAATGGCGATGAAGATGTTACTAAATTCATTGAAGCATTTTTAGATTATCTTATGGGACCTTTAGTAAATGGTCTAGATACTGCTAAGGATACAGATCTCATGAATATTAGAGATGAAATGTCCGCAGAGCTAAATAAACTGAAATATTTACTTACACTCAGCTAAAGTAAAGGCCCCATAAAAGGGGCCTTTATTATTTAAAAGTTTCCACAACTTCCACAACCGCTAGAACCTGATGAATCTCCCCCAACGCTAAAAGATTGACCACAGCCACATCCTTTTTTCATATTAGGATTAGTAACTTTAAATCCATTTTGGTCTTTAATAAAATCAATTTCAGATCCGTTGACTATTTTCATAATATCTGTATTGACAACTATTTTGATTTTGTCATCTAAAATAATATCATCAATTTCAGGTACGAATTCTTCTAAGCCTAAATGATACTTATATCCAGCACAACCACCAGCCGATACACCTAATCTGACACATAATTCCATATCAGGATGTGACTCCATAATAGAAATGATCTCTTCAGATGCTGCTTCGGTAATATTAATTTTTAATTCTTCTTCCATGCATAAACTCCTGGTATCTAACTACTTCATATTCTTGCAACGAATGACTATAGATATTATCACCAATACAAATAAAACCGATAACATTTGCAGCTAAAACACTTTCTAAATTAGCTTTACTACATATGACAAAAGGATTCTTCACTGCGCCATATTTTCTTAAAACTAAATATTTTTCTAAATTATTATATTGTTCCATAAGTGTTTCATTAAGCGTAACTCCTACTTCGAAATTACCACCTAATATATTCAAAACACTATATAAATATTTGATATCAATTTCACTAAAGAAAAACCAATCAACATCCTTATTATCTAACATTATATTTCTGTATATTGACATACTAGATTTATTACTATATAAATCATTAACTGTATGCTGATTAATCATAGTAAATTTAGATATAAATTTATAAGGACAAGTTATTTCTTTTCTATCTCTGTTAACTAATGCTTCCCAGTTATGAAGTGTATTAACCGCATCTTCATAAGTGACATCAAATTCAAGATCTATTAAAGTAGGCTTGATTAATAATCTTTTAAAAGGAGACAATAAGTTAAATTCTTTATTAGAGATACTTATTACTGGTTTATTTTTTACATGTAACCAATAGATTAAGTTGTTTGGTAAAGTGATAATCAACTTAGCCTTCTCTGCAAATAAAGCTACACCTTCCGCACTACTGAATTTATCCCTCAAATTAATGAAATTAGGGTACTTTATATCATTATATCCCTGATTACCTTGACCGATTAAAATTACTTTGTTATTAGGGAAAAATTCACATACTTCATTTAAAAATTCTGGCCAATATTTCCATTTATTTTCATCAGGAGTGGAATGATTAGAAGATGGTTGAAATAAAATAAAATCTTCGTAATCTGGTAAATATTCATAAGCTCTTGATGAATAATTATATGTGTCTAATAATGATAAATCTTCACCGCCAGATACACTTAATTGAATTGATGTATATTCTCTATCTTGTGGCAAATTAAAATAAACTTTGTATTCTTTTATTTGTGTTTCTGTTTTCCAAGGAGAACATAGATTTACAAAACTCTGCCAATAAATAGATTCTGCGGGTGTGAATAAATAATGCTCACAATTATCAACGAAATCTTGAGCTAAAATAAATTCTTTTAGTTCTGGAAATGGACCTAAAAGAATAATATTTCTAATGTTTCTTCTTTTAGCATTGGACAGGGAAACAAATACATCTCCCCATCCTCCACCAGTAATACCCCAATTATCCATTTAAGATTTCTAATTTAGTAGCATGAATTACAGGACGAACTAAAGTTAATTTCATAGCTTCATCTCTCATTACTTCATCTGTAAAATCTGCTTCGGACTTTACAGAATCAGTGTGGACAATTAATCTAAATCCCGCATCCTTGATTAGTTTTTGATATAGATAAAGAAGAGATGCGGATTTATTTTCTAAGACAAAGAAAGCCTTAAGATGAGAAGATAACCATTCTTGACCACATATTCCATCGCTCTTTGTAACAACCCAGTTCTCAGGATGCAAAAGAGCTAAATCATATCTAGTATCTAAAGATTTTACAGATTGGACAGCTGTTTCATCATTAGTAGCTTTAATAACAACTTCTCCATTGAAGAAATCAATAATATTTTTAATACTAGACAATGGTTCTGAAATTGATCTCTTGTAAATATCCAAAGCAGAATCAAGAATGTTTTGTGCTTCTTCTAATTTATTTTCATCTAATAACTCAAGAAGTTTATAATGATCATCTAATCTTCCTGCTAGTGATTTAATATATTCTTCTACTTCTAATTCAGACATATAAATCATAGGGGATTCAGAATTATTAATTAGCTTAGGCTCTACAACACTAAATTTACATTCTGATTCAATTTGTATTCTAAAATATCCCCAAGCTGCATGATCAATATTTAGAAATAATTCATGATGCAGATTACCGTTTTCAGCAAATAAATCTGTAGGAACAATCTGAAATGGGTTGTGTACATTAGTATCGCAAAGTCCTAGATTTACTGTTAAACCAGCTAATCTTTGTGCAATATGTACGAGATTTTTATTATCGTCAATCCAAGAGTAAATACCAGCAGTTAGAGCTTTTTCAGTATCTATGGATTGACTATTCTTTTTCTTGAAGCTTACGCCATTACTAATATTGTTCATAGATATATTATACAGAGTTAAAAAGGAATGAGCAAGGTTAGACTTACCTTGCTCTTATGATCTATTTAATGGGATTACATCACTCGCAAATATGATTTGCCCATTTGTCCACTATTACTAGTAAGATCATACAGTGTCCTATTTATACTGGAGGCGGCCCAGTCTAATGTTGGTTTCCTAGTTATATCAGAACGTATACTCAATTGCGATGAATAAGGTTCTGAATTAAGATTTACACTTTTTTATTTATAGTTCCTGAATGTATTTCTTAAATGTTTCGACAGTCACTGCTTACTTCCAACACGAAACGAGTCTATTTATGGGTTACTAAATACGCTGATATTGCGATTACATACCCTACTCTACAAGAATGTGCTCGTTTTGTCACTTCTTCACAGAAATATGACACATTCCATGCCTTTCACTTTCACGAAGTTACCAGGCGTGATTTTGAGATTAATACGACTGTTATATCGTTTCACCTCTAATCATGCATAAAAGCCTTTTGCCGTGTACATCAGACCTTTATACTACTCTTACTCTTCAGATTTCGATGTTCGCACAAATTAAGTATGATTGCTGCCACCTTAATTTACATCTTCAATCATAGTTCCACATTCTATTGCAAAACCTTAGAGAGATGAGCTTGCTTGAATGACCCTGAGTTGGGCGGGAGCTGTAGAGAATAGCTTTATCCCTTTTTTCACACTCTACTATCTTACGATGTCAAGCCACCGAGAATCACTTATTCAATTTTCAAAGTACAACACTATTATACATTATTCTTATTAAAATGCATCTACACTTTTAAATGTTTTTTGCTATTAACACGAACAATATATTCGCTCCATCGTCTAGCCTCTTCTCCTCCGTACATTTTCCAAATCCAAGCTTCTTTTCTTTCTGGATCTGAAGGTATTCTAAATCTATTCTTAGCAGTGTATTCGTGAATATCAATAATATCTGATAACTTCATCATATTTTGCATTGCTAATATTCTAGATAATTCCAACTGTTTTGAAGAACAATAATTTCTATTATTTCTTCCCCAATCATAACCTTCTTGAGCAATTTTTTGAACATTAGATGGAACAATGAATTTTTCAGATAAATTTTCCGCTGTTCTATAGAGCTTATTATTGTACATATTGTTATTTTCTAGAAGAATGTTATATTACCTTTTAAAGGTTCATATATTATTGTAGAAGAAATATTAGATTATATTGTTTTTGGAGATTTAGAAATGCTTAATAAATTAGCTTCTATTGCTAACGATTTAGATAATTATGGTATGTACAAGGAAGCGAATGAAATCACTTCTGTAATGAAGAGACTGTCCGGAATTTTTGATAAAAACGAAGATGTTGATTATCTTGCCATGGCTCATGCACTTAATAATGTTGCTAAAAATGAAGGTTGGCAAAACTTTAGAGAAAATTATTATGTTGATGGCCAATTCAAAGCTCAACAGTTAGCTAGAGAATTAGAACAAGTAAAAGCAAAAAATCTTTCTGAAGCGGAAGAAATGCTTAGATCGGAAGAATAAATGGCTACTATTGAAGATTTAGCAGATTTAGCATTAGAATTAGATAATAATAGTGCTCATAGATTAGCAGATAAAATTACTTTAGCAATGAACAAATTTGCTAATGAAGATTGGGACCATGAATACGATATGGTCAGAAATGAAATGGAAACTGCTAAAAGAGCTATTGAAGGCATTGAAGATGTAGTGGGCGAAGATGGCGAAGGGAATTTGATGGCTTGGGTACAGTCTAAAATTTCTAATGCTGTTCAAATGCTAAAAGGTGTCTCTGATTATTTAGTCAGCGAAGAAACTGTTGGTCAGAAAACAGCTGCTAAAAATGATGGCAAGAAACTAAACAAGCCTTTCAGAACTCCGGGTGGTCCTAAAAAGTTCTCTGTTTATGTAAAGAACGATAAGGGTAATATCATTAAGGTTAATTTTGGCTCGCCAGACATGGAAATTAAAAGAGACGACCCAGAACGTAGAAAAAATTTCAGAGCCAGGCATAATTGTGACAATCCAGGTAAAAAGTGGAAAGCTCGTTGGTGGTCATGTCGCAATTGGGAAGCTGGGAGATCTGTATCTGACAATCTTAAGGGTAAATAATGAGAAAGTTTCATTATTTATATAAAATTACTAACAATATCAATGGTAAATATTATATTGGAAGACATTCAACAGATAATATAAATGATGATTATTTTGGGAGTGGCATTGGAATTATCAATGCAATCAATAAATATGGCAAAGAAAATTTCAGTAAAGAAATTTTATATCAATGCGAAACTACAGAAGAGCTTTGGGATCTCGAAAGAAAAGTTGTAAATGCTGAAGTTGTAAATGATAAAAATTCCTACAATATGGCATTTGGCGGCGGAAATCATTTGAAAGAAATGAAACAAAATGATTATAAATCATTTTTAGAACATCAAAGTAATGCCGGTAAAAAAGGCGGTAAAGCTATAATTGAAAAATATGGAAAAGAATGGCATGCAAAAGGTGGTGCTAAATCTAGAAGTATTTTAAATGCCAAATTTTTATACCATTTGATAACTCCAAATAATGATGTTATTGAATTGAGTGCATTAAATTTACGAACATATTGTGAACAAAATAATCTCAATTATCAAACTCTCATCAGTAATCAAGATAAAACTTTTTCAAAAGGCTCATGTGCAGGGTATTGTTTGATTAACATATCTAAGCCTTATGAAAATAAAACAGATAAAAAAGTATATATCCAAAATGCTCTAAACAGACCAAGATATACCTGCCCTATTTGTGATAAAGACAATCTTGACGGCTGAAATCTAACCATCCATATGACAGCAAAACATCTATGGACAAAAGAACAAGTTATAAACTTTAAAAATAGTACAAAGTAGAATATTTTAATGAATTACAAGCAATACCTTAAACTAGCATCAAATTTAGATAAGACTGGTCAATATAAAAGATCAGATTATATTTTTAACTTGGTTTTATCACAAACACAAGATGATGAAGAAAATTACGATGACGAAGATGATTTAGAAGATGATGACAATACTCCTCATGAGATAATTCATCCGACACCTGTATTTTTTAATGCTGCCACTAATCAACCAGTAATGCATGAAGGAAAATATTTAGCAGCTTTACCTTTTGATCAAGATCTTCCTGAAATAAGAGGAAAAGTTAAAGCTATGACTGGTTTAGAAAATCTAACAATTGTCAGAATACCAGTAAATATTTTAATTGTTGAATGGGTGCGTTCAGAATCAGATGCTCGCAAAACTCAAGAATTAGAAGATGCTTTAGCTTCCGGAATAGAAGATATTGGTGATTTCGGATTCTTGTTAATGATCAATGAAAACATTTTAGATGTCAAAGGTAAAGATTTAGTCTTTTCTTCTGAATCTGATGCATATGGTTTTGGAAGAGTTATAGCTGAACATTATAAAAGAGCCGGTAGAGAGATGGAAATATCTGTTGCTCCTGTCGCAGTGTCTTTAATGGATGCAAAAGAAGAAGGAATGTCATTGCCTGAAATGTATGGTGATGATGAATTTATCTTTGTTAGCAATTCATCATTCAAAGCTACTGAAATACCAGAAACTATGGCTGATTTGAAAGATGAATTATTCCATTTATCAATGGTAAGAACATATACAGTTGATAGACTACAAAGAGAAAAACTCGGCGACTATGATTTTGAATAGAAAGCATAAATAGAAAAGAGGACTGAAAAGTCCTCTTTTTTTATCTCACCAAATAATAGTCCCAATATTCGCTATCTTTTTCTTTATATGAGCACAATAAATGATAAAAAGAATATACAGGCAGGTTAGGTTTAGAAAGTAGTCTCATTCCGCTTTTTTCTAGCGTTTTTCCAGCTTTCTTGATATTACAGGATCTACAACAAGTGACAAGATTATCCCAAGTATGATTTCCACCTAAATGCCTGGGATAAACATGGTCTAAAGTTAAATCAATATTTCTAATACCGCAATATTGACATGTGTAATTATCTCTGCCATAAATTCCACCTCTACTAACTTTAAAGCTGGTGTTATGTTTACGGCGGACATTGTGTTTTAATCTTATGACAGAAGGAACTGAGTAGCGATCACCATTACCAGAATAAAAATATTTATGATCCTTATAATGTAATGTTTCTGCTTTGTCATTTATAAGCAATTTAATAGCTCTAGGCAAATCACAAATATTTAAAGGTTCATAATCCAAATTAAGTAATAATACTCTGTTCATAAAATTCTTTCAGATAGCATATTGTATACCAATATAATGGCAATGTCAAATAAGGTTACAAATAATTTTACATAGAAAAAATAAGTATGGATACTAATAACTTACTCAATGATTTAAATCATATCATTACATTACTGGAAAATGATGGAAATATTGTTGTTGCTAATGATTTACAAGATGTATTTGTAAAGATAGCAAAGAAGAAACCAGCAAAGAAAAATAATGTTCCTAATGATCCAGAACTTTATTCTCGTTGTAAATCAGAAGTAAAGAAGAAATTTAAAATTTGGCCTTCTGCTTATGGATCTGCAGCTTTGGTTCGCCTTTATAAACAAAGAGGCGGAACTTATAAAAAGAGTTAAATATCATGAGTAAATGGATTAAAGTAGATGAAGATACTGAATTCACTAAAGAAGCTGATTTAAAAGATTGGTTTAAAGAAAAATGGGTAGATGTCTCAAGACCTAAGAAAAAAGGTAAGGGATATGAACCTTGTGGAAGAGGCGATACATCAAAAGGTAAAAAGCCTGTATGTACCCCTGCTAATAAGGCGAAAAACTTAACAGATAAAGAACGTAAAACTAGAATCCGCCAAAAAAGAAAAAAAGAAAAAGAACCTAATCCTGATAAAAAACCTAACACCACCACATATACAGAAAATGCGGGTGGTAAATCTAATGTATCAAATAATCACAATATTAAATTTGTTGGTAGTACGATTGATCTTAACAACGAAAGTAAATAATCATGCATCTTGTTTTTAAAAAATTAGCAGAAATTGAAAAGAAGAATTTATTTTCTTATGCAGATTATGTATTTAATAGAATAGCTCAAGTAGATGTACCGGAAGAATTAGATGAGATTAGTAATGATATTGATACTGATTTATCTGATAATGAAATTGATCCTATAAAGTTAAATAAAATAAATCAATTAATAGAAGCTACAAAATTCCATTTATTATCTGTTGGAAATGATGCAAAAACCCCTAAAGGACTAAAATCAGGCTATATTACAGCTATTTTATATCTTGAACCAGGCGCATCTCAAATTTATAATATGGATGAATTTGATCAATATAAATTAGAGAATAAAAAATCAGGTCTAAGTACAACACAATTATGGGAAAAGTTTAAAAAAGATAATACACCTCATGCTACTAAAACAACCTGTACACATGCTTCTCCACAATGTTTAAAAGATTGTATTTATCACACAGGTAGAGGCGGGATTGATAATGTTCAAGCTAGTAGAGAAATGAAAACTAGCAGAATGTTTCATCCAGCAACAAAAGATTTTTCAAATAAAATATTAGAAGTAGATATTAGAAATTTAATATCCCTATGCCATAATCTAAATACAGTATTTGATTTAAATGTAAAGCCAGTAGTTAGGTTAAACGGAACCACTGATATTAACTGGGCTAAAGAAGCAGCACATTTACATGAAAAATTTTCTGATGTAACATTCTATGATTATACTAAAGTTCCTAAATTTATGGATATGTATTTAAAAGGCCAAAATCCATATACAGGCAAGCCATTTAATCCTAACTATCATATGACATTCTCTAGATCTGAATCAAACAAATCACAAGCTCTTAACTTTCTTGAAAGAGGCGGTAATGTAGCTATTGTGTTTGATCAAATTCCAGATACTTTAACCTATCATGGAAAGACATACAGAGTTGTTAATGGAGATAGACATGACCTTAGATTTCTTGATGATATTGAAGGTGAAAAAATACCAGGAGAAGGTCTAGTTATTGGATTAAAATATAAAAGACCTATTGGAACAGAACGAAGACAAAAAAGAGTAGATAGACAAAAAGAAATTTCTCCATTATTTAAAAAGCTAAATATGGAATCCGAAGGTAGTAGTGTGCATGAAGAACCTTTTGTAATTATTACTAATGGAGAAAAGAATGTGGTAATCGGATAATTATGAGTAAATGGATTAAAGTTTCACAAGTAAATACTACTTATGCATATTATATAAATACCGCTAAAAAGATGCTTATGTCAGGTGATAAAACTGGAGCGGATACTGTAATGAATCAAGCCTACGGGGATGCTAGACTAAGCGATCCGGAAAAAGCTTCTATAAAAGCTCAATATGCTAGTATGTTAAATACAAATAGAGATCTCGGTAACATGAGTAACCTGAGCGCTAATATTAATGTTGATCAAGTAGCTAATGATTTAATTGCTGGTATTGCTAAGAAAAATGGAATTGATTTGACCTCTCTTACTGATAGAGATCCTAAATATAATATTCTAGTTAGTGGTATTGCTAGAATGAATCCAAAAGATCAAAAAGTTGTGAATTTTGCTAATAACAGATTACGACAAATTGTAATGGATAACTGGCAGAAACAAAAGCCTCAACAATAAAAGAAAGCCTCCTTTTTAGGAGGCTTTTATGCTCTCTGGCTAGGGAATTTTGCTGAGTCTAATGTAAATGACTTAACTACTGTGGTATTATCTGGAGCATATAAGGATAAGGTTGTTCCATTGATAGCCCATTTACCGAAACCTTGTGCTCTAGCTGCGTTTAATGCATCTCCCACCGTCTGAGCTGTATTTGATGTAGGAACAGGCTGATTCATATCTAAAGCTACAGGAAGTAAGTCTATTTCAATTAAGTTTGAATAAGATTGTCCAGCTCCTTTAAAGACCAAAGATACAGAAGTTGTTCCGCTGGCTAAAGCTGCATTAGGAATATCAAATCTATAAAATCCTGGAAGAAGATTAGCGTCTAATTCAACAAATCCTCCAGAAACAAAAGCTCCTCCTGTCGTTTGAGAAGCTAAAGTAATATTCTGTAAACTGCTACCTTTTCTGAGATAAAATGCAGAAAGAGTAGGAGTACTGAATAATAAACCTTTTGATCCTAAATAAATATTGATGCTATAACTTGTTGTTCCCGCAGGTATTTTATAAGATGTTGTTACGTTTGAAAATGGTAAATAATTACTGATAGATGATAAACTACTTGAAGATAATGGACCAATATCCGGATTAGCATTTGGCCATGTAAATCCGTTCATATCTGTAGCAAAAGCATTGGTTGATGTTCCAGCACTAGTATTGGATAAGTTTGTAGTGGAAGGAGAAACTGGATGTGCGATTGAAAGGCCATTTAAGATTCTATATCCTCCATCAATACCCATAGAAGAGTTTAAAGTAACTGAATTTGCACCGGGTACTACTGTCCCTTGTCTACTATGGCCGCCTATGAATCTATTATAATTTTCTTGTAACTGAGTAGATGACCCAGCCATTGAAGTTCCATTGCCAACAAGAAGATTATTAGTAACTACAACAGGAGTAAGAGAAGTTCCGCCATATTCGCATCTTATTAATCCACCGTATCCGAAATTCATTACAGTGCAGTTAGTAATTGATCCACCAGAAACTGTAGCTGGTGCTCCGCTACCATTCTGAATCATACAAAATGTTGGAAATCCAGGATTATTATAAGCTTTAGCATAACAATTAGTTACAGTAAATGGATTGACGATTGTTGCTCCAGAAGTAAATGTGATATTTACTGAATATGGTGCATTTATGTTTCCAATATTTTCAAAAATACAATTCTTTACAACTAAATTAGGTCCTGAAGAGCAGTTGCCATTACCGATATCTGGGCCTGACCCTATAAAAACACATTTATCAAAAGTACAATTTAAACAGTTTGTAAATCCTATTGTATTTGCGTTATAGACTTCAAACATTAATCCTCTAAATGTAAGATTATTTTTATTTGTAGCTGTAAATAATTGACCACTTCCAGCAGAGTTATCACCACTAAGCATATTTGTCAATCTTACTTCGTTTGCTTGTAATCCTGCGAAATTTAATGCTTTAGGGTCTCCAATAATAAATGTTTCTGACGAATATGTTCCGTTGATTGTAACATTTTCTCTATATGTTCCTGGAGCGATATAAACTGTGTCTCCGGAAGATACACCAGTAGATCCTAATGCTTTTGTTAATGTTTTCCATGCTAATCCAGCAGTAGAACCTAATCCTGAATTAGCATCATTTCCATCATTTCTTACATAATAAGTTGCCATATATATATCTTTCTAAAATCCAGGGACAGTTCCTTACAAGCCATATCGATATTTTTTTGCCATGTAGTTGTTATATATTTCAATGGCAGATAATCTTTTATTGTATATCAATATTTCTGATATTCTTCCATATAGAAATTCATCAGCAGTTGGGCCCACTGTATTAGTTACACCAGCACCAATTGAAAATCTCTGCCCTGTATAACTTAAATTTGATGATGTAGCTGTGTGTATTAAAATACCATTAACATATATTAATGGAGCAGTACCTTGGACATAAGTTTGACATACATTGATCCATGTATTCAATGGTATGTTATAACCCGCATAATAAGTGGGATTATATGAGTTAATTCCTAAATTATTTACAGCCAATAAGAAATTGTCATTATTAACGTTTATAAATGATTGCCATTGTGCTGAATTTTGCGTTATTTTAACCCAGATATTATAAGTAAATTGAGTGAATGTTACATTAGTACCAAATTCACATACACCTATTTGAGACCCATTAAATTGAATAGCTCCACCTGCATCTAATACAAATGTAGGATTATAATATAAGATACAATCATAATTGCTATCACTCAAATCATTCCATAAATTGCCAGATCCAGAATAAGAATTTAAATCATATGCTCTTAAATCTAAAATCAAGCCATCGGTAGTTTCTGCGAACCCTCTTGATTTTGGATAGTTAGGATTATCAAGTCCTAATGTTTTAATAACTACAGAGCCATCTGAATTATAATATTCTAGATTCTTACCATTAATAGCCCACTTACCAAATCCATATGCTCTTGCTGCATTAAAAGCGTCTCCAACAGTTTGATCAACATTTGTAGTAGGAACATCTTGAGTTAGATCTAATATTTGTGAATCAAAGAATTTATAATTTATATTTACTCTATCATTATTAGCTGTATTCACTACTTGTAACATAGAATTAGAAACACCAGAAGCTATAACTTCATTAGGCACGTCAAATCTATAAAGCCCCGGCATATTAATTGGATCTACTTCAACAAATCCCCCAGAAACCCATGTTCCTGATACTGTTTGAGAAGCTAAGGATATAGATGTAGCTGTAAGATTAGGTCTAACATAATAAGCTTTTAAAGTTGCTGTGTTAAAAGTATAACCAGTAGATGCTAAATTAATATATTCAGAATAATTATTAGTATTAGCTTTCATATCTACTGTTTTTGATAATGGACCTAATGTTTTATCCGCAGCATAAGAAGTAGTTTGAACAGCACCTATGTCTAAAGATGATGTAGTTGCAGTAAGTGGAAAAGACTGCATTCTGCTAGCTCCTCTACATAATCTGCCGCCGCCTATTTCATTATTTAATCTGAAATCTAAATTAGCTGCTGAGACAAAAGGAGATACAGATAGGGCTACATTGTTTTTATCAGTAAATACGGGGTAATTTCCATCATTATGTCTATCAATATTAACATTTATAAAACCATTAGTACATGCAAAAAATGAATTGTTCTGTAAATGATTTGCAGCATTTGACCCAGATCCGTGAAATCTGACAGCAAATCCCGACACATTAGAAAAGATATTATTTTCTACTAAAAACCTCCATGCAGATGTTGCATTATAATTAAAAGAGATATCTACAGCATTTCCTGTAATGTTATAAAATGTGTTGTTGATTACTTTTGTGGCAAAATTATTTGAAAATAAACAGGTGCTTGAATGATTAATAAACAAATTTCCAAATATCGCTTCTGAGTTATTTATACTACCACCGCAATTTTTAACTACAGAATTTCTTAAACTTGTAACAGTTCCATTAGATACTGAAGTACAATTTTCAAATGTACAATCATAAATGTGGGAACCTGATGGAAAATTAATCGCCACAGCTAAATTTTTAAAATCACAGTTGTAAACATAATTTTCATCTGTAAAATTTGGATTTCCCGCAGCGATAGTACTTAAATTATTTTGACCATTAAAAATAATGTTCATCACTGATTGTCGAGCAGAAGCAATAAAAGCTGTACTATTGGCTGCTAATCTAATTTCAGCTTTTCCATTATCTCCTCTTATATTAAGATAACCAACCATATTAGGAGTAGGAGGGCCAGCAGGAGCGAAACCAGGAATACCAGACCAGTTAAATATTCCTGAACTTCCTTTTAAAAAATAATAAACTAAACCACCAGCATACGAGTTAGCTATAGCTGTACTGTAATCAACTACAGCACCTCCCATTTTCCCAGTGCCGTTTGTGGATCCTACAGTTCCACATGCTCTTTCCAAAATTGCTGTAGTGCCTGAAATTGCAGTTATTAAATAAGTTCCTGTGGTAAAATTAACTCCTCCACTTATTTTCACAGAATTTCCTATCATATTTACAGAAAAAGGGAAAGCTGCTGATTGTATATAGTTTGTATTGGAAACAATTGTTAAATCAGTGTAGGTTCTAGCTGCTGAAGGATTCTGGGAATAATCTATTGACCATGTTCCTGATGATGCTGAATTAGCTGATGATATGCCTTGTGTGGTAGATATTTTTTGACTATGCCTCGAAACTGATCCGACTGAAGCATCAACAGTAGCTGCACCGGCATTGACGGATGTAATTCTATACCAGCCATGTAACCACGTACTGTTGCCAAAAAGATATAAATAATTTCCTATATCAGTTGAGACAAATGTATAATTTGAAGCAGTTACTATAGGTGTAGCGCTAGTGCCGTTTGATGTTGAAAGCGTACTTGTATAACTAGCTGACGCATCAAAAAAACCACTATTAGCATTATTTCCATTAGACTGTAATTCATAAGCCCCTAATAACCATCCCATTAAAATTCACCTCTATTAATATCGATGTCCATTTTTAACTCCTTGATGTTGGGGCTGTCGAAGAATTGAGAGTGAATGATTTAACAACAGTAGTATTATCTGGTCCATAAAGTGATAGATTAGTACCAGATATTACCCATTTACCAAACCCTACTGCTCTCATAGCGTTTAAAGAATCTCCTACAGTTCCAGCAGTATTAGATATTGGTACTGTTTGTGTCATATCTATTTGCATTGTAGGAGTGAAATTATATGTTATTAAGTGTCTATCAACAGTATTTGTATTTATCACTTCTAATGCTGCAGTTTTTACACCTGAAGCGAATAATGCATTTGGTGCGTCTATTCTATATAATCCTGGCATATTTACTGGGTCTACTTCTACAAACCCACCAGATGTATACGCTCCATTAACTGTTTGAGATACTAGAGTAATATTTACTCTTGATCCACCTTCTCTTACATATGAAGCAGATAATCCAAGAGTATTATAAACGAATCCTTTTGTGTTTAGATAAATATATTCAGATCTCGATGTTGTTCCAGCTTTTACCATTATAGATACTTCTGGATTAATGTAAGCTAAAGGGGTGTTTATGCTTTGAACTGCACCAATATCATTATAGCTTGTTGTACCTATGTAATTTGAATAAGAACCTGCATTTATAGATTTTACTGCAGCTCCCGCACCAGCTATGTTATTAAGATTAAAATTACCATTATCAGGATCAACCAACGGATTTCCAGATAAAATCACAAAAGATGATGTATTTCCAACATATGTATGATTTAAATTTGAAGCACTGTAAAAAGCATTATTAAGCAACAAAGGTATGTCAGTGTTGACCCATATCCCATAGCTCACATTATTAACAAAAAGACAATTTTGAACATAATCAGAATGTTGTCCGCCGTTTATCCCAATATATATACCATAGGGATTGTTTTTATAAAATGTGCAATTGATTATAGAACCAGCATAATCTGGAAAAGTAACAGGGGTAGAAGAATTATTAGCAAATATACAATTGGCTACAGTACCATAAGACATTCCTACACAGGTTGATGTGTTATCATGGAATGTACAATTGTAGACTTTTGTACCTGACGTACCATATACACACTGTCCCGAATTGTAAGCGAATTCACAAAAAGATACAATAGCATAAAGATTACCTGTAAGCACTGAAGTAAAATTTGTGAACTTGCATTTATGAATAATTATATTGATTGTAGGATTCCGATTATCTTGTATAGCTGTCACTCCAGTATTTCCAGAGCCATCGAAGGCTATGTTTTCTACATGTAAACCAGTGAGATCTAAACGGAGCATAGAAACTCCAGTAAAAGCTGTATCTGCCTTGAAAACAGGAGGATTCAGTTTGTCTCCTCTTACGGTACTATATCCTTCTAATCTTTCATATCCTATACCACTGGCAACTGTGCTTCCACCGACATTTATCAAACCACCCATACTTACATTTCTTGTTGTGGTAGTAAACAAATAGGTTCCAGATTTGATATATGTTTTATTACATAAAACCTTAATAGATTGAGCTTTACCTGGACTTGCAAATGCTCCACCAACATATCCGGTAGAAGTTGCTGCAGCTGTTCCAACAGCTCTGTCTAAAGTAGCTACACCTGCAGATACACTTAGAATATTATAATAACCAGCATTTACAGTACCATCTACAAGGTTAATAATATTTCCTACCCAGTTGCTGCCTATAGTTATTCCAGAGCCAACAATATTAGAAGTATTTGCTTGTACTATGAATGTACCAGTGTATTCATAGCTATCTTGTTGAGAATAATCTATACCAAAAGTGATAGAAGATAATGTAGCTGAAGATCCACAACCTAAAGATGTACTAGTTTGTAATGCTGTTGCGATAAATGCTTGTCCGATTGTTCCATTTAAAGTAGCAGCTCCAGAAGTGACAGAAACTATCCTGTACCATCCTGGAATTGAGTTTGTACCAGATTTAATAAAAACCCAAGATCCAACATCTCCAGCTACAAATGAATATGAAGCACTTGAAATGATAGGAGAGGCTGTATTAGCACTTGTTATAGATCCATTGGTAATAAAACCAGAAGAGTTGATATCAAACCCACCAGAATTATTTGTATCGCTTCCAGTTGTTCTTACTTCAAAATATGTGTAGTTAGATAGGGCCATAATTATCTCTCAGTTAGATTTATATTTGTAATCTCGATCCTCAAGAATCCTTTATAATATATGTATGGAAACAGTATTAACAATGTCATCAAACATTAATTATGCTGAAAAAACAATATTTCCCAAGCTAGATGAATTCAAAAATATACCTTACAGAATAGACATATATATAAGTGGATATGATAAATATTCACTTTTAGAACAACATGAAAACATAAATATATATGCTACAAATTACAATGTTTTTGATTTCACAGCTTTAGTGACAAAATATGTTTATGAAAAAATAGATTCTCATTTATTTTTAATTCATGACACAATTAAACTAGGGGATAATTTTTCAACATTATTAAGTAAAAAATTACAAGACAATTCACATTTAGAAGCAATAGGATTACAAAAAGGACCCTCTAGAGGAATGGGCTGGTTTAATTGTAAATATCTTCTAAATCACAAGAATTTGCCATCATTATTTGGTAACACAAGTAATGATATCAAACAATTAAATCATTTTAAGAAGTTAGCAATACAAAAAGAAAATTTATTATTTGATTTAGCAGAAAAAAAGACATATTTTCAAGATTATGATCCACAAATACTGGAAGAAGCATCAATGCAAAATAGCTTCAGAAGAACATATTATTTTGATTCATTAGATCTATATAAATATCAAGCTAACTATACAGGTATTCAACCATCATACAGAATACAGGTTTAAGAAAAAACAATAAAGAAAATAATATTATGTCCAAGTATATCAAAAAAAGTAGTAAATTTGAAAAAGTATATAAAGTTGAATTGACAGAGAATTTAGACGATACTTTAAATCAATACGATGAAAAAAATTATTATGTAGATCCTGATGGTCAATGGGAAAATGCTATACCTATTTCCAAGTTCAGAAAAACATTAACTGACGAAGAACTTCATTTGCCATCAGCTGTAGATTCTAATCATATTGTATTTTTTGAAGAAGATGGAGATGTACAGGTAATGAATATGGTTCCTGAACATCATTTAGATTCTTTGCATAACCAGAAATCAAAATATACTAAGAAGTAGTGTCGCAAATACTATAGCATGATATAATGCTGTATGGAAATAGAAAAGCTCACTCAGTATTTATATAGCAAAAAATACAAGCTGAAAATAAATGAGATAATTTGTATCATCGAAAAATTCTCAAAAGCTAATGATGGTATTTTCGACGATATAAAAATATCTGCTCAAAAGAATCATTCAGTATATATATTTACAGATATGAAACATCTTGATAACAGGTTCTCTGGCATCAATACCCATAATGCTGGTAACTCTGGTGGTGTATTTCCAGCAGCTGTTAATCAATTAATCAGGTTTCTAAATAAAGCATATGAATTAAGGACTAAAACCCGCATATAGTGCGGGTTTTGTCTATTCTGGTGTTACTATTACATTTTGGAATGTAAAGTTATTATTCATAAGATATTTGAATATTTTGATCTTATCTTTTAAGGTGTATTTCTTTTGTCTTGGATGATGTGATAATACTAATCTTGTATTTCCATCTTCAGATTCTATTTGCCCATTTAATCCTAAAAATGAAGCTAATGAAAGATTGTTGTATATATCGTCTTCTAGGTATATGTCAGTATCAGTAAATTCACCGGCAGGGGATGGGGTGAAATCAGCCACTATACTGTCTACAATAAAATCAAGATATTTTGATGCCTTTTTATCATTAGGCAAATACCATTCGATAAAAATCTCATGACTCAGAGGCATTATGCTATCTGATTCTACATCTTTGATAACCCATTGAGAGGACTGCACTTCAAGATATATATCCTCAAAAGGTATCATTTCTTCTTTGAAACAATACCTAGCGATTACCTTAGACGGTAGTATATAATGTTCTTTTTTTAATTCGAACACAAAAGTAGCTTGATTATTATCTGATACTGACATATATTTCTCTTATACAATCTTTCAAACGCCAAGAACAGATCTATCTATTTTATCTTCAACAAAACATTGTCGAAGAATCTTTATTGCCTTTTGATGATGTGAATCTATAGCTTGTCTTGCTATTTTCATTCTAGAAGCAATTTCATCTAATGTTAAACCTTGCACATAATACATATTGATAACATCTTTTTGCTTCTGGTTTAGGTTTATAGAATATTGATCAATAATATTTCTAAGATCAATATTATTATACGATTCAAATACAGGATGTTGTTCTCTATCATGAAGTTCTGTGATGTCTGTGTAGGAAGGCTTCTTGATATTCTCATTTGTAAGCTTTGAATGTGGAATTCTAATCAATCCTGTATCTGCTCTTAAATAATGCGAGATAGAGAATGATGCTTGATTGTAAGCGTGAGTAAGGAATTTTACATCTTTATTATGATTGAATGTTCTATGAGCGTTTAGAATGCCTAATCTTGCCCATTGATATAAATCTTCATAATCAAAATGAGTACCAGGCAATTTTCTCATATAATTATTTGCTACTTTATGAGCTAATGCATCGTATTGATGAAGAATTTGTAGTTCACCTGGCTTAATGATATCGCTATATTTCATGTATTTTCTGTCCTCGCATACGATTTCCAAACTTCTAAATCAAATTCAGCAACATTTTTATTGTTTGTTTCGCACCAATGTAAAAAGATATCTTCCCAATATTTGTATGTAACAGCAATAGTAGGAGTGGATTTGGGTGCTCGATTATCAATATTCTCTTTGATAAATTTTAGAATATGAGTATCAAGAATAGCAATGGTATCTTTGTAGTATTTATCGGAATGTAATAAGAAAAATCTACTAGTTTTCATTCCAACTCCAGGTATACATTCAAGTAGCTGTGGAGTCATTTTATTTAAATTATATTCACGTCCGGAAATATACTTAAAACCAGCATAGATTTTTTTATATTGTCCAAGTTTAGCTTTTTGAATCTCTTCCATCAAGATTCCATGTTGGTCAGCACTTTTAATAATCTGAAAAGGAGATACTTGTTCCGGCATCATTAATCTAGCTTTAACAGATAATAGGAACTCATCTAATTTGCGAGCCTGTATATAAGCTGTTTTGCCAGCTACTACAATACAGAATAAGATAAATTCTTCCAGTTCAGGTATAGTTCGATTATAATCAGTAATGCTATACGGGTTTATCATCCTCATCGTCCTCAATAAAGATGATATCATTTCTAGTACCTGATATCAAGTCCATTACTGAGAGATCTTCTGACCAATCTACAAACTTCTTTTCACATTTAGTAAATTCTGATTCATAATCCAATTCAGGTTGTGGTCTTTTAGTTTCTGTCAAATAATCTGAAATCTCTTCCCAACCACAATTATTTTGAATCCAATCTGTCATCTCTTGTTCAGATCTAACAATAGGATCGTCCGTATTTACTGATATAAAAGAATTATAATCATTTTCTTTTCTTTGCTTAATATATAAAATATCTACAACACGAATAGTCCATTCACTACCGTCAGAGAAACATAATACTAAATCTTTCATTAATCTTTTGTTTCTTGCTACAGTGTAATCTATAAAATTCTTCATCCAATCCCCAAAAAGGTTAATTGGGTTCAAGAATTCTTCATCAATACAGTCTAAGAGCCATTTTTCTATCTGTTTTGATGCATTTACAAAAACATAATAATATGTATCTGAAACAAAATTTTCATCTTCTGTACTTGACAAAAATTGATGTGTCATTGAAGCTACAACGCTATTAAATGGCATAGAAAGAATTTTTTCCTGGCCGATAATAATCTTTAAATATTCAGGAGTCATTCTTATCCTTATTTTCTAATAGCTGTTCAATTCTTTCATAATCTAAAAAATACACTTCATCTTCTTTTTCTGTATCTTCGTTGATTTTATTCCATCTAGGACCAATATTTTCAAGATAGCGTTCAGGAACATTACCATTGATCGTAACTTCTGGGTTGAAACCTGCTGTACCATTAATAAACATTGACACCCATCTGCCCTTTTTCTTTTCTACTAATAAAAGCCATACCGCAAGCATATCTTCAATAGCTTTTGCTTGTCCTTCAGATACGTTATCAATTACAATATTTAGTTTCATATTTTTAATTTTACAATTTTAATTAAACATTCTATCTGGATTACCAAAAGAAATACGCTCAGGTAACATATATTTCTTTTGCATATCAAATGTTTCTAATGGGATATCAAACAAAGATAAATTCATATCTTTTTCTTGAATAGTATGAGTAAATCTAATCCCTACGCTAAATGGTTTGCCTTGAATTTCATATGGGATTTTCTTCCAGAGTTCTACAGCTTGATTCATCCAGTAACCGTGATTAGAAGATGAAGTTACTATTGGAGTAGAGAACTTATAACAACCTTTAGATGGCTTATTTTTCCAAGATAAAAATATATCTAATTTACTAGCGGATAATCTATATTCTGTTAGGCGATTAAGACCACGACAGATAAGAGCTTCAAAAATAGTATAAGCTCCTTCCATAGATTTCATATTAGGGGGAAGTACGTGAGCATGGCCAATAGTAGCTGGTATATCTTTATAATGCATGCCGTAATCACAGTCTATATTACCTCTCAACATGTAATACCATCTGGCCCCAACAACACTGCCCCAAGCTTTTTTCAATTGTATTTCATCTAAAGAACATAAATCTTTTACTGAATAAATAGAAGAATTATTTAATCTCTTCTGCATTCTAGTATTAATACCGGGAAGATCTCTTAGGTTTAAGTTATATAAATCTTCATAAGATTTCACAATTGTAAATCCATTAGGTTTTTGAAAATCAGATGCAACTTTAGCTAAGAATGTATTATTACTAACTCCAATAGAACATGACATACATTCTCCTAGTTCTTTAAAAATATCTGATTTTAATGCTGCTGATATCTTGAAATAATCTGTATCAGACATATCTTCTATATCGCAAGACATTTCATCAATAGACAATACTTTTACATTACAGAAATGTCTTTTTAAAATGCGGACCAATTTAGTATGCATCTTTACATATTCTAATGGTCTAGCTTCAACAACATTAAGTAACGGGTATTTTCTTACAGCATCCAGAACACTCATCCCAGATTTAATACCATGAGCTTTAGCTTCATAACTAGCAGCAATAGCACAAGTATAATCAGTAAGAATAGGTACTACTATTGTGGGCTGTTTTCTATATTTCTTATTTTGTTGCTGCTCTATAGAAGAATAAAAGCTGTTCATATCAATGAACAGCTTTCTTGCGTTGTTAGCCATAAACTATTATAAGGCTACATGAACTTTACTGCAAGCCCTTTTTGAAGTAACAATTCATTTACATTTACCCAGCCATCCGGTCCTTTAACATAAACAATGGCAAGATATCTACCATATTTTTCTTGTTTATCCTTAATAGTTTGAACCATTATAGGTTTATTAAGGAGTAGGTCGGTTAAGAAAACTTTAGATTCCAGTCCTGCTACTCTTGTTTCACCACGAGTCTCAGGAGCGTTAATACCAGCAAATCTAAAATCCATATCGTAGAAATTGACACCGAAACCTAAATCAACCTGACAGTGAATTGTGTCTCCATCTACTACTTTTTTTACTATGGCCGAATAATAATAAAGATTATCTGTCATACTACATTACAGGGGGAGTTGGTGGCTTAACTTCAGTATTACAAGCAAACTGAGATAAACCAACAGCTAAAACACCAAACGTTACAACATAGAAAATAATCTTAAGATATTTGTCCATTGATGTCTTTTTAGTATTAAGAGGATCGTACACTCCCATTTTCCTACTCCTTTCTATTTGATTTATTTCACTCTTTATTGGAGCATATCGCCACTAACAAGAACCTTATCGGATTCTACAGGCTTATCTACAATAAGAGTCTCTGTTGTCAATACTAGCCCTGCAATTGAAGCTGCATTCTGTAAAGCACAACGAGTTACTTTAGCAGGATCGATAATACCAGACTCTAGCATATTAACAATCTTGCCTAGTCTAGCATCTAAACCCTTGCCTTCTTTGCTTTTTAAAACATCATTGACAACAACATCTGGACTCATACCAGCGTTAAGGGCAATACGGCGGAGAGGAGCTTCTAATGCTTTCTTGACAATTAGGACTCCGATATTCTCATCTTCGTCAGCAAGCTTTAGTCTTAGTTTCTTTGCAGCTCTAAGAAGAGTAACACCGCCACCAGGAACAATGCCTTCTTCAACAGCAGCTCTCGTCGCAGCCAAAGCATCTTCATAACGATACTTCTTTTCAATCATTTCAGCCTCAGTAGAAGCTCCAACTTTGATTACTGCAACACCACCAGAAAGCTTTGCGATTCTTCCAGACAAGATTCTATGTTCATAATCAGATTCTACAGATTCAAGAGTAGCCTTGATTTGTAGAATACGATCTTCAATATCTTGTCCACTTCCACCGCCATCAACAATAGTAGTAGATTCCTTAGATACTTCAATAAGCTTCGCACTACCTAGATACTCAGAAGTAGCATCGGACAATGTACTTCCCATCTCTGAAGAAATAACTTTACCACCTGTCAACGCAGCGAGGTCATATAAATAATCTTTCTTCTGAGCAGCAAATCCAGGTGTTTTAATCGCTACCCATGGCTTCTTACCTTGATATGCATTAATAACTAATAACTGTAATGCATCACCCTCTACAGATTCAGCAACAATAACAAGAGGACGTTTACCATTAACAATATCTGGAGTCTTTTGAATAAATTCTACAAGAGCCTTAGCATCATTGATCTTACCATCATGAAGTAATACAAAAGGATCAACATGCTTTGCAGTCATTTTTTCAGGATTATTAACAAAATGAACTGAGATATATCCCTTGTCAATTTGCATACCTTCTACAAAATCCAAAGTTGTTTCTCTGCCTCTGGATTCTTCGATAGTAATAACACCATCCTTGCCAACACCTTCCATGGCATCCGCAACAAGATTACCAACTTCAGCTTCATTTCCAGAAATTGTAGCTACGAAATTAATTTCATCTTTATTTTCAATCGGCTTGGAAATATTTCTAATAATCTCTACTACTGCATCTACGGCCTTATCAATACCACGCTTGAGACTAATTGGATTACCACCAGCAGCAACATATCTTAAGCCTTCTTTAACTAATGCTTGAGCCAGAACTGTAGCGGTGGTTGTTCCATCCCCTGCTACATCATTAGTCTTGGCAGATACTTGCTTACATAATTGAGCCCCAAGATCTTCATACGGACATTCAAGGGTGATATTTTTAGCAACTGTAACGCCATCTTTAGTAACGATTGGTCCAGAAGGAGTTTGGATAACAACATTTCTACCACGAGGACCAAGGGTACAGGCAACAGATTCTCCAACTATTACAATACCCCGTTCAATTGCTTTACGTGATTCATCACCACTTAGAATCATTTTACTCATAAAATTCCTACCTTTATATTACAAAAACCTGATCGTTTTGTAAATCAAACATTTGGCCTTTTCCTATTGGATTTCAGGACAATCCATAAACCTATGTACAAAAAAAATATGATTTCAATAGTTATGGTAACTTACAATAGAGCTCATTTATTAGCTAGATCTTTAGAATTATATCATAGACAACAATACAAAGATTTTGAATTAATTGTTGTTGATGATGATTCAACTGATGATACCCAAAACTTACTTAAACAGTGGTCAAATTTCTTAGATATCAAAACAATAATCGTAAGAAAAAAACCTGGATTATGGCGTGATTGTGCAAGAAATATTAATCTTGGAATAAGAGCAGCTAAAAATGACATCATAGTTGCGACACACCCAGAAGTAATACCGGGTAGTGAAGCTTTAATTAATATATACAATAATATGCAAGATGAAATGTATTTAGCTTGTAAAATATATTACCTTACACAAGAAGAACAAATTAATATTGATTCTGTTGACTGGAAAGAAGATACGCTCAATATTAGAAAATTAGATGGTTTTTATAATCCAGAAATAGTATCGGATTATTCCCATATAAAAATGGATCAACATACAGATTGGCAGTCATGGGTATTTGGTGCTATGACTAAAAAAACATGGCGTAGAATCGGTGGAATGACTGAATTTGATGAATGGGGAAGTATTGATATGGATTTTCTTTGGAGAAGACATTTATTAAATATTCCTACCAAAACATTATTAGATTCTAGATCAATCTGTATTCATCAAAATCACGATATTGAAGGTAATGTAATAACACCGAGGGATATGGATAAAGCAAGAAGTGTGTTACCTAATTATCCATCCCCTCAAGATGCTATACATAAAAATCTATAGTGTTTTAACTAGTTCTTCATATTGCTTTAATACATGTTGATTTTTACTAATAACCCAGTATGCATCAGTAAAAACAGGCTTGATATATTTACTTAGGCAGAATCTTTCCACTGCTTTTCTAACATCATTAATCCAAATATCGTCTCCAAACATAACCCCGTCTGGAGCAAGTAATGTGTTATATGCTTGGAGATCATTATAAACATCTTCTTCTTCGTGGGATGCATCAATGAAGATTAATTCAGAAACAACATCTGCAGCTTTAAAATATCTCGCACCCATTGTTGAAGGCATAGGAAAAGGAATAACCATGTCTTGAATTCCTTCATGCATCATATTGGCAAGGAATGAATAATAAACACTAGGATATCCATTCTTTAGTTTTAATTCATCATAGCGTTCTTTGTGGAAATCAGGGTTAGATACAAAATCATTAAACCAAGAATTGTCAATCACACTTCTTTGATGGGTGAAAAATTCTCTAGCACCTAACCAAGTATCTACACAAGCAATCCCACAAAAATGATCCAACTCTTTAGCATACTTAGCCATCACTGAAGCTGATTTGCCCTTCCATGAGCCAGCTTCAATAATTAACGTAGGCTGAACAATCTTGATCAATGCTTCAAATGTAGCTGTAGTATGAGTCCATCCGGTTACATCATGCTTATACTTTTTATATTGAAATTTTTCATATGGATTCACTAAATGAAATAATCTCTCTAAATTCTTAAATTCTTCTTGTGTCATATTTTAATCCTTAAATAAATTTATTATATTATTGTATGATGGAGCTTTTGTTACAGAATTTTTATTTTCAGAAATAGTTCTTAATGTATACAATAGACCATGATTTACAATAGATGTAGATAAATTATTATATACACCTACTTTTCCTTCGTAAGCTAAAGAATGTGCTGTTTGCTTTTCATTAATTAAATAACGTAAAGCTGATTCCCATGTAGCTTGATTGTCACATAAAATACCACCATTGTTCAGCTTATTATATTTGACATAAGGCTCAACATTAGAAGCTACATATGGAATACAAAGAGCATTATATTCAGCTAATTTGATCCAGGATTTACATCTATTAAAATTATTATCTAATAATGGAGCTAAACCGATATCAAATATAGATAGAATCCAGGGATAAAAAACAAAATCAGCTTGCGGTAATAAGAAAAATCTATCAATAGGTAATTTCCAATGATTAGCAATTATATCTAAAGCCAAATCTTTTTCACATTGTAGAGCAAATACAACATTTTCATCAAGCAAAGAATGAACAACACTACTAATGCTAATCAAATCATTTTTATGAGTAGCTGACCCTGACCATCCTATACAAACAGTGGAAGAATCATATTTACAGTTACCAGCAAAATCTCTCCAGTTAAACTTTTCTGTAAATTCCCAATTCCTAAATTTCAAATCTACATCTACTCCGTTGTAAATTACATGAGGATCTGAATGTGGTAATGCTTCTTTTAAATATTCAGTGCTATAAATAACAGCATCTGAATTATCAAAACAATACTTAAAGTTATCAATATTTTGTTTCCCCCAAATAGTGCTAGGATCAAAATAAGGGAATGCGGGAGAATCTTCTTTTATATCTAGTAAATTATCATCAATATCATAGATCAAAGTAGTGTCATTATAATTACATGTTTTCCTAATAACATCAAATAGCTCTTTATCTACTAATCTTGATATGATTACATGAGAAGCATCAGCAATTAAATTCAAATCAATTTTAAGATTTTCGGGAGCTAATCTTAAATCTACTTTAATTCCTAAGCTATCTAAATACAAAAGAGGAAGCTTGAGTCTATAATGACCACAAGCTCCTTCATCCGTAGATATACCAACGATAGATAAATCTTCATTGTCTTTACTTATATAATCATTGATTCTATTATGATTATTAAATTCAAATTTATAATATTTATCAATACTATTTTCTACACTGTAAAATTTATTTGCATACAGCTCTATTTCTTTGCTAATAGGTGTTCTCATATACGTTCTCTAAGTTACCAAGGTTCTCGCCAGTAAACCAGCCTGAATGTTGGAGATTACGACAGATACTTAGGTATGTTCTACCTGCTTCTGTAATAACTCGCCCTTTAGGAGTTATACGTACAAATGGACCATTAATAATTTTGGGCATATTGTTACTCTTGAACTCTAAAGCGATTTCAGAAGTAAGGAACGGTTCAATCATATATACAACGGTTATTTCTTGCTCATTAATCATGTTAGCAATAGTACGTGAACCTAGTGTTGTATTTTCTCTAAGTAATACGGTTAGGTATTTACGAGATATAGGGTCTAATCCAACATAAGGGTCTATACGTTCCATTTTCAAGGTTTTTAGCAACATTGATGGGGTTAGATGTTCACCAAAGACCATGCCTCTAATATCTGATTCAGCAACATCAATAAGATTACGTAACATGCTATATACATTTCTAGCTGTACGTTTACATGTAGATGCCATTTTTAGTGCAGTGGTATCAGGTAAATCAAGACCATATATCCGCCGACAAGCATTCTTAGCCATACCAGACAATTGTTCATTGTTGTAATCGATAAGATAGCCTTTGTATTGAAATCTACCAATCAGAGGACCTTTAATCATTCCACCATGAGTAGTAGCCCCAATAAGAGTAAACTTTGGAATGGATACAGTGATAGGGTTAATTAGGTTTTTGTCAAGTAATGGGCACTTAAAATCTTCCATTACAGAATATAATGCTTCTTGTACTTTTGGCGGTAATGCATGTATTTCATCAATAAACAATACATCATGAGCCCTTACCTTTTTGAGAATATTATAAAAATCTTCCCACGTCTTAATCTTTGTAGCCATGTGTGAATGAAAAGTGACACCTAGCTCCATTGCAAAAACATTAGCCAAGGTCGTTTTACCAAGTCCAGAAGAACCAAGCAGAAGAATATGTGGTACTGGATTTAATGTCTTTTTATAAGCAGCTATTTTCATCTGCAAATATTCCTTGACATTATCTTGACCAATAATGTCTTCGAATTTGGTTGGTCTAAAATCTGTGCTCATTCTGTCTTCCTTCAATCGTTCTATTCAATATAACATAGAGAAGAACAAACTGCAACCCTGTACAAAAAATAGTGATGAATAACCTATTATGCTTTGTCTGCTATGGATTAGACGATGCTCTTAAATATGCTGGATGGACAAATAATCTTTTATCATGCCATAGATATTTTTTATTTATAGGAGATAAAATGCCCAGTAATGAATGGAAAAAAAATACAGATTATGTGAAATATATTAGAAATTTATCCAAGGTAAAAGATTATGAAAATATTTCTCAAAGATATTTTATGTATTTCACAAATTCTCAATATACTAATCTTATCATATGTCACAATATAAAAACCACTAATGTAAACGTAATTAAGCAAATGTTTGAAGATGTTTATAAAGCACAAAAACCTATTTCTCAATTTAATATTTTAGGCATTACTAAAGAATATTTATTATTTAATAGCTCTGAAAATATAAAAATACAATCTTTACAAGAAGAAAAACAATTATCTGAACTTGAGATTGGAATGGAAATACAAAAAGCAGCTATGGGTAAAGAAGTGGATTTTGAAACTATTTTACAAGCTATTATGGAATTTGTTCTAGTAGATAATATTATGGTTCATCCTAATGTAAATAAATATTTTACACAAGCATCTTTAATACAGTCTTACAGCAGAGATAAAAAAGGCGATTATACTGCGGTAATTATGGAAGGCATGGAAATAGATTCGTTTCATACTTACTTAACAAATAACAAAGGTATGTATGTAATGGTCATCAGTAAGAAAGATAGTCCACTAAAATATGAAACAATACCTTATAAAACATTTATTTGTAAAGATGGATGGAAAATAAATGTTTATTTTTAGATTGAGAAAGGGGAGCTCGATTTGAATATTAGTTATATTGCAGCATGTTTTTCTTTGATAGGTATTTGGTATAACATCAAAAAGAATCCTATTTGCTGGTTCTTATTTATGGTTAGTGATGGTTTGTGGTTTACATATTCCTTGTATACAGGTCAATGGGCTATAACATTCACACACACAATGTTCATTATGGTTAATTTCTATGGAATGTATAGCTGGTCCAAAAAGAATCATAAAACAGAATAGCCTCTATTTCTAGAGGCTATTTTTTATTCAGGTTCAGCAGTTCCTTCGAAAATTAATCCTTTAGTAAGAGGATATTTTTCAAACCAGGCTTCTAATGCTTTCTTACAGTGTTCAGCATATCTATAATGAGCACCAATGCCAGTACGGAGTTCCATTTCATATAAGAATTTATCAGCAGTAGTAGTATGTTCAAAATAATACTTGTGCCCTAAACTTGTGAAATAAATGTATTCTGGATGTTCATTCATCATTTCTTTAGCGAATTCTGTAGTAGATTCAAAATTCTTAGATGAGGAATGAATATCATCTACTGCATTATAATCAGTAATGTCGCTCTGTTCAGTAGGAATCTGTTCTGTAGCACCATAGAAACCTGAAGGAATCAATGGGCAATATTTAGTTCCTGTTCTGTGGCGATTGAGGTCACGAATTTCACCAAAACTAATACTGTTCCAAGCAAACTTCACTGACATTCTTTGGACTACAGAACCAAATGGAGAATAACGATTACTACGAGTCTCACAAGCTTTTACAATTAGCTCTTCAGGATAATAAAGATCATCAATATCAACATATGTATCATACTCATAGGTGTTGTCTATTTCTGTATATTGGCCAGCTTCTTTGTTATATTCGATTTCTGACAGAATATATTTTTGAATAGATTCCGTAGGCTTTGTATGTTTCAAAAGTCTAGGAGCGCCAATACTCATCTTGTCAGCAATTTCTTTACCAATAAGATTTAATTCTTTGAGAGGGTGAGACTGAAGATGAGCAGAAATACCCGCCCATGCTCTTGCGGATTGCATCATCATTACACCTGTTGATGCAGCTAAAGGAATATAAACTCTAGCACGATCAAAAGCATAATTTCTCTTCATTCTAGCTACAGCCTTCTTATCTTTGTCAGAATCAGAATTAAGTAATGCAGAAGGAATCTTTGTTTCTTCAGGATGTAATTCAGCTAATCTAGTCCAAGCCTTCAATGCAGTATGATAGTTGTTAAAAGCTTTCTTATTAAAATGATTAAAAGAATCTACTAAATGCTCAGGAATACCTAATGTTTCAGCATCAACTAAACCTGATTCATCCATTTTAATGTATCTCGTTGAACATTCCTGCCCACCAGCAGTAGGAGATAATGTCCAAAGATAATATGCAGCAAATTGTGAAATTTCATCAATAAATAAAGCAATAGGTGTCATGTCCGCTATAGACTGGTGACCATAATCAAGCATCTTGAAAATTCCATCTACAGACTTATCAAGATTACTAGGATCAATTTTACTTACAATGGAATCAAGGCCTTCATTATTTCTTGAATATCTAGCACCTGTAGCGGCTAATAGTTCAGGAGTAAGAGCATGACAGCCTAATTCATCTGCCTTTTGTGTCGGTTTGATTGATACGTATTGAATTTTCATATTTTTAATATTACCTTGCAAATAGAGCGCCCTTCCCTTTTGTATAGACGGTATTTGCAAGGCTACAAATTATTATACTGCTAATGACTTCAAATATCAATGAGCAAGGAATATAAACATCAAGAAAAGAAAATAAGAAATAGCGTACTGATCATAATGAGGTTTATCAGATGAGTGTAGTTTTTTCACAATATAATAGCATGCTTCAGGCAGAAATTTCTTCTGGAGTAATTACTGGACAATTTGTTTATTTTACATTACCTTGGTGGTCTAGAAGTGATATTAGATCTATCAGAGTATGGAACACAACAGGGACAAATATTTCAAGCGGATATAATATTTATTTATTAAGTAATGGTGCTCATTACAGATATTCTTCAACTGAAAATGATCACTTTAGAGGAATGGCTTTATCTGTTGCAGCTAAATCAGATCAATTGTATACAGGTATAGCTAATTTCAACCCACCAGTATTTATGGAAACAGAATATAATGAGAATTATACATATGTGATGATTGATTTAGGAGCATCTAAAACATCTATCAATGTTATGATTGATGTAGTTGGTCAAAAAACATTCGGGGTCAAAACCGATTATATGGGTAAAGCACCTCATTATAATGCTAAGGATTATAGAATTCTTATCGGTAAAGCACAATCTGGAGCTGGTGGTACGGGTGGAACAATATATGACGTTACTCAGCCTTTGACAAACAGAGGTGGCTTTAATGCATCCCAGGCATCATTCTCAGATGGTAATGATTATATCTATATAGGTTCAAGCGAAAAAATGAACCATTGGGATTTTAACCTTACTACACCATCTACCATCAACACAACCTTAACAATGGAATATTGGAACGGTACTACTTGGTCATCATCAAATACATCTCTTGTTGATAATACTTCTACAGGCAACTCAGATACAATGAAATTCTCTGGTTTAGTAGAAGTAAAAGGAACATGGCAAACAGCTTGGCTTCCTACAATCTTAGAAGGAACTAGCCCAAGACCATTAGATCCTCTTACAACTTTACATAATAGTATCAACGCTGGAACTATGAGAATGGCTCTTACTCCTCCAAATCCTCCTAGATACTGGGTAAGATTCAAAGTTGGAAGTACTGTAGGAAGCACAATCGTAATAAATCATATTCTTCCTGTAAAAGAATATTATTAAAGAATAATCACCTTATCATAATAATCAAATTCAACCTTTTCACAAGCAAATAGAATCTTTTTCTGTTTGCTTGTTTTTTTTATTGATCTTGATTTAGCTCCATAAGATTTTAGATAATCCATACTCTTACCTAAAATCATATTATTTCCCACCGATGCAAATGTAGAGCCTTTGGTAGACAAATATCTAGCACTTTCATAAATTATCCATTTTGGTACTGATTCATGAAAAAACCATACATCATTTATATATGTGTTAAAAATATCTGATAAATGAAATACCATGTGAGATTTCATTATTTTAGTGTAATCGTTTAAAGTGATATCTGTAAATTTAGCCACGTACTCTGCTGTAGTAAAATTATGTGGATTAAATGTATTGCCACTTAATATATCTTCTAAATAAGATAATGCTTTTTCTACAGTATCTCCATGCATAACATTATAAGTGTATTTGGAGTGTGACATTCTAAAAAATGGGTTTCTAGAATTAAAAGAGTCATGATTTAAAGATAGTGTTGGTGCTTTAATAATCTGACAATAATTATATAAATTATTTGGTACTGTAATTAAACATCTGGAATACTTTACTAGTTCAAAAAAGATCTCAGCACTATCTATCTCTCCCCTTAAATCCATGAAATTACTTGAAATAGGGGTGTTTTTGTTTTCTCCAATGACAACTATATCTTTTCTGTCTGATATAGCGCTAATGAATGAATTCCAATGGGGATAATGACCATCTTGTTTATTAGTATGTAAACTTTGAGGTTGTAAAAGAATAAATTCTAAAGGAAGCGATTTTATTATTTGTTCAGCTTTATCAATTGATTTTTTAGAAATGTTTACTTTGTCTGGTAATTGTGTTTCGTAATGAACACTAGTCCAGTCTATAAGGCAATTTTTAATATCTTCTACATTACAAAAATCCATCTTATGATCTTTATGTAATTGAGATAAGTGATGTTGTTCATAAATTCTATTAGCTAAGTTTGCTAATATTTTCATGTATTCAGCTTTATTACTATTATCATAATAATAGCACTTCACTTCTTTAATGAATGATTGCGCTTCTAAAAAATCTTTAATTTCTGGATATGGACCAATATGAATAACTTTATCAATGTTATTTCTTTTCAATACATCCAAGGAAGCAATTGTATCTCCCCATGCAAATCCTATTAATCCCCACATAATAAGCATTGTAAAAGAAAACCCTCCTTTTTAGGGGAGGGTTATTATTTAATTCTCTCTTGTTACTTGATGATACTCTAGTTCAATAGGTGTATCACGTCCAAAGATTTGAATCATAACTTTCATCTTTTGCTTATCTTCAAAAATATCTTCCACTGTTCCCACAAGGTCGATAAATGGTCCTTTGGTGACACGGATTTTATCGTTCTTATGCCATTTGAGCTTAGGCTTATTTTTCTCTGGATTCATAGCTTCTAGAATAACTTTGATATCAGCATCTTTGATAGGAGTAATTTTATTTGAAGCGGATGATACAAAACTTGCAACACCCGGTGTAGAACGAACAATATTTTGTGTATCTACATCAAGAATCATGTTAACAAATACATAACCAGGGTATATTTTTTTGTTAACTTGTACTTTCTTGCCGTTTCTGACTACTACATCAATTTCTTCTGGAGCGACAACCACCTTGAATAGACCACTTAGATTAGCGTGAGCCATTCTCTTTGTTAAGGTAGCACACACTGCTTTCTCTTTTTGAGGTAGAACATGAACAGCGTACCACTTAAAATCTGACATATTACTTCTTTCTCTTAGGCAACTTATCGGAACTAATCCAGACCCAAGCGTGAACATAAGCTCCGTCCTTCATGATGGATACATTAGCATCATCATCAATTAGAACATTTTCTTCAGCGTTGGTGTACTTCTTACGAGCAACGGTGATATACTTTTCATTCAATTCATTAGTTTGGTAATTCTTCCAAACAGCAATTGAATCAGCAATGTCCCGCAACGAAGATTTGGATGTGTAGGTAAATTCCTTCAAAATAGTGTTAACCTGATTTACCGTAAGGCTAACATAACCACTAACAACATTATTGAGCATTTTGCTCCTCCATGCTATTAATGTACCATGATTTCAGGCAATCACAAATTTATTTTTAGAACTATTTTGCGCCTGGGAATTCTGGAGTTGGTCTGTGTAAACCATAGTCTTTGATGAACTTAAATCTCTTGCCTCTACTCTTAGGCATTCCTCTATAAACTTCATCCCAGTCACTATCATTACCAGTAAGCTTAGATATCTGGTGTAATCGGTCAATAAGTCCACGGTGAGCGACCATAGTAGGCATAGGTGTTTTCCCTACCTTACCTTTAGCTCTAGCTCCTGCCAAGAATTTAGCTCTAGATCTAATAATTTTAGCAGCAAAATATTCGTCTAATTCTTGACTTGTAATTTTTTTGGACAACATTGCAATCATGTTGTCTATTTCAATTTTTTCTTGAGGAGTAGAAGTTAGGTTGAGAGGCTTTTGTTGTATACCTAAAGCGTCTCTGAGAATCATAGTAACCCAGCCTAAACCTGAATTAAACTTAATGTCTGCTAAAGCAATCGCTGTATTAGCTGGAAGTTTAGAAACACCTAATTCTTGCCAATCAACAAATGCTGCTTTTTCAGCTTCTTCTTTTGTTAATTTAAAGACTGATTTAGGTGGAAAGCCATAAGCTCTGACTAATCCATTATAATGTTTTTGTGTAATTCCAAAGTTTGTTTCCCCGCCTGGATCTGTTTTCATGTTAACAGCTCCACCTTCTTGCTTGTTTCTGAAATCTTTGTAAATTTCATATACTTCTGCGGGATCAGTTTTAAATGGAAGACCTTTATTTTTCTTACTGTCAAATACTAACCAGTGTTTTTTGACTGATTTTCTTTCTCTGCCTGTTATTTTCCCAGAATCCAAATCTTCCATCATTTTGAGTTTGATTTTTCTTCTAGCTGGCATTTTAGCTTTAGGTCTAGCTATTTCTTTTTTGACAGGCTGCTTTATTTCTGGTTGTTCGATAATAGGTTGCGGAGCTGCTTGCTCTACTATAGGCTTATCGTACAAAGGATCCTGAACCATTTGCTCAGGTGTAGTTTCTTTTGGAGTTATTAGTTGTTCTATTTTAATTAAGTTTGAAAGATTTGGATCTTTAGGGTTATTTAGAATAGCAGCTTTAAATGTTTGGCTATCTAAAACTCCAGTTGCAGATATGCTTTGAGCTCTTTGGAAAACTACAGTAGCATCCACGGTAGCTTGTCCGAAATCATTATCTACATCAAGCCCGGCATTACTATTCGCATTTAGATAACTTTGCCACGCTCCAACAGCTGTATGTTTTGCGCCTTTACCAAAAGGTTTGAATTCTGTAATATTATAGTTTTGTAATATTTTTGCTGGATTTTCTAAATATGTTTGGATTAATTTAGTAGTTGTCCCAGCTACAACACCTGCTAATGTTAGAACTGCAAATAAAGTATTTTTATTATAGTACCAAGGCTCATTACCAGCTACTTTTGTAAATACATCATGTATTTTTGCAGCTTCTATGAGTTTACCTTGAGATTCTAAATCGCAGCAGATATTATTTAATTCAAGTAAAAGGGCATACCTATTCATGGATATATTTTTCTATCTAACAAGGAGGTTTACCCTTTAGATTTTACGTATTTCATCTAACAAAACATATGCCCCAATTAGATTAGAAGCAGAATCATTAATTTGTTGTACTAAACATTTTACTAAAATATATCTTTTTTGTGTATCTTCTTCAGACATAATAAGATTTTCAGCTTTTAAATCGCTGGCATATTTTTCCATAGCGTACATTGTTACTTTGAATTGTTTCGTAAGTAAATGTAAACTGTCGGTAAATTCTTTTTCTTTATCTTTCATTCTCTAATATTATGTCCAGGGTATGGATATTTTCTGTCCTTGTATGAAATAAAATATCCTATCTTTTCGTCATTGAAAGGATAATTATATTTTACTGGTCTGCCATCACTATCCTTGGTAAATCCCCACTTATTATTGTAATATTCTCTTAATTTGGGGAAATATTTTTCTTCGTATGTATCTAATAGTCCATCAATAGAGTTCATACTAAAACTTCCAATATGTTTATGCTTGAATACAGTCTTAGATGGAACAAGATTTAATTTTTCTAATCTAATCTCAAAATCAGTGTCTTCGTAATATGCTGGATATATATTTTCATCAAACATTCCAACAGTATCTAAGGCATATTGATTATAAATAAAACAAGCAAAATCCCATTCGCTTAATATAATAGGACAAGTATAATTCCTATGAGCGAATTTTATATAATCATTAAATCCAGTATCTACAAATGCAAAATCATCATTCATAATAATGCAATGATCATATTTGTTCTCAATATAAGCAAATGAGATAGTGTCATTCCATGTTCTTGCTAATCCTCTATTTTGTCTATAATCAAAGCATCTAATGTGTTTATATTTACTGGCTAAGGAATATATTTTTTTAGCTATTTCTCGATCTTCTGAATGATTAAATAACAATATTACTACTTCATGAGCTGCATTGTTAGAATTAATAATAGAAGTTACACATGTTTCTATTACTTCTGGATTACTAAAACAAGGTATACCTACAACAACATTTGCCATAATAAAAATATACAGATTTCTTTTATAATAGGTCTATGGATACTTTAAAATCATTGTGCGCTGATTTGAATTCTTTTACTGATAAAGATACTGTTCATTGTTATCTAGATGTTTATGATCATCTTTTCTTACCATATAAAGATAAAGAAATTAATTTCTTGGAGATTGGGACAGATCGTGGTGGAAGTTTGATGTTGTGGGATAAATATTTCCCCAATGCTAATATTTATGGATTAGATATTAAACATCCAGATCTTGAAATTCCATCCAGAGTAAACTTCTATCAATCAGACGCAACGGATTCTAATTGCTTAAATTTATTCCCAGAAAATATTAAATTTGATATTGTAATTGAAGATGCATCTCACTTATTAGAACATCAAATCCTTACATATTCGTTCATGAAAAATAGAATGAACAATGGTGGATTATTTATTATTGAAGATATTCAGGAATATGGTATTGCTAAAATGAGAATGCAGCAATATTTTGGTGATTTTGATGTTTATGATCTAAGATATATCAAAAATAGATATGATGATATCTTATTTGTTTTTAAACATTAACCTCTTTGCACCATTTCGCACATAACATCAACTTCGTAGTCAGTGCAAATATTACATAGTCTGTCTAGCTGATTTAAAATATTGATAGTAGATTTATTAACCTGCATCTGTTGATCTATTTTTTCTTCGGCTAGCATGATTTTAGATTTTAAGTATTTAGGGTGATAGTTTTTATTCTTGCTGATTTCCAGTATCCATAATAAAGCTAATATAAGTTCATTTTGCACTTCTACACAAAAATATTGCGATCTAATATCTACTGCATGTAAATCTAATGTGTAACCAATTAAGTCTGATTCAACAATGATTATTTTCTTAAACAATACATCATCATATTCGTATTCATATTTGATTGGAATGTTGTCAATTATGTCTACCCATTGTTTTAGTAGCATTCTATTATCATAGTTCAAGATTGCGTATGACAGACATTCCGATGCATCACTGCTATAATTTGATGGTAAATGTAATGAAGATTTCCATAACACATTATCAATATTGTATTCATCGGATATTTTAGGTTCAAATTTTAAAATATTGTATGCCATAAAACAATTATAAAGGTTTCTTAAAATTTTTTATAAAATATATAAATATGAAAATAATTATTTCTAGTTGCAAATATCATGAATCTGTTGGAAATTTTCACCAAGCAGATATAAATGATAGGGTGTTACAAAAGATTGCTAAGACCCCTGAAGGCGAACCAATTATTGAAAAGTTAGATTGGGTCAATACTTCGCTCAAACCCAAGGACGTGATAAAAATGGAGTCAGATGTATATCCTCCTGATTTCCATGTATTTTCAGATCTGGAAGTACCATCTTATGTATATATGACTCCAGAACAACAAAAATTAATACCTAAACCTGCAAGAGACAAAATTTATAAAGAAATAAGAGAAAAAGCTGATGAATATCTTATAGAAGATGATAATGATAAATATATTGTAGATGGTATGAATGGGATATTCTATTTTATTTTATCTGTAAATAATAGAAAGAAAAAAATAGAAGTAGAAGATCTTACAGTTATTCCAGGTAACAGAAGAACAAATTTGATGATAGCTTTAGACAGATTATATAAGCTTCTAATGCCTTATCAATCTCAAGGATTTTCAATTATAGGATCAGCTAGAAAAACAACATCTTGGCCTATGATTAAAAACATGGTCAAACAAGGATGGCTTATACCTGTTAGAGGCAAAAGAATAAAAAAAGTTGTCAAAGATGATCAAGGAAGAGTTGTTGATATGAAAACTAGCATGGATGATATTGGGGATGAAGAATTACATGAATTTGAATTCCAATTAAATCTTCCATCTGCTCTTCCAGATTATATTCAAAAAGCTGCTGCCGAGGCTTATGAAAAACTTAGTCCTAAAAAAACTTTTGTTAATAAAGGCATAGATAAGTTGAAAAGTTTTTTTGCAAGATAGTAAACTAGTATAAAATAAAATAGTTTAGGAGATATTATGAATAGATCATTAGTAAAATTAGTAAAAATAGCTAATTTATTGGATTATAGAGGAATGCACGACGAAGCAGATAAATTGACTCGTGTTGCTGTTAAAATGGCTCAAAATTTCGATAGTGAATACAGCAAGTATGAAATGCGTACTCAACGAGATCTTGATAAAAGTTTAGAAGATGGATTTGCTGGTGGAAACTATTCAAATGTATCATCTTTAGAAAATGACCCGATGTTGAAAAGATATAAAATGGAATATCAACAAGATCCAATGTCAGAGGGCGATCAAGAATTGGAAAATTCAGTTCAAGATAAACTAACGGTTGCATTATCAGGAACATATTTGGAAGACAGTGTTAAGAGTGGCGATACTTTATATATTTTAGAACCATGGCTTAATGATGAGATGTCTATTTCTGAAGCTTGTGAAAAATATGAATCTGATTTGAAAGAACAGAGAAATGATTTTGGAGATGATGGTTACGATCCATTAGATGACTAAAATAAGAAAACCCCTCTGGAAAGAGGGGTTTTTTAGTTATTATTTATCAAAAATAAATTTCTGTTGTCCAGTATTTATGTTATCTAAAGCTTTACTATTATCAAATCCATAAAGAAAAATATTTCTCAAAGATCCCAAATCTTTTTTAGATAGTTCAAGCTTTAAAAATTTCACTAAAGCATCAAATCTTTCTTCTAATTCATCTGGTGTAGAGATTGCGTTATGAAGAGCAAACATACCACTATCCATGCCTAAACTGTAAGCTTCAGGACTAAAACCAAACTTATCATAAAGCAAACCTCTATATGAGCTATTGTCTACAAAATAGTTTTTAAAGATAACATTTGTGATATAGAAGAATAACAATAATTGATTGTCCATTTCTAAGGATTCAAAATATTCCTTAGCTTTTTGCTTATATTGCTCTAAAGCTTCTTCTTGACTTTTCAATATTTCTTTATGTTCATCTGAATTTGAATATTCAGTGTAAGAATTATAAGTTTTGCCATTAAGCTCAAATGGATTAGAATTATTTGTCACTGGATTATTTGTACTTTCTCGAATTGATTCTTCTTTTCTTAGCTTTATATCATCCCAGTTCATTATTGTAAACCTTGCCTGTGAGAGTAGCGTATCTGCCTATTGATAACTGGTAATATTCTGAATCTAACTCACATCCAGCAAATTTTCTATTAAGATTATCACAGGCTATTAAAGTAGATGCAGTACCAGCGAAAATATCTAATACAACATCACCAGTATTAGTGTATGCGTTAATAAATCTTTCCAGAATCATCACCGGCTTTTGAGTAGGATGCCAATTACAGTATTCTTTACTTGTAGTATGATTATTCTTTTCCCAAATACATGTAGGAATAGTGCCTTGAGCGTATTCATCACCAGTGCGAATATTTATCTTTTGCTTACGTTCTATCCTAATGCTGTCAGAATTAAATAAGAATGTTTTGCCTTTAGAATAACACCAAATATATTCATGCTTTCTTGCAAAATTAGTCTTAGAACGCCCACCCCAATTATAATGCCAGACAATTTCATTCTGAGGAAGCATGTTAGGCATTTTATTCAAAATATCTAACTTATATTTTAAAAACGTATCATATTTTAGAGTACCAAAAACGCACATCATTCGGTCAGACTTTAATACTCTTACACATTCCTTAGTCCATTCTTCGCACCAATCTAAATAATCTTTTTCTGAAGACCATTGACTATCCCATCCTTTACCACCATCATAACCAATATAATATGGTGGGTCAGTGAGAATAAGGTCAACACTAGAATCAGGAAGAGATTTTAGGAAAGACATACAATCTTCATTTTTATAATTATGTTGCATCAAAATACCTATTTACATTTTACCATAGCTTGAATTGTTTTCTTACTAGTTTCATTCAATGCTTTTAACTGATTTAAAATATTATTACATTCGTTTTTTACATCAGAATATTCTTGAGTTTCAAACAATGTACACATGCTTTCCAATTTCTTGATAATAGTATCACGAGAGCAAATACATGTTTTAGGTATTGAATTTATTGATATTTGAGAACATTCAATAACAACTTCATTATGTTGTCCTCTATTTTTAGATGCAGTGAGATTAAACACATCAAAAGGAGACAATACAGCCCATAATCCGCTTTTTCTAAAATAAACGATTACTACTATACATTTAATCGCTCTAACTTGATTTATTCCACCTCTACTGTCAAGCTCTAAGTCTGTAGTTTTAACTTCATAAGTATAAGAAGAATTTTTACCCTTATAAATACCATCGCCGTCTTTAGGGTGACACTTTTCATATTTAGGACCAAGTAATTTAAATAAAACTTCTTGACCTTTTGTACCAGTGGAATTTTGATCGTGCAGTCCGGTTAGCATAATGAAGCCTCTATAGTAAATCTAGATTACAAAAAGATTGACCAGTCCAATAATATTTTCTAAACTCATCAATCTCATCATAATATTTGTGTCTATCAATGTAATAAATGATTCTAGCATCTTCGCCTAAATCATGCAATACTTTGTTGAAAATTAGTCTACCAGTGCGTCCATTACCATCTATGAAAGGATGAATAATCTCAAACATATGATGTGAAATCCAAGCTGTATCAATTGGGTTTCTAGATTCATCATTCATTAGATTTTTAGTAGTTTTAAACCATGTATCAATCAATCCTGGAAACAAATATGGTTTTGGACATTCTTCATTGCCTATCCAAACATCTACTGTTCTATATTGACCTGAAGAATTATGATTTTCAAAATAATCTATTCCTTTGGTCAAGAATCTATGAATATCTAATGGGGTCGATGAATTAATCTCCCATCCATCAGATAATACAAAATTCAAAGCATTCAAATGGTTATCATACATTTGACAACCTGGTTTAGCTCCATCATAACCTGGCTGCGGATCGATAGCATTTGATTGGACAATAAAAGCGTCTTTCCAACTCTTTGATAAATCTAACATAATTAATAAGCCACTTCTACATCTTCGTCAAAGTAATAATCGCAATGACAATAATCTGAAAAAATCATAAATACATTCATCATCAACGCATAGTCTTCTTTACTGTTACAATAGATTGAATATGATTGTAGAACTTTATCATAGCTTACTAAAAAAAAGTTCTTGTCATTCAATGCTACAGTATAGTATGTATTTAGAGAAGCATCAATCTTAAATGCTTTGAATGTATTGATGCTTTTTTCCAATCTATTCCAATCAATATTCATTCTTATGTGAAAAGGGAATACTGCATGAGAGATACATTTTAAGTGAAATACCTCTTTTACAGAAATAGATGTCTTGTTAGGTAAATTAAATATTTGTGACAACTTCATGATTAATGACCAATGTATTATATCATAAAAAAAAAGGGGTATATTTTTGTATACCCCTTTGAAAATTTTAGACTGTTTCTTCTAAATATTTTTCGTTATAGACAAAATGCTCATCAACTAGAGTGACTTTACCAGTTTTGATTAGGCGATTATTGATATTCTTCCAAAATTTAGCAATATATGCTGCGTTTTTATTGCCTGAAACTAATCTTTCCTCAGAAGGGATATCATTTAGCATTTTATTATTGAATTCTTGCAATAGTTTATCTCTAGAAACCTTTTTCTTTGACTTAATATGATCAAGACTGAAATTCTCTATTCGATCAATTAAATCTCTCGACCACTTTTTGTTGACAAAGTTTTTGGACTTTGTATTACTATCTAGTTCAGATACTGAATCAAATACAGTTTCTTCTGATAAAACAATTTTATTATCTGTAAGATTGTCTTCTAATTCAGGTATATCTGAGTCAAGTGTATCTAAGACAAGTTGATGGTAAGTGGTAGTCGATTGAGTATTGATAGTCTCAAGAGCTGAAAAATCAGTTAGATTGTTCATAATATCTAATCTGGTTGTTAACAATAACGAGAAATCTGATGCTCCTTTAATCTTAGAAGCTGTATCGAAGATAGAAGACGTTTCGTTATTACATACGTCTTTAATGTATTCTGATAGTAAAGTTTTTATTTGATGACTTAGCATATTTCATAATCCTTTTTTGTATTTGACATCTGACCACATTGCATAATCTTTTGATGTATATAAAATACAATCCAATATATCCTTATCTATAGCATTTGTCAATTAGGATTTTTAAAAATTTACAAAAAAATGAACCTACAAGAAATTTACATTAGGCATGCTCGTAAGAACTTAAAATCTTATATTGTTCCAGTGTCTTTAATCTGCAAAAAATTTGAAGTTAATCTTTATTTAATAATACCATAAAAAAATAAATTGAAAAACACTTATAATAATATTGTCACATAAAGTTTTATAGCTTAAAGGAGCGCATATGTTTTTTAATAAGAAACTACCTACTGATTTTGACCAGGTGCAAGAAAAAGGCAGAGAAATTAGTGAAATTTTTTTCAAGCCAACACAAGAATTACAACCAGATTTCAATTTGATTGATAAGGTAAACAAAAGCAAATTTGAAGATTTTCAAGCATCTTCATTAGCATCATTTTTTGAAAGACTTGAACTAATCCCTACTGTAGATCTTGGAGATGTAAATTTAAAGATCAGAACTACAAATCCATCAGCTCCAATTGATGCTGATTTATGCCAAGTTTGGATGAGAAGAACATACACTAATCCAACAACAGGGCAAACAACAGAACAATGGCTTAATTGGGTTCCTAATGACGATGTAGCTAAAAAATATTTTAAGTTTAGTTTGTTTTCTGGAGAAACTCAAACATTTAACTTTGACATAAGTACATTTGATGTTGGAAAATATGATAGTTTTAGATTTATTTTCTTTACCAACCATTGGACAGTGCTTGCAGATCAAATGGCAGAAAATGTTTCATTTGAGATTACTACAAAACAAAAAAGAGTTAAGTCTCCATTTGTAGAAATTTTAGTTGATAAAATTCAAGATCCAGGTTCAGATGGCAAATTACATATTCCCTATGTAATCAAAATGCCACCTAAGACTTTTACTACTTGGGGTGGATGGTTCTTGTTAGGAAAAGGCGGATCACTGTTTCAGCAGCCTTGGATTGCTTATGCTAAAAAAAATGGTTCTGATGTTCTTCCTGATGGTGCAACAAAAGTAGCTGATGGCCCAGACCCATATTGGTATTCAGAGGGTGAACTAATATTTGATTATCCAAGTGTAAGTGGTATCCACAATTTACAGTTTGGTTTATTTGATTACAATTGGAAACTTCAAAACTGGGTTTGGCCAGGTATTAATATTCAAGTAGGTGGAGATAGCTGGGTTACAAAATGTCCAGATTCAAAATTACCACCAAGATTAAGAGTTAGTAATGGTCAGTTAGTTAAGCTTGATGGTACACCTTATAATATTTACGAAGGCACAACTGGAGCTAATGCAATCACAGCTATAAGAGGCGGTAATTACGGTAACCAATATTTATGGTCAGAGGCACCAGATTATAATAGAACTGGATTCTTTAGCTCACTAAAATATCTTGGACATAAGTTCTTGAGATTTTTATTCAATCCAGACAAATATATTGCTGATAAAATTTACAGAAATAGAATTCAAGACACAATTGGTAAAATGCTTAGTGCTGGCTGCCATGTTATTGTTGGGCCTCAGCATATTCCAACTGGAAATGATTTACATGATAAATCAGAAGGCTTCTATAAACTCGTTGAATTAATGGCAAATAACTGGAAGGGTTTACCAGTCTGGGTTTGTCTTACAAATGAGCCTAACGATATTGGCGATTGGAGTTTATGCAAGCCTATTCTTCAGAAAGCAGCAACAATTTATAGGTCTATTGATCCTGACGCTTTTCTCATTTGCCCAACGTCTAAATGGTCAAAAGAAAATACTACCCCTGAAGCTAATGATTTAATTGATCCCCTATTAGTTGACGCATATGCTTACCATGCTTACAACGGTGCTACAGACGTTATTCCTAACCTTAAACCAATATTAGATAAGGGTGTTGCAGTGATTGTTGAAGAATATGGCTGCGGAGATGTTGAATGGCAAAAAGGCATTAACATTGAGATGCAAAAGCTTTCAAAATTATATCCAAACCTTATAGCATTTGCTACTTGGGCTTGGACAAGAGCTGGAGAAGATGCTTGTCCAATGGTTGAAGATGGGAATCTTGCTAATGTAAAATTAACTGCTACAGGCCAGATGCAAGCAAAGGATCTACAAACTTGGGACAGTGGTAATTTTATTAGTGAAGGAAGTGTTGTTCAGCCTACCCCTCAACCAAATCCACTACCTACACCATCTCCTGAGCCATCTCCTACACCTCAACCTGTTGATTCAATTTCTAAAACAGAAGTTGATAGCCTATTAGATACAAAGCTTAATCAATCATTAACTTTATTAAAAGAAGATTTGAAGATTTATATCAAAGACTCTATAGATGCTTATGATGTTCTTCAAGATGCAGAAACAAAGCAATATTTTGATACTGCTGTAAGCAATTTAGAGTTAGTAGATATTATTGAAATTGATGCAAAATATACAGACGTAAGTGAAGTATCAGCATTGTCAGGTAAAGAAATTGTTAAGTTTAGAGCGGAACTATACAACAAGGTTCTTAGTGATTATAAACTTATGCTAAAGGCCCCAACAGTAGCAAAATTATCTGCATATTTGGCCAAGTTTATTGAACACATTAAACCACCTGTCTAAATGAAAAAAAATGAACCGACAAGAAATACTTGTCGGTTCATTAATTCAACTTGTAAGTAATCCTTACAAGTTCAAAACTAAAACAATTTCACATTAGGGAAACTTGTCAATACTTCAAATCCCATATTGTCCCAGTGTCTTTCATCTGCAAAAGGTCTAAAGTTAATCCAATATGAGTTATCTGGTTGCCAAGTTCTTTGTTCACCAATTTCATTATAAGTGTGATAGATCAAGTGAGTATAGTTGACATTGATTTCTTCAAATGGGAAATCAACAGGTAATGGAGAATCAGCAACTAAATATCCATCTTCTGTAACTACAACTCTGTTCTTTGAAACATATAAATCAAACTTGACTCTTCTATCTAATCCCTGCCAAGTTCTATTTAAAGGATAATCTCTTCTTTCAACACTTGGTCTAAAGAAAATTTCACCTTCATATTTACCTGAAACAGCATTCATAGTAGATCTATAAATAATTGCTCCTGAACGATTAGTGGAATAAACATCCATTAATTTATTTAACGATGCTTTTGATGTTTCTTTAATCCACCAGTTATTAGGATTAAAATCAATGTCATCAATCATCTTAAATGTTTCAGGTGTCCATTCATATTCAGCAGCGCCACCAAATTCAGCAAATCTAATCCAGCCAGATTTTGGAGAATAATTTGACTCTAAATTGAAAGATGGAAACTTATTACCATCAAAAAACTTAGATGATAGCTTGACATTAACATCATTACCATTTTGAACTACAGAGTTAGCTACAAATGTACCTACCCTGTATTCAGTGAGATTATTGATGCTTCTATAAGGGGCTGGGTAAGAATAAATACTATGTCTATCAGCAAACTTCACTGGCACTGAATAAGATTTTCTTGAACCATCAGGATTATAACCAGTGTCAATGTTGATATTATGATGACCAGCACCAATCGCCCATCTAAATAACTTACCAGACTTTGTGTTCATAGCAATTTTATCTGCTGCTTTACCTGAATAAACAGTTTCTCCAGCGGGTAATAAAAGTACATCACACCATCTTCTTCCAGAGAAATGCGGGTCAACTTCAAATGTAACGTGAAGAACTTTACCTCCACTTATATTTGCAGTTTTCTTAGGACTCATTAACATAACACCATTACTTAAGTGAGCCCAACCAGGAACAGGAAGTGAAGCACCATCATAAATAGTGTCCATAAAGTGAGAACCCATTAAGAACACAGTAGAATGGTTTGTATCTAAATCATCTAAAAAGAAATTCCATTTGTCATTCTCAAACCATTTTAAAAATAAATGAGCTTCGTTTTTATATTGATTGTTTGGACCAAATCTAAAATCAAATATATCTTGTTTTGTTGGCAATTGAACTATAGGCTGAAAATTTCTAAAGTTGTCAAAGAAAACTTGCTCTCCAGTTAGAACTCTTTGAAATGTAGTAACCTTATATGGATTAGATTTTGCAACAACATTAGGTTCATTAGAAGGATCTCCATGACCATTTACTGCTGCATGAATTTCTCCATTTGGCCCACTAGCCCCCGGCCCAATAATTCCATCAATTTTCTGATAAGGACCCATTTTATCAAGTGCTTCAACAATAATATTATATGATTGATTGCTTGTTAAACCATTCATTTCAATCATATTAAATCCAGAAGAATATTTGACAGTATTTGAATTACCCTCAACATAAGCTCTGTAATCAATAGCACCCGGAACATAATCAAACTTTACAACTACACTGTCGTCATTAGGTTCGTTCCCAGTAATATTAATAGGAGTAGGAGATAAATCTTTAGGACCAAATGCTGTATTAATTTCAACAATTGGACCTAATGTTTCTTGAACTTTAAATTGATCCCTATTAACTGAACCAATTTGATATTTGTATGTCTTACCTGAAACAACATTTGTATCAATATAATATTGAGACCATAATCCAGAACAAACTATGACTCCATCTCTATAGACATTGTAAGCATTTGGAGCATCTTGACCCCAAACTTGTTGATCTTGCCATTTGATGAAGTTTCTAGGTCTGCCTCTATTCCATTCAGGACTTACAACATATTTTCCAGGAGTTGACGGAGGATTTGTTCTCCAGCCAAAGTTGTAATTTGGTGCCCAACTTCCTCTTGCCATACCTAAATTTGATGGTAATGATTCTAATCCATATTTATCAACTGCTGTAACTGTATATGTCCAGTGATCTTGATAAATTAATTTACTTACAGTGAATGAGTTGGTCTTTGATGAACCAATTTTATTATCGTACCTGTAAATATTATAATAGGTAGCTTCGGGACTTGGTTCCCATTGCAGGATATCAAAAGGGCCATTATCCCAGAAACCAAATGTTCTTAAATTTGTAGGCGCTTCTGGATTCTTGAGAACTAATAACGGAATAGTAACAGTAGATTTCTCAGACATTTTAAGATATCCGCTTGGTACTAATCCTGCAACATAATAATCCCATTTTTGCTGATATTTGACGTTTCTATCAATGGTCATATTTTCGTTATTAGTCAATTTTGCAAAAGGTTTATTATAATCAGGCTTAATTCCTTGTTGAACTCTGTATATATTATATCGAGTACATTTGGGTATTAAATCCCATTTGAGCTTTACATGATAATTTGACGGAGTGCCTACACAATAACACAATTCCACCTGCGTTGAGAAATTCTTCACTTGTGGTAGTTTTTGAGCATTTACTCCAGATATTATAATGTACAAGAGACACCATAAAACAATAGCTTTCTTCATAACATACCTCCCCAGGTTTATTTTTAAGTTGAGAGCTATTGTTTTATTCTTGTTTCACAGGTATACTTCTTTTAGAGGTACGTGATAATGCGATATGATAAGAATCAATTTCTTTGGAATTTTCTTTATGTTTGTATGACTAAAAATATTACTTTTAGTGATCAAGATTTTTATAATTTTTCCAAAGCATGCAATATTAAAGTTGATATGAATTATGCTATGGAAAACTTTTTTGATAATGGTGTATCAAAAACAGTAGTTGGGTCTACCTCAACTTTTGTAGCTAGTAAGTCTTTGCTGGGTCCTTGTTATATCCATCCCCAAGGAACAAATCCCAAAAATATTAAATATAATATTTCAAAGATTATTCACGAACTAAAGCTGTCTCAACAAAAACTAACTACAGATGAAAAACTAAAGAAAATTACAGATTACATTGATCTGTTAGGATAAACAAAAACCCTCCATAAAGGAGGGTTTTTTTATAACTTGTCTAATCCTAGATCATCATAAACTTCCCAAATTGGCCCAGCATTGTCTAATACTGTTTGATGCAATATAAAATAATCTTCCCAAGAATTAAAAAACACATTTCCCATGCTGTCTATAATTTTTTCTTCATTCCGATATATATAATAGTCTTCAGGCCATCTTCTAGATCTAATTTTTAATCCTAAATCTATCATTGGACGAGACATTTGACTAAATAATTTCATATTATCTCCCACCAGTACATTATATCTTCTAAAGGTTATATCTTGTATAATTGACAAATAATATCTATAATATTATTGCTTTTAGGTAACTTTATGTCTCAAATCAAATTCGTCAACACATCTTCAATTGTAAGTATCAAAATAGCAAATATGTATGATTCTATTGGTGATTATTCTTACTCAGATAAATTTGACAGATATGCGAATTTAATGCTCAAAATCGCACAACAAGAACAAAATGAAGAGACTGAAGATATTATTGAAGAAACACCTGAAAATGAACATGCGCAATATATTGTAGACCATCCTTTAGCTGATGAACAATCCTCTAAATTAAAATCTCAAATTAGTGAACAAGATCATGATTTATTTGATGAATTTTATAATGCTTGGAGCTCAGGAAATACCATCAATGAATCTATCAAACAGCTATATGATCGAGTAAATAAACCGGAAAATAAGAGCCTTGGAAATTATTTAAGGGTTATAGTTGAAAATGTTATTCAAGCATTCTATAAAATTCCAGACTCATCATTGTATGAATTTACTGATCAATTTCTAAAAGGTAATCTTAAATTTGCTGAAGATGAGCTTTTATTATCTTTAAGATATTCAAAGCCAGAACAAATTATAAGATTTGACAAACAATATAAAATTGATTCAGCTGTTAAATATTTACCTGATGGTCATGCTAAAAAACTATTTTCAGAATATTTATATTATCATTCTAATCCAGAAAATTTAGGTCAAATATTTAATGATCTTATGAATCTTTATGATTTAGCTGATTATTTTGAAAATTCATCGGAACTTCAAGCTTACTTAAATGATGCGTCTGCATTTGATTCTAAAATTCCTGAAATGAATAAAGAGGAAATTGTAAATTTCAAAAAAGCTGGATTATCTTTTTTACCTGGAAAAAATAACTACCAAGAACAACTTAACATCCGATGCCAAGATAATAAGATATATTATTTTATAAAAAATATTATTTTTTTTAGAGGCATACAAGAACCTGTTCAAATCAGCAACAATGTGTTAGAACGATTGACTGCGCATTATTCTCCTGAACAAGTCAGAGTAATTTTTGATAATATTAAAAGTCTAATGAGAGATTCTGATGCAGAACATATCATCAGAATAAATACAATACTTCCATTTGATCAAGCTATCGCTAAGTATAAAGAATTACAACATGATGGAACTGAACTAAACCTATATTACAAACAAGTTCTGGGCAAAGATTATGAATTATTTAATTTAGAGCCTGATCAAGTAAACCAGACCCTATATTTAGTTTTGATAGAAGCTGACAAAGAAAAAGCAGAAATATACATAGGATCATTATCTGATCTTTTAAATAATTATGTTAGAAGTGCTATCACAAAATCTAATGCTAAATATTTCTTGGATTATATTACACAATTTGACAGAGACTATGTTCAACAATATTTAAAAACTTATTATCTTTCTACTTACATCAAATTTCGCCCTGACAGATTACAAGAAATTCATCCTATTGAGATTCTGAAGCATAATAATCCTGACATTGTTTTAGCCTATCATAAATCTAATCCAGAATTTTCAAGCTTAAGTGTAGATGATATTGAAAAGTATTCAGAATTTTATAAAAATAATTCAAATGCTGTAGATATTCCATATAAAGATTTAGAACCTCATATTGCAAATAAGAATGTTCAAAATTATATTTTGTTTGGTTCTACTGACCCTAATAAAGCTAAAATAGCTGACAAGATTTATAAAGCTAACAGTTATAGATCAAGAGAAATCGCAGCTCGTTTTAAAGACAGTGATATTATCGATATATCTAAGATAGGTTTACTAAATATAAGTAATCCAAGATTTGCACATTTATCATTAACTGAATTAAATTTACTTTCTGATAAAGTAAACCATTTTGAGACATTAGAAAGAATTAAATTAGTTAAAGATAGTTTCAAGAATCCTAGAAATACAGCATATCATAACTTTGAAGAAGGAAGTGCTGATTACAATAAGCTCTTATATATTTTATTTCATAATTATGATCTAAGAGGGCGAAATCCTCAATTGCTTATCAAACTTTTAGATCTTCATGCAAAAGATGAAATGATAACAGAATTAGGACTAGATGATGTTAATCATATGATCCGTAATAGGGTTGCTTGTGATTTACCAAATATTAATGTTTCAGATGCAAAAATACATGTAAGAAATAGAAAAACTATTATACATGATATAGAAGTTAAAGTATACAATAAATACCATACAGCAATTAAAGCACAAAACACTGAGATCGCTAAATATCCTATAAATCAAATATTAGATTTCGTAACAAAATATGATAATGCTTTAAATACAGATGAAGATGCTGAAAGTTATTTACCTAAAGGTGTAACAGCTAATCAAGCTGGTGATGCATTGCAAGCTATAAATGATGGGCATGGTTTATTAATTTATTTAAATAGAGAATCAATGATAAAATTTTATAAATTAATAATGGATAAAATTATTGGGATTAATCCTGATTATTCTGACTCTACTACTAAACTTATGCCTATATATGCAGCAACAGCTGCTACTGCAGATATAAATTATTATTTACCTGATGTCATAACAGAAGATTTTATAAAAGAAATTACAAGTACTCAAATTCCCAATAAATTAAATATAGACTTTTCAAAAGCTGAAGTAAGGTTAAATTCAAATACACAACTAGAATATGTAAATGAATCTATGGCACTTCTCAGATTATTTAATAAATCATTACCTAATTTTCTTGATAAATTTATTATCGCATCAGGAAAAGATTACGGTAAGATATTTAAATTTTCGGAAATGGATGATTATGTTCAAAGTATTGTAATACATTCTGCTGCGCAAAAGTTTGACAAAATTGATCCTGGTCCGGGTTTATCTGATTATATCATTCAGCAAATGAATAATAAAAATTTATTTCAACTTGCTAAAGTAGCGAGAATGTGGAATAAAGAAATAAATATTGCTGATGAAAAAATGAGTATAGCCTCCAAATCTCTCGTGTCTGAATTATCTAAAATGTATGATGTAAGTGAACTCTCTGATTTAATTAAAACTTCATCATCATTAATTTTCTTCAGTAAGATTGAAGTGCAAGAACCTAGATTAGCAAAAGAATTTGATAAACATTTTGAATTTTCTGATAAACCGGATTTTCATGATCATTTAGGTATGGATGAAAATGATAGATTATTAAAAATGTATCAAAATATAGAAATATTATACAAACATAGAACTAACTTTCCTCAGCCAGAGTGGTCAGATATTGAAGAAGAATATTACGGATATACAGCTAGATTCTTACACAGAAATGACACAAGAGGTATGTTTATAGGAAATTATGCTGGATGCTGTCAACATCCAGATAGTTATGCTGCAACTCTTGCATTAGATGGTCAAATATCAGATAAATCTTCGTTCTTTATAATAGAAGATCAAAAAGGTCAAATGATCCTGGGTAGTTATGTTTGGGAAGATGATAACGGCAATATCTGTTTTGATAGTTTTGAAACAATTGGAAGCAAATTATTCGGTAGCGTAGAAGCACAAACAATAGTTGACAAACTTATTTATGATGTAGCAAAAAAAATGAACACTAATGTTAATTTTGGTTCTCAATCTAGCGGTGCATATAGACCAAGACAATTTAAGAAAGACACAAAAACACCATTTAAGAATAACGCTAGACCATGGGAAAATCCATACGTAAAAACTATATTAGATTTAAATTCAAAACAAATTAATACTAAGGACTTGTATGTAGCTGATTCTGAAAGCCAAATAATTATTATTCAACGATAATACATTCTGCTTCATCATGTCTTAAAATAATGTAATATCCTCTGATAAGTATTTCTATCGGGCCTTTATTATTTATATGTCTCACTATCATAACTATGGTATTTTTAGTAAATCCAAGTTCAGACAATCTATTTCTAAAAGGCCCAACAACAGACGTTACTTTATATTCATGACCATCTGTCCCGCAGCATAATTTTGTAGACATATTAGTATATTCTATTTTATTGTGAGCTGTAGACGGTTTAGCAAGAAGAAAATCAAACACAGGTCTATAATATCATAATCCTGTAAAATATAGTAGGACAAAACAATTATGTGGTATCAAAAAATAGTAGAAGCTGGTGCGTTAGATGAGTTGGCTGGTGGAATGGATACTAGTAAATCACCAGAAGATATATTATGGGAAATACGACATAATTATTCTATTTCAAAATTACCAAATTTTGAACATCTTTATAAATATCTTCTTGACTTGATTGACAACAAGTATACGAGTGATTATTTAACATCTGTTATAACACACTTGATTTATATGTATTCGAAAGATGCTGAAACTGTACATAGAGCTAATAGATTAGTTCCGTTAATGATAAAGAATAATAAAATTTCTCAAAACGAAGAAATGATGTTATTGCCTGACACTTTCTCACATATGGGTAGTACATTAGAGACACATAACACTGTATATAATTTCGGATATAATAAACTCTTAGCATACACAAAAGAAGGCATTGATCTTCCAAAGCGTGTTCGTATATATATAATGATGAATATGGACACACTATCTAGTTCAAGCATGCAACAGAGTGAAGCAAGAACAGAAATTAAAAAATATATTACGGATAAAGATCCTATGTATGAATTTCTTAATGCTGATAAATATTCTGGAGAACAAATACTTAAAAATATTATTGATAACATACAATCAGATGCTGGTAGGCAACTTTATTATGATGTTGTCCAATATTCTGGATTACCTATTGACGATTATTTATATTTATTAGATGAAGCTCACAATGAAAGAGTAATGGATGATCTACCCAAAGTTTATGATCTTTTAATAAATGATCAAAAATTTGATAAATATATAGAATATTTAGATAAAAATAAAAATAAATTTAGTCCAGAGCATTTTGAAAATAGATTCGTTGGTGCTTTCAAATACGGAATGACTTATTTTATGGGTGATTTTTGGTATGAAATATTTAAAAACAATAGACAAATTATAAATGAAAAAATTTATCCTTCTTGTGAATATTATTACAAACCTTATTTACACAGATTAGGTGTTGGACCGAAAGAAGAAATAATCAAAGAATACATAAAAGCTTCATTGGAAAATAAAGATTTAGCAAATAGGAAATTTAAAGAAATACCCACAAAAGAAGAAATTGATGCTTATGTGCAAAAAAACTCTGAAAAACTTAATTCATATCAGTCTCAACGAGCTCAAAATACACAAACTCAAAATACAACACCACAAAGTGCTAATTCTCCTATACTCGATATATTTCAAAAAAATCTACAAAATGGATATATTGAAAAACATGATATTACTGGAGAATATGAAAAATTACTAAATGATATTCTAAATTCATTTGGATTCAATTCAGATGATCAAAATATCATAAGTGATATTAAATCAAGATTAAAGATTTATGTATTTAAAAATTCTGAATTTTATAAAGATTTATTAAATACATCACTTCAAGAATATGGTTTTATCACACCTACATTAATGAACTCTTGTGGATATTTTGTTCCTAGATTTTCGGATAACAATAATGGTCCTTCAATATTTATCAACGAATTTATATCTGAAGACTATGTAAATAGTGACAATATTATTAACAATCTTGGAATAACCAAAGACATGATTAATATGTCTACAGCTGCTCATGAATTAGCCCATTTAGCAGATTATGTTATCAAAGGCGGATCAGAAGTATTCAGTAATGTAGATCCTAAAACATCCTTAAAAGAAGGCGAAGCATACAATCAATCTAGATTGTATTTATCAGACATTAGAGAAATTGTTGCAAGAGTATATGGAAATACTTCTTATATGATTGAAATTCTGCATAAAAGAATTGAAGAAATGAGAACATCGGAAATCATTAGAAAAGCTGTTGTAGAAGAATTATCAGATATGCTGATGAGTAATGAAGCAAGCTGGTTGAATGCTACTCCTATGGTATCTGAACAAAAACTTCAAGAATGGGCAGAAAAAAGATTTGGACCTTATGAAAATTCTGAACAACCTTATACCCAAGCTACTGAAGATTACCTAAAACAAAAACAACTAGCAATTAAATTTTATGAAGAAGCTGGTAAGGTCAATCGAGAAGACATAAAAAAAGCTACTATCGAAGAAATACAATCATTAGAAGATCAAGCTGAAATATTAAAAACAAGAGTAAGTGAAGATAGCGAAGAATATAAAAAACTTCAAGAAGACATCAAAAAGTTAAAATTAAAAATCAGAAATATTGAAGCGGGTGCATTTGATCATGATATTTATACTATCGTTAAATCTGTAGCGTCTTATATAGCATTTAAAGATATCAAAATAACTAATGAAATAGCTGCTGATCCTAATTATGTTTCTCCAATATCAATTAGAAAAGACCAGATGGCCGCAAATACAACGGGAGATACAACACCACTTTCAAATCAAGAACTTAAAACTATGAGAGATTTTGATTTAGGACAGGTCGCTCAAGGTACAGAAGGTGGTAAAACTTTAAAAGAACCTAAACCTTCATTTATGTCATATGATATCTATAATCCTAAATGGAGAGAAGAATATCCAGACACATTCAAATAAATAAAAGCCAGAGAATATTCTCTGGCTTTCTTATTATTCGTCAAATATTATCCAATCATCATTAACAATATCTTGAAGGTATGGACAATAAGCTTCAATACCATCCTGAAGATTGATTAAGAAAAATGTAGCATAATCAATCTCACTGGTATCTACAATAGTTTCATCAAATTCACCCTCATCATCTTGTTTTGTATTACCTAAAGCAATCCAAGATACTTCATCCCAGCAAGTTCTACGAGCTTTGTATCCTTGCTTCAAATATTTAAGAGTCTGCACAAATTTCATATCTCACCTCTATGTATCTATTATATCATAGAAAGGTCATAAATGATTATATCTGTAAAAAAAGAACTATGTGGTACAGATACGCAGCAATTACAATTAACAATAAAGAAATTCCAGAAGAAGATTTTTTTAATTCTTTTTCCAATGTTGCTTCTAATGAAAATGAACAACACTTCTGGATAGTAAATGGTGAGAAATATGCACCACCTAAAAATTATGGTCATCAACATACTTCAATGATGTTAAAATTAAAACATGGAATGATGCCAGGTGATGCAGATTTTGAAGAACATCCTATTGAATTTGTAGGGAGAGGCTTAGGACAATTTGCTCAAGGCGGAACAGTCAGAGTTACTAAAATGATAGATATGGCTGACATAACTATCTATGGCCCAACAAATGATCTCACCCTAAATAATATTATAAAATTTGTTACTCCAGATTCAATCAACAAATGGGAAATATTAAATGTACCTAATAATCCGCATGGCAGAGGCTTTGATTCCTTAAAACAATCTATAAACAATCTCTCATTACAAAATACCACAAATGTAAAAGAAGATATTAATATTGCCCCTATACAAAGAGTTGATAATACACAATCTTTCTATAAAGGAAGATCAGGAGACTAAGATATGTGGTACAGGACAGCAATTGATTTTGGAAAATTATTTGGTATTGAACAACCACAACAAACAAATACTCCTGAACCTATGGAAAAACCCGGAGTGCCTGATGATGTTTTTAGAGAAGTGGTGAGATCAAATATCCCTGATCCAGTAAATCAAATAGATCATTCCAAAGGCGATTATCATTTAATTCTCACTGGAACTGGAGCTATTCATCAAGGTTCAAGCCATAGCAACTATATAGATAAAATATTAGATCAATCTCGTAAAAGTCTTCGTAATAATCCAGAAATATCAGAAAAATATAATATCAGAAACTTGCCAGACAAAGCTTATGGTCCAATGGATTATGCAGAAAGAATAAATTTTGATTCTGGACCTGATCAACCTTTTTTAGCACAAGAAGATGCTGTCACTGAAATTCTACATGATTATTTTGACAAAGGTATAAGAATCAGTCACATGGGTTCAATGATGTCTGTAAATTCTGTACACGTTCCAACATATACACAAATGCAAAAGTTATTTGAAATTATTAATTTAATACAACCCGCAAATATAAGATTTAAAATTAATACTGGAAAAGGTTTGTTTGATAGAGTATATAATGTAAATAAAGTTGCTGATTTTAAAAATGACATTAAAGATTTTGAAATGAATAGAAAAAAAATACCATCTCTTATGAGTCAATGGAGAGATTATTAATATGTGGTATAGAATATCAGCAGACAATATAGATATCAAAAAAACATGGACAAAAACATCAAATAACCAAGAATCAAATGAAGAATGGCTAGAAAGACATAAAGTAGATAGAGAAGGCGATAAATACGTTTTTTATCATGGCTCTAGATTAGACTTAGAAGAGCTTAGATCAGGCTCTTTATTAGCTACATCTCCACAAGAAGCTGAAGATTTTGGTAATACTAACTTTTGGAATGATAAAAGAAAAACATTCAAAGTATATAAAGTAGTAGTAAATGCGGATGAAATACACCCAGGATATTGGGCTAGTCTTGTAAATGATCATCCAGTAGAAATATTATATAAGAAAAGAAATATATAAAATGTGGTATTCATTAGCTGCTAGAACTAAAACATATATCTACAATGAAGAAGAAAAAACATTGGCTGAACATTTAGAAGATATATTCCCTTATGCAAATTCGGTAGATATATATTATCTTAAATCAAATGTTCAAAAATTAGCTATGAATGATGAAGATGTAATTAGAATACTCAGAAAAGCAGATTACGGAGATATTTTTCCTACATATCAAAAAAGATGTAGATAGTATTTACCACCAAAGTTCAAACCATAATTTAGAAAGATAGTCTACTGCTTTTCTAACATCATCAGTAAGTTGCTTTCTTTCTTCAATATCAGTAGATTCATAATATTTATTAGTAGTATAATAGTTTTCAAAAGCACTAATGATGAAATTTAGTTTTTCATTATAAGATTCTACTGTCTCACCAGTAGGGATACCATTATTAACTTCAATAAATCTCTTGAGTCTAGGAATAATAAATAATGCCATAGTGCGGTCAATATGCCACGTTTCAGTGTCGTCAAAACCATTCTCAAATCTTTGTTGCTTGTACATTTCAAGTGTTGTAGGGTCCTTGCCATAACATTCTTCTGCAACACTGAAATTAATATTCTTAAGACCCTCTGGCTTTATAGATAATTGCAAGTAGTCTTTTGATTTCTTCAAGGTCGATTTTGATTTGTTTTCGCTCATCCAAGATCTTCCGCTTTTCTAAAATATGCTGATGCTGTACGAATAGCCCAAGCACATAATGCACCAAGAATAAAATCAGAAGTTAATCCACCAATCTTATTCCATGTAGAAATACCAATCATAATTCCACCAACCATGAGAAGCCAGCCCATAGTACGTAGGTCATCGATTTTAGATTTTACTGTTTTTTCATGAACAACTAGCTTTTCAATTCTATCTTGTTCTTCAGGGGATAACTGCAAAAAATCAGCTACAGAACCTACTTGAAATCCAGCTTCTTCTAATCGATTTTTCTTATCTTCATTCATCTTCATTAGCCTCTTCAGAATCACCGTTAATAAAATCAATCAAATCTCCAGGAACCATATCCCACATTAGACCTTTTTCTTCAATCGTTTCTGTATCCCATTGGTCTAACTGGTCTAGCCAATCTGTATAGTCCTCATATTCTTCATCGAATTTTTCCTGAAGAGTATCAAAGTCTAATTGGAATTCTTTCTTGTAAAACTTCATAGCTTTATCAAAAATACCACAGTCAGAATCAATCTCCAAATAAGCATAACCCTCTTCGTTGAGAGTATCATTACTATTACCAAGATAAGAATATTCTGAAATAGCTTCGATAATATTAAGCTCGTTCAATAATTCTAAACTGACTTTCCAATAATCATGTCTATAGCAATCAATCGCCGGAATCGTAATCTTGCTCATTAATCTTCCCATTTCTTTAGCATATCAATAATTACATGCTCAGGAACATTATGCGTTCTTTTTTGTCTTTCCGCAAGCTCTTTAATAAAATCATCTGAATAATTTGTAGGATCTAAAGTTTCAAATTTTACTTCATATCCTAATTCTTCAGCAGCATCAATATATTTTTCATATTGCCAACGCTGAACATTAGTATTATCGATTATTACAGGAGAAACACCATCCTTCATAGATTGAATGGCTGCTTCTAAATTTTGCTGATGATAATCCTTAATTTTGTCAGGATTAAATTTGTATTCACCTGTATTTGGATCTGTTAAGAAAGAATCTGTAGAATGAATAACACCCTCTTCTAATAATTCTTTTGCTCTTGTTGATTTACCACTTCCAGGTAAACCTCTCATAATAATTAAAGTTTTATTCATAATTATTCTTCTCTCTTTTTTGCCATTTTAACAAGCTTGATTATAATATTAACTAGTAAGGCAATTATTGCAACAGGTATTGCTAGCAAAACAATTAAAATAAAAGGTCCAAAAGGAATTATAAGCCAATGAGCAGTGTTAAGAAAATCTTCCATATTATTCGTCACTACATACTTTCTGTGGCTTGATTTCTAAACTATAAGCCACTTTTTCTTCTTCAAAACAATATCTCAAAGCTTCAAGAAATTCTTTTCTATCATTGTAATAAAGGGATTGAAGCATCTTAACCATCTCTTCTTCTGGCACTTCTGAATCTTCATCAGCAGTAATATCAATATCAAAAGATAAGTTTAATCTGTACTTAGGCATTCTACTATTTCCCAATCATCACTCAAAAATTCAGTAGCATCAACAACTTTACTAGTCCAAATAAGTCTTCCGCCAAAACCCCACCTTATTTCATTATGTTGATCTAAAACACCAAGCATCTGAAACAAATACTCGCCTTTTTTCCAATGAATTCTTCGCACTTGATATCCTTTACGAATTGCTTTAAGTGCTTTTATTCCAGTCATTCTACTATTTGCCAATCATCGTGTAAGAACTCACCCGCTTCTATCTTATCAAATAATCCAAAGAAATCATCAAAAGTAGTCTTAGTAAATGCAAAACTATTTTGAAATATTTTCTCTATTTCTTTATCTAAAATTTTATCATCCTGTACTTTTTCCAGATGTATAATCCATTTACCAAAGAAATCTAAGGCTTTACATTTTTCATGAGCTTCCCAGGATGTTCTTCTTAATGTTTTGCCATCTTTTAAAAGGGACAAAGCTTCGATTCCAGTCATTCTACAACCTCCCAGAAGTCAGACATCAAATCTTTAGGAGTAAGATCTAGTGTTGAATAAAATTGTGTCCTACATACTTCTCCATCTAAGACTTCGTAGAAATCAAAAGTGTTATCTTCCTTGTCGTAGATTAAGAAAGCAGTAGTACTTTCCCAATTGGTCTTACGCACACGCTTGCCAGACATTAATGAGTCAATGACATCAGCAAATTTCATTCTACTTCCTCCCAGTCCTGTCATTCTTCATCTACCTTTTTGTTAGCGTCAACAATATGGTCTAAATCCCAAGTATCAATATCCCAATCTTCAGCAACAACATCACGGGGTTCTAAATCAAGACCGAATGTCCCTAATTCATAACCGTTTTCTGAATCATCTGCATAATATACATACACAAAAGAATCTTCTTCTTTGTCATAATACATATATTTGCCATTTTCCCAACCAGTGCGAGAAATTGGTTTACCTTCCATTAATGAATCAACTACTTCAGAGAATTTCATATTAAAACATCCCAATCTTCAGCAATAATATCTTCTGGTTTTAAATCAAGTCTATAGGTGATAAATTCGTAATCATCTTCTTCGTAATCTTCTTTGATATGATAAGCAAACCAATTTTGTTCTTTATCAAGATACAAAAATTTACCATCAGGCCAAACGCTTCTCGATATTGGCTTGTATTGCATCAAAGAATCAATTACTTCAGAGAATTTCATCTACAACTTCCCAATCGTCTTCTAATAAATCCCCATTATCAATAACATCATAATAACTTACATAGCTGGAAAATTCAGGCTTTTCAGGAACCCATTGTGGAACTAAATGCGTGTCTAAAGCAAATAATATAGGGTCATCAATATTAATCTTAACAGACTTCATATCATCACTGAAATAAGCCTTACATTTTATATCAGGTTCCCAAGCTTTACGCCTAAGAATATATCCAGCTCGTAAAAGAGTTAATGCATCAGTTCCATTCATTTTTATTTTTTGTAACAGGCTCAAAACTATAAGAAGCATTAGGATCAAGAATCAATACATCTGCTGTAACCCAATTAGCCTCGATCAGATTCTCACCAAAAAAACAAGTCTCAAGCTTTTCGTCTAAGATTCTCCACTTAGAAATTCCATTATCATGTTTTTGAACGACGATAAACCCCATTTTCAATTTATATGTAACATCAAAAGAAATATTAAACATCTAATCCACTAGCTCCCATTCATTTTCAAATATATCACGCAAGAATTCTTCTATAATTTCTTGATTATGTAAGTTAGTCCAAGGTGTAGAAGGATTCAAATTTGGAACCCTTGGAAACTCTTCTGACCTAACTGAAAAAGCATATCCAGAATAATCAGAATAATACAAATACCAATCCTTATTTTCCCAAGCTTTACATCTGATTTTACATCCTTTTTTAATAAATTGCAATGCTTCTAAACCATTCATTGATTTATATAATTCTCAATATTACCTTTGATATCTTTATCCCACAAATAACAAGCATCAAAGCCAAATTCACTATCTTCAAATGTCACCCAAATAAAATCACCTTTAGGATCAAGACGTACAGATTTAAAATCACCAAAATTTAATTCATCACATACAATTTTAGCAATAGATTCCATATACTTTTGAAACTTAAGATAACTGTAAATTCTTCCACGGACAAAATCCTCAGAATAAATAAATTGTTCAGTACTCATTTCTATCTTTCATAATCTGATCTTGCATTTCATCAACTTCAGCTACAACATCAACAACTTCCCAATCGTCTGCTAACAAATCTTCATATTTTATCATTAGTGAATTTGTATACATTCCAATACCCAAGTCAGAATGCCAACTCTTACGTCTAATTGTTTTTCCAGCATACATATCATCTAATACATCCTTGAATGTTTTAAAATGAAAAATCTCCCAATCCTCAGCGAATAAATCTTCAGCAGTGATTTTAACATTAGAATTATCATAGTTATCAGGAGGAAATAAATAAATCTTTGGATTGCCTTCTCTTGTAACGATCTTCCCATGTTTAAGCATATCAAGAGCCCAATTAATATCTCTTTTCAACCTAATATCATTCTCTTCAGCAAAAGTATCAAAATCACTACCAACGAACTTATTATTAAATTTATTCTTAGGCATAGGTAAAATCTTCCAATTATTATAGTTCTTCCAATGATCAAACCTTACAGGAATCAAAAAATCTTGTGTATTTAAATCGTACAGGTAGAAATCTTTAAATTTACAAGCGATTACAGAGGATGAATGATTATCTTCACCAAAAGCAAAATATCTTCCAGAGAGTAGAATTCTTTTAGCTTCTTCAAAAGTAAAATTTCTTCCCTTATAATCTATCTCATTTAAATAACCAAAATATTTCTTTGACATTTAAGCCTCATAACATTCTACCACAAAAAAATAAAGGCCTGATTTCTCAAGCCTTTTTTTCACATATTCTTTTTAGCTTCTTGGAGAGCTTCAATAAGTAGATCAAGTTCTTCTTTATCTAAAACAACTAAATCTGAATAAGCAAATCCATCAAAAAGAATTTTCAATCTTTTCTTCCAATTTAACTTGCCATCATTGAAACCATAATTCCAAAGAGAAATGTCTACAGTTTTGGATTCTGTATCAGGACGTATATGTAAAGAATGACATAAACAGTCACAATTAATAATAGTAGTTTTATCCACTTGTATATCCTATGTTTAACCTACGAATAAGATGAGTGAATCTATAATTAAGCACAAGATGATAAAGAAAATAAGCACGTCTACCTAATGAAAAAGCACGGAATTCTTCTTGTGTTTTAAATACCTGAGTTCCATCCTCATATTGACTAGGAACTCTAATACCCTCTTTAGCCCAATCTTTCTGCTTATTAAATCTTTTTTCAATTACAGATAAAAGAAACTCCCATTCTTCTTGAGTATATCGTTTTTCTTTTGGCTCTAAAAACTCATCAAATTCAATCTTCTTGTGAGAAAATGAACTTCTATGAATTACTACATAAATTTCTTGTTTGTTAGCTTTTTCTACAGGAGGTAAACTAAGATTAAAACCAACATACTTGGATACACAATACTCAGGAGCAGAATGATTTTTTACTCTCATTTGACCTGTTACTAAATCTACTACCTGATCGATACAATAATGATCATGGAATTCAGGAACAGCATCAGAATCTGTTTCAATCGATTCTACAAATTTAAACTCAGATTTAAACTTTTCTGTACTAGGAACATATCGCCAAAAAGAATGCCTAAACTTTGACATTAAATCATCTCCAAAGAATAGGAACAAAGAGAAGACCAATAACTAAGAGCTTTTTCCAAATTACTAAGATCAACTTCTTCATCCTTGTACTTCCATAACATTGCTTGAAATACACAATGAAAAGAAAGGTTAAATAAATCTTCCTGGGCTTTTTCAGATAAATCCCAATAATAAACTGAATGAGGTGGTTTAATCTCTTCAATTAAACAAGACATAAGAATAGCATAATTAGCCAAATCAATTACTGTATCTTCAGCCTTTTCAGAAATAACCAAATATTCTTTTTCTTTGAGGAAATTTTCAAGGCGGGACATCTTATCACCAATTCTAACTAAACATCCTCGCCAAGCATCAATACCAGCATCCTCACACTTGCGCAAATTACCCATAGGAAGACCAGTAGCAGAATAATCATTATCCTTAGCCTCATAAACACTCTGCATGTTATCAAGAATATCTAAAGCTGTTTCATTAGTAAATTTAGCTTTCATATTACTTATTGTTTGATCATAAAATTTATTTCTTGACATCTAATACCTCAATACTGTCTGCAAATTGTATCATGCACTTTTGAATTTTATCTAATCCCACTTTACCTTGAGAAAAATAAAGATGCCAACTAATAACACAATAAATATCGTCTTCAACACCTTGCGAAATTCCATACCAAAATCCATTACTATATATAGGGAACTTTAAATTAGCTTCTTTAGGGAATGAAAGATGAATTATATAAAATAATCTATCTAAATATTTCTTATCTACAATGAAAGTAAAATAAGGGATTGAACCTTTTTCTCTTCCTAATAAATGACCCTGACAACTCCAAATAGTCCAAAGCCAACCACTACTATTAATCTTATAAATAGAATCTTTAATCTTTGGATCTAATTTTACTCTTTGTTTTTTAAGAGATCTAGGATCATACTTCGATGGATGATCTATGTAATTTAAAAAACTAGTTAAGTTGTCAGGGTTATTCATGTTATCTCTTAGGTGGTAATGAATTTTGCTTTACTTCAAAAACACCATTACCAACAAAATCACCAAGCGTTTTATATCCACTGTACGAAACTGCTGAAGATAGCCCACCCCAAAGCTCATCTACAAGAACTTCAAGAGGACGCAATTCATCAACAATAGCTACTTCTTTACCCTCAGAATGACGATATACTTTACCAGTGGAGAGAATCTGTTGCTTATGAGATGCACCACCCCAATAGTTTCCGTCTCCTCTTAAATGAGTTTCTGCTTCAAACGCTCTAGCAAAATACCCACCCATCATAACATAATCCGCTCCAGCACCAAATGCCTTAGCAGCATATCCAGCATTCTTAATACCACCGTCAGCAATTACAAATGGACCTGAATCATAAGTATATTCTTCAATTTCCATGATTTCAGTAATTGGACCACGATTGTATCCAGTAGAATCATTAGTAGCACAAGGACTTCCACCAGCAATACCTACACGAATATATTTATCATGCTTGGAATTTAATTTAATTTTTGAAAGCAACTCAAATCCAAGAGCTGAATGAACATTACCCAACATTAAATCATACACTGGAGCAATCTGTTCTAGCTTTTCAGTACATTCAGTAATTTCTTTGTGCATATAACCATTAGCCATATCAATTAGCCATTTATCAGCACCACAATCTTTTAATGCCTTGACCCTATCCCAATCATTCAAACCGATAGATACAAATACATTAGCTTTATTAGGTAAAGAATTATAAAGCTCAACCTGCTCCTCAATAGAACAAAAACGATGAAGACAAACTGTAAGACCAAGCTCATTAGCCTTTAGAGCAAATGTTTTACCAACAATAGCTTCCATAGGAGAAACTATGATTCTATTTAACTCTACAGGAATATCTTTACGAGACTTAACTTTACAAGGTTGAGCTACAAGATTTACATCATTATAATAAATAGACTTAGACTTGAGAATTTCTGCCATTTTTCTTACTTTCAATTACACAATCAATAACACCATACGTTTTGGCTTCTTCCGCACTCATGTAATAATCTCTATCACAGTCTTTAGCAATCTGCTTCTTCGTTTTACCAGTGGAGAGAGAAAGAATATCGAATAATTGATCTTCCAACTTATTTGTCTCATTAACCTGAATACGAATGTCAGCAGATGTACCACGAAAACCAGAAGATACCTGATGAATCATAATACGAGAATGAGGCAAAGCAGATCGAGTACCAGTACCACCAGCTAAAAGAATAGCTCCCATACTAGCTGCCATACCTACACAAGTGGTATTAACAGGAGCAGAAATTGTATTAATAACATCATACAAAGCTAATCCCGCACTAACACTACCACCAGGACTATTAATATAAAACTCAATCGGTCTATGACTATCTTCCTTGTCTAAAAATAACATCTGAGCGATAATCAAATTAATAATATAATCATCTACCTCTTGCCCTAAAAAGATAATTCGGTCTTTAAGTAATCTAGACCAAATATCATAAGCACGTTCACCGGTAGATGATTTTTCTAATACTGTAGGAATAATCATAAACCTATTTTACCACACACAAAAAAAGAGAGGCATAAAATACCTCTCTTCCTTAAGTAAAATTATGATTTACTTAATTTTAATTTTCTTTACTGTTTCTTTAAGCTCTTCTTCTTTAAAAACAATCTTCTTAAAAGCTAATTTAAGAATACCAGCTTCTAAATGACAAACTTCAGGGTCAAGCTCAAGATTGTCTGGTAATTGAATTGTTCTTGTAAAAGCAGATTGCTTCAATTCTTTAAGATGATAGAAATAACTCTTCTCTCTAAGGATTCTTGAATTTCCAGTGATTGTTAAAAGCTTAGTTTCTTTGACAACTTCAATGTCAAGATCTTTTTCTTCAACACCGGGTACAGCAAAGTCCAAACAGAAATAAGAATCATCTTCAAAGATATCCATTTTTGGATAAGAAGTGTTGGAATGAATAAAGTTTTTACGATTACCTAAAAAATCGTCAAAAAACTTGTTGATAATCTGTTCATGTTGATCCATGATCACATTACGATTGGGCATTAAAATTCTACGCTGAGGTAGATTCAATACATCATCAATACTAGCCATATAATTCTCCATTTGCGCCCATAAGGTACGCTCTAAAATAGGTGTCTAAAAGATCACCTTGGTTAATAACCTATATATATAATACAACAAATAACAAGATTTTATTCACCAAGAACCCAAATGCTTAGTAATTACACCATCAGGATTTCTACTAATACTCGCAACCCACTCACTACCATCAAACACCATAGGAAAATAAACCCTACCCTTAGTCCAAAGAGTAAATGGCTCTCCCTCAATAGAACCATATGTATCATCAAATAAATAATCTAACCACTTACCATCATCTGGAACATAACTAACTACATCTTCCCATTTCTCATTATATTCAGACATACAATAAACTATCAAATCTCTCCATCTAACCATAACACACCCCCAAGGATAATATACCTTTTATAAATAAATTAAAGATTATGAACAGATATAGCCAGATGCAAAATAAACTAGTAAATCTACACACGATGATTCAAGGTTTTGATTTCCAAATTAGAGACCTTAATATATCTCAAGAACAAAAAGAAATTGCTAAACAAACAATAAGAAAAATAGAAGATAAATTATCACAAGCAAAATATGTATTCTCTATATCAAGCCAGGTATCTATTCATCATATATTACTAGACGGTATTGCTAACCCAGAACAAGAAATAACAGACCTACTATCCCCAGATGAATTGTCAGCAGCATTATTACTAGATATTAATAAAATGGGTATAACTGACCTAATAACACAAAAATATAATCCTAGAGAAACATACACGAATAATAAAATACAAGATGCAAAAAAATTAACATTAGAATTCTTTAATCACATAAAAGAAATAAATAAAGGCAAAGAAAAATATCTACCTGAATTCCTTATCCTAGCATCTACATTAACAAAAGATATAAACGAAAAATATACAGAAGAAAATAAAAACCACATATTCTTCAACTCACCAATAATACCAGAATTGTTTAACGTATTACAAGAACAAAATTTATCTGGAGCAAGTGTACCAGAAGATATGGGATACCTAATCAAAACAGCTAAAACACTAAACACCGATACAAAAGAAATATGGGAAAATCCTTACAGCCCTTACTATAACACAAGACCATATACCGCTGTTCACTTCTTTGGAGCTAATATAAAAGATAATAATTTCTCATTTAACAAAGAAAGAAAAAAATATGTGCTCGATAACTTAAAAGCACCTGTACCCCTAAAAGAAATTAAAGATAAATTAATCCGCCAAGGAATAAATTACCCAGATCTACAACCAGATGAAAAACAAATAAAAGAATATACTGCTAGAATAAAAAAAGAAACACTGAGAAGCACACTAACAACATCACAACATTTAGACGAAATTATAAATGTCATTAAAGATGGACAAGTGAAAAAAATAGCTGTAAGAGACCTAATAAGAACATCAACACCCAAAGCTACAGAAGAAGCTATAGCTATGGACAAATTAATAAAAGAATTAAAACCAGAAGATATAAAAGATCAAACATTCTTCAAAATGTATTATAACTATACTAAACCATATTTTAATGCTAAAAACTTCATCAGCTTACAAAATCTATACCTAGAAAATAAAAATCAAATACCTATAAGAGATATTAATATAATATACCCAGATACAAAAAACGATAAAGTATACACAGCTAAATTATTACCTAAAAATAATCCTACATATCTCTTTGCTGGAAATATAACCGACTGCTGCCAAAAAATAAATGGAGAAGCTGAATCCGTGGTTTGGGACACTGCACAAAATATGGACTCCTGGATATTCGCTATCTTCGACGACTCTAATAAAATAATCGTGCAATCCTATATATGGAAATCTGAAGATACATACACAATAGACAGCATAGAATCACAAATAAAAACTGTAGCTGAAGACAATATAATATTACAAGACTTCTTTAAAATACATCTAGCAAATATATATAAACAATTTGCAGCAGAATTAGGTGACCTCGTATTTATAGGAAATAATAATACACCAGCTACAAATATTAAAACATTATCACCAAAAGTATACGAAAGAGAATTCAAAAACCAAACCGGAATATATAAAGGCGACTCAAGTAAGAAAAAACTATTCCATATGGACTATTCTAGTATAAACCTAAACGATAAACCAGATAACACAAAAGATAAAGAATTGTACCTATATAAATTATTCGCCGCATTTAGAAATTCAAATTATCAACAAGGCAAATATATATATGAACTAGGTAAAACTAAAACTGACTTTACAAGCATGGATCGAATTACACTAGAAATAGATCTATTCCAAAAAGCACTTAAAGAAGAATTCAATACAGAACAATTAAAACAAACAGACCTCTACCAAAACTTTACACCTAACGCTGACCAAAAAATATATGATGAAATTATGAGATTGATTATAAATGACATAGAAACAAATTATCTATATGAACTAATCAACCTATATATAAGAACAGACGCAAAACAAAGATTACTTAAAATATTACGAGAATGCTTTGAATGGGGTCAAGAAAATCAAATATCCACTAATATCAAAACTAAATATCAAGACATAATACAAGATCCAAAAATAACAATATATCAATACCTAAAAGATAATAATATCAAATACGTAGCAACATCAGGAAATATACACATACTCGATACAAGACCAATAACACTAAGCCAAAGAATACTAGACATAGCTTACTTTAATAAAATCAATATCACACAAAGATCCGGCGACATAGAAAACCCAATAGAACATAAAAAAATATTACCTAACAAAATAGAAATAGAATAAAACAATAACACCCCTACATAAAAATATAGGGGTGTTTCTTTTTTAATACCACTAACAAAAACATATAGATAAAATAAACATCACTGAGAAGAATAATACATCCAAAAAATAACCTGAAATCTTTACAATAGAGCAATAAAATATACCAAAGAATACAAATACCCTAAACGAATAAAATGTTGCTAGAGATACCCCTTTTTTATACTTAACACCTATAATTACCCCCGTAGTATAAATGAAATAATAAAAAATCACATAAGGAAATATAACAAGAGACCGTAAACGAAATATAATAAAAAAATTATACAGATTAGCTTTAGGATTAGAAAGGAGCTGGGAAGTATGAAAAATAAGATAATTAGACTAAACGTAAAAATATAATTCTTATATAGGATAATTAATAAAATTACAGTGGATAGTAAATGACATAGATAACCCAAATTCAAAATACTATATAGAAAAAAAGAATAAAAATAAAAATCACAATGGAGACTGAGTGGAGACTAAAACCCAATTACATAAGAAAGAAACAAAATAACCCATATAACAAAAAACAAAAATTCGAGCAATTACAATATAACAATAATTAATTTCCCTATATAAGAAAATAAAAGAAATTCACTTGGTTCTCTACTAATAACAATAAAACACATTACTACTAACTAATCACATAGGAAACGATTGATAATAGCTATTGATACATTTTAGCTTATGAGGATAAAGATTTTCGAGTGATTATAAGATTTTCGAGCAATTATAAGAGAAGAATAAATAATTACATATAAGGGAGAATATTTAATTTACTATATAGAAGAAATACAAATTAACCTATATGAGAAAAAGAATATTCTAAAAGATTATATTTATTACCTAAGAACGAATAATAACTAATAGACAATAAAATAAAATCTATCCAATACTACAAAACAAAAAACAATATACTACAAATGAAGAAAAAAAAATAAATTAATACAATAGAGAAAAAACAAATAATAGAATAAATAAGAACAAATAAATATCTATGAAATAATACAATAATAACGAATAAGTGGCTTTTTAATACGGGACGGTTAATCAGCACACATTCAAACGTCAAACAATAATCGACAGTTAAACTATAAAATTAACTGTAATTGTTAACATTCTGTGTAGCTTCAAATAATTCCTCTAAGCTTTATGTATATTTCCGAACCTATTCTTCAATACTTACTTATATGTTGTTCCGCCTTATGTTTATTTTTATTTACGTTCGATTAAAATATCCACTAATCTTATAGAATTTCGAAGCTAAATCATAAGCCCTATTCTTCTTCTATATATTTTTGTATTCTTTTAATGTCCCTTATTATATATTATTATTTCTACACTGTATATTCTAGATACCTGCTAGACATATTTTGTATAATATTGTTACCTATGTAGAAGTGTCTATATATGTATTCTATCCTAATTTGTTTTATACCTGCAACTTTTTATGTTAACCGGCAATATCCATTCTTATATTTCGAGTTCTTTTGTTAATGGTCCTGGAAATCGTTTTGTATTATGGTTTCAGGGTTGTTCTAAAGGTTGTCTCGGTTGTTTTAATCCTGAGACTTGGAACGATAGACCTGTTTCTCTTTATACTGTTCAAAGTTTAATTACCATAATAGAAAAGATTAATCCTACTGGCATTACTATTTCTGGTGGTGATCCTTTCGAGCAATCTGAATTCCTATTAGAATTATTAAAAGAGTTATATAAGAAAGATTATAAGGATGGGATTATTGTATTTTCTGGTTTTACTATAGATGAGATTAATAGTGATAATACTATGAGGGATTGTTTAAATTATCTAGACGTTTTGATAGACGGTAGATTTGTTAAGGATTGTATAACTAAAGATGGTTTAAGAGGCAGTAGTAATCAGAATATAATTTATTTTTCGAGTAAGGTTAAAGATCTTTTAATTGATCAAGAAGTAGAAGTAGGTTTTGATTACGTTACTGGTTTTCCTCTTATAAATAGTGAATTAATAAAGTTAGGAATTCGAGTAAAGTGACTGAAACAAGTAAGAGTTATAATTTAAGAATTAGAGAGTGTCATTTCGAGAAGTATTTAAATGGTAAGGGAATTGATATTGGTTCTGGTCCTGATCCTTTAGTAGTATTAGATGGCACTGTTAAGAGTTATGATTTTAAGCAGGGTGATGCGAATTTTATGGAAGATCAGAAAGACAACATTTATGATTTTGTTTATTCGAGTCATTGTTTAGAGCATATGAAGAGTGTTAGAACAAGTTTATTTAATTGGTGTAGAATTTTAAAGCCTGGTGGATATTTATATATTACAATTCCAGATTTCGAGTTATATGAGAAATGTAATTGGCCGAGTAATTTTAATCTAGATCACAAATTTTCTTTTTCGAGTAATTATAAGAGAAGTGATGTTAATAGAATTAATCATTATAATATCTCCGAGGATTTAGAGCCGTTATTAAATTCGTATAATGTTAATCTAATAGAAGCTGTATTACAAGATGAAGGTTATGATTATTCTTTACCAGCTAAGATAGATCAAACTTTAAATGGTGCTTTGGTGCAGATTAATATTATTGGACAAAAAAGATTATAAGGGGGATAATATGGGTAGATTAAAGAAAGTTGTTGAAGAGACTACTGTAGAAGCTGTGGAAGTTTTCGAAGATGTTGAAACTGTAGAAAACGTAGAAGTAATGGAAGATACAGTAGAAGCGTTAAGGGAGCCTGTTAATATTAGTACAGGTGAGTTTTATGCTGTTTTCGAGGATGATAGATTAATTGGATATGCTAGGGAAAATTCGAGTAGTTTAGCAAGATATCAAGAATCTAATTATAATGAGTTAAGTGATATGTTAGAGAGATATAGTATTCCTTTCGAGAATGAGAAGGATATTTTATTTGCTAACCTTGGATCTGATGCTAATTTATATCAATCATGGGCACAGTATCAGCATCAAACGGGAGTAGCGCCTTCTGTTCCACCTATTGTTAACTTACTAGGGTATCACGGTAAGAGACTTAATATCCAGGATCCAGAAGAAATTGTTGTTAGATCACATGCTTTTAAATATGTGTTCCAGGTTATTGAAGAACTTGATTAATATAGTAGAGATGACTGTTTATAGTTATAGTATTAAATTAAAATACTATAACTATACTAATGAGTTTTTCGAGTATTTAAAAGGTAAAGAAGATAAGAATGATATTTATGATTTGCGATTTGATAACCATACAATATTTTTCTTTTCGAAGAGTAAATATACCGGCAATAAATTAATTCAAGAATTCGAGAAGAACAAATTAGAAGACATGGTATAATGTGTTAGATGAAGCCAGATTATTTAGAACATAGAAATTATTTGGTTAATTATCTTTCTCTTATTTCGAGGGATAGATTATTAGCTGAAGATTTAGTTCAAAGTGTTTTAATTAATTATTGGATTAATAAACCTGTAGTAAATAATGTTCGAGGTTATCTTAAAATGATGGCTAAAAACTCTTATATAGATTATTACAGGATTAAGAAACTTAGCATTGTAGATTTAGAGCAAGCTTATCTTATAAATAATGATGTAAATATTTCGAGAGAAGTGGAAGCTAAGGAAACGTTAAGATCTTTAAAAATCGAGATTGAAAAATTCGAGTCTATAGATCGTGATATAATGTTATGTTTGTTAGAGGGATATAGTCTTAACGAAATAGCTGTTAATATGAATCTTAATTATAATACAGTTAAGGTTAAAGTATTTCGAGCTAGGAAGAAGTTAAGTGCTATATTATAAAAGGAAAAAATATGAAGATCTTTTTATCTATTGCAGCTTTATTGGCTGTTTCTAATTGTTATGCTTTAGAGTATGGTCCAGCAGCTCCACCTAAGGCACAATCATTTTTTGTCAAGCCTGGTTTTAAGGACGGCAAGATTCAGAGTGTTTCCATGGGTGTATCTTTAGATGGCCGAAACAGTAATGCTCTTCTTGTTACTAATCTTGATTCTTACAAGGTTTTTAATCGTACAGTAGAAACCGTAGCTACCGTTAGTACAGATCGCTATGGTAATAAGGCTGCTGTTGGTGCTGGTCTATTACTTCCATTAGGTGAGCATTTCGGTGTATCTCTTAAAGCTGGGGCCTATTTCGAAGGTACAGATTTAGCTGATAAGGGTCGTATTAGTAATCGTGTCGTTCCCGCAGTTACATGTAGAATCGATTTGAATAAGACACTATCCGTATTAGGTGTTCGTCTCTAAAGTGTAACCGTACTTAATCTGGAAATTATTATATATGATAATTTCCAGTTACACATTAAAATCTAAATGGGATCTCTGCAAAATTTGTGGAGATCCTTTTCTTACATGTACGTTTAGTAACATTTGTAAAAACTGTGAAAAATATGAAAAAGACAGAATAATAATAATAGCTAAATTAAAATTCATCTTATTATTATTTATTATTATATATCCGATATTTGCTACAGGATTATTTTTCTTATTAGATTATTTTAAATCTAGTCTTATTCACAAGCTGGCCGGTCTATTATTTTTAATTCCGCCATTTGGATATATATTAAACAAGAAAATAAATAATACAACATTATGAATATTATCGTTTTATATACTCAAGCGAAATTATTAGCCCATATTGTAGGATCTTTTAAAAACGTAATAAAAGGAGATTTAATTTCTATTATCCCTTTATTAGAACAAAACATTACCGCAGCTGTTAATGAAGGTGAACTGGAAGAGATATTCATTTTAAGATTACATAACTTAAAATATAATCTATACACAATACAAAAAGAAATAAAATATCTAAATGTATTACAGGAGAATAAAGTTATATTAGATCTTAAACATAGATTAATACAATTCTCTAATAAGAATAAAAATAATCCTAATGTTGGTGAATCTTTTTATATAACATTAGAGGAACTGGACATTATAAGGGATTCATTAAATTTCTATATTAATATTATGCTGGGAGATTTAGGTTCTGCTTTTAATATAGTAAAACCTTATAGAGATTTCTTCGTTGATTTTTCTATATATAATAATCTCGCAAGTGGTTTTTTAGACAACGTTACCTTCCATAAAATAACATCAAAAAAGATATTCCGCAAAGTTAGATGGGGGTATGATATATATAGAGGATTACTTCAGGAAGACCATAAATTAATTGGAACCTTACCTGGAATAAAAATAACAAGATGACATTATTAGATTTGACCGCTATTGATAGATTAATAGATTTATATGGAGATGACCAGTTAGTACGATTTTTAGAAAATGATAATGTGTACAGCCTTGAAGATTTCAGATTATTGTGTGAAGATAATAACTGGAATTTCTCTATTGATGAGTTCCAAGTATCTGTCTCTGATTTCCCATTATCCCAAGAAGAACCAATTTTAGCCCTTGTAAAAAATGACTAGCGATCTTTATCAACACGAATATAATAACTTAAATCATTACAACCATAATCACTTGTCTAGATTTTTAGATAAGATTAATTACCCAGACCCAAGAAATGTAAACCCAAAAAACATAGATAAAAAGATTAGAGACGGTATAGTAAGAATCAATAAAAGCAATTGGGTTTGGACTGTATACTCATGTTCAGGTCATATGAATAAATTTTCTCATCCTTATATCGTATTTATTGTAGATAATAAATATAAAGGACTACTGTTAGAGAATATATATAATTCATTTAATAAAGACATTGATGATATTAACTTTCCTCTATTTGGCGGAAGAACATTTGAAATCTCTACCGGCTATTCTGATAATAAATTCTCTATGCTTTCTCTACATATATCTGGTTACAAACGAAGCCGACTAAAAGAATACCAATCTATACTAAATAATATACTTTTGAACATTCTCCTTTCACCATAGATATATTATCATATGCTACATAGGATGCAATATAATCCCTAATTTATTTTAGGGATTTTTTGTTTTAATCCACAAGCCTAACCTCCAGTGTAACATAATAGAAATTTAGTGTTGCTAGTGTTATAGTAAATGTGATATATTAGGGCATGAGAAAAATGCGAGTGGTTTTTACAGCAGAGTTTGAAATACCAGATAATGTTGTAATTCATGACGGCGGAATATTCGAATGTGAAGGCGTAGTATTTGAACCTGAATTAAACTTTAATTGTGTCGAAGTGGATGTTAATAATCCAGAAGAATTGATTCAGTTTCCTAATGATATCTGGTCTGTTAGTGAATATGAAATTAAACATATTCGAGTAAATTCAACAATAGAGGTAGAGAATAATGAAGATTAATTTTTCAGTTACCGGCACTATGGAAATTCCTGATGATGCAGTTTTTCATCAAGATATTTTAAATCAATTATATGCAGTTGAGTTTAATAATAAAATGTATATGCTTCAGGTATGTTTAGTTGCTGAAAGTCCTAATGGTGAATATGAAATGTTACACCAATATGACGACATGGAAAAACATGATATTAAAAATGTTCGTTATGATTCAGCAGAGTTTAGCGAATAAAATATAGCCCAGAAAATAATCTGGGCTTTTTCTTGCTATCGTATGTAACAGGTGATACTATTCTTTGTTGGTGATTTTGATTAGGAGAATAAAATGCCGAACTGGGTAATGAACGAACTAACCTGCATCTTCCAAACTAAGGAAGAGTGCGATTCTTTTATGAGCAAGGTAGATGAAGATAATTTATATCATTCTTTCTTCCCTATGCCTGAGATTTTGAGCGAAACACAAAGTCCTGATGTTAATGTAAATGCATTGATTCTTGATTACAATCGGGAAACAAATTCTACAGCAATGGGTCTCACTGAAATTATCAACAGTGGTCATTCTTTGTTTACAAGTATTGCACAACAGGCTCTCAAGAATCAACAAGCACAAATCGCTACTGGATTCACTAACTGGTACGATTGGTCTGTTGATAATTGGGGTGTCAAGTGGGATGCTTCTCAAGTTATAGTAAAAAAACTACCTGATTTCAATACAGTAATTTATTCTTTCAATAGTCCTTGGGATACTCCAGAGAAATTTGTAGAAGGATTGTCTAAACTGTATCCTAATGTTGTATTCGAGATGGTATCGGGTTCTATTGAAAATGATAACCATTATGAGTTTACCTGTAAGGATGGCAAACTTGAAATAACCTGTTGCTATGGTTCATTTCGAGAAGCCGTAGAATGTGGTAAATGGGGCGGTATGGCTGAATGGGCTGAAGTATTTGAGGAGAGTGAAGAAAGTGACGCTGAGTAAACTTATCGCAGAACTCCAGAAAATTAAAAAAGAGTATGGAGACGTTGATTGTGTCCTCTCTATTGACACATCTGATGCTTTTAATGAGACTAACCTTCTTGATGTTGTAGTAAATAAATATGAAGCAATGGACACTAATGATGGTTATGTCTATAGTGTATGTCTTCACGGTGAACTGACCCAACAAGAAGACTAAAAGATATTGGGGAGATGCTTGCATCTCCCCTTATCATATGTTATAATAAGCCATGGAAAACCTTAAGTGGATATCAGCAATGTCAGAACGATTGAGAGATGAACTTTCAAAAGAGTATGATGACGAAACTAAAGATTTAATTATTAGAGCATTTCGTAACGGGCTATTCCAAAATCCCGGTATTGTGGAAGAATTAAAATCTTCTTCTCTAATTGAATCAGATTATTTCGAGGATGCAGATGAAGATTGAAAAATTTATCTATATGGCTGATGGCTTCTATGTTTATAAAATGGAAGATGGATATGCAGTCAAAGACCAATTCGGCTATACATTAAAAACAGCCAAGACAGTTAAGACTTGCGAGAGATATGTCCAACTACAATTACAAACAAGAAGAGTAGCAGAAAGATATGCAATTGAAAAAATTAATGACGAACACAAAAAAAATCGAGCAAGTTAAAGAACTAAAAGAACAAGGTATAATTTAAATATGTTGCCTATAATCAGTGTATTAATTTTATCTTCCTTAAACCCGATTAAGAATTTCGTATCATTAAAAACTTATATCTCTGAGAATGCTAAGATTCATTGTCAAGTATATTTTATTGATGAAAATATCGCAGACTATCCTAGAGTAAATATAATCGAAAAATCCAAAGATGATTTTTTTATATATCTAGATTCTATTGGGGTAGAACACAAACAACTAGGCGGATACTATTTTTTTAAGAAGAAATAATTCACAATGATGTATATTATTTTATTTGATATTATTGTAACAATTGTTATACTTTTTGTTATTACTAGGTTGAAATCTAGATTGCGGTGATATAATACCTTATGAACCTCTCCTTGTGTTGTATATCTAATGTCTTGGCTGAACAGGGATATAAATTCCGCACCATGACATATAAATCTTTTTCTTCCAAACCGAGAGAGGAATCATTAGAAAAGTTATCTTCTATAATAAGTAATAATTTTTCTGTTGCTGAGAAGATAGTAAAGCATTGTTCTTCTTCTGGTATTAAAGGTTATCGTTTGTCTTCTGATTTATGTCCAGTAATTAAGCATCCTGATGTTATGTTAAATTTAGAAGATTTGCCTAACTATGGATTTATTAAGTATGAGATAGATAAATTAAAAAGAACTATTAAAGAAACAGGTATTCGTGTTTCTGCTCATCCATCAGAATATATTACTCTTACTTCTGATGACCCTGTGAAAGTAAATCATTCTATTGTTGATTTGGAATTTCATGGGGAGATATTTGATAGATTAGAATTATCCCAAACGTATTATAATCCACTTAATATCCATGTACGAAAAGAAGGCGAAGCAGATGCATTAGCCAAAACATTCATGGATAATTATAATAAGTTATCTGACAGTGTAAAGAATAGACTTGTATTAGAAAATAATGATACAGGTAATACTTGGACTGTTGCTAATCTAAAGAAATATTTTTATTCTTCTCACGGTATTCCAGTAACATTTGATAATTTACATCACGAAATGTTAAATCATGGAACATCTTATTATGATGCTTTTTATGATGCTCTTTCTACTTGGACAGTTCAGCCTTTATTCCATTACAGTGAAGGAAAGAACGGTACAAGAGCGCACAAGGATATGGCGGAGCATTTACCTACACATTATGATGAAGATGTAATGTTTGATGTAGAGCTTAAGAGTAAAGACTATGCTATACTGGATATGTTGAGGAAAAACAATGGATAAAGTAATCTCGCAGTTAAAATCTTTTGATATCGTAAATAAGAATGAAGGTTTACAGACACAATCTATTTCATTCAGAGACAAAGATAATAATCTCCATATGATGATTCGAAATAGGATGACTTTTGATTCCTGTTCTCTTTATAGCAATGTGGATGGTGAGAATGTTAATATTGTAATTCCTAGAATCCATTTTGACACATATTGGAATTTCTAATGTGGATATTACATTAAAAGAATTATATGATAGATTAAATAATGAACCTTGGGGATGGGCAGTCTCTCCTATTTTAAATACAATAGGCGGGTCAGGCTTATTCCCCACTGTTGCTTTCTTCTTGTTAAAAGAACATAAAGCAATATTAGGTTTAGGCGATAGAAATGAATCATCTGTCTTCGCATTACCAGATTTAGATTTGTCATCCACAGAAGCAACAAAATTATCTGTAAATATGATGCAGTTAACCGCATTTGAAAAAGAAGCAGACGGTGTTGCTATTATTGGTGTGGGATACAAAGACGATGATACAGAAGAATATACCGCTTATTGTAGAATAGAAATGCCTAACAAACATTATTTATCTAAAACAAACAGCAATATAAAGAATAATAAATTAATATTCAACTTATCTAATCTATTCAATTTTATCGAATATGATAATTTAAACTTAGATATGACATACTCCAGAATATTACCAAATAACTATATTGAAATAAATCCAGAAATTTGATACACTATGCAAGAATACAAATTCTTAGTGGCTGGAACTATGAAGTCTAATCTAAAACCTCATAAAGACGAAAATGGGAATGTTATGTTAGAAGATGAATGTGGGAATTTATATCTCCCATGCTTAGGTGTAGTAAAATTAGATTCAAATAATAAAGAACATTTTATTAATGAATCTATACTAAACTCTATTGGTCTTGAATCAATAGAATATAATCAGAAAACAGGAATCTATGGGAAATAATTATATCACTTACAATTCAAAAGGTGCTAAACCACAACCTGAAAGAATCGGAACTCATGCTAAACTAAATAGAGTAAGATTAATTTATAACCAAAGAGTTCGTGAATTAAATTATAATAACGTTTCTGTATGCGATGTTATTACACAGAATGGCTACGTTATATCTTATCATAATCTACTAACAATTTTATCAAGAGGAACGATGAACGCAAATCATATTAAACAATTGGCAAAAGCAATACAAGTAGATGAACATATGCTAGCAGAAGCCTGTATTAAAACATACAATAATTGGAAAAATAAAATAGTAGAAGACTATGGTGATGTTGACCAGTTTATAGATAACTTTTAAATTATAAGAGAGACAATAATATGTCTCTCTTTTTTTGTCCCTACCTTGCAATGTGTAGCATATGTGGTAATATATGTGTGAAGGGATTTTATTATGATAGCAGAAACAACCAACAATGTTATTATTCGTAGTAACAATAGCGTAGAGACATTTTTCTCCATTAAAGAAGAGAATACAGCGCATATTTTCTCAATTCTCAGGGGACAACTATATTCTGATAAGATAATGGCTATTATTCGTGAATACAGCACGAATGCCTTAGATGCTCATGTTGCTTCTGGTATTACAAAGCCTATCAACATTAGCCTACCGTCTTATTGGGGCGATGGTAAGTTTGTAGTTCGTGATTATGGCACTGGTTTGTCCGATGATGATATTAAAAATGTCTTTGCATCCTATGGCGAATCTACAAAGCGAAATACAAATAATCAAGTAGGTATGCTTGGTCTGGGTAGTAAATCCGCTTTTGCATATACTAGCACATTCCTTATTACCTCTTATCACAATGGTATTAAAAATGTATACAATGCTTTTATCGATGAATCCAATAAAGGTGTAGTATCGCTCGTTTCATCTTCCGAAACAGATGAAACTGGATTAGAAATTACAATCCCAATAAAAGCACAAGACGCTAAAATATTATCTGATAAATGTTATTTCTTCTTCCGATATTGGGATAATATTCCTACCTTCAATAATGATAATATCGTCCGGCAGATTAACACATTCAAGTCTTCATTCAAAACCCTAGAAGGCAATAACTGGTATATTGTTAAAAAGCACTATGGTGAACCGACTCTTATCGTTCATATGGGAAATATCGCTTATCCTGTATCTACTGAAAATATTAATCTAGAATCTGATGATAGAAAAATATTAGACCAAAACGGTTACACTATTCATCTTAAAGCAGAAATTGGTGATGTTACAAATTCAGCGTCTAGGGAATCATTAGAATTAAATGATAAAACCCAAAAATGGATTATCAACGCTATCAATAATATCAACGTGGAAGTGCAAAAAGTAATACAGCAGAAGGTTACTAAATGCCGTAGTATCTTTGAAGCAAAATCAATCTATTATGATGTTTCGTTTGCAAGTATGGGAATTCCGTCTTATAAATATAATGCTCATACTATAACAAATAATAATCTTTCATTAGACGGAGCGAAAGTAAAAGTATATTATAGTACTCTTGCTAATCGGGCTAGAATTCAAAAATATATTATTTGCCAATCGAATACAGTCTATTATGTTGCTAGTCCTTGTACTCCAGAATATACTATTAAACAAAGATTAATCCAACATCTAGGTGATAGTGAAAAGCCTACATTAATATATTTCTCATCTGATGCAAAAGCGCAAGAATTTATTAATAGTCCAGATATGATTGGAGCAAATCTAGTTCATGTCAAAACCTTACCTGCTGTTCAATCGGTCAAATCCAAAACACCGAGAGTAGCAATGGCAGATGCAGAATATTATTCTTTCAATAGATATGGTAGTACTAACAGCGACCATTGGAAAGTTGCGAAAGAAGTAGACTTGGATGAACAGCGAATTTATGTTGTTATTTCCAGATTCTCCCCTGAACGCAACGGATTGAAATTTGATATCACTAACAGCACTATTAACGATTTAGAACAATATGGTATTAAAAATATCATCGGTGTTAAACCAAAACATATTAAATCTGTAGGTGATTCTTGGCTTAGTCTTACAGAAGCGTTAAAGAAAAGTGCAGACGAACTATATTATAATAATGAACAGGAGATTAATAAACTCTTAGAAGCAGAACGTGTAGATGATTTATTCAAGTCCATTCATAGATATAAAACGTCAAATACTAGTATCACAAATCCTGAATTGAAATATATTATGGAATTGCTTGATTTCGCTGATAATGATTACAAAAGCGCAAATGCTCTTCATAATATTAAAATGATAAAAGCGTATATTAATTATAATATTCCATACGAACCTTACATTGTTAAAGAAAAACAAGAAGTTCTAATGAAGGATGAAAAGATTAATATTATCTCCCAATACATTAGAAGCCCATTTTCAATATATAATCAAATAATGGAAATGTAACAAATGATGACAGGAGGGCTTGCATCCCTCCTGTCATATGATATACTATTCTTGAAAGGAAATTAGTATGGAACCTTCATTCACTTGTAATCCCGCCCCATCATCCGGATTCCTCACCGTGTTCATTGATTCTGAACAGTACACCATTACAGCGGAGAACGTAAACTTTCGTAATGCTATCAAGTTTCTCTCCGAAAAGAATTGGGAGGAACTGAAATTCGTTCTCAACCCTACTCTTAAGTTTAATTCCCTCTACGCACAATATGAGAATATTATTGTTAAAGACGGCAATGTAACAATCGATGGGGAAATGGTAAACGGCATTATCGCATCTCGTATTATTAATCTCATGGCTAATAATATCGACTGTACACCGATTTTCAAGTTCATGACCCGACTACAATTAAATCCTAGCAAAAGAGCAGTGGATGAATTGTATACATTCTTAGAGCATAGGAATTTGCCCATTACATCCAATGGCACAATTCAAGCCTACAAAGCAGTGAGAGCAAATTACACCGATTGTCATACTGGAACGTTTAATAATACGGTTGGTAATACTCTTCAAATGCCTCGTAACAAGGTCGATGATAACAAGGACGTAGGATGCTCCCACGGCTTCCATGCAGGGACATTTGATTACGCCAAAGACTTTATGCCTGAAGGCGGTCATCTGCTCATCGTGGAAATCGACCCTGCTGATGTTGTAAGTATTCCAACAGATTGTAATTTCCAGAAATTGCGTACCTGTAAATATAAGGTTACACAAGAATATAATGTAACCTTGGATGAAAATAAAATTCAGGATTCATATCTGGAAACAGACAATGATACTTATGTTAATCAGAAATGGGAAAACAAACCATTAATGATGGATGTAATATCTGTATCCGATGTTGTTAATCTTCTTGACAAATGGGGAGAAGATGAAGCAGTACAAGATATTAAAAAAATATCCCCGACAGAAGATGTAATGCCTCTGGGTGTATTAAAAGATACTATATCTGAAAACCTCTTTGATGAACTAATGGAAGAATTCGAGGAGCAAGACCCTGAAGAATTCGAGCCGGAAGAACAAGACTCCGAGGAATTCGAGGATGATGAGGATGAGGATTCTTACGAGGAGATTACTGTAGACCTATCATCTCATATTGATATGAAGGCTACATTAAAGAACCTTGATGAAGCACAATATGTTAAGCTGAAGAACGCATTGGAAAAGGAATACAAAGATTTCGAGTCTGTTCAAATGGGAGAAGTATTAAAATATATTGATTCCATCTATGACGATTCAGATTATATTTTCGATATCCTTCTGCAATATAAAGTAGACGCATAAAGAATTTCGAGGGAGATTGCTTGCAGTCTCCCTCTTTCCATGTTACACTACATTATGATTCACTACCTCAAGAACTATGATACTAGCCTTGAAGAACGCAAGGATGATATAGAATATTTAAAATCTTATGTTCTAGACACATCCAAGTTGTATCATGTAGCGTCAGGTAATATAGCCTTCCCTGAGAACGACATCATATCCCCGAAGAGATTGTGGATTGAATCACTATGCCTCTTCACCGATTCAGACATCCCGTTCTATGAAAGAAATATAATCACCCTATACCATTCCAACCCAATAGGAATTAAATATGGTGATGTGATTGGGAATAATAAAATAGGATACGCTCTACGAATCCCATACCCAAATATATTCTTCCCAATTAAAATGATAGATTTCTCATTCGACCCTTGCAACCTGTAGCATATGTGATAATATATGTGTGGAGGAAATAATGGAACCAAATCAAAACATCATCGAGAAGATTAAGAAACTACTCGCCCTTTCAGCATCCCCTAATGAGAACGAAGCATCCACCGCCCTGAGAATGGCAATGGATATGCTCTCTAAACATAACCTCTCTATGACAGAAATCAACGTAGAGAAAAAAGAATCTGTAGAACACGAAGAAGTAAAGTTCACCGGCAAGAGATTTTCTACATGGCGAACAGAATTGCTTAACTCTGTATCTGATGCTCACTATTGTCACATCCTAAAAGTATCTGGCACTGGAGTATATTATATTATCGGCAAGCAAACGAACAGACAAGCAACTATCTTGATGTTTACATACTTAGCCAATGTTGTAGAATTTGAATGCAAAAGTCATATGGCTAGCCTGTCCCTTACCAAACAAGAAGGCAAGACATATGCTAACAGTTTCAAACTAGGCATGGTTCATAGACTACGACAAAGATTGATGGAAAAGAAGAATTCTATTATCTTAGAGTCAAAGTCCAATGCTCTTATTAAAGTAGACCCATATACGCTTTCTAAGGCTGAAAACAACGACTACATAAGAAGCAAGTTTAGAGTAACACAACAGCAGGAGAGCAACAGTAGAATCAACGGTAGTGCTTATGCTCAAGGCGATAGAGCAGGTAATAGAGTTGGGCTTAATGGCTCTAGAGCGATAACAGCTTAATAATAAAAACCTAATAGAAGGAGAGGCTAATACCCTCTCCTTATTTTTTTTAAAGGATTATTCCCTAAGCAACAGCCAAAAATAACAATATTACTCTTTGGAGATTACATATGGCTTTTGTATATGACCCGGCAACAATATTATCAATCACTACAAATATAGGTAATGCGGATGCGACATTACAGGCAGAGGTTAATACTCTTCCTTCTACTTATATCATTGGAACTGTATCTGTTAGTAATACAGTAGTAACAGGAACAGGAACAACATGGCAAGTATCACCCTTTTTATCAGGGGCTAGAATTGGATTCGGTAGTACTAACCCAGATTTAATTTCTACTTGGTATGATGTAACAGTGATTAATACAAATACACAAATCACATTATTATCCTCTGCTGGTATTATTGGTTCTGGTTCCTCCTATGTATTACAACAGAAAAGAAGCGGATTAAAGCTTGGAACTGAAAATAGATTAACAGTAGCAGATTGTATTGCTGATAATAATATTGTTAATGCTGATTTTGATAGTAGCACAATATTAGCACAGAGCATGAGAACATCAGAAAACGCATTGTCCAGCACTTTGTCTTCTGTTTACGCATCTTATCAAACAGCATTAGATACATATGTTAACGCTAATAAATCAGCAACAGTAAGAAATTATTATAATTCCTTATCCGTAGAAAGATCAGTAGCATTTACAGAAAATTATCGTAGTTTCTATAGAAGAATTAAATCAGAAGAATTGATTGTAAAATTATATTCTAATACCAAATCCGTAGGTGTCTGGGGTTCTACTGTTAACCACTACTCTACTACTAATATGCTTGCTACTCTGCTGGAAGTTAGAACAGGGTCTCTCATCGGTGCTTCTGATGTTGTTGTTACCCTAGTGCCAATCAAATCAGATGGAACTAACGATTCACCAAAGACTTTAAATATACCAGCAACAACAGCAAATAAAACTCAATACGCAATCAATGATACTACAAAATATAAAGGAATATTTTCTATTGGAATCACAGGCGGAACCAATGGAGATATTATTGAAGTTTGGATTAAATAAAATAATATAGTATTACATCCTAAACCCTTATATTATTTTTAATATAGGGGTTTTTCTTTACCTAACCACCAGCACAAAATAATACGAATATCTCAAAATATCTGCTAATTGTCCTTGCATTGTCTGTAGCATTTGATACTATAGGACATCCAACCAATCTGGGCGGAGAACTTTGGGAGAAAAAAAGATGAGTAATATTTTGAGCGAAATGACTGCTCTTGTGGACTATAAGAAAAAAGTCCAAGACACGACGAAGAAGGCTGTAACTGAGATTAACACATTGGCTAGTGTTAACACAAATCTTTCACGTAGTCTTGATAAAATCCAGAGCAAAGCAGACAAGAAGAAGCAGACTATTCAACGGAACTACGAAAAGCAACTGTTGAATATTGATAGCGAATTCAAAACCAAAATCCAGACCATCAGCAAGCAGATTGAAGAAAATAAACTTACAATCACTTCCCTCTATTCTGGTATTGAAAATCTCAACGGCAGTATTGGTTTCGTTACTAGCGTAGAACCAGCATCTGATACTACAGAAGCCAAGCCCCGCCAAAAGTATGTCCGATATCAGTCTCAACTAACAACACAAATGATTAAAAATATTATCATTGAACTTGTCAACAATGAAGAGAAAGGTGCTATCAAGATTAAGGTTGTTATGACCCAACTTGAAAAACGACACGGCAATATTATCACACATGAAGAACGTACGGGTGGTAGTAATAGCAGGTTGTATGGTCGTGTATATGCCATTCTGGGCAAAATGAGGAAAGATGGCGAACTATACAAGGGAACTGGCGATGGTATTGTTGTCCGGAAAGTTTCTTCATTGGAACCCTTGACAGAGACAGCCTAGTCTGGTAATATTAGTTGTCGCTGATATACAAAATACTAAAAGAAAGTAAACCTTGCTTTAAAAGTTTTGTGCGATAAAATATCAGCGACAACTTTGGAATGATGGTATAATAGATATGTAAGTTTGGTGAGGCACCTTGGCGAAATTGGCATATGCGACAGCCTTAAAAGTTGTTGGGGCAACCCATGAGAGTTCGACCCTCTCAGGTGCTATGGTTTGGGACGGTAACTCAGTGGCTAGAGTAGTCGCCTTTTAAGCGATTTGTCGTGGTTTCGAATACCACCCGTCCCATTGTTTGATTAAATTCTTTGGGAGATTAAAATGGAAGTTTCTTTTAGTACTTTGGAAGATTTAAATACAGGATTACAAGGAAAGATGGATGAAGCGAAACGTCTTCATAAATCAGATGGCTTGTATAATGCTGAAGATATTAAAGTATACGTTGATATGTATCGCAAGTCAATTGTAAAGCATCAAGGTTCTGACTTTGCTTCTGGAAGAGTCAATCCTAATCAACTTGTTAGTGGAGCCAACTCTTACTTTGGTAAGGTCTTTGAGGTTACTAGGGTAGATGAATTTGATGCCTATCCTACAGTATGGCTTAAAGAAGTAAAATAATATCCCACTTTCGTTTGGTTTACTCTTTTTCCAAACGAATAAAAAATCCCCCATTTTGTGTATGTGATGGGGGATTTTTTCTTGACATCATTGTAGCAGATGATATACTATAGCCATGAACACAAAACACCGCCTGACAGATGAGATGATTGGTTTGCTTCTCGTCTCCTCTATCACTCTCGTCTCTATTATTCTTTTGTCTTTAGAGATTAAGAAGACACAATCTATCGCCAGAGCATATTATTATAAATATACTTTGGAAACATCTGAGAATCGATATATGCCGCAGATTGAAGATGCTCAAGTTATCAAATATCTTGATATCGAGAACCGAAAACAATTGGAAAATGATATCAAAAACTTGCAAGAGAACTATAGATAGGATAAGATTAGCATATGACAAACACCCCTACCTATAAAGTTGAAGTAGAGTTTGCTTGGAGTTATCCAAGCAAACCTATTCGAGTTATTAATAAATCAGGTTTACTACAGACAACAGAAACCGAAGATAGATTAATCGCTGAGAAGTTTATTAATTCTTTTATCAATGACTACAAGCATGGAATCTGTGAAGTTCGTGATTTGAGAATCTTGTCCATTAAAAGAATATATACTTTTGATGACTGGATTGAAAAATATAATCCTGTTAAGAATGAATTTGAAAATACTAGTACATTGCAAGGCTTTGTGTTTGATTACACAGAGGAAGACCAATGGAAGTATATTAAAAAACAGAAAGCAGAAAACGTCTGGACTCTGGTTTGTACTGGAGACGATGATTATATTATTCCCGGTCTTCATTGGGTAAATAGAGAAAATTATCTTATCTCAAACGTCCCTGTAAAAGACGAAGATAAATATCAGGAATTCCTTGTAATCTGATTAGCATATGATATACTACTCTTGAAAGGTTGGATAGACGATGCAAACTTTTGTTAGAGGTATTGTTACTGTTCATTTTGAGTTAGAAATTGATACAGATAAGTTTGAAGAGATTTGTGAAATTTTTTCATTAAAAGCCGAGAATCATCAATCATTTACAGCAGACGATTGGGTGAAGATTCGTAAAGAATTCTTAGATACCTGTATTGATAATGAACTGCACCTTTCATACAACGACATTCACGACTATTCTAGGATGAGTGTAGACGAGGTTGCTATTGAACTAAAAGGCGATGTTACAGCAGTTCAATACGATGTAGAAAATAAAGTAGATTCTGTTTACATTAACGACGAACAGATTATATAGGATTTACAAGAGGAACCGCTCATAGCCTCTTGTAACGCCCCCTTCTTCCGCTCATAAGGAAGGGGGCAACCCTTTCTCATCCTGTATTGCCTTTGGGGTAGGATATTAATATTTTAAAACAGGATGAGTATATCCCCTTATAGATTTATTTTCTATAAGGGTTTTTTATGAAAGATAGTTTGAAATTCACCTTGACATCTTCAGTAGACATGATAATATAAGGGTGTTCAAGATGACTACAGCATCAAGAACAAAATCCAGAATGTGGTGATTCTGGTATCAATGTGAGAAGAATGGTTATACTCCTTTCCGGTTGTGTTTTCCGCCCCATTCTTCTCACACCCTTAGGTGGTTAGCTTAATAGTAGAGCAAAGGAACATAAGCCTTCTGTATGGGTGCGAATCCTATACCACCTTTTTCCTGATTGATGGTTTGAAAATTTACTTGTAGGGGTATGAGTAAGGTCAATCAGGAAGGCAATTTTATAATATTAAGTCTGGATTGTGTCTTTCTCTATGGCAATTCGCACAGACTAATACACACTTGTTTACTTCTTCTACTAACCTATCCCATTTTGAACAAGAACATTTTCTTAAGTCAATACCAAATGATTTTTCTTCTGGATTAAGATGGTGAAATTCAAGGGCTGATATATTTTTATTATATCCGCAATCGCAACATTTTCCTCCAGCAATTTCAATCAATTGTTTTTTTCTTTCCAATCCTCTTGCTTGTTGTGCAGTATATACTTGATGTTTATGATTAGTGCTTTTTACTTTGCATTTAACTGAACAAAATTTAGTTTGATTTCCTGTTAGAGGAGTTTTACATATCTCGCAATTAATATTATTGATTTTTCCTAATTCATATTTTGCTACCCAATATCTGATAGAGGTCAGACTTTTGCCTGTGATTTTTGATATTTGAATTAAGGATTTATTTTCTCTTATCATGTTTACTAATAATTCTTTTTCCATTTGTTTTCCTTTTACATAGATTATGAACATTGTCATAATTTTTTATACAAAAAAGTTAATTGATATTCCTTGCATTCAGTTTTAGATATGGTAATATATTGATATGGCAGTTTAGCTTAGTTGTCCTAAAGCACTCGACTCATAATCGAAATATCGTAGGTTAGAATCCTACAACTGCCACCAATTTTTGTTAGAAAGATATAAAAAAATGCCAAACGATACTCTCTCATATCTAGAAAATAAATCAGAACATGATTTACTGGTGATTCTTGAAGGTTTTAAAATGCTGTTGGCTGATTCAGAATTATTTGATATTTTGGCTGAGAAGTTAGATTATCCTGATGAGATGTTGTTGGAATTACGTGAGGATGTTAATAATTTTATTTCAGATATTCCTGATTCTGAACTATAAAAGATTTGTTTCTGGTTGGTGTTTGTTCTAATCTCCTTTCACTCATCCCCATATTAATTACTACAGAGATAGTAAATATGGGGATTTTTTTTGACAACTACAATAACATATGATACATTAGATTATGAAACTTGAACAAGTACTACCGATGCTTAGAAATGGTGAAACGATTACTAGGACTAGGCTTTGGAACGGTCGTAGCAGAGTAGTTTATTTTGTCAAGATTATGGATGAACAACTAAAATTCAAGTTCATCGCTAGAGACGGAACAACTACTTCTTGGCATATGTACAGTATGCGAGAACAAGATATTTTAGCAGAAGACTGGGAGATAGCAGGATGACACAAGAGATTATTCAAAGAGCAATGCAGGTTTTTCTATACACTGGTGGATTTCTAGCGTTTTGGCAGATTACAAAGAATATGCCAAAAGTACTATTTAACCTATTGGAATTCCTGATTGTTACTCCATTTTATCTTTTATGGATGTTTCCAATTGCAGGTTTGATAGAATACATCTTGGGTGGAAACTTTGACATGACATTCAATTTTGTCGGATGTCTTTGTGGAGTTAGTTTATTATCTGCTTTGTGGTTAGTATTTGTAGTTCTCTCCCGTGAATGGCAAGGCAAGAAACAATACAAATATAATCTGTTGTAAAGGCGATAGAGATGACAATAAAAGAATTGTGGGAATCGTCACCTATTAAATATAATCCTTGGCGATATGTTTATGAGAGAAATACACCATCTTTTAAAATAGAATGGAATGGATTTCTTTTTCATAGTCCAAAAGTTCTAAGACATGAATCAGGTACGTTTATTTTAAAAGTACATTGTAGAGACGGAAGAACAGCATTAGTAAAAATATCTTCTAATCATCCTGTCCTACCATATAGTTTTAATTTCTATGATGAGGAACCAATCATACCTGAATCTGTTTTCCATAGTTTAGGAATATTAAAAAAAGAAGACGCTCCTAAATTTCAATATCAAGAAAATACTATCTGCGTCTTGTAATCCCTGTAGCATATGGTATACTACATACATGAACAAAGTAGAGATTAGATACGTTACCAACTTCCCTAAGATGAAGTTTACTGCACATTATAATGGATTGCTTCTTTCCTCTGGTTCCAATGCTCAAGAACTAGGTGAGATGTATGCTAAGAAATATAATACAGAATGGGTTCTTTGTGATAATAATAATATTTATTCACAAAGAGGAGTAAATAAATAATGTCCACTAGAAGCCGAATTGGAATGATGTTGTCAGATGGTACTATTAAAAGTATTTATTGCCATCATGACGGAGATGTAGAATCTGTTGGTGAAGCACTTTTAAATCATTATAGTGATGAAGATAAAGTAAAAGAATTATTACTCTTTGGTAATCTTAGTGTATTAGAACAGAATATCTATCCAGAGGGTGAACATTCTTTTGATAACCCAGAACCAGATGTATGTATTTTTTATAGCAGAGATAGAGGCGATGTAGATGAAGATGCTAGTATCCGCTCTATAGATGAATATTTAAATAATACAATGATTGAATATTTATATTTATATTCTGGTAATGAATGGTCTGTCTACGATTGTTATGAAAAAGACGGTTGGAAAAAAGTAGAAGATTTGTTGTAAATCTTCTTGCATTCTTCCCAGAGATGGCGTATTATATTGATGTGAGGTTGGAGCCGAGAGTACAACCTCCACCCAGTAAGAGTCCAGAACGGCTAGAATCTATTGCGAGATTCAAATAAGGGTAGCAACCTTGGAGTAGTTAAATCTACAATCTCTTACTGATTCCTTGGCAGGGACTGACGCAAACTGTTATGTCAAGGCAAATAATTTGTGGTTGGATACTATGCTCTCTTAGGAGACACGGGTATCATCGGAGGCAGAGACCATCGAAAGAACTGCCCTAGTGTTCCGTACTGGTTGAAATCCAGCCAACCACAAATCCAATCTTTTCCAAAATATTTCTTGCTTCCATTTTAATACGTGATACAATGTTCTGTAAGAGAGGTAATAATCATGTTGTCATTTAGAAAAGATTTCAAAGTATTTGAAACTACAGAAGAATTTGTCAAAGAAGCAATTTGGACAAAAAATGATTTGCTACTAAGGATTGAACACAACTACGGTCTCATTGATATTAAATTCAATCCTATCACTTGCCTTTTAGAAGGTGTTGTTTACGCTGATATTACAGATGCAAAAGAAATGGTATTATCGGTAAAATCTGTAGATATTGCTGATTGTATGTTATCTGCTTTACACATCTCATCAGCCCTTCATTCTTTTATTTCTGATGCTTATAAGATGGCTGGATTATTAAACGGTATACTCGTACAACCCAAATAATCCAATCAAATCCCCCAAGTTTAGTGGTGTTTTCTTGGGGGATTTTTATTATTGGAGATATAAATATATTTTCTTGACATACAGTTCCACTTACTATATACTATTGGTGTAAGGGAGATAGGACAATGACAGTAGAATGTTGGAAACTGACAGATATCTTTCATGACTGTGGTATTGATACAAAGTTCGCAGAGTCTTTTGTTACTTGGGCTGATTGGGAATTTTGTGAAGGTGAACACGTATTGGTGTATGCACGTACAGTAATTCCACAGTTGATTTCTTATGTAGTGTATAATTTTTCAGAAATCGTAGACACTAATGGCGAACAAATTGATGATACCGTAGTTCGCAAAGAAATTGAAAACTATTATGCTCAACATTTGTATGAAGGTTCACTAATCGACATTGCAAACTAAAAAGAACCCCAAGTGAAAATCTGGGGATTCCTATTGACAAGATTGTAGCATATGATATACTTAATCCAAGGAGATAGGGTATGAAGAATGCATACGGTAAGAAGTGTTGTTACTGTTCTTGCTGGGTAGAGCCAGAAGAGGGACGATGCTGGAGATGGGAAGAAGCGAAGCGTTGGATAGTAGCCTGTGAAGATTGCTACCAAGAGAAAAAAGAAGAACGCAAGAAACAAAAATAATATACAGGGGAGACTAATCATCTCCCCTATTTTCTTGACATCATTGTAGCAGGTGATATACTAAAGATATGAAAGACTACAACGGCTGGAAGAACCAAGAGACGTGGTGTGTGAGTATGTTTCATATGCTCCACGTTGAAGAAGCGGTGAGACGGAATATGGATATTGATGATATTAAATATTATATTATCAGCAAGAACAAAATGGATAAGATGAATATATTTGAAAGAGATATGTTTCAAATCGCTCTCGCTAATGTTGACTGGGAAACCTTAGCAAATCGAGCAAAGGAAAATATCGAGCAAAAATAATATAGGTTTAGGATATAATAGATTATCTTACTTTGAGAGAACTATATGTCCAAACCTTTATTCATATGGGCTGGCGGTAAAAATAAAATGTTAAAACATTATAAGCCGTGGATGCCTAAAACAGTAGATAAATATTTCGAGCCTTTCTTCGGTGGTGGCGCAATGTTTATCCACGTATTTAATAATTATAAACCTGATGAAATGGTGATTAATGATATAAATACAGATATAGTTAGAATATACAAAACGATTAAATCAGATTGTAATTCTTTTATTAAAATATTAGACAATCTATCCCAACAATATTTACCATTAGATAAAGAAAATCGAAAAGAATTTTATTATTCCTTACGACATACACACGCTTATGATTATTTAAAATGGGACGCAACAGAAGAAGCGGCTAATTTATATTTCTTAATGAAGACTGGATTCAACGGTATATTCCAAGTTAATATAAATACAAATAATCGTTTCGGAACACCATCAGGATTATTAAACCAAAAAGATAAGGTGTTCGATAAGGATGTTGTTCTCTGGTGGAATAAAGCACTACAAAATACCACCATTCTTTCTGGAGACTGGAAAGAAACAACATCACTAGTAAAAGATATCCCTGACACATTTGTATTCTTAGACCCACCGTATAGAGGCTCGTTTACTTCTTATGGTCAAACATTCAATGACAATGACCAAACAAACTTAGTAGAGTTCGCAAAGAAATTCGAGCATACTAGAGTGTTCTTATGTAATCGAGATATAGAAGATAATTTTTATGAAAATATCTTAGAGGACTTATTAATAAATAAATATCCTGTTACCTATACAGCAGGAAGAAGAAAAAAGACAGAAGATGGGTTTGAAGCGAAGAAAGCAACAGAAGTATTGATTAGAAATATGTAGAATTATATTTACATGAAGGGAGGATTATAATGATATTACAAGTTAATCCTACAATCAATGTTTCTTTCAATGTGGCTCCCGGTTTGCTCATTAAACCTGAAGAAGTAATGGAGATTCCTCACACTGTTTATGTTAATAACTTTGATGAGGAATCTTCTAAATTATTTTTAGAAGACTTTACTAGAGCAAGCAATTCATTTCAACCAATTATTCCTATTATTATTGATTCTTACGGCGGAGATGTTTACTCATTATTATCTATGATTGATGTTATAGAAAATTCGAGTAAACCAGTAGCAACCGTATGTGTCGGTAAAGCAATGTCCTGTGGTGCTATTCTGCTGTCTTGTGGGCATAAAGGACATAGATACATAGGTAATCATGCAACAGTTATGATTCACGATGTATCAGCTTATTCTGACGGTAAATTTGAAGAAGTAAAATCGAACGCTAGAGAAACTACTAGACTGCAAAAAGAAATGTTTAATATATTAGACAAAAACGCAGACAAGTTTACTGGCTATTTCGATAGATTAGTTTTTCGAAGAGGCAGAAGTGATTGGTATATGAAAGCAGAAGACGCACTAAAACATGGAATAGCAGACCACATAGGCGTTCCAAAGTTTACCGTAGATATTCTTACTGTTTGCAAATTCTCCCTTGACAAATAAAAAATACAAAGATACAATACAACATACCAACCCTTATAAGGAAATCGAATGAAGAGCCAACACTTTTCACACATTAAAAAAACAGTGGGAGAAGACGAATATAAGAAATTGAGAACTATTGTTTTGCAGCAACCTCTCAACGTCGCAATCCCAGGAAATAAAATCGCCACTCATAGATTACTGCATATTCTTAAAGAACACACAGCATCTAAAATTATCAAATCTTGGAACGTTGATTTTATTGTTATGTAGGAATTAAATCCTAACATATATAATAAAAATAATAAGCGACGAAGCCTATTAGAATTATCTAGTAGGCTTTTTGTCTTTTAAGGTGAAAACAATGAATAAAAATCTAAAAGCGATTGATGTATTACTTGGACTATTTTTCTTGTCTATTGGCTGTTTTTCAGGCTATTCTTTTGCTAATATCGAGCAACCAATTGAAAATAATAAACCATCTGTAGAAGCAATGGAATGTTATCGAGCAATGCATACATATTATAATAAAGAATATTTTGATAAATCGAGAAATGTTAAGACTCATATTACGAAGAAACAACCTTTATTAAGCGACAAATATACTCAACGCAATTGACACACACATATATTACAGGTAATATTAAGAGGATACTTGAAAATCTTATCGAGCCTAAGACAGAGTAAAGTATCATGGGGAAGAGGTAGAGCAATAGTTCCTTCTTCCCCTTTTTTCGAGTATAGATTATTTTCGAGTATTATTTCTCAATGTTTTCGAATATATAGTTTTCAAAATATGTCTTGACAACAGATTATTTGTGGTATAATATAGACGTAAATAATCCAACTTAGCTCAGAGGTAGAGCAAACGGCTGTTAACCGTTCGGTCGATGGTTCGATCCCATCAGTTGGAGTTTTTCTTTCGGTAGTGTAATCGTAGCACAAAGGTAACAATGGATACCTTTAGATAGAGCCAGAGAATATGCTTGATTAGTGCGGAATCTATATCAGGCTAGGGCAGAATGAGGTAGAATTCCTCTTTATCAACAGTGGTATTAATAACCCACTTGCGCTTTATGGTGAACTCAAGCCATCAAAACAAGATTGAATTGGTTTTGCCTTTTCCCCATAGTAAAATATGGGGATTTATTATTTAAAAAGATAATCCTATGACAGAATTTCAAACTAGAATAATAAAAGATAAGGTGGAAGAAATAAATAATCTTTACTCACCTATCACTCTGCACTTTGATGCCGCCTGTATTAGAAAAGTGGAACAAGAAGATAATTGGTTCGTCACAATAATACATCTCATAACAGAAGAAGATTGGATTCAATTCGCATCTTTAGAATATAATTATCATACTGTTATTGATAAACTAAAAGGCTGGGCTGATGCTTTAGAGGCAACCAAAGAATATATTAATATACATGGTTCCCTAAAAATAAATCCCAAGTCTGAAAGAAATGTGATATAATAATAATATGAACAACCTTTACATTTATATTATCGGCGGAGTTTTATTTATGATGTATATTCCAGTCTTTTATGAAATTTATATGTTGCGAAAAATAATCAAATCAATCGCAAAAAAGACGGAAAAACTCGTAGACTAGTGGTATAATAGATTTGTAAGTTTGAAGAGACTTACATACGCACCAGTAACTCAGTGGATTAGAGTAACAAGCTTCTACCTTGTTTGTCGGGGGTTCGAATCCCTCCTGGTGTATTTAATAACCTTAGACTAATAATCTAAGGTTATTTCTTTTAAATCTCCCATAAATAAAATCCCAAATCAATATACCAATCACACAAACATATGATACACTGACCTTATGAGAAAAGACACCACAAAAATAATCGCTTTCATCTTGCTCTTTGTCACTTGGATTACTTTTGCTAAATTACAACAAGATAAGATTAATAATAGTAAAAATATTATTAAAGCACTATGGTATGAAAATAAAATACTAAAAGAATCTCTCCAAGAACAAACATTACCAGAGTCTGAATACAAGATAATGAATTATTTTAATTATACGAATGAAGCAGACCTAAAACAAGAATATAATAATTATCTCAAATGGAAACTACAGTAGATAACTAATTCTAACACAAGGGTCTCCAAATAAATATAATGTTCTAACTTCAACACCAGATATATATTTATTTGTATCATCAGGAAATACATTAGCCCTGACAAGCAAATCCATAACAGGTTTGATATAATTGTCAGGGTCGTTCTTCCTAGACCAAACATGATTCACCATTAATAATATTTCTACTTTAACAGGATATTCAGTAGGAGAAGACAAATCAACAAGAGGTAAGTTTGCTTCTATCCACTTATTATATTTCTTACTCTTACTCATAACCCCACGAGCCAATGGGACATACATATTATTAGCAGAAAATAAACTATATAACATACATGAAGTTTTTATCATGACCGCTTTATAACTTTCTGTCCTACAATTAAACCTAGATTAAAATCTTCTTTCTTAGTAACCCAGATTTTATTACCAGCAGACCAAACACTGTCAGGAGTATGAGAATAAAAAAATGTTAATGGTATTTGATTCTGATACCAAATACCCTCGTCTATGATTACATTTAATAAATACTCTACTGCTCCTAAACTCTTGGCTCTTTTTACGTTAGAATATTGACAGGAGAGACGGTTATTATATTTATCAACCCAAGAACCTCCAGCAATATAAAAATCTGTATACGTAGCCATACTAGATATTTTTAAATAACAATAAACAGGGTCAGCATCTACTCTTGGTAATTTATTCATAATCTTCTTGGGGAATACGTCTTCACCATTTTCAATCATGTACCAGATTCTGTTTTTTAATAACATATAGAATTTATACAAACTAGATTTATATTATATTACACTGGTACTTAGGCTTGTAAACAAGCCTAACCTACAGCCTTAAATAATAAGAATCGTTCCCAACAATTCCTGTTATATTACACTGTCGGTTAGAGCCGGACGTTTAATGGAAAGTTAATATAAATATAATCTTGCTACACTGGCGAAGAATGATATAATTCTATGTCGCACCCGTTGCGACGAGGAGATTTGGAAAATGTCAGATAACAACAACCGTGCATCGTTCATCGAATTTGGCGATGCTGTGCCTGTAGCACAACCAAACAATTCTGTATTCGGCAATGAGACCGGTTTGCAGGTTCGTCCTGATTCTGTTGCAAAGCAGGACACCAACGGCAATTGGGTAAACGCTATCGGCTTGGCAAGCACGGAAGCGCACCGCCACGTTGCTAAGGTATGGCAGGACAAGTGCATCTCACTTGACGATGCATACACCGTCATCAAGCAGGAAGCAACAACAAAGTTTGACCTTACTGTACCAGAAGAGCAGGTACGCTTGGTCGAACCGTTCAAACTGGTGAACGGAACACCTATTAACGAATCCGGCTTGGAGGCTCTGCGTTTGCTTACCGGTAACGTCAACAACCCTGCCGTACCGGGCAAAACCGTGGAATTCCAATTGGAGCATGGTTACACTGGTGACCTTGTACGCTACATCAATGACGGTCTTAACCGCCGGTCGGCAGATTATCGTGCGGGCAAAGAATTCCGCCTACGTTGCCGTAAGACCGATGATGGTTCGGATATCGTCCGGGCTATCGTATCTGACCGCTACGGGGTCATAGATAACGATGAAGCACTAGGGATGGTAATTGACGCTTTGCCATCGTTGCAGGACGCTCTTGCATCACACTGGTGGAATGACGGTGATTCGGTCATCGGTAACATTCTGTTGCCCGACCACATGAAAAGTCAACCGGATTCCGACTACGGTGTTGGCATCTCATTCCGCAACAGCGAGATTCGCAAGTCGGCGTTTACCATTGCACCATTCTTATTCCGTGCCATCTGCCTTAACGGAATGATTTGGGGACGGCGTACATCTGCCATCGGCGTGAACAAAAAGCACTTAGGTATCATCAACAAGGATGACCTTAAGCAAAGCGTTGCCCATGCCATCGGCGTAGCCCTTACCGAAGGTAACGATATGTTAACCTTGATGGGCTACTCCAAGCAGGTAACGGTCAAAAACGTAGAGCAGACAATTGCACTGTTTGCCCGTGACCACAAGATGACCGTGGAACAAGGTAAGGCATGGCACAAGGGCTACTTGGAGACCCTACAAGAGCCAAACGGTGAGGTATCCGACCGTACCGCATTCGGCATCGTCAACGGTCTTACACGGTCTGCACAGGGCTACACAGGGCATATGCGTGAACACATGGAAACGACCGCATCCATCATTCTCGCACCTGCCATCGATGCGACCTTGGATGCCATCCGCAAGCGTTGGAACACCGAATCCAACAAGGCATCCACGCTTGATGCCCGTACCGTAGAGCAGTATGTGTACATCGGGTAGGGCTTGGGAGGGAGGGGGAAACCCCTCCCTGTTTGACCACACATTCCCAGCTTTGTCAAGAAAATATTTCAATTATTTTTTACTGGCGGTTAGGTTTGTTTACAAACCTAAGATACAGCCTTAAATAATAGAATTCTGTAACGATCGGATCGCTATCACGAAAAATCTATTTTGTCAAATTTATTTTTTAGTGTTGCATATGTTATTTAAATGCTGTAAGATAGAGACATGAGCCTAGAAACCACATGGAACGCCTCGTTCCAATATATCCCCGTCTTGGAAATGACCTTGGTCAAATCCACCGCTGTAAAAGCATTGGCAATCGTAGAGGATTGTGTCTACGTAGAATTTAACAAAAGTCGCAAAGTTTACATCTACCAGTGTGGAGAAGGATTCTGCGACCTGATAAAGCAAACCGTAACGAACGGTGGCTCCTTGGGCAGACTGATGCGTCTGCTGTACACTGAAGACCCGGCAGAATTCTCTTGTTGGGGCGGTGAAGTATCTTACAAAAATACATTGTAAGATACTTAGTAAAACCCTCTGGAGAAATTCAGAGGGATTCTTTTTATTTAAGGCTGTATCTTAGGTTTGTAAACAAACCTAACCTTCAGTAGAAAATAATAAGATTATCATCAATTTATTTCTACATCACCCCTTGCACTATAGCATCTGTTAGCCTATAATACGTTGTAGATAAATTCTACACGGAGATAGTAACAAAGATGGCAATCGGAATTCAACCCGGCTCAAGAGGAACGGCTCATCCTCAGAGCGTTCAGCAGATGTTGGCACTCGGTCACATTGTTGACCATTATGTACAGGAAGCATCTAAGCATTATCCTACCATTGGATTCAAAACCAAAATTTCGAGTGTGGACTATCCCGGAGGTCTTGGTCTTATCGACTTTGGCACGGGTATTCGATACACCGGTGAAGGTGTTGTAACGATGGACAATGACCCTATCCTTATGATTACACGGGTTCATTGTGAGAGCGGAGCGGATGCATCAAAGAAATGGTTCCACAAGAATTTCTGGTATGAAACAATTCGAGCATCCAAGGAAACTCATTTCACCCACCTTACATTTGTTTCTTGTAATGACTCCGGCTTGTACGATGACCTGAAGCGTATTTTCCATGTTGTTGTAAATCGTGAGAATTCGAGTCACGGTTTCAATCAAGTTAGAATCGGCAAGAATGTCATTATGATTTCCGACTGTAGTTTTACTAGCAAGGAAATCGAAAACACCGTTCGAGAGGTGTTGATGGATTGTGCTGAATTTCATAATCTGTCGAAAAAGCTGTAATCTGTAGAACTTTCCTGTTCACTCTTAAATCCCTTGTTCGAGTAGCAAGGGATTCTTTTTATTTAACACTGGTGCTTAGGCTTGTAAACAAGCCTAACATACAGTAGAATATAATATGAATGAAAAACAATGGATAGATAAAATAATTCGAGAGTGTTATTTGAACATTGGAAATTTCGATATCAAATTCGCAATCCAATTAAAAGGAAAAAGAAATTCGAATATCGAGTTCGTATCTATTTCGAAAAGATTTATGAACGTTTCGATGATAGACAGAAAAAAGCATCAAAAGTTCTACAGTATGATGAGAGACAAGGATGCAAATTTAGAGTTACTATCAGAATATCACATTTCTCACAATATATCAAGTAACGGAGCAAAATATCTCTGGGAATATTACAACAAAATATACCAGAAATATCTCAAGTCTGGTAAAATGTAACATGGAATCTAAAGTTTGGATTTATTTCTCTAAAACAGGAACAGGCTATGAAATGTCCGGTTCTGATATTATTTCAGGGATTGATGCTTTTATACTTAAGGATGGAACTTATCTTATTGAATATTCCCATAGTGAATTGATAAACGAGATGCATTTCTTTATTTATCAATGGGACAATTCTCAAAAGAGACGTAGAACTATTTATGAGGGATACCAAAAAGAAAAGATTCTAATGGGTATGGTTAAGGACATTGATAAATTACCTCTAAATGTATCTAGTAAAATTTTAACAATGTATTACAACGAAAATGAAGAATTGGATTTAGAGAAGAATGCAAACGTCTGAACAAAAATTAAAATATCTATATAAAACTATAGAAACACTTTGGCATGGTACAGATACAAATACTGGTGATTATCCAAAGATTATTAACTTATATAAAGAAGTGTTAAAACTTAATCCCAAAGATAGAGATGCTTGGGAGAATATGATTTGGCTGTTCTGGTCTTTATCAATTAATAATAAAGATACTGGATTATTGTTAGAGGCAGAGAAATTTGCTAAGAGATATCTATCAGTAATGCCTAATGGTTATAGGTCTTACGAATATTTAGGCATTGTATATCGTTCTATGGTTAAAGATGAAAGATTAGCCATTAGATATTATGAGAGTGCTGTTCGATGGAAAGATTGTCCAGCATCTACATATAATTCTCTTGTAGCATTATGTATCAAGAATAAAGAAAAAATAAGAGCGAAGGATTATTGTATCCTCGCCCTTAAAAAATATCCCAAAGATAATTATTCCATTATGAGATTAAAAGAAGTTAATCAATAATAGTAATCTTATCAAAACCTACTGTGAAATAACGTCCAGTAGGTTTATTTTTTTTAAGACCTCTAACCACCACTAAATGATTATTAGATGTGTTAAAACTATCATAAACAATACCAAACTCTTCTTCCCCAGATTTATCTATCCACTTTACTTTGAGACCGGGTTCGATTAATACTTTTTCCTGTTTATTTAATATCTCTTGTAATTTAAAATTCATTTCATCTGATTCATGGGACAGTTTATTAATATCAGCCCAAAGAGATGAATTCTTTGCTCTTAATTCTGTTATTTGCTCAGATACAATATTATTCAATTTCATTAGAGAAAGGTTATCTTTCTTATGCTGAATAATTACATAAATGGCAAAAAGTAATGATATACTTAACATTGCTAAGATTGTCGTCATAATAGTACCTCTATTTATATTTTACTTTAATTGTTATACTAATACTTTGCAATAACCTTAAATGCTGATATAATACACTTGATGTTCGATACTGACATCTGTTTGTTATCTCCTTTCAAAAGAGAAAAGACAAGGTAAAAAAATACCTTGTCTTTTCTCTTGCTATATTATGTTTGATGTCCTATAATACAGATGTTCATAGGTTTTCATGTTACTCGGTTGCTGTCCCTTAAAAAGATAGCAACCTTTTTTTATTTGCATTTTATTTCTGGCGTGATATTATAGATGTAGGAGAAATAAAACAATGGATTTTGTCAGATTGTTACTAGTGCTGATACCTGTAGGACTATTCATTTCCTACTATGTATTGTTTCATATGGTTGGAGCAGGTTCTATGACTGCTATCGGAATGGTTTCTACGGCTATTCTAGGTCTTGCTGTTGTAACCAAAGTTATCACTTTTGTATTGCATCGTGATTTCCCAGATATGTTCTTCTTGTGGAACCTTTGGGGAGTGATGTGTTTCCCTATCGGAATTGTTCTATCAATATCACACCAAGAACATAAAAGCCTGTTGTGTAAATACCTTGATAAGATAAACGCTCCACAATAAAATTATATTGCAAAGGCTTGTTTTGTTTGATAATATATAAACATGGAAAACACTACAAGCCCAATGTTCTCACTCTTCGTTACACAAGCTTTTGAAGAGTTGTCAAAACAACACCCTGATATGTCCAAAGAAAACCTCATGGAACAAGCGATAGAATTAGCATATGAACGATGGGATTCTTATGTAGAATCTGAATATTTCCAAGGCTAATAATATACAACCCTGAATAACATCAGGGTTTTTTTATTTAACACTGGAGGTTAGGTTTGTTTACAAACCTAAGATACAGCCTTAAATAATAAGAAATATAATTTGCAATATATCAAAATATGGCTTATCATACAGGTATGGAAAACACTACTATCAAGCCTGTCACTAAAAAGACCAAGGTAGAATTAACTTATCGTCAATGGATGCGAATTATCAATTACTTTGCTTTGTCTGTATGCGGTATAACTGTCAGCCATATTTCAGATTGGTCTTGGAGAGATGAATTCTGCGAAGACCTGACAACTTTAGAAAACCACATCAACAATGCACGGGAAACTTTTGAAACTTTCCTCGCTGATGTAGAACCGGGACATTATAATCAGATGGTTAATGAATTTCCAAAGTTAACTGAAGACTTACTCAAAAACAAAGACCTCTTGGGCAAGGTTGTAGCATAGGCTACAACCTTGTTTCTTTTATTTAACACTGGAGGTTAGGTTTGTTTACAAACCTAAGATACAGCCTTAAATAAAAAGAAATATCCCTTGACTTTCATCAAGGGATATGGTCATTAGAGGGAGGCTTGTTTTGCCTTTAATTCTTCAATCGCTTCTTTGTGCTTTATCGATTCTTGCTTTGCAGTTTCAAAAACATTTGCGATTTCAATAAGTGTAGCAGTGTCATACTTGTCTGCCTTGATTCTACCGCTCTCGATAAGACTCTTAAGTCTATATATCGATGCTTCCATATATCCCAAACGAAACAAGTAATCAAAATTCTTTTCTTGATTACTCCGATACAGCTGTTCATAGAAACTTTCCATCTTCGTTACCAACCTTTCACTATCAATTTACAGCATTATGAGGCTGATTGCAAGAAATATGTTAATAATAATCTTATTATTTTCTGCTGTGTCTTAGGCTTGTTTACAAGCCTAACCTGCAGTGTTAAATAAAAAGAAATATCCCTTGATTTTCATCAAGGGATATGATAAGGATTACTCTCCTTGAAAGTAGTCTGCGTTTTGTTCGCTGTCCCATGCTTCAAGGGCTTTTTCTTCTGCGTCTTGCAGAAGATCTTCCAGAGTTTGTTCTGGAAATTTGATCTTCATGTAATAAAGTTCTGCTGACACCAAAGTTTTGTATGCAGACTCGCCTGTGACGTGTGACCAGACAAACTGATCGATAGTAGGAGTGGTTTTCATGACTATAGTTTACAATATAATTCTACATTCTGCCAATTTATTATTTTTCTTGACAACTGATCGGATCTGTGATAGAGATCCACGCTAGTGATCGGATCCTGATCATTATTCTTATTATTATCTGCTGTGCCTTAGGCTTGTAAACAAGCCTAACCTGCAGTGTTAAATAAAAAGAAATATCCCTTGACTTTCATCAAGGGATATGATTTCTATGAATACACTCTGTTGAAGTGTAGGTAATCTTTGTTTTTTTCCCATTGTTCGTTTGCATATTCTGTTGCATATGGGAGCAACTCTGAAAGTTGCTTTGTTGGATATTGGCTTACCAAGTCTTTCAAAGCATACACAACGTAAGCCTTGTAGTGTGAGCCTGTAGCACTGTTGACGTTTTCATCGACGAATTGGTTGATTGAAGTGTTTTTCATAATTATAATTTACAATGCCATTATCATATCAATGTCTTCAGCACTGATTTGAAGTGAAATATGTTGTTTGTGATTCTTGAAATATATAGCAGGAGTCCAACCCATAGCGTAGTACTCTTGGAATTTCACGGCGGCTAATTTCCAAAGTTCAACAGAATTTCCACTAAAAGGGAATTCAAGGTAAGCATCCAAATGTTGGATGTCATTATAATTTGAGACGCAAAGATGCCCAGAAAGTGCTGGTGCAGGAGTTTGAGTTTTCATGCCTGTATGTTACAGTGAATTTACAAACATTGCAATAAATAATTTTATTCTATTCTCATATTTGCCATTACAGGCTTTATTTATTCATTACCATATAGTTATTCAATATCATTCATAACTCTTGTGTATGAGCATTGTAGGGGCTTACAGAGGCATTTGTATTTGTTAGATTATCCTGTAATTGATTTAATGAATAATCTTATTATTATCTGCTGTCGGTTAGGCTTGTTTACAAGCCTAAGACACAGTGTTAAATAAAAAGAAATATCCCTTGATTTTCATCAAGGGATATGGTACTAGCCTGGTAGGGTTTTGACTATTAGCAGGTTGTGAGACACATGGTAGGTGTGCTTGAACCTGTCTGTATAGATACTCTTACCTAACCGTGCGATGATGTCTGCTTCGGACATTGACGGGGTAATGCCAATCTGTCCGAGGGTAAAGAAGTGCATATGGCCAGTCGGTTCTTCGACTTCCACTCTGGTGTTTGTGTTCATACCTAATTTTACAGGCAATTGCAACATAATGCAATGTATATTTAAATAATATTTCTATTATTTTCTGCTGTCGGTTAGGCTTGTTTACAAGCCTAAGACACAGTGTTAAATAAAAAGAATTCCCTTGAATTTCTTCAAGGGAATATATCGTTTAGTCTTCGCCGTATGCGGAATCAATTCTTTGACTGCAATGTTCACAGTATAGTTGTTCAGATTCCCAATTAACGTCCCTATGTGTGACGTACCATTGGTCGTCATTTGTATCACTGCACAATTCCAAATTCTTGTTAACACATTCAGGACAGAGAGCGCATCTGTCTGTTGTGACGTAGAACAGCGGATATCCACCGTCTGCGCACACGTCTACTGGCTTGCCGTCAACTTTGAATTCCATAGTTTCACCTAGGGTCAGAGTGAATTTCCATCATAGGATTATCTGACAATACTAATTTACAGCATTTCAAGAGAGAATGCAAATTATAATTCTATTATTTAAGGCTGTATGTTAGGCTTGTTTACAAGCCTAAGCAACAGTGGAATATAACAGAAATTCTGCTATATTCCTTTGCTTGACTACGATTGTACGCTTGTGACAATCGCCTTTGCAGTAGACAACCAGTTGGACGCTACTGTCTTACGGGCTACAACCATGATACGTTGCGCCTTCAATTCTCTTACAACCTTGACCTGCTCTGCAACCATGGAGTCGATTTTAGCCTCACGGGTTGCTTCGTTGCTACCCAATTCCTTTGGGTCTACGGTGATGCGAATATGAGCCTTTGCATCTTCAAGGGCATTCTCTGCGTGAAACAGCTTGAGGTCGATTTCTGCCAATTGCTTGACGAGTTCGTTGGTTTCTTTGGTGATGGTGTTTAGTTCGGTCATTTGTTACTCCGGTCAGTGCAGGTCAATTCCTACATACTGATAATATCTCACTGCAAACAAGACTGCAAGGAATTTATGAAAAATAATCTTATTATTATCTGCTGTGTCTTAGGCTTGTAAACAAGCCTAACCTGCAGTGTTAAATAAAAAGAAATATCCCTTGACTTTCGCCAAGGGATATAATAAGGATTACCCGAAAATTTGTGCTAGTGAGAGGTTATCCTCCGATAGCCTGTTACGGTTTGCGTTTTTGGCATCACGCACACGAGCGTAACACGCATCGTTATAGTCCTCGTCACCGTCATAATAAGACGAAGAATCGAAATTGCCCATTTCCGTGAGCAAATTGGAAAATATCACTGCCTTGGCTTGGCGATGCTCAGGCAACTCGGAATAAGGCGAATTCCAGAAATTGTCAAATTCCGCCCTACCCTCCGCAAAACCGATTGGGAATGACTTAACCCATAATCGTTGATAAATTTGTTCTACTTTCATGCTAACTCCTATCAACCAACTTACAATACTAGTATAGGATTAAATTACACGCTTTGCAAGTTTATTTTTAAATTATTTTTCATACCAAATTTTGCCATTATAGACTAGATTTTATCAATACCAAGTAGTTATTCAATATCATACATAACTCTTGTGTATGGTCATTGTGGAGCCTTGTAGAGGTATTCACACTTGACAGAATATGTGTGTAACAACTGGATAGCATTCTTATTATTATCTGCTGTAGGTTAGGCTTGTAAACAAGCCTAACCTACAGTGTTAAATAAAAAAATCCCCCTGACATTTATCAGAGGGAATATCTAGATTATACGAGGGTGTCTTTAAGAGTTCCGCCGTTTTTGAACAACTGCCAGAAAATTCTAAAGCGGATGTAGGTGACTGGGAGGTTAAGCCATTCTACAGGGGTTTCCTCGCCCTCTGGAGTTACATAGTGGATATTACGCTCCTTTGTCGCTTCAACGAATTTGGTTATTTCATCACTAGCCAGACCCCGTTCTTTGTCAGAGGTCAATTCCGCATAGGTTTTGCTCAAAATTTCCTGCATCTGGTTTCTCCTTGTAGACTGGAGCCTACATACCTATATTACATCATTTAAATAACATATGCAACACTGAATTTATATTATTATCTGCTGTGTCTTAGGCTTGTAAACAAGCCTAACCTGCAGTGTTAAATAATAAGATAATTAATTTGCATCCTATGTAGCATATGATATTATTATATTGAAAGTGAGATAGTCAGATGATTGAACAATTGCACTATGTAGATGCATCCAATATCTTTACAGCTATTGAGATGGATCAGGGTGACGTGAATGAGTTCTTGGAGCGGTTTACATACAGTGATAACATTACAAAACCGATTATCCAAAAATTCGCTTTCATTCGTAGCCTTAATGGTTTCTTGGAATCTGTTGCTAATGGTGAACAAATTAAAAGCGATCTGAAGGAATACTCGCTATACAATCTTATGCAATGCGGGTTTGTTTGTATCGACTAGACTTATCATATCCCTTGATCATTGTCAAGGGATATTTCTTTTTATTTAAAGCTGTGTCTTAGGTCTGTAAACAGCCCTAACCTGCAGTAGAATATAATAAGAATAATGGTAATAGGTATTATGAATAATATATATGCTGTGTTAACAATGTGGGCAATCGTGTTTATAATATTAGTAGTGGAGAATATTATAGAACATGATAGTTAATTTGCTGGGCAGGACAGTTTCGGTTTATTCTAATAATCATTTTATCACATTATTAGCAGATATGCCAAAAGCAGAAATATTTTATTCTACCCTTGACACCATAGACATTTCAGGATATACTGTTAACATCAAAGAGATCAAAGAGATAAAGATACCTGAACCACAACAAGGCATATATTATTTAGTGGACAAAACAATAGCCTTATCTTTACACAGGGATGATCTTTTATATCTGGGCAAGCCTCTCTTATATAATGATAAAGGTGAGCCCATATCTGCTTTTTTATTAGAGAAGTGTTAGGGGGGTATATTTGAATTTTAGATACTATATGGATCCGCACACCGGCAATTTAATTTTCATACCCTCACTAATCGGCAAGTATATTCTCACAGACTATAGGGGGGGCTATATAAATAATTGAATTCCCAGAAATAGCCTAGTATCTTTTCTGAAATTTCTGGAATTTAATTTTCTGGAATGTTATGGGGGGCTATAAATTTAATTGAATTCCCCAGAAATATAACCATCCTTTTTTTTGTATGTGGTATTATAGAGATATGAATTTTTCAGAATTGAATCTAGTAAAACTAAACAATTATAATCATTTAGTTCCTGACCCGTATATAGATGATTTTTTGGATAAGATGGTTGTTTTGCGTGAATTTGCCGAAAAATATGATAGTTCTATTAGCAAAAAAGAAAAATTATCATCTGATTATAAGAACACTCAAATATATATTGAAAAGTGCAAAAAAATCCATGGTAATAAGTATTGTTATCCCTACACTGTTTATCTTAATGAAAACACTGATGTAATCGTGTTTTGTAAGACTTGTGTAAGATTTTTCCATCAGACACCAAATGAGCATATTCAAAATGGTTGTTCATATTGTAAAAGAATGGATCAATTGGCAAGGAAAGAAATATCGCAATCAGATTTCGAAATAATAGCTAAAAAACGTCATAAACACACTAATTATGATTCTATTAGATTTAAATCTTATAATCATATTGTAGAGAATATTCTTTGCACTTTATGTGGTGAATATTTTGATATTTTAGGTCATGCTCACATTAGACCAGTAAAGCCTGATGGATGCCCTAATTGTAGTAGAAGTAAGGCTAAAATACGTGCTGAGAAATATTTGATTAAAAAAGGAATTAATTTTGATAAACAGTTTAAAGATCCAACATTAAATTTTGTAAATGATTTGAAGATAGATTTCATGTTAAAATTTGATGATTTTATGTTAGCGATTGACTTAAATGGCAAGCATCATTATAAGCATGTCAATATAACTAAGAACATGGAATTGAATATAAGAAATTTAGAGCTATATAAGCATGGTGATACGTCTAAGGTTCATTGGTGTTTTAAGAGAGGTATACCTTTATTAGTGATTTCTTATTTGGATTTCAATATAATACCAGAATTGATTGAAGAGTTTATTAAGGAAGATGTTTAAAGAATCTTGGTGTCAGATATAATAAATGTTCCTAATTATGTCTTGGGCAATTTGTTATATGAATTAAAGAAGATGAAGAAGATGTAAAAAAGAGAGATCTTAAGATCTCTCTTTTTGTTCTAATAACTTTTTACTTTGGTGTCTGCACTGGTTGTTGTGTTTGGTTAGGTTGATATTGTTTCATTATTGAATTATATTTATTTACAAGTTCAGACCATTTATATATAGTATTTTGTGAACTATTTAAACTTCTTTGATAACCACTCATTGCAAGTGAATCATTTGGGTTGAATGGATTATGAAGTTTCAGTATTTGGTTAAACGCATTTTGCAATTGAGTTTGTAAGGTTTTGTTTTGATGCAAAATATTATTACACATCACAATAGATTGAAAACTATTTTGAGATTGTTGTAATGGTGCTCCCGAATCTCTTTTTCTATTTATTTCTTTCATTATAGAATTAATTTTTCCAATATTATTGTAAATCTCGTAGTAAATTTTATTGAATTGATCACTTAATGGTTTATAGTTTCTATAATTTGATTCATTATTTTGACCCTGACCCCAAAATTGTTGCATATTTCCAGGCTGTTGGGGTGCTTGATTAGGTTGTTGAGTAGTTTGCTGAAAATTGTTATATAGTGTATTGAGATTCGATTGCCCAGTTTGTTGTGCCACTCTTGTCATTATATTAGTAAGAGTATTTGCTTCTTCATATAATCCATTTTTATCTAGGTTATTAGCTATATTATTAAGAGAAGCTAATATTTGTTTTTTATTCATTCTAAGTTATTCCACTAAAGATCTTATTATATATATTCATTTGTAAATATTTATATCCTTTTATTTGGGAAGCTTTCGGGTCTCTCTTTTTTTGTATATATATGGTATGGCTGCAATTATATCACCGGAAGAAATTGATTTACGTGCTTATGACAATAATAAGACTATAATTTGTGAAGTTGAAAAGAGACGTACATACAGATATTTTAAGACTAAATGTAATTTGTGTGGTATAGAAAAAGAACAACGAATAAATGAGTTTTATCTCTGTAAAGGATGTGCGATAAATAAATCGATAATTAAAAAAACTAAAGATACACCATTGTTTATAGAACAATCAATAAAAGTTCATGGATATAAATATGATTATAGTGGATCATATTATGAAAATTATAGTATACCGTTAGAAATAAAATGTAATGATTGTAATACTGTATTTTATCAAAGACCTTATATTCATATAAGAGGTTCGGGTTGTCCAATATGTAATGAATCTAAAGGTGAATTGTATTTAAAAAAGATATTAAAAGAAAATAATATAGAATTTAACCCTCAGCATCCATTTCCAGGTCTTAGAAATATAAACCCGCTCAAATGTGATGTATATATTCCAATTGTTAATCTAGTAATCGAAGTAGATGGAGACGGTCACAGAAAGGCTATTTTTGGATCCACTCCTGAAGCAAAACAAAAGAATTTAGAAGATACTATTAGAAACGATGCTATTAAAGATAAATATTGTGAAGAACATGAGATTAATATTTGTAGAATTCCTTATTCGAGTTCTGACAAGGATTTAAGTTTTATTGGAGAGATAGCAATGAATTGTTATAATGATCTTAGAATAAAATATAATATCAATATGTTAGATTTTAACAATGAGGAAAATGTAAATGTCTTATAAAATATTAAAAGATTTAAACAAGGTTATTTTAGAGTTAGAGAGAGTTGGTAATAGAGAAGCATCAAAGTTGCACAGTTTATTTGTTAAAATTGCCGATGTAGATTTATTCTGTACTAAATGTGGTAAAGAGATGGGCAAATATTCATCTATGTGTGGTGCTTGTGGTAATTTTGGAGCGGGGAAACCTTTTGATTATTCTGTAGGGGTAGAGCAAAAAGATCCAAATAGTGAGGAAGCTTTTTCTTGGAGACCTGGTACTAAAGATGAAAAAAAAGAATATTTAGAATTCGATCGAGGACAATTATTTTGTGAACATTGTGGAAATAAAACAAGTCCTTATTCATCCATGTGCTCTAAATGTGGTAAAAGTAAATAATTTATTACAAAAAAGGGAGAATAAATTCTCCCTTTTTTATTTAATCTCTCGGATCCCAGAATGGATTATTTCTTTTATATTTTTCTTCAGCTATAGCCACCCCAATATTATTCTTATAGCCTTCGATCATTCTTTTTACGAGTGATTGCCATTGATCTAAAAAAGCGGTCATATTAGCGGCACCAGCATTGTTTTTATATTGTTCGAATGCTTTTACTATACCTTGTTCTGTTATAGCTTCATTTAGCTCATCTGTTGTATATTTGGTTTTAAGTAATTGATCTGTCATGTATATATATTATCATAGATTATTAGGATCTGACAAAAAAAAGAGGGAGATTTTATTCTCCCTCTTTTTTATATATCTATATTTATTCTTTGCTTCTCTTATTTGAAAGATATTGATTAAATAAGGCACCTAAAGCTTCTGATCCAACCGACACACCGAATTCTTTTAAGTCTTGGTTTAGTTTTGAAATAGCTTCTTGCATTCCTTCGCTTTCTAAGACATCAAGAATAGCTAATACTAAAGATTGTAAATTACCACCACGGAAATATTGTTTTGCTGCTTCATTACCTCTTAGTAATCTAGCAATTTTTTCCATAATTTCTCTTACGACGTTTTTATTTCTATCTCCGTATTCTTCTTTTTTTGGTTCCATGACAGCTAATTCCGGTGGCATACTTTGAGCTATTTTCTTCATAACTCCGGTGATTGATGTAGCTTCTTTATATGAGCCTGTATTATCTAATTCATTAGCAATCTTATTTAGGGATGCTAGAATTTGTCTTTTATTCATATTTTTTTCCTTTTTATTTGTGGCTGTTTAATTCAGTATTCTCTCAAGTTCATTCTTGATTTCTATTACTCTATTAAGTTCTTCTTCTGAAATTGAAATACCAACCATATCTTCCATATCCTGTATAGCTTCATTTAATGCATCAATAACATTATTATTATTATTATTTGCTTTATACTTTTCAAAAAGGTTGTCAGAAGACTGTAAATCTATTCGATCAGTCATAAATCCATCAGGATCTTTTTTAAAAGCATCCATATCAGAAGCTAATCTTTTCATAACTTTTGTAACTGTACTAGCTTCTGCATAAAGTCTACTATTATCTAATTCATTCGCAATCTTATTTAAAGATGCTAAAATTTGTCTTTTATTCATTTGTTTTTCCTTTGGGTATAATTACTTTATATAATTTGTAAGAATATAAGTAATTCGGTCTGCTTTCTTGTATTGTTCGGTTTGATCATAATAAGCTGCTAACTTGACAATTTTATTATAATTTTTGGATATTCTTCTGTTGAGAGCTTCATTAAAATTGTTCATATTTGGTGAGAACATTTCGGTTTCTGCTTCTGCTCTTGATTTTGATTCATCTACATTATCAGCAACATCATCAAAATATGTTTTTTCAAATGTTTCTTTTTGTGTACTAAATATATCTATTAAGTAATTAATATCAGAGTTTGTAATTGTGATATTTTTTAATTCGCTTAAGTACATATATAATTGTGTTGGGACATCATGTTTAGATAATTCAACTAGGGAATCAAAAATTGTTTTAATCACTTCTGGGTCATTATTAGGTGTTTTTTTAAATTCTTGATATTGATTTAGCCATCCCATATAATTTTGTTCTAGCTTATCTACTTCATTTTGTAATTTAGTATTTGATTCATCAGATGATAAGGCTTGTCTAGCTTCATTTAGATTTTTTAACCTATCATTCATCATCCATCTATAGAATTCTAACTTAGTTCTAATTCCGCCAGGTTTATAAGTATCATTGTTATAATATTTGCTATATTTGTTCATAATTTAGTAATTGTATGGATTTAGGATATCTTCGTCTTCTTCTTCCATGATCGGATAATCTTTATTATCTTTTTTATCTTTAATAAGATCAGGAATTATTTGTTTATCGTTAATTAAATCTTCTTCTTCATCTTCTTCAAAACTATCCCAATATGGTGGTTTTGGTGGTTGTCCTGCTCCGCCACCTGATAATTGTGGTTTAGGAGATTTTGGTTTCATTTCTTCATCTGGAAAAAATTCGCCTTTACCAAACATAGGCTCATCATCTTCCATAAATAGTGGTTTATCAGCTATTTTTCTCATAACATTTGTAAGAGATGTAGCTTCTCTATGTAAACCTGTATTATCTAAATGATTAGCTAT
>Ga0208800_1000002_pt1 | contig 159688 bp, 218 predicted proteins | sample ColrivemetaGS541_FD_187619 | JGI IMG/M metagenome (GOLD analysis project Ga0208800, IMG submission 187619) | Estuarine microbial communities from the Columbia River estuary - Freshwater metaG S.541 (SPAdes) (version 2) | ecosystem: Environmental > Aquatic > Marine > Intertidal zone > Estuary ...
GAGACTGCAGGGTATAGTTGACAAAATGTCAAAATAAATAAAAGATGTCAACTGAAATACAATTAAAACGGTCCTCCACGCCTGGTCAAATCCCGGCTACGGCTAATGTTTTGGTTGGAGAACCACTGGTTAATCTTGCAGATAAGATATTATATACTAAGGATAGTAGCAATAATATTATTGTTGTTGGCTCTGGTACAACCAGTAATATTTCAGAAGGCACAAACTTATATTTTACACAAGGACGCGCCCGAGCAGCTTTTCAAGCGGGTACAAACATCACAATTGCTGATGGTGTTATATCTTCTACCGCAACTGGAAATAATAATAATTTTGAATTTGATTACGGCTTTATTTACGATGCTACACTTTCATATGTTATTTCCCCAATCGATTACGGGTCAGTTTAATGGCAATCCAAACCCAGTTTAGAAGAGGTAATACATACTCACATAGTTTATTTACCGGTGCATCCGGTGAAATAACTGTAGACTTGGATAAAAAGGTTGCTGTCATTCATGACGGTGCACAGGTCGGTGGCTTTCCGCTGGCCTTAGCCTCCTACACAGGCTCAGCATTTGCTCAAGCTAATACAGCATTAACAATCGCTGGGTTAGCATTTACAGCTGCAAACGTTGCGGGTGCCTATACTGTGACAGGCGTACAGGGTAATGTCACAAATGCTCAAATATCAGCAGGGGTAACATCATCAGGGTTACTTACAACTGCTAATGTAGCTGAGATAACGAATCTCTACTTTACAAATACAAGATCCAGATCTGCTATTTCTATGGCAATCGGTAATGTATATGGTAAGGGGGAGTATGATAATACTACAGGGGTAATTTCAATACTAGCCGCAAATGTAACTGTAGCAAATATAGCACCTTTAAATCCATATATCGGAGATAAGTGGATTGAAGCAGGAAATGCTGTTGCATATCTTTACTTTAATGACGGTAGTAGTTTTCAGTGGGTCGAGATCTAGCTAGACACATTATCTTATAAATAATAGCAAGCAGCACCTAAAATAATTAATTAAGGAATAATAATGCCATCGATCAATTTTCCATCCAGTCCCGCACTAAACGATGTATATGCGTTTGGCGGTAAGACTTGGGTATATAATGGAGCTGCTTGGGCTCTACAGGTAGTACCTCTTACAACTGCCAATGTAACTGAACTAACTAACCTATACTTTACCGACGCAAGAGCAAGAACAGCTATTTCGGTAACGGGTTCTGGTTCTTATGATAATACAACTGGTGTCATTACTGTTACAGGTGGTGTTACCTCTGTCGGTGGTGCTTCTGGTACCATATCCAATGTACAGCTTGCATCCGCTGTATCCTCTACCGGTATTTTAACAACTTCAAACGTTGTTGAAGGTACCAATCTCTATCATACCACTACTCGGGCACGTGGTGCTCTTTTAGGTATTAATGGTATTACATACGGTACATCTACTGGTAATATCGAGCTGTCTGCATCAGGTGTCTCTGCTACTACATACGGTGGTACTACTCAGATTCCAGTTCTGACTGTTGATACTTTTGGTAGAATTACTTCTGCATCTAACATCACATTAACAAGCGGTGTTTCCTCAGTCAACGGTAGAACTGCTGCGGTTGTAGGGCTTGCAGAGACCGCAAACGCTCTGTCCCAGTTTGCTGCTACAACATCTGCAGAGCTAGCTGGTGTTATTTCTGATGAAACCGGTTCCGGTGCATTAGTATTTGGTACAAGCCCTGCAATTACTACCGCCTTAACTACTCCTAGCACAACTTTTGCTCTTGTCAATACTACAGCTACAACGGTTGATTTTGCTGGTGCAGGTACAACAGTTAATATTGGTGCGGTAACAGGTAATACCAATATTAGAAATAGCTTGGTTGTTGCTGGTAACCTTGTTGTTCAAGGTACAACCACTACAGTTTCATCAACAACATTGGATGTCTCTGATAAGAACCTTACATTGGCAAAGGGTGCTGCTGATAGTGCAACCGCTGATGGTGCAGGTCTTACGATCGATGGAGCTGGTGCAACACTAAACTACGTACACGCTACAACCGCATTTACATCCAGCCAAGACCTTGATCTTGCTTCTGGTAAAGCACTAAAAATTAATAATACCAGTGTACTTAATGGTACAACTCTTGGGTCAGGTGTTGTTAATTCCAGTCTAACATCTGTGGGCACAATTGGTACAGGTACATGGCAAGGTACATCAATTGGAACTGCATATACAGATGCTAAAGTTACAGCGGTCGGTGGCGCAGTCGGTGCTGTTTCTAATGTAGAACTAGCGGCCGGTATTACATCTTCAGGGGTATTAACAACTGCCAACGTCGCAGAGGTTACAAACCTGTATTATACACAAGCAAGATTTGATACCGCCCTAGGTAACAAGACAACAGCAAACGTTGCCGAAGGTTCAAATCTTTACTTTACAAATGCAAGATCACAAGCCGCACTTACCGTTACTGCAGGTAAAGCCTCATACGTAGGTGGTACACTAACGGTTACAGCTGCAAATGTTAATGTATCCACCACTGCTCCATCCTCGCCAAACATTGGTGATGTATGGATTGATGATGATGCTAAATCATTCCTATATTTCAACGACGGTTCAAGTAATCAATGGGTTGAGCAAGCAACTGGTACATTTGTGGGATCAGGTGGCGGTGGTGTTACAGTATCTGATGATGTGGCTACTAATTCTACCTATTATCCTACATTAGCAACCATTACCTCTGGTACGCTATCAGCAGCCAAAGTATCAACAACCAAGCTAACGTTTAATCCATCGTCCGGGTTGTTAACCTCTACTGATTATAACTCATCATCAGATAAGAGATTAAAAAAGGGTATAAAGACTGTTGATTCTGCCTTAACAAAGGTTGAAGCACTGCGCGGTGTATCCTTTACATGGAAAGACAGTAACACAAAAGCAATTGGTATGATTGCCCAGGAAGTACAAGATGTATTGCCTGATGTGGTAACTACAGATGATGATGGTTACCTGGGTATTAAGTATACCAACGTGATTGGTGTTTTGGTTGAAGCTATTAAAGAGTTGAAAGCAGATTTCGAAGCCTATAAAAAAACACATCCTTAATACGTTATAAATATATCAGGGAGTGAGTAAGAACCTCCCTGATTTTTTTTGAAAGAATATGGCTTTAAATTTTCCTTCCACCCCAAGTGCAAACGCCGTATATACGTACAATGGTAGATCCTGGACGTATAACGGCAATGCCTGGGCGCTGACGACAGCTGTCCTTGATACATCGGTAATTCCTGAGAGTGGAAACTTATATTTTACAAACGCTAGAGTTGTATCAGCTCTAACCGCCGGCCAAAACATCACCCTAGATGGTAATGGTAGAATTAATGCCTCTGTATCTGGTGGAGGGGGTGGGGGCAATGTTGACTCTGTTGCAGGTGCAACAGGTGCTGTATCTAACGTTCAAATTGCAGCTGCCGTATCTTCTTCAGGTATCTTAACAACTGCTAATATTGTTGAATTAACTAATTTATATTATACCCAAGCAAGATTTGATACTGCCTTAGGTAACAAGACAACGAGTAATGTTACCGAAGGAGCAAATTTATATTTTACAGATGCAAGAGTTTATTCTAATGTAACGTCACTTGGTTATATCACCTCAAGTGCATTATCTGGATACGCAACCAATACCCAGCTTGCCTCCTTTGCAACTACAACCAATGTATTATTAAAGTCTAATATTACGGATTTAACAACAGCAAATGTTGTTGAACTGACCAATTTATACTTTACTAATGCACGTGTTTATTCCGCCGTTACCGGCAACTTAGCATTAAAGTCAAATGTAGCAGACCTGACGACCGCTAACGTATCTGAATTAACTAATCTGTATTACACTAATGCAAGAGTTTATTCTGCTGTTACTGGCAACCTGGCTCTTAAATCCAATGTTGTGGATCTAACGACATCTAATGTATCTGAATTAACTAACCTGTATTACACTGATGCAAGAGTCTATTCTAATGTCACTCAAAGATTGGCTAGCCTCGATACTAATGTCATACCAAGTGTATCAGAGGTATATAGCTTAGGTTCACCATCCTTTAAGTTTAAGGATCTTTATCTATCAGGTAATACCATTTTATTGGGTGCTACTACACTGTCAAGTACAGATGACGGTCTGACTGTAAGTTCTATTAGGTCTAATGTCTGGAATGGTTTATATACCTCCAACGTTGTTGAAACAGCAGGTAACCTTTACTATACTAATGCTAGAGTTTATGCCGCGGTTACAGGAAATCTGGCTCTTAAATCTAATGTTGTAGATCTTACGACTGCTAATGTAACAGAACTAACCAATCTTTACTATACCAACGCGCGCGTATATTCTGCGGTTACAGGCAACTTAGCTTTAAAATCAAATGTAGTAGATTTAACGACAGCAAATGTAGCTGAACTAACTAATCTGTATTATACTGATGCAAGAGTCTATTCCGCGGTTACTGGTAATTTAGCACTTAAGTCAAATATAGCAGACCTAACTACAGCCAATGTAACTGAGTTAAATAATTTATACTTTACAAATGCAAGAGTTTATTCTAATGTAACATCACTTGGTTATATTACATCAAGTGCGCTAACTGGTTATGCGACCAATACCCAATTAACTTCTTTTGCTACTGTTTCGAACGTATTACTAAAAGCTAATATCACTGATCTCACAACAGCTAATGTATCTGAGTTAACCAACCTATACTTTACTGATGCAAGAGTTTATTCCGCGGTTACTGGTAACCTGGCCCTTAAATCGAATGTATCCGATCTTACAACAGCTAATGTATCTGAATTAACTAACCTCTACTTTACCAATGCAAGAGTTGTATCAGCCCTAACTGCAGGTCAAAACATCACCCTGGATGCTAATGGCAGAATTAATTCTACCGCTACTGGTGGTGCAGGGGGTAGTGTTGACTCTGTTGCTGGTGCAACAGGTAATATATCAAACGTACAACTAGCAGCCGGTATTACATCCTCAGGTATCCTAACTACTGCCAATGTAGCTGAACTAACTAATCTATATTATACTAATGCCCGTGTATATTCTGCAGTTACAGGTAATTTAGCTTTAAAATCAAATATAGCAGACCTAACTACAGCCAATGTAGCTGAACTAACTAACCTATATTACACAGATGCAAGAGTATATTCTAATGTATCAGCGCTTGGTTACATTACTACTGCTTCACTATCAGGGTATGCTACAACCTCATATGTAGGGAATGCACTTGCAAACTTAGTTGCTTCTGCTCCTGCCTCACTTGATACACTTAATGAATTAGCAACAGCATTAGGTAATGATAATAATTTCTCAACAACAGTACTTACCTATATTGGTACAAAAGCAAATACTGTCAGCTTGACAACAGCCAACGTATCTGAACTAACCAATTTATACTTTACAAATGCAAGATCTATTGCAGCACTAACTGCAGGTCAGAGCATTACTATAGATGCTAATGGTAGAATTAATTCCTCAGCTGTTGGTGGCTCATCCTATGGTGATTCAAACGTCGCACTACTAGGTTATGCTACTAATGCCAACGTTGCATTAAAGGCTAATACCGCCGACCTTACCACAGCCAATGTTGTAGAGTTAACCAATCTGTACTATACTAACGCACGAGTATATTCGAATGTAGTGTCTATCGGCTATATTACTTCAAGTGCATTATCTGGATATGCGACTAATAGTCAACTTGCATCTTACGCAACTAATGCGCAACTAACCTCTTACCAAACACTTGCTAATGCAACTTTAAAAGCTAACGTTACCGATCTTACAACTGCTAATGTTGTTGAGTTAACCAATTTATACTTTACAAACGCAAGAGTTTATTCTGCAGTTACAGGTAACTTGGTATTAAAAGCCAATATTGCTGACCTTACAACAGCAAATGTTACTGAAGTTACCAACTTATACTTTACAAATGCAAGAGTCTATTCTAATGTAACGTCCCTTGGTTATATTACCTCAAGTGCACTAACTGGTTATGCAACTAATACTCAATTAACTTCTTATGTAACCTCAGCTAGTCTAACAACAGCCAATGTATCTGAACTAACTAATTTATACTTTACAAACGCAAGAGTTTATTCTGCAGTTACAGGTAACTTGGCATTAAAAGCCAATATTGCTGACCTTACAACAGCAAATGTTACTGAGCTAACTAATTTATACTTTACCAACGCAAGATCAATTGCGGCCTTGACAGCAGGTCAAAGTATTACTATAGATGCTAATGGTAGGATTAATTCCTCAGCTGTTGGCGGTGGCGGTGGTTCGACCTATGGTGATTCAAACGTAGCAGCGCTAGGGTATGCAACAAATGCTAACGTTGCATTAAAAGCCAATATTACAGATCTCACCACGGCAAATGTTACCGAGGTTACAAACTTATATTACACACAAGCAAGATTTGATACCGCTCTAGGTAACAAGACAACGAGTAATGTTACCGAAGGAACAAATTTATACTTTACAAACGCAAGAGTTTATTCTGCAGTTACAGGTAACTTAGCATTAAAGTCTAATGTAACAGACTTAACGACAGCAAACGTATCCGAGTTAACAAATCTGTATTATACTAATGCCAGAGTCTATTCTAATGTAACGTCGCTTGGTTATATTACAGCAAGCTCATTATCAGGCTATGCAACTAATACACAATTAGCTTCTTTTATAACTTCAGCTAGCCTGACAACAGCGAATGTATCTGAACTAACTAATCTGTATTTTACAAACGCAAGAGTTTATTCATCCTTAACTGCAGGTGCAGGTATATCAATATCCAGTGGTACAATAAGTGCTGCACCTAGAATTGTTGCAATTACTGATGCAGCCTCGGTAACCATTGACGGTGATACAACAGATATTGCCACTCAAGTTAATACCCAGGCTGTAGGTACACTCACTATTAATGCTGTAACCGGTACATTAAGTAATGGCCAAAAGATTATTTTTAGACTACAATCTACGAACGTCCAAACGTTTAGCTGGAATGCTGTCTTTGTAGGATCAACTGATCTGGCTCTACCAACGGTATCATCGGGTGCCAGTAAGTATGATTATGTAGGGTTCATGTACAATACGACTGCATCAAAATGGCAGTTGTTGGCTAAGAATTTTGGGTTTTAAATTATTAAGGAGTAAATTATGGCAGATATTATCAATAACGTCAACGGGATGGTACAGATTATTTTTGAGAGAACTACAAGTGATGGATTAAAATATAGAGATTCATTATTGTTTGCTCAATCCGCATATGATAGTATGACCCCAGAATCAATTTCTGCATTACAACAGGCAAAATTTGAACGGTGGGTTGCCATGGTAACCGGTACAGCCGTTGATGAGCCAGAACCCGTTGATGAATCAGCTCCTGTTGAAGAAGCAGCACCAATTGATGACCCAACTGTAGAGACATAACAATGGCAGCAAAATATTGGCTATTAGCTGGTACAGGTACCTGGTCAACAATAACTACACCGTGGCGCACTGCTGATGCCGGTTCAACCCTGGTCGCTGCCCCAACATCTGTCGACGATGTATATTTTAATACTGTTAACCCCGGAACTGTTACCCTATCTGGTACCCTGAGCTGTAAGAGTTTAAACATTAACACCGGTAGTGCAATGACCTTTACTGGCACCGGTACCGTGCAAATATCAGGTAATATAACAGTTCCAAGTAATATTACCTGGAATGGTACGGGTAATATGAACATAGTTGGTACTAACATTACTCACGAAATTTACTTCGTTCCTGCTACAGGGGGACCACCCCTTGCGTTATCCGGAGCGGGGGGTGTGCATAATTGGAATTCTGGGTATACAACCAGACTATTAACATCAGCCTTCAGTTTCGCTGGTGCCCAAACCGGTGCTGTACTTAATATGAATGACAATACATTCACAGTTGGCACCTTTACTTCCTCCGGTACTTCTTCCAGAACAATTAATTTTGGAGGCTATAGCGGTGCCATATACACTGTTACAACCACAGCCGCTACTGTTAATGTAAATTGCGCTGATGCTACTTTACTGACTGTTACGGGTACGGCAAATTTATATGCCACAATGAATGTAAGCCGTGTTTTTTCCCTTGGTACCACATCATCCACAGCATTTCAAACCACTGGGTTTAATTTAACCATAATTAGCGGGGCTAGTACAGTTCTTATAACTACAGCAGGTTGGGTAAGAAACCTCAATCTTTCAGGCTATACCGGCCTCATTACAGCTGTAACTACCCTTAACATAACTACAGCTTTCTCGGCACCGGACACGGGTGGCGCACTTACAGGGCTTAATATTACAACAAGAGGAAGCGTTGGCGAGGTTTATTTTTACGGAAAAGGTAGGACTCTAGGTGCAATTGTCTTTAATATGGGTGCACTTACAGCGGTGTATTGTGATAGTTTCAATTGTTTAACAATTACCCAGACCTCTGGGTACATAGATTGGTATTATGCTACAATAATCTGTTCATCAACTATTTCATGGACTGGTACAGCGGCTAACTCATTATGGACAAATGGCGTAACAATTTCCTGTACACAATTCAATTTATCAGGTGCTACAGCTTACATTGAAATTGAATTCATGACTATAAATTGTTCGTCTGGTGTAAGCCATACCAGCGGAACTCTTAGACTAAAAGATGGTGCACTTAATTTAGGTAACGGTACCTCTACTGGTAGCTATGTTTTTGGCGGCGGTACTCTCGACCTAAATGATCGGGTACTGACGGCAATAAATACATTTTCTTCATCTGCCTCAAGTACCCGAACAATCAGTACCGGTACGTATAACACCGGCTACATAGTGTGCAGGGCAGTCCAGATGAGTACCCTTACAGGTTTTACTTGGACGAATGGGAACGTGGGGTTTTTTGAAATTAGTGCAACTGCAACCGCAGCAACGTCCGTTATTCTCAACGTTGGAGTATCCGCCGCCGGTCTTACGGCCACTAATAGACCTAGTGTTAGATTTACTACCCTCAACGTTGGAATATCTGGTCCTAATATTAATGGCTATTTTGACACTTTAGATTTTGGAACAATAGACACTTCTGTTGGTGCGCCAACATTTTGTAATGCTAGAAACTTAGTCATATCAGCAACTGGTAATTTTACTGCATTTAATGCAACCATTGGTACTAGTACCACAGGGGCAGGCTTTTGGGGTAATAACAATCTTATAGGTTCCTTGACGGTAACTGGTACTTTTGGTACGAATGTGGGTATGTATGGCACGTGCCGTGTGACAAACTGGACTACCCAGTCTGGTGATCTATTTTCTTCGGCTTACCCGTACGGTTATGACAGTATAATTGTGACGGGTTCCTGGTCATGGAATAGCACTAATTTTAGAATACATCAAACCCCGTACGAGTCTGCGCCAGACATTACATGTGTAACATGCAGTTTATCAAACACAACTTGGAACCCACAATGGCCTACAAATTTTACTTGTACAGGTACCATTAATGTTAGTCTCGCTGCTCAATTTTATCAAGGAGCTTCTGCGAATGGTTTTAATACCTGTACAAGTATAAATCAATCTGGGACAGGAAGTTTGGTAAATTTGACGGGATTTATTTTAACTGGGGGTTATACCCATACTGCAGGAACACTAAATTTAAACGGGTATAATTTAGATATTGCTACAACTTACAGCGCCACTGGTAGTCTAACTAGAGTTTTAAATTTCGGTGGTGGGTTTATAGTTCTCAACTCCACAGGCAGTAGTGCTTTAAGTGCCACATCTATTACAAATATGACAACCGACCAAACAGGTGGGTTTACTACAACAGGTGGTGCCAGCCGAAAAAATATTGATTGGGGATCAACTGGTGGTTCAATTGCCAATGCAGTATCTTTTTATATGACAGGAGGTGGTGGTTTATATCCAAATATTACTACTGGTAGTTGGTTCAAGGTACTTGACCTATCAGGATTAGATAACTCCTCCACAACTGCAACCGCTAGATCTATTAATATTACCGAGGGGTTAATTCTTCCTCCAACTGGTGGAGGTGTTAGTTATAATTTTAGTAATTGGACTGTTGTGTTTCAAGGACCTACACTTGCATCAGGTATAACGGGTTATTTAAATTTAAATGATAATATAAATCAATCAACAGGTACGTTAGCGTCATTAGCGTTTAATATGACAGGTACAGTACGTTTAGACACTGAAGTATCCGTTGGCCCTTCTGGGTCAAGTGTTACGGGGATAACAACACTTACCCAGGGCACTCTTGACATGAATGGGCAAAATTTATACACTAATACTTTTTCCTCTAGCAATACAAATACAAGAGCAATCCTGTTTAGCGGTAACATATACATAACCTCCACCAACAGCGCTGGTCCTATAACCATGACCAATGCTACTAACTGTACCATTGCACCAGGTTCAGCTGGTGGTTTTTTTGTAGCCATGAATATAAATAAATTAATGGATTTTGGTTCTTCCGGGGGCAATCTGCAGCCATTTGCCCCTAATCTTACTTTTACAGTCCAAAGTAGCGCAGCAGTCATCCCCGTACCTACCTTTGTTTCAGGCAGCTATTTTGGTGCCTTAGATATATCAGTTTCCTCGGCTACCATACCTTTTGCCAATTTAAATGCTACGTCTATAAATTTAGGGACTGGTAATTACTCTAGTATCCTCCTCACGATGTATGGAACAGGTTCTATTTCAGCTCCTGTGGACCAACAACTTGGAGGGTTAACAATAGGTAATGGAAGCGCGATAACAACAACTTTAAATGTAAGTTTAAGGGCAACCCAACTTGTTGTTGCTAATGGTAGTACACTAAACACACAAGGGTACTCTTTAACCTCTGTTACTAATCAATTAATAGGTGATATACAATTAGGCGGGGGTACGTTTGCGGCAGGTACTAGTGTCACCCATGTCTTAGGTACAGTGTCATTACAAGGTGGTATACTTAGTACCGTGGGTTATACGCTTACAACGGGTACAATAGATTTAGGTACAGGTGGAACTTTAAGTACACAAACGTTTACTTCATCAAGTTCATCTTCAAGAGCCATTAACGGGACAGGTACGGTTAATTGTGCAGGTAATTGGTCGGTGACAAATGGTGCTACCTTTACCAAAGATTCCAATTACACATTAAACATGAGTAGCACAAGTGCGAAGACATTTGCAGGTGGTGGGGGAACGTACGGAAACCTTGTACAAACCGGCGCTGGTACCTTAACTATTACAGGATCTAATACATTCAATGATGTACAGCAGAATTTAGTAGCACCCGCTGCTGCCAGCCAGGCGTTATATGATACACCTGGGTGGTATTTCTGGACTGTCCCGGCTGGGGTTTACAGTATCAGTGCAGTAGCAATTGGAGGGGGAGGGGGAGCTTTCTGGGGTCCTGGACATCTTTCCAGCTCACCTGGAGGAGGCGGTGGGGGGCTATCTTACGGTAACTCCATGTCAGTATTCCCTGGCCAAGTTCTTACAGTGATTGTTGGAGCTGGAGGTGATGGGAGAGCAAATGGACCTTCTTTAACTTACCCTAATCTTGGAAATTCTGGAGGAACAAGTATCCTGAGTAGCAGTAATACCCCGTGGATATCCGGTGGAGGGGGTGTAGCGGGTACTTACCAAACCACCACTTCTAACCCTGGAGGTGCAGGAGGTGCCAGTGGTGGTACTTTACGCACAGGGGGATTTGCCGGGGGCTCAGGAGGCTCAGTTAGTGCTGACAATATGCCAGGAGCCGGTGGTGGTGGTGCCGGGGGATATTCTGGTGTGGGTGGTAGTGCTACTGCTGTAACAGTTGTAACTGGTCATGCAGGTAATGCAGCAGCAGCCGGCGGAGGGGGAGGGGGCTCGGGTGGCTCTGGTAGTACAGTTCAATTTGGTGGTGCTGCAGGTGGTGGAGTAGGTGCACAGGGCATAGGATCCACTGGCGCAGGTGGTCCAATAAGTAATCTCTTGAATTGGTACGATGGTGGTGGAGGTGGAGGATCAGGAGGCGCCGTAGGAGGAGGTCCAGCTGATGATGGATCCATTGGTCAAGAGGGCGCCGGTAGAGGTGGAGGATACGGGGGTGGAGGTGGAGGCGGTGCAGATGATGGTACTGCAGCAGAGGGTAATAATTGGCACGTAGGAGGATCACCATTTGGCGGTCACGGTGCTGTTCGTATTATATGGGGTACCGGACGTTCTTTCCCAAGTGCAGCAGCAGATGTATAATAGAGTATAGTCATGGCAACAATTACTTTTACAGCAGGTACAACTACAACGGTAACGGATTTTACCCTATCCGGTACGGCTGGAAATTTAGTAACGATAAACAGCTCGTCCCAAGGCACCCAGTTTACGCTATCTAAAGCCTCTGGTGCTGTATCTGTTGATTATATAAGCATTGAAGATAGTAATGCTACAGGGGGCGCAACCTGGGCGGCTGGAGGAAATTCATCCAATGTAAATAATAACTCTGGATGGACATTTGGAGCTGCTCCTCCCCCCTCGTACGCGATAACAGGCCAGTTCATGGCATTCTTTTAATTACCAGTCTTATTATCTATAAATATAGCGTGTAATTTAGGAAACCAATAAATGTCATCACCATCATCCAGGCAAAATCTCATAGATTACTGCTTTAGAAAACTAGGTCACCCAGTTATTGAAATTAACGTTGATGATGACCAGGTTGAAGACCGAATTGATGAAGCATTTCAATATTACCGAGACTTCCACTACGATGCGGTTGAGAAGGTTTATCTGAAAGAACTAATTACCGCCTCGCTACTTCAAATTGTAGGGGTTAATGCTGCATCTTTTACTAATGGGGAGCTTATTACCGGTGCTACCTCGGGGGCTACTGGATATATACATTCTAATATAGCGTCAAACAGAATGTATATCTTTAAGATAACAGGTACATTTACCGTAGGTGAAACATTTACAGGTGCCCAATCCGGTATATCCGCTGTCGTACAAACTATTACTCTTGGTAATTATGACAATCAGTATATAACTCTTCCTGACTCTGTTATAGGGGTTGAAAGAATATTACAGTTGTCTAACAATATTAACGGTACAGGTATGTTTAACGTCCAGTATCAACTGATGTTGAATAATATTCAATCCCTGACAAATACAGACATAATATATTATTCACAACTTAAAACTCACTTAAACTTAATTAATGACCTGCTGACAGGTCAGAAGCCTATTAGGTTTAACCGTCATATGAATCGTATGTTCATAGACTTTAACTGGCAAATGGATGTTGAGGTTGGAGATTACATAATCATTGAAGCGTGGAGAACACTTAACCCTGATGACTACACCGATGTATATAATGATGGGTTCTTAAAGAGGTACTGTACTGCGTTGATTAAACAGCAATGGGGTATTAATATGAAGAAGTTTGAAGGAGTACTACTTCCTGGCGGTGTTACCTTAAACGGTCAGAAGATATACGATGAGGCTGTTGAAGAGCTTGAGATTCTTAAGAAGGAAGTACAGGATACATACATGCTTCCTGTAGACTTTTTTACGGGTTGAAGGATTTAGATCCTTATCTCACCAACCTACCAATGCATTATACATGCAAGGCAATAGAAAATCAACGTAGATATTCCAAATAATGAGTACAAATTTTTATTTTCAATCTGGTATACCTGGAGGCAGGTCATCCGAACAAAATCTTATAGAAGATTTAATGATCGAGTGCCTGAAAATATACGGGTTTGATACTTTTTATATTCCAAGGGCAGCAGTAGCAGAGGATGATATTCTGGGAGAAGATGCTCTCAATAAGTACGACAGTGCATATGCATTAGAAATGTACATGCAAAACGTAACTGGGTTTGAGGGTGATGGGGATCTGATGTCCAAGTTTGGGGTTGAAATTCGTGATACAGCTACCTTTTTAGTTTCAAGAAGAAGATGGGATGAGGTTATAGCAAGGTCCGGGGATGCTGTTCTAACAACAAGACCGGCAGAGGGTGATATAATTTACTTCCCTCTAACAAAAGCATACTTTGAAATCAAATTTGTTGAGTCAACAGACCCCTTCTTCCAAGTTGGTAAACTTTACGTTTATAAACTCCAATGTGAGTTAATGCAGTTCTCTTCAGAGAGATTTAATACCGGTGTATCTGAGATCGATGATATAGCAGCCGGTAAATCTATGGATATGAATGAGTATAATGTATTATTTGAGTCAGGCGATAGGTTCTTACTTGAATACTACTCTCCGTCAAGTTTAATTCTACAAAATTATACCATGGAAGATATTATTCCTAATTCTCAAAACGAGTCATTTACCGGTGAGATTTCGGTTCTAGATTTCTCTGAAACTAACCCGTTTGGTGAAATAAATGCTTAATCAGAAGTTTTACTGGGGTACAGTTCGGAAGTCTATCGTTGCATTTGGTAACCTATTTAACAACATTCACATAGACAGAAGAGATGATGCAGGGACTGTTATTCAAAGTCTTAAGGTACCTCTATCGTATGCGCCTAAGAACAAGTTTCTGGCTCGTATAGCGGCTCAGCCAGAATCGTTCACACAGAGTTTTCAAACCTATCTTCCTCGAATAGCTTTTGAGATGACAGGGTTAGCGTATGATCCAGGTAGAAGAATAAGTCTTGTACAACAGAATAGGGCTGCCAACAGTACCTCCACAACACTTAATGCCCAGTACGCGCCTACCCCGTATAATATAAATATGCTTCTATACGTCTATACTAAGAATCAAGATGACGGGTTGCAAATTATAGAACAAATCTTACCATACTTTAATCCTGACTTTAATCTATCACTCAACGCCATGCCAGCGCTTGGCATTAAAAATGATTTACCTGTAATCTTAGATAGCATTAGTTATGAGGATGAGTATGAAGGGGATTTTACAGCTAGAAGAGCAATTATATGGACATTATCCTTTACTCTGAAGCTTAACTTCTACGGGCCTATTAATAAACAGAGTCTTATTAAGACTACAACAGTTAACTCTTTTACGGATTCTGCTCTTTCAAATAAACAACAAACATTTACCTCTTCGGTAGATCCAACTGATGCTGTACCTGGTGATGATATTAGTACAATTGATTCTTTTGTGGACTTTTAATGAAATCTTATAATATTCCTATTCCTGAATCAGCCCCGCTTAACGGCCCGGCTTGTACAATTACCTGTGTGTCTAATATTTTTATTAAGCAGCTTTTTTATAAAAATACAGGAGACCGGAATGACCCGCACAAGCATCTGCATGATCATGTAACCCTATTAGGTGCAGGTGCTGTTGATGTAAGAATTGATGGGGAAGTAACTCATTTTAAAGCCCCTGCAATTATATTTGTATCGGCGGACCAGCTACATTACTTTACAGCTACAGAGGATAACACCGTATGTTATTGCATTCATGGAATACGAAGTACCGATGGGTCAGGTGATATATTAGATCCATCTATGATCCCTGCAGGCACACGAACCATGACGGGAACCGGAATCGGACCAAATGGTCGTGTCATTGCTGAATCCATAATTGGTTCAAGATGAATTCTTTAAATAAAATAAATGATGTTTTTAATATCAACACCGACGTTGATATGCCTAATACTACCGCACCGTTGGTTAACTACCAGCCAAAAGAAATTGATCAAGAGGATGACTTCCAGTTAGCCCGAAATACACTTCGGGGTCTTATAAACAAGAATGAAGACGTATTGACAGAGTTAATTCACATATCCAAGAACTCTGAACATCCTAGGGCCTTTGAGGTTGCCGGGCAACTTATAAAGACTCAAACCGAAATAGCTAAAGAGTTAGTAGGACTCCATAAGACTAAAAAAGACATTACCAAAGAGACCCCACAAAGTGTCAAGCAGCAAAATAATATTGTGTTTGCTGGTTCAACCTCTGACCTAATGAAGATGATAAACGGCGAGAAGACAAGAATATCCAATGGATAATAATAGCTATAATGGTAATGCGCTGCTTAAGCCAATTGGCTATAACATGCAGTTTACTACCGATCAGGTTAAAGAGATATTTAAGTGTAAAGACGACCCAATATATTTTATAGAAAACTATTGCTACATTATATCGTTAGATAGAGGCTTAATTCCCTTCATACTTTATGAGTGCCAAAAAGAAAAAGTAGGTGTTATTATGAATAACCGTAAAGTTATTCTAATGGAAGGAAGACAACAGGGTAAGACAATTACTTCGGCTGCCTGTATCTTACACTATACTCTATTTCAGTCTAATAAGACAGTGGCTATTCTTGCTAATAAATCGGCAGCTTCTAGAGAAGTATTATCTCGCTACCAAATTATGTACGAGAACTTACCTCTGTGGATGCAGCAAGGGGTGAAGACATGGAACAAGGGTGATGTGGAGTTAGAGAACGGTTCAAAGATCTTTACCTCAGCTACCTCAACCTCTGGTATTCGAGGTAAATCAGTTAACTGGTTGTATATTGATGAGGCAGCTATTGTTCCTAATAATGTTGCAGAAGAATTCTTTACCTCTACATACCCAACTATTATGGCTGGAGAAACAACAAAGGTGTTGCTTACCTCCACTCCTTTAGGTTATAATCATTTTTGGAAGTTCTGGAATGATGCGGTTGAGGGTAGAAATGGATTTACCCCTATGCAGATTACCTATGATAAAATTCCAGGTAGAGATGCAAAGTGGGCGGCAGAACAAAAAGCTTTATTGGGTGAACTTAAATTTAACCAAGAAGTGCTTTGTGTATTCCTAGGTTCATCTAATACTTTGATTGCAGCGGATACAATAGGTAAGATGTCCTCCAAGAGTTTTGTACACTCTAAGGATGGTTTAGATGTATTGGTAGAGCCTTCACCAGGGCGTATGTACTTTACAACAGTAGATACGTCAAGGGGTGTTGGAGGGGACTATTCAGCTTTCTGTGTGGTTGACTGTACAGAATATCCATTTACCGTTGTAGCTAAATATAGAGACAATAAAATTAGCCCGCTGTTGTATCCAACTATTATACACAAGGTTAGTAAAGATTACAACAATGCTTATATTTTAGTTGAAATTAATGATATTGGTCAACAAGTGGCTGATATTATTCATAACGACTTAGAGTATGAAAATATGATCTGGGTGGGAAGTGATCCAAGGTATGGCCAGGTAATGTCAAGCTCTGGAAGACACTCAAATTTAGGTGTTAGAACAACCAAACAAATTAAAAGAATAGGCTGTGCTACTCTTAAATCCCTTGTAGAAGGAAATAAGTTACTTGTATTTGATAAGGATATTATATCCGAATTTTCAACCTTTATTGAGCACAATGGGACGTTTGAAGCTGATGAGGGTTATCATGATGATTTAACCATGACATTGGTTCTGTTTGCGTGGGCAACCAACGATGTTATGTTTAAAGATCTAATGAATACAAGTAATAGACAGGCACTTTACAGCTCACAGATTAAGTCCATAGAGGAAGAATTGACCCCGTTTGGTTTTATTGATAATGGACTTCCAGAGGAATTACAGCCAGAGGTAATAGATGGGGACTTATGGCTATCGGATAAATATCAAAACGATTTTAAAGAATTTTTAAAAGAAAAGAGCTGGTAATTGTACAAAGTTTGATATTTATAAATATACATGTATAAAAATTTGTTATGACAGAATAACATTATAAGGAGAAAAAGATGGCATTTCAGCTTTCACCAGGAGTTCTGGTAACCGAGAAGGACCTCACATCGGTCGTTCCCGCAGTTGCTACGACAGCCGGCGGCTTTGCTGGCGCCTTCCAATGGGGACCTGTAGCGCAGGTTACCACAGTAGATTCGGAAAATAATCTCGTATCGAGATTTGGTAAACCAAACGATACGACTTTTCAGTCGTTTTTTACGGCAGCCAACTTCCTATCTTATGGTAACAACCTACAAGTAATCCGCGTTGTGAATGAGTCAGCAGCAAGAAACGCAAAGGCTACCGCCGGCGCAACCGCTGTTATAGTAAAAAACGAAGATCACTACAACGCTACGTATTCAGCAGGCGAAGCGGCGGTGGGTGAGTGGTCAGCAAAATACCCAGGCACACTAGGAAACTCAATTAGAGTCTCTATGGCTGACGGTAATACCTTTTCAACATGGGCCTATGCAAGTAACTTTGATGCTGCTCCTAGCACCTCAGCTTACGTCTCTGGTGTAGGTGGTTCACACGATGAAGTTCATATTATTGTCGTCGATATAAACGGTCTCTGGACCGGTACTGCAGGCACTGTTCTTGAAAGATTCCCATTCGCTTCTAAAGCAGTTGATGCTAAACAATCTGATGGTACATCATCCTTTTACAAACAAGTTGTAAATGATCAATCTGAATATGTTTGGTGGATGGATCATACAGCAACTGTTGGAGGAGGCACATCATGGGGCTCATCTGCAAATGCTACAGCCTTTGCTAACCTAACGTCTAATGTAACAATGACCCTAACTGGTGGTGTATCTTCAGATGCTCCTACAGACGGTAACATTACATCTGCTCTTTCAGTATTCGCTAACGATGAATTGTATGATATTTCGTTGATCCCTCTAGGTGCTGCATCTTCTACTGTAGCTAATTATGCTATCAGCAGTGTTGCTGAAGTAAGAAGAGACGTAATTGTATTTGCATCACCTGAACTGGCCGATGTAGTAAATAACGCAGGCGCAGAAGCTACTGATATCGTTACATTCCGCGATTCACTTACATCTAGTTCTTATGCTGTACTTGATTCTGGTTGGAAATATCAATACGATAGATACAACGACAAATATCGTTGGATTCCGTTGAATGGTGATACCGCTGGTACTGCTGTTCGTACAGACTTCCAAGCCGATCCTTGGTTCTCACCCGCTGGTTTCAATCGCGGTCAAATCAAGAACGTTGTTAAGCTTGCCTATTCACCTAGCAAAACCGATCGTGATACACTTTATAAAAAGGGTGTAAATCCAATCGTTTCGTTCCCAGGTAATGGTGTAGTACTATTCGGTGATAAGACGTTGTTGGCTAAACCTTCAGCATTCGATCGTATTAACGTTCGTAGATTGTTTATTGTGCTTGAAAAAGCAATTGCAACAGCCGCTAAGTTCCAACTCTTTGAATTCAACGATGGATTTACTAGAGCTCAATTTAGAAATCTTGTCGAGCCGTTCTTAAGAGATGTACAAGGTCGCCGTGGTATTACCGACTTTAAAGTAGTTTGTGATGAGTCTAATAACACCGGTCAGGTAATTGATCGCAACGAATTCGTTGCTGACATCTTCATCAAGCCTGCTCGTGCGATTAACTTCATACAGCTCAACTTTATTGCAACCCGTACCGGTATTTCTTTCGAAGAAGTCGGCGCTTAATAAAGGAGAGTAGAAATGACAACTTTTAACGTAGAACGCTTCAAATCAGCGCTAACCAACGGTGGTGTACGCCCTAACCAATTTGCCGTCCAACTTTCATACCCTACGTATGTTACTGGCCAGTCAATTGCTGTTGCTCGGTCCCCATTCTTGGTATCTGTAGCTGAGTTACCTGGTCAAACAGTTAACCCTGCTATCATTCAATACAGAGGTCGTGAAGTAAAATTCGTCGGCGATCGTGTATTTGCACCATGGACAATTACTGTATTAAATGATTCAGAGATGTCTATTAGAAACGCTGTTGAACAGTGGATGGGTGGTATGGAAGATAACGTCTCTAAATTCGGCAGACTACAACCTGCCCAATATCAGCGCGATCTTGACATATTTCAATTGGATAGAAATGGTAACATTCTAAAGTCTTATAAACTTATGGGTGCATTCCCTGTCGATCTATCACCTGTTGGACTAGACTTTGGGGCTAATGACCAAATCTCTACATTCACCTGTACATTCCAATATCAAACCTTTACATCAGCAAGCAACGCGCTGGGTAGTATTGTTAATGTTGGTGGAATTTTTAACAAGTAATCTGGTAAGTACCTTAACTACATAAACATACATAATGGCAATTAATCTTTTTGGATTTAAAATTGGGCGTGAAGATAAGCAACAAGAGTTAAAGAGCCAATCCTTTATAACTCCTGTTGCTGATGATGGTACCTCTACGGTATCTGCTGGTGGATACTTTGGAACATATGTCGATATTGACGCGTCAGCTCGGTCTGAATCCGAGCTGATTTCGCGTTATCGAGATATTGCTAGCTATCCTGATGTTGATAATGCAATTGAAGAAGTTATTACAGAGGCGATTGCCGCTATTGATAGTGAGGAGCCGGTTAAGTTAGATCTTGAAAGCTTAAATTTATCAAAAAATATTAAGAATTCTATTAACGCAGAATTTGAAGAAATTTTAAATTTATTAGATTTTAAAGATAAAGCACACGACATATTCAGACGTTGGTATGTAGATGGTAGACTATACTATCAAAAAGTCATTAATCCTGCACAGACCAAAAAAGGTATTCAGGAACTAAGATATATTGACCCCCGTAAGATTAGAAAAGTACGCGAGGTTAAGAAAGATAAGCTACCTTCTGGGGTAGAGGTTATTAAGTCAATAGATGAGTTTTTCATCTATAATGAGCGGGGGCTTGCAATCAACCCCGGCTCAGCTCCTAACCCCAGTAATGGGATTAAGATTACGCCAGATACAATTACATTTTGTCCATCTGGTCTCTTAGACTTAGACCGTAATGTTGTGATTGGTTATTTAAATAAGGCCATAAAGCCCGTTAACCAATTAAAGATGATGGCAGACTCCTTGGTCATATACAGACTGAGTAGAGCACCTGAGAGAAGAATATTCTATATTGATGTAGGTAATCTTCCTAAGTTAAAAGCCGAGCAATACATGAAAGACATCATGGCGCGGTATCGCAATAAGATCATTTATGATTCTACCACAGGTGAGATTAAAGATGATCGTAAATTTATGACCATGCTTGAGGACTTTTGGCTCCCAAGACGTGAAGGCGGTAGGGGTACAGAGATTACTACACTACCAGGTGGAGAGAATTTAGGGCAGATTGCTGATATAGAATACTTTCAAAACAAAGTATATCAGGCACTCAATGTACCTACATCTAGATTTCAACAGCAGTCAGGTTTTAACTTTGGACGTGCTGCAGAGATTTCTAGAGATGAGTTAAAGTTTGCTAAGTTCATTAGCCGCATACGTAGAAAATTTAATTCGTTATTTGATGATCTCTTGCAGACCCAATTAATTCTTAAGGGTATTATTACTGCAGAAGACTGGGATGATATTAAGCCAAAGCTTAACTACAAGTATGCTCAGGATCAGTATTACCAGGAGATGAAAGAGGCAGAAAATCTTAGAAATAGATTAGATGTGCTTAATCAAATGACACCTTATGTTGGCGTATACTTCAGTAAGAGTTATGTTCGTAAGAATATCTTAAAATTATCCGATAATGATATTGATCAAATAGAGCAGGAGAATAAAGAAGACCCTCCTGAACTACAGCCTGGAATGCCAGGTGCTGATCAAGCAATAGCACAACAACAACAAGATGCAGCACAACAACAAGATGCTGCACCACAGGAACAAGACGAGCCAACTGAACAAGAAGCTGCCCTGCGCAGATGAGTAAGGTAGCCCTTATAAATAATAAACGGAGAAAATAATGGATAACACAGAAGCAATTAGCAATATGATAGACGATATCTTAGCGGGTAATAATACCGAGGCTAAAGAGGTGTTTGATAATATTGTTTCAAATAAGATGACTGATGCTCTGGATGTTAGAAAAACAGAATTAGCGCAAGCAATTTATTCTAATGAAAAAGTAGAAGACGAAGACGAAGTAGAAGACGAAGAAACTTCCAACTAAGAGAAAAAAATGGCTATTTCAAAATATATCTTAAAGAAATCCAGGCGCCAGGCGGCTGTTAAGATTGTATCTACGGATGCAAATACAATTAATATTACATACGCTGATGTAAAGTATGCTGATCAAACTATTCCAAACGCAACAGCTGGTAATTTATTCTGGCCAATAACTGATATTCTATATGATGTACCAGCTCCTGCCTCGATTGTGCGCGGAGGTAATTTAGTTTTTTCAATGAGTGCCGGACAGGAATCTCTCAGCTTTACCCGAGACCTCGGTGTTGCTCTTGATGAACAGGCTCATGCTAACGTAACTATAAACACCGGTGCTGGTAACAGCTCTATTATTGTAGTGTTCACTAAGGGTGAAGGCTTTAACGATCCTAATCGTCAAATTCTAGAAGATAGGGACAGATAATGAAATTATTTACAGAACAACTTTCAGACGTACAATATCTTGTAGAGAAAAAAGAAGACGGAACAAAAAGCGTCTTCATCGAAGGTATCTTTATGCAGGCTGAAAAGCCTAATAAAAATGGTCGTATGTACCCTATGGGTATTATGGAAAAAGAGATCGAACGGTATCAGGATCTCATTAGAGACAAAAGATCTTTAGGTGAACTGGGTCATCCTCCTAACCCCCAGATTAACCTTAATCAGGTATCTCACCTCATTACAGGTCTTAAGTTTGAGGGTACCGATATATACGGCAGAGCTAAAATCTTAGAAACCCCAATGGGTAAGATTGTTAGAAACTTTATTGAAGAAGGTGTTGGGCTCGGGGTATCCTCACGAGGTCTTGGATCCCTAAAAGAGCGAAACGGTATTAATGAGGTGCAGGATGACTTTCATTTGGCTACCGTAGACATAGTTGCCGACCCAAGTGCACCTGATGCATTTGTGCAGGGCATTATGGAGTCAGCAGAATGGATACTTGAGAACGGCGCATGGAAATCTATTCAAATAGAACAAGCACAGCAAGTAATTAGATCTACTTCTAAAGCAGATCTAAATAAAGTTAAATTACAAGTATTTGAGTCATTTTTAAGAACTATCAAGTAACTAATTCTTATAAATAATAACGTTAACAAACTCTTAGGAGAAAACAGGATGTCAGTCGAAGCAAAAATACAAGAATTGTTAATTCGTGCAAACGAATCTAAACAATTAACTGAAGATACGTCATTAGACGAAGCTTCAGAAACAGCTGTTGCAGCAGATGGAAAGCTAACCGCTAATACATCAAAAGATACTTCAAAGTCAGGTCAAGGTTCTGGCCAAGGTGATGCAACCCAGCCCATGCAAGGATCTTCAAAGAAAGCTGACTTCGATGAAGTTTCAGATGCTACTGGTAAAAACAGTGTCGCTGCTAAAGCCTCTAAAGAAGCAAATCCCTTGCCTATGAAGGGTGATGCTAAGTCTGTTAAGACACAAGCATCCGAAGAGGTAGAAGTAGAAGAAGAAGATGTTATTGCTGAGGAAGATATTTCAACTCAACTTAATCTTATCTTCGGTGAAGATCTATCAGAAGAATTTAAAGCAAGAGCATCATCCATATTCGAAGCTGCTGTTATTGCTCGAGTGAACAGCGAGATGGACGATGTAACTACAAGACTTGAAGAGCAAACTGCTGTTCAATTGCTTGAGTTTAAAGAGACATTAGTAGAAAAAGTTAATGGCTATCTCAACTACGTTGTTGAGCAGTGGATGGAAGAGAATCAACTTGCTGTTGAATCTGGTCTCCGTACTGAAGTTGCTGAAGACTTTATTGAAGGTCTCAAGACCCTATTCCAAGAACATTACATTGACGTACCTGCAGAAAAGTACGATGTAATGGCAGAAATGGAAGCCACATCTAGCGACCTATCGGACAAGCTAGACGAAGCTATTACATTAAATATTGAACTCGCTAAAGAACTAAGTGAACTAAAACGCACCCAAGTTTTTGAAGAGGGTACAAAAGATCTAGCCGCTACAGAAGTTGAAAAACTTAAGAAACTTGTAGAGGGGGTAGAATTTGACTCCGAGGAGCTGTACAAGGAAAAAGTTGCTGTTATTAAGGAAAACTTCTTCCCCAAGACATCATCTAAATCCCCTGAACAAGTTCTTGTAGAAGAAAGCGGCACCTCATCTGCTTTTGAAGATAGTAGCACGATTAACAGATATGCTCAGGCAATATCTAGATCAGTCAAGTCCCGTTAAACCATAAATAATATAACATTCCAATTTTTAAGGAGAAGGTAATGTACCTATCAGAGACAATCCAACAGAAGTGGGGCGCAATTCTTAACCACGCCGATCTTCCAGAAATCAAAGACTCATACAAGAGAACGGTTACAGCCATTCTTTTAGAGAACCAAGAAAAAGCGCTTCGCGAAGACCGCACAATGCTGAGCGAACTAGCACCATCCAATAACATTGGTGACGGTACTGCTGGTGTTGCTAAGTACGACCCTATCATGATCGGTCTCGTACGCCGTGCAATGCCTAACCTAATGGCATATGACATCTGTGGCGTTCAGCCAATGACAGGCCCAACAGGCTTGATCTTCGCTATGCGTTCCACATACGGTAATGCCCGCTCTATGGCTGGTATGACTGAAGCGTTGTACAACGAAGCCGATACCGACTTCTCGTCTTCTTCCTTCAACACAGCTGCTGCTGGTGATGGTACTCCAAAGAACGGCACACACGCTGGTTCTGATCCTGTTGCAGCCTCTGGCTACACAACTGGTGGCGGTATGACTACTGCTGAAGGTGAAGCATTGGGTGATGCATCTGCTAACTCTTTCGGACAAATGGGCTTCTCAATTGACAAGACCACAGTTACAGCTCGCACACGTGCTCTGAAAGCTGAATACACTCTTGAACTTGCTCAAGACTTGAAAGCTGTTCACGGTCTTGATGCTGAGAGCGAATTGTCCAACATTCTTTCACAAGAAATTATGTTTGAGATTAACCGCGAAGTTGTTCGTACAATCTATGGCGTTGCTAAAACAGGTTCACCTGCTACTGCTACTGCCGGTACATTCAACCTAGACGTTGACTCTAACGGTCGTTGGTCAGTTGAGCGTTTCAAAGGTCTGTTGTTTAACATCGAACGTGATGCTAACCACATTGGTCAAGATACTCGTCGTGGTAAGGGTAACTTCATCGTCTGTTCTTCAGACGTTGCATCCGCCCTCGCAATGGCCGGTGTACTAGACTACACTCCTGCTCTATCTACAAACTTGAACGTTGATGATACAGGCAATACATTTGCCGGTGTTCTAAACGGTCGCTTCAAGGTGTACATTGATCCGTATTCTGCTAACCTAGGTTCTGCCAGCCAGTTCTACATGGTTGGTTACAAAGGCACTTCGCCTTATGATGCCGGTCTATTCTATTGCCCTTACGTTCCATTGCAAATGGTTCGCGCAGTTGATCCTAACAGCTTCCAGCCAAAAATTGGCTTCAAGACTCGTTACGGAATGGTTGCTAACCCCTACGTTACTACATCTAACGGTGGTGAATCCGATGCATCCATCTTCACCGCTGGTCGTAACCAATACTATCGTAAGACTAAGGTTACTAACTTGATGTAATCTAAAGCCGTCGATAAGAACGGATCCTAGCTCGCGGGCTGGGTTAAAGGGGAGCAGAAATGCTCCCTTTTTTTCGTTATAAATATTGAAAAGGAAACATAAGATGTTTACAGCAAATCTCAGTACCGTACTAAATGACATAACCAGTGTTACAACAGCCCCGGTTACAAATTACCTTAGACCGAATGCATTTCGGTTTACTATCAAAGACATTCCCGGGGTAGCATACTCATGCCAGTCAGCAAACCTACCTTCCCTGGCACTTGGATATACAACACAACCAACACCCTTTCTTGATATCCCACACGTTGGTGATAAAAATGCTTTTGGAGACTTTACCATTCGGTTTTTAATATCAGAAACTATGTCAAATTATATAGAATTATATGATTGGTTAGTGGCACTTGGCTTCCCTAACGACTATAATCAATATAGAAATTTTACTGGTGATCGGTTAAATAGATTTCCGTTCGTAAAGAATGCTAGGGGTGCCCCGGAGGCTGTAGCCTATTCTGATGGTACCCTAACTATTCTTGACAGTAATAATATTCCTAAAACTAATATAAATTTTAAGGATATGTTCCCAACATCTATTGAGGCGTTAGATTTTGATATCACCTCGTCTTCGGTGGAGTATTTCGTAGGTATAGCTTCATTTAAATATAAGTTATTTGAGATTGAAGGTTTGTAATTTTACATTTTTGGAGATTTTATGGCACAAAAGAAAATTGAATTGAGTTTGGATGAAGTTCGCAAGAACAAGTTTTTTATTGCTACACCATGTTATGGTGGTCAGCTTAATGAGCCCTACTTTAGGTCTGTAATTAAGATGATGACATTCTTTAACCAGCATCAGATCCCTCTTGCCTTTGGTACGATTGCTAATGAGTCTTTAGTTACTCGAGCAAGAAATGTGCTGCTAGCTTATTTCCTTGCATCTGATTATTCCCACTTACTCTTTATCGACGCCGATATTGAGTTTCAAACAGAAGATGTACTTAAACTATATGCACATGACAAAGATGTTGTTGTAGGTGCATATCCAAAGAAAGGTGTAGCCTGGGATAAGATTAGATCTAATCTAACTGATCCAGCTAATAAAGATAGAGAAATGTCTGACCGCGATATGGCATCGTTTGGTTCTGACTACGCTATTAACTTCCAGTTCCTTGATAAAGAGACAAAGACTATTGGAGTAGAGAACGGACTCGTTAAATTACACGATGCTGGTACAGGCTTTATGATGATTAAGAGAGAGGCTATTCTTAAGATGATTAAGGCTTATCCTGAGTTTAAGTATAATAATGACGTCAACATTAACAATGACAGTCTCAAAGATAAATTCTATGCCATGTTTGATACGATGATTGATCCGATCGATCGTAGATATCTTTCGGAAGATTATACCTTCTGTCGCCGCTGGCAAGCCATTGGTGGTGATATCTGGCTTGATCCTTCTATCTCTTTAAACCACTACGGTCATTTCTGCTTCCAGGGTAACCCCGAGGCTATTATTAACTTTAACTCCACCGCCCAACCTGACGTTCCAAAGGTAGATACTATCACACTTGATCTTCCTGATTAAGTAGTATATAATACATTATGAAATTAAGTGAACTGCAGGAAGAATGGGTAAAGGATGCCCCTATTGATCAAACAAACCTTGGTCAAGAGGCGGCAAGGGTGCCCACCCTTCATGCAAAGTATCTTTCAATTCTTTCTAAGACAAAACTTCAATTACGCAAAGCGGAGTCTGATTATCTCAACACCAGAAGAATGAAGTATAAATTTTATCGCGGTGAGTTAACCCGGGTAGAGCTAGAGGATCTTGGATGGGATCAATTTCAAGGTAATAAGCCTCTAAAGAATGAGATGGACGAGTTCTTGCAATGCGATCAACAGTTACTTGAATTGCAAGATAAACATGAGTATTATAAGACTGTCATCTATACGTTAGAACAAATCATTCGCTCAATCAACTCTAGAACTTGGGATGTAAAGACAACCTTAGAGTGGACTAAGTTTACGAACGGCATGATGTAATGGCGGATATTTCGATAAAGAAAAAAAACGAAGTATATCTAACTGTCCAATCCGATCCTTCTATTGCGCAGGAACTAGTAGATCACTTCTCCTTTGATGCCCCTGGCGCAAAGTTTCACCCCCTCTACAGAAACAAACTCTGGGATGGGAAGATTAGACTCTTTTCAATGTTTACAAAAGAGTTATATTGTGGTCTATTAACATACCTCGAACACTTTGCCGAAGTAAATAACTACACCATTGATTACGAGCAGTATGTTACCCAGGCAGATGCCATCACGCCTGATATAGTAAAAGAGTTTGTCAAAACGCTTGACATCTCGCTCCCAAATGGAGCAGAGATACGGGACTATCAACTTGATGCTATTCACCATGCTATAAAAGATGCAAGAGCCCTTCTCCTATCTCCCACAGGCTCTGGTAAGTCACTTATCATATACTGTCTGATTAGGTGGAATGAAAAGTTTAAACGCCGACAACTTATTTTAGTTCCTACCACATCATTGGTAGAGCAGATGTATACAGACTTCCAGTCTTATTCGATGAATAATGGTTGGAAGTCATCTGAGAACTGCGGCAGAATATATTCTGGGCATGATAAGCATACCGATATGCCTGTTATCATATCTACATGGCAATCTATCTATTTGATGCCTAAGCAATTTTTCGCTGACTTTCAGGTCATATATGGTGATGAAGCTCACCTGTTCAAGGCAAAATCCTTAACCAGTATTATGCACAAATGTGTTAATACACCTTATCGAATAGGTACAACAGGTACCCTTGATGGAACAAAAACCCACAAGCTAGTATTAGAAGGTATCTTTGGTCCAGTATATAAAGTTACTACTACTAAACAGTTGATGGATAATGATCAATTGGCTGAGTTAAGAATATTTGGTATAGTTCTTCAGTACCCTGATGATGTAAAGAAGGGTAACAAGGATAACAAGTATCCTGATGAAATGGACTTCCTTGTACAGTATGAACCAAGAAACAAATTTATACGAAATCTTGCACTAAAACAAGAGGGAAATACCCTGGTTTTGTTTCAATTTGTAGAGAAACACGGTAAGATCCTCTATGATATGATCAATAATAAGGACTCAGAAAGAAAAGTATTTTTTGTACATGGAGGTACTGATACTGAGCAAAGAGAGAACATTAGACGTATCACAGAGGGAGAGTCAGATGCTATTATTGTTGCAAGCTATGGTACTTTTTCAACAGGCATAAATATCAAGAACCTACATAATATTATATTCGCATCACCTACAAAGTCTCGAATTCGTAACCTGCAATCAATTGGTAGGGGGTTAAGGAGAGGGGAAGAGAAGGTATTTTGTAACTTATATGATATTGGGGATGATCTGACATGGAAGACCAGGAAGAACTTTACCCTACATCACATGATTGAGCGTATAAAGATTTATAACGATGAACTTTTTGATTACAAATTAATTAAGGTCGATCTTAATGTACAGTAAGCTATTAAAGTTAACCAATGGAGATAATTTAATTGTCTCTACCGAAGACAACTGTTTGGATCTGCACGAGAAGAAGTACATTACTATTACAGATCCTGTAGAGATTACTAGTATGCGATTCCCTCATGGCAATATGGTTGTTGAGACTTTTGTTATGTCTAAGTGGATAAAGATGGCAACGGATAGTGCAATGCAAATCCCCGTAGCAAGTATCTTGATTGCAGTAGACGTAATTGAAAAAGCCGATACGCAGTACAAAGAGTTTTTGTTAGAGTATGTTAAAAGAGATAATGAATTAGAGAATGCAGATATAGAAGTACCCGATACGGGGGTTGAATTAGAGAAGTTTTATAAAATGTTAGCGAATTCCGAGGAGGAAGAAGATGATAGTCGGCCAAGTAGTGGAACGCAAACCGTCCACTGAAAAAAAAGCACCAGCACATTACGTTGATAATAAAAAATTCTATGAAGCTTTAGTCGAGCATCGTCGAGGTATAGATGAGGCAAAAGTAAAAGGTGTTGAGCCTCCTCGTGTGAGTGAGTATATTGGAGAGTGCTTTCTTAAGATTGCCACCCACCTATCGTACAAAGCCAACTTCATTAACTATACCTATAAGGATGATATGATATCCGATGGTATTGAGAACTGTCTTACTGCTGTTGCAAAATTTGATCCAGCTCGCGGTACAAATCCTTTCGCATACTACACCCAGATTACATTCTTTGCCTTTGTACGCAGAATACAAAAAGAAAAGAAACAGCAAGCAACCAAATACAAGTTACTTGAAAATGTAGATATTGATATGATACTGTCCCAATCAGAGGGGAACGAAGAGTTTGCAAACAGCCTGGTTGAGATGATACGTAAACAAGTAGACATGATTGATATCGATCGCCGTACAGTACCTAAGGCTAAAAAGAAAAAGGTAAAAGAAGACGAAGGTACTCTTGACATAGAGTAGAAAGTAGTATATAATAGGGCATGCCTACAAAAGTATACTATTATATTAAAGATAAAGAAGGATACGCCTCTGAGGATAAGACCTATCATAGCATCCCAGAAGATGAGGACGGCCTTTTCTTGTGGCAGCACATTAATAAGGCTCGCAAGCAGGCTGGGGTCCCCCGTGAACGTTTCTTTATAATTAATACCTCTTGTTCTCCCCGTAAGAAGTCAACTTGGATTAATCCCGACTGGCCTCCTGCACCCTTTCCTAAACTGAAAAAAACTAGACTGGCCTTCGGTAGATATGTTATCGAGAAACCACCAGAACCAGTTGATCCAGACTTTGACTAGCCTATATAATGTACAGTGCCATCCCACTTAAACTATGTAGCTGTCCTTCCAGCTATCCAATAACTAGGAGTATAAATGTTCAAATTTGATCTACATCCAGATCCCGCTTGGCATGCTCGTATCAGCTTTGTAAAAAGCGGACTTCGGGTAATTGCCGGTCTCTTCCTTATTTCCAGTAGCTTACTTGGCGCTGGTATCTTTTTAATCCTTGCTGAAATCCTTGGCGTTGCAGAGGAGCTTGTCTAATGGCTAAACTTAAAGTAGCAGAGTTGTTTTATTCTATTCAAGGAGAGGGTAGATTTATGGGAGTACCGTCTGTATTCCTACGAGTCTTCGGGTGTAACTTTACGTGCGGTGGGTTTGGTATGCCCAAGGGCGAGGAAAGTAAGGAGCGGGATTATGCAGCAGCTGAAGTTAAAAAGTATCTATCTTATAAAGATCTTCCTCTTGTCAGTACAGGCTGTGATAGCTATGCTTCTTGGGATCCTCGGTTTAAGCATCTTAGCCCTGTACTCGATACTAATAGTATTACCTATTCAATTATGGATATACTACCGCACAAGAGGTGGGAAGACGAACATCTTGTAATTACAGGTGGTGAGCCTTTGCTAGGATGGCAGCGCGCTTACCCCGATCTATTGGATCATGATAGTAATAAGAGATTAAAAGAGTTAACGTTTGAGACAAATGGTACACAGGATCTAACCAGTGAGTTCCGTAAGTACTTAAATGATAACTGGACAAAGACCCGTAAGGATCAACTCACCTTCTCCGTATCACCTAAGCTATCAGTGTCTGGTGAAAAGAAAGAAGAGGCAATTCTTCCTGATATTGTTACTATGTATGAATGGTTTGGATATACGTATCTTAAGTTCGTAGTAGCTACTCAGGAGGATGCGGATGAGGCAGAGGAAGCTGTAAATGCATATCGTAAGAGTGGATTTAATGGGCCAGTATACCTGATGCCGCTTGGTGGGGTAGAGTCTGTCTACTCTCTTAATAATCGACGGGTTGCGGAGCTAGCAATGAAGAAGGGTTGGAGATATTCTGATCGTCTACAGGTACCGCTTTTTAAAAACGAATGGGGAACATAAAAAATGAGTTTAACTAAAACTAAAACTGATGCCGAACTAGGCTATAAGGTTGAGGAATATCTAAAATCTAAAGGTGTTCATACACCTATCGTTATTGATAAGCTTCTTGTAAAAGAAGATGCTAAGATCAAACGTATTGAGAAGCACTTTGGCGCTATCATGGACATCCTCGGGCTTGACCGAGAGGATGATTCATTAATGGATACTCCAAAGAGGGTAGCTAAAATGTATGTAAATGAAATCTTCTGGGGCTTGAAACCAGAGAACTTTCCAAAGTGTACTGTCATCGATAATAAGATGGGGTACGATGAGATGGTAATCGAGAAGGACATTACATTGATGTCTAACTGTGAGCACCACTTTGTTACTATCGACGCTAAAGCCCACATTGCTTATATTCCTAAGGATAAGGTATTAGGTCTATCGAAAATGAATCGTATTGTAGAGTACTTTGCCCGTCGCCCTCAGGTACAGGAACGTATTGCCGAGCAAATCTACCATGCGCTCAGTTTTATTCTCGATACCGAAGATGTGGCAGTTGTAATCGAGGGAGTTCATTACTGCGTAAAATCGAGAGGGGTTGAAGATCATAACTCCTATACCATGACTGCAAAGCTCGGTGGATGTTTTAAAAGTGAGCCCGATTGCCGTGCAGAGTTTATGTCTCTAATTAAGAATTAAATTATGACCTGGTATGCAAACTCTGAAGGCCGGTATGGGGCTAGTGGAGCCAAGGGTGACCTTGGTGAAGCAATCGTACAAGATTATTGCAAGACTAATAACATATTATTTGAAGATAAGAATGATATTAACAGTCAAGTAAATCTTAAAATAGATTGTATCATTGATGGCATTCCTGTAGATGTTAAGTCAAACTACTCCAGGGGTACCCTCTGTATAGAGCTGTATACCAAAAGAAGAGGGGCGGGGTGGTTCTATACTACTTCTGCTGAACAAATTTACGGGGTAGATGTGGATACTAAAGCGATTTACCGCTATAATATAGAGGAAATGCTAGCTTACATAATTGCGAATAAAACCCGCGCAAAGAGAACCGAGAAGGGTGATGTTCTTATGTGGGTACCTGTTACAACCGATATTATTGAGAAACTCCAATGAAAATTAGCCATGAATCCCCGCTTTCTCTTCTTCGTACTTCTCGTACTTACAACGACTATGATTACGCTCTTGTCCACTTGTTCGACACTGAACCCGCGTACTACAAATTCTTTAAAGAGTCTTTAGCAATAGGTAGAAAGGTTTTGCTTGACAATTCTATCTTTGAACTAGGTACAGCATTTGATCCAGAAAAATATGCGCATTATATTAGAACTCTTAAACCGACAGAGTATATTATTCCTGACGTGCTTGAGAATACTATTGGTACAATGGATAGTGCTCTTGACTTTGTAGAAAAGTATCCCGATCTACCAGGAAAGAGGATAGGAGTTGTTCAGGGTAAATCATACTCAGATCTTGTTGAGTGTTATGAATATATGGATAATATTATCGATGTAGATAAGATCGCTATATCATTTGACTACTCTTATTATCTCCAGCGTTGCCCTCATCCTAATAAATGGATGGGCTACACATTGGGGCGAGCACAAACTTTAACTAGGTTATTAAAAGATGGCGTTATTAATAAAGACAAGCCGCATCACCTCCTGGGTTGCGCGCTCCCGATTGAGTTTATGTTCTACCGCGAGGGGTTTGACTGGATTGATTCGATCGATACTTCCAGCCCTGTGGTTCACGGGCTTCTCAATATTGCTTATCAGCCTGGCGGTCTGGTTAATAAACAATCAATCAAACTCGTCGATCTTCTTAACTCCGTACCCGATGCTAACCAGATGAGAATGATTAAGCACAATGTAATGATGTTCAGTACATTTGTAAGGGGAGAGCCTAAGTCACAAAAAAGCCATACAGATAGTAGATACGATGTAGGTCCATGGACTACTGATCAAGAAAAATATCAGCCCGCAGAAGCATGATATGTGGGTTGTATTTTTTAGTCAGACAGGGTCAGAGATAGTAGAGTTGTGTGAAGCACTAGGTCGTAAGCCTGATCTCATTGTTACAAATAATTTTGAGAGTAAAATTAAGTTCAACCCTGGTGTTCGTAATTTAAGAGTACCCATCATGTCTGCCAGTCACGATGGGTTAATGAATTATTTTAAAAATCAATCTATATATAATCCTGCTAAGACTATTATCACCCTACACGGTTACCTACGGATTATATCACCTGACATATGTGACAAGTATGAAATATACAACGGGCACCCTGCTGCCATTAATCTATACCCTGAATTAAGAGGAAAGGACCCTCAAGAAAAGGTGTGGCAAAATATGAGAAATTATCCTATAATAGGCAGTGTTGTGCATAGATGTACAGCTGTACTTGATGCAGGTGAGATCGCTGGGGTAGTTAATGTATTTAATGAATGTACGTCAGTGTATGCACTATATCAAAAATTAAAAGATACATCGCTTGAATCATGGGTAACGTTTATGAGAGGTAAGTCGGTATGAAAATTGGATTGTCAGGTGCTCAATCTGTAGGCAAGACAACGTTGTTGAATGCTTTAAGATCTGAGAGAGGTCTGTTGGGATTTACCGTATGTGATGAGGTAACTAGAAGGGTTAAGGGATACGGTCTTCCTATTAATGAGGAGGGTACCGATATTACGCAGATGCTAATTATGCAGGAGCATATTATAAATGTATTCATGCATGATAATATTATTACCGATAGGACTGCGTTGGATGGATTAGTATATACATCGTACTTGCATCGTAAGAATAAGGTTTCGCTTGAAACGTTAATCAAGTCGCGTGCTATCTTTAATAAAGTATGGCCAATGTATAACCATGTATTTTATATTGAACCGGAGTTTGATTTAGTTGACGACGGGATACGAAGTGTTAATAAGCAGTTTAGAGATGAAATTGCAGATCTATTTGAAATGGTTATTGAGAAAGAGAAGCTATCTGTAACGCGTATTAAGGGTTCGGTAAGAGATAGGGTAACAACGATTATTGAAATATTGGAAGGTAGATAATGAGTAATCAAGATGAACTGAATAAAATTGTAGGCGTTCACTTAGGCAAAGCTGGTGATGGATCAGCAGTTAAACCGTATATTACCCCTGATGCAGTAGATAAGACATTACTGGTAGCTGTTCCGCGCTACCTAAATCGTACCGCTTATGATATTCAAGAGGGCGCTCTTCCCTTCCTAGGTATGGATGCCTGGAACGCATACGAGTTTTCTACTCTTACGAAGAGTGGTTTCCCTGTATCTGGTTGGCTTAAGTTTACCTATAATGCAAGTAGCCCTAATATCGTTGAATCAAAATCTGTAAAGCTCTATCTTAACTCATATAATATGGCAAGGATCATTAGATCACATAATGAGTTGTGGATGATTGAGGATCAAATTAAAGCACATCTAAGCGAGACTGTAGGTGATGATGTTCAGGTCTTTTTGCGTATCGGTGATATTGATACTGTTAGACCTATGAATGGTGACTTCGTATCATTAGAGTCATATTGTAATGTTTCAAAGATGAATTTTGATCGTTATAATGAGAGCGCAGATATTTTAGAAGTTGTACCAAGTATTGGCCGCTATGAGAGATGGAGATCATACTCCCTGCGATCAAATTGCCGGGTGACTAATCAGCCTGACTGGGGCGATGTGTATGTTCATATTAAAGGTGAAACATCTGTTACCCCAGAGTCCTTACTCCAATATATTGTATCAATGAGAAAAGAGAATCACTTCCATGAAGAAATTGCTGAATGCATTTATAAAAGATTGTTTGACCTTCTTAACCCTGAGGAGTTATTGGTTACCTGCTTATATACTCGTAGAGGGGGTATTGATATTAATCCTACTCGTGTTTCCAGTAGCCTTCTTTACAGCCTAGCTCCTGTTATTGATACATTTAATTTCTGTACTAAGACTGCAAGACAATGAAAATAACTGGACCTGATCCTAACGTCAACGAAATTTGTAATGAATTTGAGTCAAGAGCTTGTCATGGGTTTGATAAGTATGGTGTAACGACTGAGCGCACCGATTTAGATTTAATGCAATGGATTCAGCATCTCAAAGAAGAGTTAATGGATGCTGTTGTATACATCCATCGTATTCAAAAAGAATTGAAAGAGAAACAAGATGACTTCAAATGAAGCGCTGGCATTACTGCCCGATGTACCAGGTTGTGTAGTTATTTTATCTGGTGGTATGGATAGTACCATTGCAATGAGATTGGCTGTACAGAAGTATGGTAAAGAAAACGTTTCAGCTCTAACTTTCTATTACGGTCAGAAGCAAAAGCGTGAAATTGACATGGCTAGAATGTCTACCCAGATACTTGGTGTTAAGCATAGAGTTGTTGATGCATCGTTCCTTGGTGACATCAGTAAAGGCTTTTCAGCTAACGTCGATACCGACATGGCTATGCCTACGATTAAAGACGTGCTTGGTGATCCTCGTCCTAAGACATATGTACCTAATCGCAATATGATCTTGATGTCGATTGCAGCAGCGTTTGCAGAGACACAAAACGTTGATACTGTTGTATGTGGACTACAGGTACACGATGAGTACGGCTACCATGATACTACACAGCGTTGGGTTGATAAGGTAAATGACTTGCTATCTGAAAATCGTATTATTAAGATTAAGCTTACTGCCCCCTTCAGTCAACTATCTAAGTACGATGAGCTACAGATCTTGCAAGAACTTGATGGTAACTTAGTGCTTACCTCATTTACTATGACCTGTTACAATCCCGACGCACAACATCGATCTTGCGGTGAATGTCCTAGCTGTTCCGAACGTATTGCTAATTTTGCTAAGATAGGTTATAATGATCCAGTTGAGTATTCTAAAGTAATCCCCTGGCAGGACTTAATCGAAAGAATGAAGGTGTAACATGTGCGCTATTACTGCATCCTTTAATAAGGATAAGCTGTTAGAATTATATCGTCTGAATGCATACCGGGGAGAGTTAAGTTACTCTCTTTCCGCTTTTGAGCATACCCCTGCAGGGGTAAAGCTTAATATTCTAATGCAAGATGAGGGTAAGCTTCCAGAGGTGCTGCTAACGGAAATGAATCATCTTGGTAATGCATTCTATATCGCTCACTCCCAAGCCCCTACAACCGAGTCAAAGAATATTCACCCATCAGTATTTGGTGATTGCTTCTTGTGGCATAACGGTATTATTAAACAGAAGAACATTACAGCGGGCACATGGGATACACAATGGCTACAGGAGCAAATTATAAACTATGGATGGAGTTCATTGTCCAGAGTAGATGGTACTTTTGCATGTATCATGTATAATAGTGGTGAGCTATTTGTTTTTAGAAATGAAATATCACCTATGTTTTATGATGAGAATTTCAACTTCTCATCTACTAAATTTGACGGGGCAGAGTCTCTTGCCCCTAATAAGGTTTTTAAATTAAATTTAGCCTTTAAGCAATTAACCCCTATTGCCTATTTTCAGACAATGGAGAATCCATATTATATACCGGAGAATGCATGACAGTTACATATAAATTATATTCAGAACCCTTTAGTATGAAGCACGTAATGGGTGAAAGTAGTAGGACTAAGCTAACCAATGTTGTTGATGGAGATATTCAACCTAATGCTGTAGATCTACGTTTAGGTAAGGTATTTCAAATTAACAATGAAGTGTTTGAGGTAAGTAATGATCACAAAAAGCATAGAGGCTCTACGGAACTCAATCCAGACGGAGAAGGTTATTTTACGTTATACCCGGGGAGTTATGAGATCGTTATGGAAAACGTCATCCATGTGGGCGAGGGGGAGGCTGGTTGGGTCATTACTCGTAGCACTCTTAACCGCAATGGTTGTTTTATTACTTCAGGTCTTTATGATTCTGGCTATCACGGTGTCATGGCCGGGGTACTTCATGTTACGACTGGTATCGCGCGCATTAAGCAAGGTACGAGGGTAGGGCAGTACTTATCGTTTGATGCAGAAGCACTTAAAATGTACGATGGTAGTTATGGCATTGGTAAAGAGCACGATAAAAAGTATACATAATACAATGCGGTCTTCGGCGTCATCCCGCTCTATAAACTCTGCTGTCTATGCTATTTAACATAGGAGAAACAAGCATGTCTTTACAACCAGTAGTTTACAAGTATACCAGTACCAAAGAGTATCACGATTCATTTCCCTGCGCATACCGTCAATGGAGAGCCGATAGTCATTGTAATTTAATTCATGGCTATTCATTCAGTATGAAGTTTTACTTTGGTACCGATAACTTAGATGTTCGCAATTGGGCGGCTGATTACGGGGGGCTAAAGGATTTAAAGCAAGTGTTAGAAAGTCAATTTGATCATACGCTATTAGTAGCCGAAGATGATCCTGAACTAGAAACATATAAATTGCTACAAGCAAAAAACATGGCTAAACTAACTATCCTTCCGAAACTTGGATGTGAAGGTTTAGCAGATCAATTATATAATTTTGTTAACGGGGTATATATACCTGATTATTGGGGCCCCGGTGAAGCCGGCCGGCTTTGGTGCTATAGAGTTGAGGTGAGAGAGACTCAGTCTAATATGGCATTCAGAGAAGGTCATCGTGAGTGGGATGAAGATTTATTTAACTAGGAAACATTATGACAACAGCATTACATGATCGTTACATCGAGAGACCGTTAATGTCAATCGATAATACTACTCTATATTGGATTATAGGGCTTGCAGCTACTTTAATTATGGCCATGACGATGGCTGACTTTGCTGCAGCAAAGTTTTTAGACTTTGGCTGGGTAGTTACCCCTGCTGGGGCTCTCTTATTTGCTGTGGTGTTTGTGGTTCGGGATATGTTGCATAAGCTTGCCGGAGCTGCTGTGGTACAGCGAACTATTCTAATAGGGGTTGGATTAAATCTTTTTGTTGCAGCATTTATGTATGCTATGACTTTTATTCCTGCTCCAGAATTTAGACCCAGTGTTCATTTTGATGCTGTGTTTAAGATGAGCCTGGGTATTGTAATTGGATCAGAGATTGCCACCCTAGCATCACAATGGGTTAATACTTGGATATATCAAAGGTTATGGGATCGGGACTGGGGTAGTTGGTCTAGAACCTTTGTCAGCAACTTAATGAGTCTTCCAGTAGATGCTATTATATTCGTTCTGTTTGCTTTTGTTTTTATTCCTCCTCTACTAGGCGGAGATCCTATGGATATTAATAAAGCTATTGCAAGAATTGTATCAGGTTCTACGTTATTTAAATTAGCTGTAATCCTAGCTCTTACCCCTCTGGTAAGTCTGGCTCCTTGGAGAGAAGAAGCAAGAGAACTAAAGTAAGCAATTGAATAGTCTAGAGAAAATTTGGGCGCGGGCAACCGGGCACCTGATGGGTAGTACCGATAGTGATAGACCTGATGTGCCTATCCTATCCCTTCGGGAGGCTCGTATTGCTTTATTCTTTAAAACCTTCTGGGTTATTATACATATAGTGACATGTTTTTTTATTATAGCTAACACCATAAGGCATTGGTAATGACAAAATTATGCTTAGTTACAGATACCCACTTCGGTGCCCGCTCGGATAGTATCCCCTTTGATAATTTCTTTAGAAGATTTTATGAGGAAGTCTTCTTCCCTGAGATTGATAAAAGGGGTATACGGCATATTGTGCACCTTGGTGATTGTTTCGATCGCCGTAAGTATATCAATTTTAATACCCTGTCTTCTTGTCGTAGTTACTTTTTTGACGAAATTAAGAAAAGGAATATCGAACTACATATGATTGTAGGTAATCACGATACCTTTTTTAAAAATACTAACGACGTTAACTCTCCCCGTCTATTGCTTAAGGACTATGAGTTCAATGTTATCGATACCCCCTCTGAATTAGAGTTCGATGATGGGTCTAAGATATTCATGATGCCATGGATATGTACAGATAATTATAATCAGAGTATGGAAGCTATTAAGACTACTAATGCCCAGGTATTGTTCGGGCATTTGGAGATTGCTGGCTTTCAGATGTATAAAGGACACGAGAATGGGGATGGGTTTGATCCTAGGATATTTGAGAAGTTTGATCTGGTTTGTTCTGGCCACTTTCACCACCGTAGTAGTAATGGGAACATTAACTATCTTGGAAATCCTTATGAGCTTACCTGGGCGGACTTCGAAGACCCTAGAGGCTTTCATATATTCGACACCAGTAAGAGATCGTTGGAATTTATTCAAAACCCGTTTACGATCTTTTCTAAAATATATTACGACGATACTAAAGAAATAAAATACAGTACTGAAGATTTTGAGAACAAGCATCTTAAACTCATAGTAGTTAACAAGACCGATTACTATGCATTTGATAAGTTTGTTGAGGAGATTTACAAAGCTAATCCTCTTGAGTTAAAAATTATCGAAGATCTATCTGAGTTTGAATCTGATGCGATGGGTGACCAGGAGGTAGATCTAGAAGATACTATTACCTTATTGTCGCAATATGTTGATAGCCTAGACACAGAGGCAGATAAAGACCGTATTAAAACGTTAATGAAGACGTTGTATGTTGAAGCGCAGAACTACGAAGAAGCATGATAAAATTTAAGACTATAAGATGGCAGAACTTCCTATCAACCGGTGCACAACCTACAGAGGTTAGATTTGATAAGTCACCTACTACTTTAATCATAGGTGATAACGGTGCTGGTAAGTCTACTGTTCTAGATGCATTGTGCTTTGCTCTATTCAATAAGCCATTTCGTAATATCAATAAGCCCCAGCTAGTTAACTCCATCAACGGTAAGAATATGTTGGTAGAGGTTGAGTTTACTATTGGTAGTAAGGAATATAAGATATGCCGGGGCGGTAAGCCAACAGTATTTGAGATCTATCTCAATGGGGAATTACTAAATCAAGATGCAGCTGCAAGAGACTATCAGAAGTATCTTGAAGAGCATGTATTGAAGTTAAACTATAAATCGTTTACTCAGATTGTTATTCTGGGCTCTGCCTCCTTTACCCCGTTCATGCAATTACCTGCCGCCCACAGACGAGAGGTAATTGAGGATTTGTTAGATATTAAAATCTTTACAGTCATGAACACTGTACTGAAAGATAAGGCTAATGATATTAAACTTAAGATTACAGATCTAGAAAATAAAATTGACCTGGGTAAGTCTAAAGTAAAGATTCAACAAGACTATATTAAGACGCTTGAAGAGGATAAGCAAAAGAAAGTAGAAGATGTACAAAAACGAATATCTGAATCGAATGCCGAAATTGCACATCTTCAATGTAGTGTCGAGGAAGAAAGCAGCGGGGCGAGTTTACTTCAATCCAGTATTGTGGACAACACGGAGAAGCGTACTAAACGCACGGAACTGGATTCGCTCCTTAGAAAATTATCCGAGCGAATTAAGACACAAGAAAAACATGTATCCTTCTACGACGAACATGACGTATGTCCGACATGTGACCAAGCTCTGGAGACAAAAGTCAAAGAGAATGCAAAGGCGTCTCACCAGCATAAAATTAGTGAAATTGAAACCGCTGTTCAAACCCTTACAGAACAACTTGACACTATTGAGACACGACTTGATGAGATTACTCTTGTCGAAGAGAAAATCACTCAACATAAAAGCACTATCATTAGTCTCAACACCAGAATCATTGCCAGTCAGAACTATATTCAGAAACTCAATCAAGACATCCCGGCAGCAGGGGCAGACGTATCTAAGCTTGTTGAAGAGCAATCCAAGCTCAAGGCTACTGCTAAAGAAGTGGTCGTTCATTCGGAAGCAAAGAGCGCATTGGTTGAAGACAAACACTATCTTGAGATTGCCTCTGTACTCCTTAAGGATACCGGGATCAAGACGAAGATTATTAAACAATACCTCCCAGTCATTAATAAACTTGTCAACAAATACCTCCAGGCAATGGACTTCTTTATCTCATTTGAGATAGATGAGGCGTTTAATGAAAAGATAAAGTCAAGACACCGAGATGAGTTTAGCTATGCCTCGTTCTCGGAAGGTGAGAAGGCTAAGATTGATCTGGCTCTATTGTTTACCTGGCGTACAATTGCTAGGATGAAGAACTCAGCCTCTACCAATCTATTGATGTTAGATGAAGTATTCGATGGTTCGTTAGATATTAACGGTACAGACTTTGTTATGACTATCCTAAATACTATAGGAGAAGATAATAATATCTTTATTATCAGTCATAAATCTGCTTTATTTGACAAATTTAGAAGTGTAATCGAATTCGAAAAGCATCAGAACTTTTCGCGTATAAAAACAAGGAATATAAATGGCAATACCTAAAGAGTATCTAGATAACTCGTGGGACTTTGGCTTTACTGCTGTAGACGAGGAGACGGTGGCAACACCGATGGTGACAGATGTTAGATCTAATGCTGATGATGTAACCAAGGCCAAGCTTCGTTCAGTAGAGCAACTCATTATGCCTCTGTTAGTTAACTTAATGAAGAACCCTGAAAAAGACTATATTCATTGGCCCGGTCGCACAGCTATGATAGAGAAGCAAGTAGATAAAATCCTAGCTATCACCAGGGGGTAGGAAAATATAAATAATAGGAATACACCGAGGATCCTATGAAATCTTTTAAACAAATTAGAGAAGATGTAACCACCAGCAAAGAAGAGGTTGAGCAAGTCTTTGAGGCATCACCATTGGTTAAGTTGGTGCGTAAAATTCAGACTACCAAACGTCACATGGTTGCTAAGTCAAGAGCAAAAAACCTACTTACCGTCTCTAAATCTGCAGGCGACGATAAAACAGCCGAAGCTGCAATGAATAAAAGTAAAAGATACAGTAATATTGCCAGGGGAATGGAAGAAGGTATTGTAAATCCCGCTGCAAATGCAAAAGCTCGTATCTTTAGCTCTATTGATAGAAAAAAGAAAGAATTATATAAGAATGCTGTTAAAGAAGATTCAGATACGTAACTAAAAGTAACGTAACGCTTGCACGTATCTGCCTTTTGGTCTATAATAGGGTATCAAAAGGAGAAAAGAAATGCGTTACTTTTTTAACGATGCTGAAGTTACTGAATCAGAATACCTCGAGTTGATGTCAAGATCAATACCCGATGTTCCTGCGAAATTTGTTATGTCTGTACCTGCTGTAAGAGCTGTTACTAAACCTATGCCTAAGAAAAGTGTTGCAAAACCTATTTTTTCTGGCTCATCTAAAATCGATAAAGCTATTGAGCTGTTCAAGAACAATCAAGGTCTATCCGATACACAATTTATTACACTCTTCCAGTTAAAGCTGGGCGATATCTCTAAAGGAAACGCCTCTATTTACTTGAAGAAGGTGAAAGAGAGAACTAAATGAGAACAATATATCTAGATATGGATGGGGTTGTTGCAGACTTTGATACATATGTTTCCAATGTTCTTAATCGAAAGATTGGATGGGGGTCACAAGATCTAACTGATGAAGAATGGGAGAGGCTGGCCTCTATTGACCGCCTTTACTATCAGTTTCCTTTAATGCCTGATGCTACAAAATTAGTTGCATATGTTAAGAGCCTATCAACAAGATTTCATGTTCAATTCTTGACGGCTGTTCCTCGACGCTCTACCATGCCTTCTGCCAAAGATGATAAGCAGGCATGGGTCAATAAGTATTTTCCTGGTATGAGAATGGATATAGGGCCTTATAGTCATCATAAACAAAAATGGTGTAAGTCTGGTGATATCCTTATTGATGATCGCCCATCCAATATTGAACAATGGACTGCAGTAGGAGGTATTGCCATTTATCACACAGGAGATGTGGATGATTCAATTAACCGACTTAACAAGGTAATTAACTAAATATAGTTACTTTCTAACCCGTAACGTAACAGTTGCGGGTTTTCTGTTTTTCGGTTATAATAGATACATCTAAAGGAGATAACGAAATGCAAGATTATTACAACGCCAAGTTTACATACGACTTCGATGATAAGCGTAATCGTTACGATGTGACTGAGTGGTCTGCTCCTATTAATGGAGTTCGTATCGGTAAGGTTGTATTTTTCTCTGACGTAATGGAAGAATGTATTGCAATGGCTGAAGAATTCAACTATAATTATAAAGCCGGTCAAGAGTGGGAATTGTTCAATAACCAAGAATGTGAGTTTGTATGAAATTATATATCTTTACCCAGGATCAAGAGAACTATGGCGCCCATGATTGGGATGGCGAAGGCGAAGTTCCCCAGTATTGGAAAATGAAGGGTGGAACGGATTATATCGTTGACGTCGAAGGCTTTCGCTGGAACGATTCGTTTGCCGATAAGAACCTTCGTATGATCGTAGATGAACTCCGCTTCATCATCGATGAGTCTAACGATTTTTATCGTAGCAGTATTATCGGCTTCGATAAGGTTGAAGATGACTATCAGACCTGGTTGGAGAAGAGCCAGATGGAGTACGATGGCGAGATTAAATATCCTGCTATTCGCAAGACTTACAATGAGATGATGTTGGTTAACTTGGAGAATGTATAATGTATGAAATGCATACTATAATGAATGTTATGAACGGGATGGTTGAAACTTTTATTGATGATAAATTTCAATTAGTAACCCCTAAAGAAATTGGACTAGATGATAGATCATCTTATCAACTCTTCATTAACGAAGACTACATTGCTGTAGGTAAAGGTAGTCGTCGAACCCTTGACTATTACGGTGGCTTTGAATATGTGGATGAAGAGCATGTAACGGTGCTTGGTAACTATGTATTCTATTCTTCCGATGACGAGCGGGTGCAGGGTCACCTGGATGAATTCTTTATGCAAAAAGAGGAATAAATGATGGATGAAGTAAGAAAAAGAATGGGTGAGTTAGCCGAGCCCATCGAGACTCAAATCTTAATGTGTGACTCCAGGGAAGAACTTCTTATGATGGCATGTGTTATGCTTCAAAGAACTAAGGAGATATTTGATCAAGAGTTAACCGTTGAAGGCCGTAAAAAGATGTTTGAGGATTTTGTATGATGATAACTAAACAAGCTGGTAAATGTCCGGTGTCTAAATGGGGCCGCTGGTCGCTTGTAGTTATATCGTTTTTGTTCCTTATCAAGGGACTAGTATGGTTGGGTATTATTTACACAGGGATAAAAATATTATGATGAACGATAAAATTAAAGCTCTTGCTCTCGAAGCAGGATTCGTCTTCTGGGGAGACGAGGCATGGAGTCCAGAAGATAGTATATCCGGGATAGATTGGTCTTGTGACTATGATAGAGAGTTTATTCTTTTTTGTGAACTCTTAGTTAATAAGACCATTGAAAATCCTACTTGGCTTGATTAACAATAATTTAAAGGCAATAATGTCAGATTTTGAAACTCACCCTATAGGTACTCAGAAAGAAATTGAGTTATCTAGAGAGCTTACAAAAGCAATTACTCAGTTAATTAGTCAATTTGGAGAAGGAATAATTCCCCATCAAATTTCAGTACCTTATAATAAGCTAAGAGATCATCGTGGTAACAATTCATTGACATGACTAGAATTAATGCTGGCATAGATCCTTCGCAGTTACATAGAAGACATTTGGTGGCTGAGTTGAGGGAGATTGCCATGGTGCCGGGATCTCTTCGAAGAAGTCTTCGAACGTTAACACCTGATAATATTATTCTTAGAATTCCAAAGACCTTTACCCTTAATTCCGGGCACGTCTTATTCTTTTACAACAAAATGGAATATCTAAGGAAACGGTTCAAATCGTTATGTGATGAGATGGAGAACCGCGGGTACTATGCCGATAGGTCGAGGGAGGTTGTATTTAACGGATTCGAAGATATATGGAATGGGGATTGGGTGTGTGATAATCCATCTATTGTACGGGAGAGGATTCAGCAAAGGATGGCAGACAAGCCACATCTATATGAGTGATACTTTTGAAACGTGGTTAACCGAGAGAGATCTTGAGAGACTCTGGATGATAATAGAGGAGAAGCTACCTGATCAAGCGGCCTCGGTAGATGAAATTAAAGAATTCCAAAGACTTCTAACCCATTGTATAACTGACGAAACAGCAAGAAGAAAAAGAATGCATTAAGTTTATTCTTTTCGCGCTCTTGCTCTTCTATGCTCCTCTATATAATAGAGACCTACTTCAATAGAATCATAATCTCTTCCCAATTGGAAGCCTGGGGGAAGTCTGTTTCTATCTCTTACCCTCGTCTCCTTATCCGCTCTAGGATTGTATGCCCAATAAGAGTCTTTTGTGTGTTGGTTACCTAACTTCTTTTCAGCCATTATATCCTTGGTATCAGCGTTATGCCTCTTTCCCTGAAAGTTGGATCTTCCTTTTAAGCCAGCTGATATCTTCTGCCTTGTGGCCTCGTCTCTAGGCTTTCCCATCTTTGCTTCTGACATCTTACGCTTTGTCTCATCTGACATGGGTTTACGAACATACTGATACCATTCTATAAACTCATACTTGCCGTAATTACGTAACAGCCTGGTTCTTATAACGTTTACTGCAGAGGTATCTTTAATTGAGTTAAGTAACTCGTAACGATGGCCATACTTAATTCTCACCTTGTCAACAGGCTGATCTGAAATTAGAATTGTCTTTGTTACGTCGTAACAGTAGAAGTGAATCATTAAGTAGTATATAATTGGTATATCAATATTTAGGAGTCAATTATGTTTCCAGCTGGCAAGTACTATGTAGGTGATTTGTGCTATGTAATGCATGATGAGTGGGATGAGGTATGTGGCTTGTTCTTTAAAGGACGCGATGACCATGGATGTAATCAAGGTATGTTTGAGTTAAAAGATGGTCGTAAGTTTGCATCGTTTAATACCAAGTACGGTGATGGTGCCTACTTCGATCAGAATGGTGAAGAGTACGGGGTTGATGCCGGCTTGATTGGCTGTATTGCATTGAATGATATTGACTTAAATGCTGATGGTAACTTTACCCGAGGTGGTCAGATTATTCAATTTGATAGTGACTTTACAGTATCTGGGGGAGATCGGTATGAAGATCGCCGAGATTGGGATGGGGAGATTCGTATTGGTCATATTGTGATTAGGACCGATGATTACGAGGATTAAAAAGGCCTAAATATTAGGAAATAATCCTTGGAGAAACAATGAAAACATTTAAATCTATCAGAGAAAGTTACTCGGGAGAGCCTGGAGTGTCACAAATTGATAATGTACCAGAGGATCCGATGACGTATGTAGAGATTAAGCCTAAGAAAACTAAAGTGGTTAAAGAGGCAATGTCTGACGGCGATAAGTCCTCGGTTGCTCTCCAGGCTATGGTTGCTAAAAAGAATCTTCAGCAAACAGCTGGAAAGAATAAATCCCAGGCATTCGTAGATAAAATGGTTTCAAAGGCTAATGCCGGTGACCGTCTTCCTAAAAGACCTAATGATGAGTACGATCGCAAGGTAACAACCTATCTTAAGAAGAAGTATAACGAAGAAGCTGAGCAGATGGATGAGTTGAATAAAGATACTGTATATTCTTATGCAGCAAAGGCTGAAAAAGATGCAGACAGAAAACATAAAGCCCTTACCTCTCAAATCAAATCCAATAACCCTTTATCTGCCAATAAGACAGCTGATAAGATTATCAAGCGTTATAGAGGTATGGATCGAGCTGAGAATCGGCTTAATAAAGAAGAGACAGAACAAGTTAATGAGGGTGATCGCCAAGCCCTTGCAAAGAAGTTAACTAACAAAATGTATTCAATTGGGAAAGGCTTAGGTAAACTAGCCAAAAGTCAAAATAATACAAATATTGTAACTAATTTAAAAAATACTAAATCTGATATGCATAAAGCAGTTGGTATGGCTAATAATTCTACTGTTAAAAAAATGTTAAACAAAGAAGAGACAGAACAAATGGACGAAAAAGTTACATCTAAAGATATTAAGATGGCCGTTGGTGTAGCCAAGGATAAGCGCTATGCTGGTGGTAACATGTCAGGAGCAGTTAAAACAATGGAAAAGATGAAACCTGGTCTCTCCAAGCACCCAAGAGTACAACAAGTACTTAAGTCAACCAATGAAGACTTTGATAAATTGTCCCCGCAACAAAAAGCACATCAATATAACCTAGATTCTGCACAAAGAGAAATTGATCGTCGCCATGGTGAAGGTGAGGATATGTCTGGTGCAAAAATTAACAAGAAAACTTATGAGATTAATAAACCTAAAAAACTAAGGGTATCGGAAGGTGTTGATTTCTTAAAGGTTTGGGACAGCATCAAACCTGTGTACGAAGATGTTAAAACAACCCATGAAGATCCTTTGGTTGTTACTAAGGACGAAGAAGGTCATATTCATACTCATGCCAACCTATCTGTCGCCAATGCAATTCATGGTACAAATGTAAAGCACCAAGCTATTCATACCTATAAAAAAGTTCAGGATGGTAAATTTACATTCGAATTATCTAAGCACCATGAAGGTGCTTTAAAAGAAGATGCTCCCTTTGACCCAGTTGCTCATAAGAAAGAACACGATAGGTTAATTACCAAGCACATAATGGCTCATAAGGCTTTAATGGCTTCTCCTGGAGAAGAATTAAAAAACAAGCAGATGGAGCGTCTTAATGCTGTTAAGCGAGAGATTCGTAACCATAAAGATAAAGTTCCTGCAGGACCTGCCCCTAAACCCGGTAGTGCTGCTGAATACTATGCCAATAAGAAACCTGGTGAATATACTGGAGATTAATAATTATGAAAACCTTTGAACAGTTGTGTGAGACGGTTCGCGTTGGTAAGGCTCAGCAATTTGCCGCCAAAGCACACGACGTATGGCGTAAGGGCTTTGATCCATCTGGGACTAAAGAACGTATTAAAAAGAATTCTGACGGTACAGAAGGTAACATTAACGTTCCTTTTCATAAACTACACCCCGATTGGAAGAAAGAGAACCTAGCTGCCGGTCATGCCGCCTTAGCCGCTGTTAAGAAACATCCCCGTGATATAGAGAAAGCATCGGAACACGTACACAATGAGTGGATGAAACGTAATCCCAAAGCCGATCACAATGCCGCCCAACACGTTCCCTATCATGAGTTATCAGACTCAGAGAAAGAGAAAGATAGGGTGCATGTAAGGACTATGCAGAGTCTCCGACAGAAGCGATAGCTCCTAACAACCCGTAACGTAACAGTTGCGGGTTCTTTGTTTCTGGACTATAATAGGGTATAGAAAAGGAAAACGAAATGTCAAAGATTAAAGATATAATAATCGATGTAATAGAGAGACTGGAATCAGGTACGAAGCCTGATGAGATTGCCTATTATCTTTCTCATACATATGATATTCCTTATGAGTATGAAGTTATGGAAGTCATCGAGAAGATTCGTTCTACAATGAATCTAACCAATGATATGGTTGAAGATGTTTGTCTGAGGTATTGATATGTGGCGAATTAGAAAAACGGGTGAAGAAGGCGGATACATTGTCCGTAGTAAAGAGTTAGCCGAACAGCTTCTGGATCAATGGGCCCGGCAAGGTGCTATCTGGGAAATGGTAGAGATTACCGAGTACGAGCTCGGTGATCCGATGGAACAATAATATGTGGCGAAAGAGAGAGATTATGGAACTACAAGATAAAACTACTATAAGTACGTTGGTTGATATAGTACCTACCGATGTGTCGGGTAAATGGGTAAAGAAGGAAGATCTGTACCCCTTTGCAGCAGCTGTAGCCGCTTACGTTCTTACTAGAGTTGAGAAGAATATAAATGATTCCAACCTTTAAGTTAACTGTAACAGATGAATTTCATTCTGACTTCGTTTACGAGACAGACGATAAAGAAGAAGTCTTAGATAGGGTTGCCTTATGGTTATCACAACTAGATAATACTCCTATATACAATCTGAACATAGAGGTGAACTAATGTCAACGATCTTTACATGCGGTCACAAGGCCGAGGATGATGAGGACGGGTGGACAATATCCACCAAAGCGTATACGAGAGAGAACAAGAGGGCGGTTGATTACAGGACGGTCTGTAACAGATGTTATCATGTATATGAGACAGAGGGCCTGGTTCTTTATGGAGAAGCGGATGTTAAAGAGTGGTTTGGAGGACCAAATGATTGATGAAAATAAACCTGGTACAGAAGTTGTAGAAGATGCAAAGCCGTTGAGTGCAAAGGAGCAGCGGTTTCAAAACGATGAGATGATTGCCAAGCTTAGAAAGAAAAACCCTAATTTACGGGTTATTCAGAAGAAGGGTTCGTTCACGATATCTAACCCCAAGGCACCCAGTACTTTGTTAACTAATCTTTTAAAAAGAACCAAAGAATAAAGACTTTTTAGCTTACTACAGACTCCTTGCGGAGTCTGAGAATAATTGAAAGTTGTTTATTTTTTACCCATGATATTCTCCTTTGTAAAGTATGTATATTTATAAAAGAACATGAATAATCTTGTTGACGATATTTGCTACGATGAAGTTGCATATCAAAAGTTTCCTCAATACCGACAATGGTTTAATAAACTGTATGTTGCTGATACATTCAGGTACATATGTGGGCCTGGAGGATTTCCAGTTCCCAAAGCAGATACCTATGTTGTAAGACCAACATACAACCTGAGAGGGTTCAGTATCAATGCATCTAAAATGTATATTACCCCTGCAGATGTCCATCTGGTGCCCCCAGGCTATTTTTGGGTTGAGGTGTTTAAGGGAAACCATTATACTTTAGACTATACCAAGATAGACAATAAGTTTCAGCAAATAAACTGTTATGTTGGAGATAATGATCCAGAGGATCTTTATAGATTCTATAGTTGGAAAAAAAGTAATTATCATTTTACTCTTCCCAGGCAATTAGAAGAATTAGATGTCAAATGGTTAAATATTGAAATAATTGGTGATAAGATTGTAGAAGTACATTTAAGGCATGGAATGGATTCCTATATGGAGTACGAAGAGTTAATTCCTGTATGGGAAGGTGACAAAAAGGAAAAAGATGGTTACACTTTTATGGAAAAGGTATATGATGGTGAAGGTTGGTTTAAAATTAAAAGATTAGGATACTTAGTCAAGTAACGAATAATGATAGATACAATTATTTTTATAGCAATCATGGTAACCTGTGTAGGGGTGGTGCTGTGGGATATTAATAGGAACGGATAATGTTGGAACGTAACTGCTTGACGATCGACCCAGAAGAGCATATAATTACGTATGTTAAGGAGAAATGATATGACTATTACAGTAAAAGAAATGATTGAGGCATTAAGCAAGTTGCCTTCAGATGCCGAGCTCGTAGTAACGGAGAGCGGTTATTACAGTTATGGGGAATTTGCCAATATTATGTTGCCTGAGGTCTACACGGTGGGGGAGGACGAGGATATACCAGTAGGTACGCAGGTGTACCGCATTGGCCATTCACATCAGAGTTATTGATATGAGAGACAGTGACGTAAAAAAAGAGATCGAACGAATGATTGATAATCGTCAAGACCTGGTATACCGGCTTAGAAAGAGGGCGGAGATACGTAGACAGATACCGACAAGGAAATCGGTACAGGAGAACCAGTCCGATAGATTATCTGACCTTTTAGATGAGTCTGCAAATGAAATAGAAAGATTGAGTAATATGAAACCTTTTGCCTGGTACGATCCCTCAAATAGGCATATTAGTCTAGATCAACACGATCCTTCCTTCACCCCTCTCGGTCAACTCATCCCCCTCTATAGACAATCTAGCAATATAGATGCCGGAATAGATAGAAATACAGATAACAAAGAATATAGTATGGGCACCGAAGAAGGTTTAAGTGACTTTATCAAGTACAGGAACAGGCTATGATGATAGAAAATTGTACGATAAAGCCGGCTAAAGGTCAAAAGGGTTACCTGTTGTATACCATGAAAAAAGAGTATGTGTTCAGGGTGTACAGGGAAGATCGAAGCTTCACCGACTACGATATACACCATTGTGACCTTGAATTAACAATTAACGATGATGATGCCACATTCTATGAGTTTGATGATGGGAGAAGTATCCTCGATCACAGTTATGAGATAGCTAAAGGTGAAAAGTAATGAATATATCCAGAATCAATCAACGTAATATCGAGATAGATAGGGCGGAAAAAGCAAACGTTCAGTATAAAAGAAACGAAGATTATAGGAAAGTAGTAGAGAAGAAGAACGTAGAAAGAAGCATTGCCGATAGAATAGCAAGGAACATGAGACTGGATAGGGATAGGGGAAGAAATGTGGATGTGGAGGTATAATGACCGATAAAGAAGAACTAAAAGCACTACTAAAGTCGTATAAAGAATCACCTTCAAGGGGGATAAGGGATGAGATAGCAATTTCTAAGATAGAAGATATACTGGATAATAACGATATAGTATTCAGGCCTGAAGAATTACCAGACGACTTTATCTTTGAGAATCCAGATAAACACGCATCTCATTGAACCTCCTCTGACCTATCTTATAGCCGTCTGGGGCATTGTGTCTACGATAAGTCTTATCCGAACGATTCACTATCCATCTTGCACCATCAATACGGTCATCGTGACCCCTCTCATGTCTTATCCTATCCTTAGAATCAGTAGAATGTTTCTTTCCTGCATGGTTAGCCCTACCAGACATAGAAGAAGAAATCTTAGATCTAGTTTCAGCATCGTGATGGGTTCCGCGATGGGCGGAGGCAATGGCGGCCTTGTGGGGGCCGGTCATTCGATATTCTCTTAAAGTCTTGTACATATGGGGTAATGGGGTAATGATCGGATTATTTATGTTTTATTGACTTAAACTAATACATTAGGTATCGTTCTATTGACTTAAACTAATACATTAGGAGGGAGAGAGGGAAGAAGGGGATAGGATGGGGAGTTAGTAAGGTAGACTTACTATTATTTATTTTAAATTGGTATGTATTTATAGTTAGAAAAATAGGATTTTGCCGGCCTAATAAACGTTTTCACCAAAACACCCTCTCGTACACCTCTACATTAACAACCCCCCTACTTCTGTCCACATCTATATTAACCCCCACACCTATTCCTCCAAACTTAATTAGATCCCTATAACTCCATAATAAACAAACAAAAAAAAGGACCTATTAGGTCCTATTATACTATAATCAACCCCATTATCACTTAATCATAATAATCTTCTTCACCATTAATATAAACTCCATCTTCATCATAACAAACTTCAATACTCTCTTTACTACCACTTAATCCCCTATTTCTCTCTATACTAATATTAATATCCAAATCACCATTAATATCTTTCAAAATATCCATTAACTCATTTACTTTCATATTATCTCCTTTATATTATAAACCTAATAACTCTTTTTCATTATCATTTCTTCCTTACTACTTCCTCTATTATAACTCCTTTCCCCTTTTCCCCCTAATTTAAATTAATAACCCTACTTTTTAGTATAGTACTATTCTAATATAAACTAATTACTCCCCACACCCCTTTTAATATAAACTAATTACCCCAAAATAAATTAAAAATATATTTTTTATATAAAGGGGCATATAAAATAATTACTTTTGCCGCGGCGAAAGACCGTCCTGGGAGGAAGGTTACTGCTTGACGACTGGACCGAAATGGACTATAATAACGTATGAACAACGAAAAGGAAACTAAAATGACTGCAGTCGAACTTACGGCCGAGCAAATCGCAATGCTTCTTCAGATTCTCGACGAGAAACTCACTCTCGGCGAAATCGAAGGTTCAGAAAGACCTATAGCTTTCGGAGCTCTCGCTGCTTTAGAAGAAGCCGAAAACCTTCTCTGCGATATCGAAAATAGAACTAATTTAGGAATATAAGTAACCATCCGTAACGTAAGGTTACTAGGTTGACGATAGGACCAAAAGAGACTATAATAAATTATGAACAACGAAAAGGGAACTAAGATGACAGATTACTCAGAAACTAAAATGTACGGCATGACCGTGCAAGCTATCCGTAGCCAGTACGTGCACTCTTTGACCGCAAAAATGTCTGGTCATGAGATGGTAGTGATGGGCATTTTGTCCGACTGCCAGGAAATGCTTTCAATGGGAGCTGGTCCTCGTGCTGTAGAGCATGTTCGCCAGCAGATGAATGTTGCAAAGTACATTCTTTGCGAAATGATGGATAACAAGGAGTCTGTATAATGTCTAAGATGTCGCAATTGCATATGATCATCGTAGATGCCATTGAAGCTGGTATCTCTGAGGAACTCACCATCGAGTTGATGGTTGAAGAAGGCCTGCCACGCGAAGCCTGCCCCGAAATCTTGCGTGTTTTTAAACAAGTGGAGTCTGTATAATGAATTGGAAAACTCTTGATCAGTCTTTCGAGACTATGACCCAGGCCGAAGCCCTGGATATCGTTCAACAAGAAGCCGTGTCGATGGGCATGGGTCTTCTGGAAACTATGACCTGGATGTCTGATAACTACGACGAACTGGATTCAGTTCAGAGGAACGCCTTCAGAACCGCATTCCGCGGATTCCAACGCCTTCTGGCGCCTGCGTAATAACCTTACGTAACGATCCGGTATTACTTGACGGTTTGCCGGATCTAGACTATAATAGATACATCTTAACTAGGAAATGAAAATGACGAAAATTACTAATCTCGAAACTGCCGTAGGCATCGTTCGCAACAATCCAACTAAGTTTGTTGCTTTGGCTGAAATTATGAACATCTTGGGCGTGAGCCGCTCTAATGCTTTTGTGTATCATACGAAGGCTTCTAAGATCTTGTTCTCTGCTAATAACTTAGATGAGATCATGGGCAAGGTTTCGCCTCAGTATAAGAAGGTGACTGCATCTGTTCAGGGTACATCTGCTACGAAGAAGGCTGTGAAAGTGGCTGAGATCGATGCGGTGATTGCGAACTTGAGAAAGTCCGGAGCAACGGTGGCAAGCCCCTTCGCCGCCCTCGGTGCACGATAAGCCAAAAGGATCGAATCCTCAAGGCGCCAGTTGAAAAATTACTGGCAACTATTTTGTAACTAGTTTATATGCATTTCAAACCGCAAATTAACTAGTTACTTTTTTGAATAACCTTTTTTTCGGATGGTTACTGCTTGACGGCTGGACCAAAAGAGACTATAATTAGACATCGTTTAAAGGGATATATTATGAATACAGAGATCAAGTTTATCGACGGCAAGTTCGTCGGTTTGGTAAATGGTAAGGTTGTTGTTAAGTCTTCCTCCAAGTATTACGTTCAGCGCCAGTTGGACGGTCAGAAGTTGGCTTTCCGTGACGCGCCTGCCCCGGTGGTCTCTGAATTCGGTATTAATCAAAGATTTGGTTTTGTGGAACAGATGGTTGACATGATTGTTAACCGCACTTTGCCTTCTGCCGTTATTACCGGTGAAGGCGGTTTGGGCAAGACTTACACGGTTTTAAAGAGTTTAGAAAAGAACGGTTTTACTAATATTACCGACTTGGCTAACTTCGAAATTGGTTCTAAGATTAATAAGTCTAAGTCCTATACCGTGGTTAAGGGTTATTCTACTGCCAAGGGTTTGTATAGAACGTTGTTTGAGAACAATGGTATGGTCATTGTGTTTGATGACTGTGATAGTATTCTTAAAGACGATGTGGCAAAGAACATCCTCAAGGGTGCTCTGGACTCTTATTCTAAGCGTTATATCTCCTGGATGGCTGATATGCGTGATGATGATCTGCCACGCTCCTTTGAGTTCACCGGCTCTATAGTGTTTGTATCTAACATGCCTATGGAACGTGTAGACCAGGCCATCAAGACACGTAGTCTGTGTGTGGATCTATCGATGTCTGAAGAGCAGAAGGTAGAGCGCATGGAGGTGATTGCTAAGAGTGATGAGTTCTTGCCTGAGTCCTCTGATATGGCCAAGAGCCAGGCGCTGGCCTTCTTAAAGGCTAATATCGGTCAGATCCCTAATATGTCTCTCCGTAGTCTGATTGCTGTAACGAAGATTGCTAATACTGGTAATCCTCAGTGGAAAGATCTTGCTAAGTACGTTTTAACTCAAGGAAACTAAGATGAAGTTATTACAAGAGATCGGAGAGGCTACAGTAATAGCATGCCTCTTCGGCGGACCTTTTTTCTATTACTTTCTTTTTATGATGAGGCCTTAATATGTTTATAGAGCAAATTGCCGATATGCTACGCCTGGGATATACAGAACATGAAATTGTTCGTATTCTAGCTATCCCCCCACATCTGGCTGAAAGTATTATCCAGCAAGCCGAACAGTGGAACGATGAAGAGTTCGTACCCTGGACCGACGACATTGTGGATGATATGGCCACCAAGTATGAAGAATAACATAGAGAAAACACAGTGCCCAACTTTATAGAATTAAGTATAGTTACTCTACACAACAGTGTTTCAGGCACAGTTACTTATGTTTAAATGCAAAAATTTCTGCGCGCTTGAATTTAGCTCTAGAACTCCCTCCAGAAAAAATTTTTGCGCTAGAAAAACCGCGCTAGAAACTCCCCCATGAACCGGTACTCTTATTTCTTCTCCGTTATGGCAGTAAAGCTTGCCTTTGTCGCATTTATCTTATATAATGATCTATCGGCCTGGTGGCTTTTATTACTACTGATTATATGAAACAGAAACTACAACAATTAACCTGGACTATTAAAGAGACTGGGGAAACTACCACCCATACCGCCTACGAAGATCATATTGATGTTTTGGTTGGGCGGTTAATGGATACGTATTGGGATCCTGAGGGGGGTTGGGCTATAGATTATACCATAAAGAATGTCAGAGTTAATTCACCTAAGAAGCCAAAACCCCCACTTCAGGATCCGGCTCAAACAGCCCTGGAGCATGCCCAGGCCCTTTCCTACTTTAATAAATTAAATAATGAAACCTAAATTTTTACCTGTATTAGAGATGTGTATTGAGAATGGGTTGACCTACGGTTATCGCCGTGCATTCAAGCATAATGATAATCCCACCGAAGAACAGATAACAGACCAGATCAAGCAATCCATTATGCATGAACTGTACGAGTGGTTTGATATGGAAAATATCAATGAGTGATGAACTTCGTATTAAATGCGATAGGTTAATTACTGCCATGGTTGGCAAGGAATGGGCTCCCATATGGTGGAGTGGACCTAATAAACACTTTGATGGTGAGATACCAGAAGATGTGTTCAAGCGTACCCCCAATGAGGTGTACGACTACCTGTTGACGTGTGCATATGGGGGATGGTAGAGTATGAGTGAATATACGCCCGATTGCTGGGTAGTCATAGAGATTGCCATGGAAGGTACTACCGTACAGAGGATCCTATCTTCCTGGTACGGGGGGTGGGCGGGTTCTGATAGTTGGCGCCTATCCTCCGGCATCACCGAGGTGGAGGAGTTGGGGGGGCTGTACATCATTAAGAATCATTCAGGTTCCGTCTATACCTGTTATAAGAAAAGGTATGGGATGTCTTCTTATACTGCCGGCATCCTGGAAGACTTTAAAAAACAGGCACCTATTACAATGGTGAAGAAATATGAACAAACGAATTAAAGAACTTGCCGAACAGGCTGGATACACAAAAGATATGTTTGGTGTTGGGCACTGGGATATGCCAGAATGTCAAAAGTTCACCGAGTTGATTGTTCGGGAAATGTTAAAGACTTGTGAGGAACATCCTGCATGGTCTGGTCATTTCATTGGTGAACAGATTAAAGAACATTTCGGAGTTGAAGAATGAGCTGGATCCTCTACATCGTCCTGGGTACCAACATGCCCACCCTCCACCAAGTAAATCGCTATGCCAATGAAATTGGCTGCCGGGCGGCTATTACCGAATTGATGGGCCAGGGGGTGAGGGCGGTGTGTTTATTTAAACAGGAATCAAAATGAATAAAAAGATTAAACAACTGGCTGTTGAAGCCGGACTCTATGTGGAGGTGAAGGGGGAGCCCTGGCCCAGGAACATGGCTGGGGAAGATGTTGAGGGTGCATACCAGAGGTTTGCCCACCTGGTTGTCCAGGAATGTATTAAACTCAATAAACAAGAACTCTCCTTCGTTGCATTCGATGTGCTGTTCAACAGGTACGAGGAACACTTTGGAGCCGAACCTGATTGGCAGCGCTATGAGTTCCAGGAGCTGTGATGGCAGTCCGGTATAATACTAACTGGATGGGGCCCATAAACGTGGAGTGGATCAGGCAGAATGGGGAAGGTTGGTCCACCGGCCGTATCGATTGTAGTGGTACCGGGTGTGGGCCCTATGGCGATGAACTTAGTCTGTCTCCCATGAAGTCCGAAGACTGGAGGAGGTTTGGTGATTGGCTCTGGGACTTTGAGACCAAGAAACTCTGGACTCTTGAGCAATTGGTGGAAGAATATGAAAAAACGAATCCTAAAATTACATGGTTAAAAAATGAACTCTATAATTAAGACAAGACGTGCCACCAGGCAAGAAAAAATCGTTACTCCCGGGGTTTACGAGGTACCGGTTGAGTCAACGGAAGTAAAGAAGTTTATCAAAGACGGGTGTGTTGCCGTCCTCTTCTCCCCCGACTTTGGTGCCGGCTGGTACTCGTGGCACGGTGTCAAGGAACTTTTGTTTGATCGCCAATTGGTTGGTATGGTTATGGAAGGTGTTACGTCTGAAACGATTGAACTGTATTGTAGAGAAGTTTACGGGGATCATTACTACGGTGGCGCCACTTTGGGCTTAGAAATTGCCTGGGTCCCTTCCGGTACCGAATTTATGGTTGAAGACTACGATGGTGCAGAAACCGTAACACTTAAAGATGAAGTAAATTGGATAAAAGCTTGACTTTCTCGCTCGATCGGTTATAATAAGATAACGAAAGAGGGATCTATATTATGATTAGTGAAATTAAAAGTTCTGATAAGATGGTTAGTAAGGGTGTCTTTATGTCCCTGTCCGCCATCTATACCCATAGCAAAACCTCCAAGGTCATTGCACAAATGATTACGAGATCTCTTCCTGAGTTTCGTAAGCAATTAGATCTTCCCCGAGACGTTCAGTTTCGTGTAGCCCCGATTAAGGCTAAGAACACCAATGGTTATTATTCGGTAGAAGGTAAGTTGGCTGTAATCGATTGCCGTCTTGGTTGGGCAAAGGCACTAGAGGTGATTGCTCATGAATTGGTGCATGCCGAACAATACCATACCGGTAAACTGAAGAAGAAGTACAATCAACGTAAAGGCTGGTTACATCACTGGAACGGTACTCCCGGAAAGAAGGGGACTACCTATAAAGCCTATCGTGATCAGCCCTGGGAGCAGGAGGCGTGGAATCGTCAAATGTACCTGGCCGAAACTGTTTGCAGAATTTTAGAGGAAAAATATCCATGAACCGTAATGAAGAAATTTTAATTATACTCCAGGAGGAGTGTGCAGAGGTGATTCAAGCTATTTCTAAGGTTCGAAGATTTGGTTTAGCAGAAAATGAACAATCGCTTAAGCAAGAACTTGCCGATCTCCGGTGTATGCTTGATCTGGTTGAGGCTTATAAGGTAGTTACTTACAAGCCAGGTGAGTTAGGTAACATGATTATGGCAAAACAGAAGAAATTGGAAGTATATTCCAAGATTTTCGAACGTAACAGTTGATTTCCTCGCTCGAGCATATATAATTAACATATCAACAACTTAAAGGGACTATATTATGTCACATGAACTTGAAATTGCAAAGAACGGCGAAGCCAACATGGCATTCGTCGGTGAAACCCCCTGGCATGGCCTAGGAAAACGTGTTCCTAACGACGTTTCGCCTGAGCAGATGCTAAAAGCGGCAAATCTTGACTGGTCTGTCAGTAAAAAGCAGTTATTCTTCAATTCTGAAGGTGGTCTTGTACCTACTAAGGCCCAGGCCCTGGTACGCTCTACCGATAACAAGGTATTGACCGTGGTTTCCGATAATTGGAACCCTGTTCAAAACCTGGAAGCGTTCGAATTCTTCAATGACTTCGTTCATGCAGGGGATATGGAGATGCATACCGCTGGATCCCTCAAGGGTGGTAAGATGGTCTGGGCTATGGCACAGATTAAAGATTCATTTACGTTATTTGGAGGTGATAAGGTTGAAGGTTACTTACTATTTTCTAATCCTCACGAGTTTGGCCGCTCTATTGATGTTCGTTTCACGCCTGTACGAGTTGTATGTAACAATACCTTGACTTTGGCGTTGGGAAGTACTGCCAAGCATGCCGTAAAGATCAATCACCGTGCTGTATTTAATGGTGATCTTGTAAAAGAGACGTTGGGTGTTGCTAAAGATCAGTTATCTCATTATAAAGAGCAGGCCCAGTTCCTGGGTCAGAAGAAGTATAATAAGGAAACGATTGTTGAGTATTTTAATCGTGTATTCCCATCGTTGTCTAAGGATGAGCTGAAACGTGCTAATACTGCATTCCCCATCAGCCGTCAGGCCGAGGAGGCAATGGCTGTTGTTCATACCCAGCCCGGTGCTAACTTTGCCGAAGGTAGTTGGTGGCAGGCATTTAACGCTGTAACGTATATGACTGATCATAAGATGGGTCGTTCACGTGATAGCCGTCTGACATCTGCCTGGTACGGTATGAATCGTGTTAAGAAAGAAAAAGCATTGGATCTGGCTGTAGAGTATGCAGCGGTAGCCTGAAACTGTTGACTTAGTAGTAAGTAGCAGATATAATAATAAAATAGTGCACAGGTGGCAGAGCGGTCCAATGCAACGGATTGCAAATCCGTAAAACCGTCGGTTCAAATCCGACCCTGTGTTCCATTAGACTAAGAGGCTCGTTCGTATAGAGGTTATTACTGCGGATTGTCTATCCGCTTACGGGAGTTCGATTCTCCCACGAGTCGCCATATAAATTACCCCCTTGGCGGAATTGGTAGACGCGCCAGATTTAGGTTCTGGTATCGAAAGGTGTAGGAGTTCGAGTCTCCTGGGGGGTACCATTGATTTAACTTGCAAAGTATACTGTGTTACATTTAATTAAAACGTTAACCGATAGTTTTTTCAGTATGCTGGGCGAGGACCCAGTAAGACCTAATATACCTCATGTAGATAGGGTGGGAGATAATAAAGATATATTTGTTCTACGGGACGAAGAGAATAAAGTAAAAGCAATTACCTGTGTTAGTTATCAGAGTAAGATACCTACAATGGAGTGTGAGTTGTTTGAAGTATCTACAGTACCTGATACTGCTGTTTTTTATACGATATGGAGTTATGCTCCGGGTGCAGGACGTAAGCTTATTTTTGATGCTGTAAAGCATATAAATGAAAATAATACAAACATAACCCGGTTTGTAACTTTAAGTCCTAAAACGGAGCTTGCAAAACGGTTTCATTTAAAAAATGGCGCTATCGTTTTTAGAGATAATGAAGAGACAGTTAATTATGAATATGTAATGGAGCGTTCGTCTATCGGTTAGGACATTAGGTTTTCATCCTAATAAGAGGAGTTCGATTCTCCTACGCTCTTCCAATTTAAACTGCGGGGTTCGTATAGTGGCAATACCTGAGCCTTCCAAGCTCATGCGGAGAGTTCGATTCTCTTACCCCGCTCCACATATATATTCATGCACTCTTGTCAGCACTGTGGGAAGCGCAGATAGACAATACTAGAACAAGGTTCGAATCCAAACAAGAGTGCTTCTTTATGGTTTATGCAGTTGTTAGTGTAAGGGTTAACACCACGGATTGTGATTCCGTTAATATGGGTTCGATTCCCATACTTCTGCCCAAGTCAAATCCAAGCAAAAGTGTTAATTTACTGGCGATAGTTCAATGGACAGAACAGTAGCCTTCTAAGCTATCAATCCAGGTTCGATTCCTGGTCGCCGGACCAGTTATTCTACAGGAGGAGGCTCAAATATTAAATTACGTAGCCCGTACTCATAATCTTTAAGTATCTCTAACATAAGTGTACACACTTGCACTCTATGTTGAAAATTTATTAGTTCATTTTTTCTTTGTTGAATTTGATTAGCAATAAACCCTGTTAGTAGATTTTCACTATCAGTTTTTATCCGTAATTTACTTATTACTTTTTCAAGATTAATAATGTATCTTTCAGTAATCCCTATATCTTTATGAGCCAGGTCAAGCATGGTTCTGGTTTCTACTTCTGCAATTTGTATCAGATCGTCTTGCTCAACGTTAAAATTTGGAACGATATGTAAGAGTATTTGAACAATATTTGCTATTGCTTCATCCTTAGCATTGGTAGTGGTAGTCTCACCTGTAATGTCATATTGTTTTCTACGAACCGGGTCACTTAATATTTCATATGCAAGTTTAATGCATTTAAATAATTCCTCATTACCGCCTTTATCTGGGTGATGCATCTGCGCAAGGGTTCTATACCTTTGCCTAATAGTTTCTAACGAAGCATCAACTGGTACATCTAATTCGGTATAAGGGTTCATTTTAATAAAGTAGTTATCAAGTATTTATTGATAAATAACCTGTGGCAGTTTCATTTTGTTTATGATATAATTATGCAATAGGAGTGTGATATGAGGGTTGAGTTTAATTCGTTACATTGGAACAACGTTGATAAAGACATGCTGTCGGCGCATCAACGCGTTATGGATTATTTTGGTATTCCAATAAACTACCATAACCTAGATGGTTATAATCACGGTCATTGGATGCAAGGGGTAATTAATAACTCAACAAGTGATGTAATTGTATTCATGGAGCCCGATTGCATACCTCTTAATAAACGGTACTTAGAGTATATTAAGTATGTAAACAGAAACGAGACGTTTGTTGGTATTGCTCAAGTTTCAAATCATATTTCCCCCAAATCTCATATCTACGCCGCACCCGGCTTCTATGCAATCTCTAAGAAAGCATATGATAAGCTAGATCGCCCATCATTTACTGAAACACGTCGTTCAGATACCGCAGAAGAAATTAGTTACATGGCTGAAGAAAGAGGTATGAAGTATCGTGCATTGATGCCTACGTATTTTGAGAAGCCTTCTTCTGAAGGTATCTGGCCTTTAAGCAATCTTGGTTACTATGGTATAGGTACTGTGTTTGATAATTCAATTTATCACCTGTATCAATCGCGAATGGCGGAGAACATTGAGATGTTTGTTAAGCGTTGCGATCAAGTTACAAGAGACGAATTTACAACTGAGTTCTTTACCCCTGCTACTACATTTACATTATGAAAATATTATTTCACGCCAATACATTAAACTTCCGCGGTACAACGGTTGCGGTAACCGACTATGCAAGATACAATCAAGAGATCCTTGGTAATGAGAGTATTATTGCATACAACGCCGGGTTAGGGAATGATAGAGATATGGGAACAGAATCGGCAGTGCTTGATAGTCTTAAGCAGCGATTTGATGTCATAGGATACAATGAAGGCGATCTACCAGGTATAATTGAAAAAGAAAAAGCTGACTTTGCTTACTTTATTCGTGCCGGTGGTAAGGAGCCTGTCCCAACTAATGTTAAGACAGGTGTACATGCGGTATTTCAAAACTTTGAGCCTCATGGGGATAAGTATGTCTATATTTCTGAGTGGTTATCTAATAAGATGTCTGATGGTTCAGTTCCGTTTGTCCCACATATAGTTAATTTACCGGCCCCTACCAGAGACTACAAAGAATCTTTAGGTATTAGAAGTGATCAAATCGTTTTTGGTCGTCTCGGTGGCTACTATACCTTTGATCTTAAATTTGTTAGAGAATATATTATTAAGCTTGTTAAAGATAATGATAAATTTGTATTCATCTTTATGGGTACACAGCCTTTTATTACACACCCTAATATTAAGTTTATCAATGAGACGCACGATGTACAGAAGAAAGCTAATTTTATTAATACATGTGATGCTATGATACATGCCAGGACCCGGGGGGAGAGTTTTGGCCTTTCTATCGCTGAATTCTTATCCCTCAATAAGCCTGTAATTGCCTGGAATGACGGTGAGGATCAAAATCATATGGACATGCTAAAAGATAGCGGGCTATTATATAATGATGCAAATCATTTGAATTATCTACTTCACAACCTTTCTGAATTTGAAGAAGATTGGACTAAGAGAGTTGAACAGTACAAGCCAACCCCTGTAATGAATAAGTTTAAAGACGTATTTTTATCATGAAAATAGGAATGATTTTTGCTGGTATTTCCTTTGGTTATAAGAGAGATAGAGACTTTAGTCATTGCTTTCCTAATATAAGCCGAAATTTAATTGAGCCCTTGCAATTACAGCACACCGTTAATACATATGTTGTGACATACGATAGTGATCGTATAGATGAGGTAGTTAAACTACTCAATCCCAAGAAGATTGCAACTATTCCGTATGAGGGAAATAGTCAAAACTCGGTTCGGGCAGAAGCGATTAAGCTTGTTGAAGGTGAGGATATTGACTTTTATATTATGTGTAGGTTCGATGTTCACTACAACAAGAGCTTTGAAGATTTTAATATTGATTGGAATAAATTTAATTTTACCTCACCTGAACCGCAAGAGTTTTGGGAGAGTGAGAGATATGTTAGCGATACATTTTACGCGTGGCCAAAGCAGTTACATATAGGGGTAGTTCAGGGGTTCCGGGTACTTGCTAATGTTAATACGTTCGCTCCGTTTAAGGTCGACCCACAGGAGGGTAGAATGAACTATCGGTACTTGCCTGAACACATGCATAATTTCTTTTCTATTCTTACCCCGTTAATTGGATTACCCAGTATTCATTTTATGAGTAAAGAACCTCAAGTAGCCGGGCATTTACTCTTGAGTACCTGTCATCGCGTTAATGTTGACTACTGGCTACCACGTGGTAATTTTATCAATCAAGAAGTAATTGACCGTTTTAAAAATACGGACGAAGATACACATGAATAAGCTTGTAATATTTGATTTAGATGGTGTATTAATTGAGAGCAGAGAACTACACTATCAAAGTCTTAATGATGCGTTGAAAAGTATAAGTCAAAAGTACGTGATAGAAAGAGACGAGCACTTATCTATTTACGACGGGCTTAATACTACAAAAAAATTAAAACTGCTTTCTGAGACCAAAGGTCTTCCTATTGAATATCATGATACTGTGTGGCAAAGAAAACAACTAGCTACTTTTGATCTAATTAGGAAATTTGAAATTGATACTAAATTAGTAGACATATGTATCAAGATTAAATCGGCAGGTTATATGATTGCCGTTGCTAGTAACAGTATTCGAGAGTCCGTAAAACTCAGCTTACTTAAGATTGGTATCATGGAGTATGTTGACTACTATGTTAGTAATCAAGATGTGGTGCACCCCAAGCCATATCCAGAGATGTACTGGCAATGTATGACAGCGTTAAAAGCTTTGCCGAGAGATACCCTAATTATAGAAGATAGCCATATCGGAAGACAGGCTGCTATGGATAGTGGCGCACTTTTACTAGCGGTTGAAAACTCTAACGATGTAACCTGGGATAAAATAAATTCAAGACTACAGCATATGAATTCAAAGTTAACCTCAAATATTATACCTTGGAAAGACAGTAGATTGAATGTACTCGTCCCCATGGCAGGTGCAGGTAGTAGGTTTGCACAACAAGGCTATACATTCCCTAAACCGTTAATTGAAGTTAACGGGAAGCCAATGATACAGGTTGTAGTAGAAAACTTAAATATTGAAGCACATTACATCTTTATCGTTCAACGCGAGCATTATGATAAGTACAACCTTAAATACCTTCTTAACCTAATAGCCCCAGGTTGTGATATTGTAATGGTTGATGGTATAACAGAGGGAGCTGCGAGTAGTACCTTACTTGCAAAAGAGTTTATTAATAACGATGCACCTTTAGTTATGGCAAACAGCGACCAGTTTGTTGAGTGGAATAGTAATGAGTGTATGTACGCATTTACAGCAGATGATATTGATGGAGGTATACTAACTTTTGAAGCAACACATCCAAAGTGGAGTTATGCTAAAGTTGGATCAAATGGCTTTGTGAGTGAAGTTGCAGAGAAGAAAGTAATTAGTAATGAGGCAACTGTTGGGGTTTATTATTGGAAACATGGTAGTGATTACGTTAAGTATGCTGAAGAGATGATTAATAAGAACATCAGGGTTAATAATGAGTTTTATGTTTGCCCGGTCTTTAATCAGGCAATCGAAGATGGTAAAAAGATTAAAGTAAAACGTATTAATAAGATGTGGGGTATTGGTACACCCGAGGATTTAGAAATCTTCCTACAGTCATACAAAGCTTAATAACATGAACGATAGTAGATTAAAACTTATAGCGCATCGCGGTAACACAACAGGTCCAGATCCTAGTAGCGAGAATACCCTTGCCGTCATAGACCACTGTATTGATATGGGGTATGATGTTGAGATAGATCTTTGGTATCATGATGGGGATTTATATCTAGGGCATGATGAGCCTACAATTCCAATTACTATCGATTATCTACTTCCGCATAAAGATAAACTTTGGATTCATTGCAAAAATCTCCAGGCTTGTACAAGATTACATAACCTACGTAATTTTAATTATTTCTTTAATGAAGAGGATAATTATGCTTTGACCTCTGAGCGGTTTGTTTGGACATACCCTAGGCCACAGAACGTATATGCCTGGAATCAGGTAATGTTAGATTTTGGTTCAGATGTTGATTTTAAAAAATACGAACTGTTAGGGGTGTACGGCGTTTGCGCTGATTACTTACCTATAATTAAAAGGAGCTAATTATATGACAGGGCAGGCGCGGGTTAATTATATGACAGGAGCTAATTACATGGCGGTAGAAAAGAAAAAGATTTATATTGCAGGGTCGGGAGGTATGCTTGGTGATGCATTCTATAAAATTTTTAGTTCGGATTATGAATTGAAGTGTACTGATATAGATTTAAATGCAGAGTGGTTATCTTATCTAGATTTCCGATATATAGATGCATATACAGCAGACGTTATGGCATTTAAACCTGACTATCTATTTCATGTAGGTGCGCATACTGATCTTGAGTATTGTGAAGATAATGTTGATGACACTTACATGACAAATACGTTATCGGTAGAAAATGCAGTATATATTTCTAATAAACTTAATATACCTCTTCTGTATATCTCTACAGCAGGAATATTTGACGGTAAGAAAGAAGAATATGATGATTGGGATATACCTAACCCCCTAGGTCACTACGCCAGGAGTAAATATGCTGGTGAGCTGTTTGTAGAGAAGAACTCTAAAAGGTATTTAATTTGTAGAGCAGGGTGGATGATGGGAGCCGGTCCCAGTAAGGATAAAAAGTTTATTAATAAAATAATGGCTAAATTAAAGAGCGGTGAAAAAGAACTCTTTATTGAAAATAAGCTAGGTACGCCAACCTACACATACGACTTTGCGAAATGTGTGAAGGGTCTATTAGAAAAAGAATATTGGGGTCTGTACAATATGGTTTGTAGTGGGGCTACTGGTAGGTATGAGGTAGCACAAGAGCTAGTTAAAATACACGGGCTTGAAAACGACGTAAAGATTACACTTGTTGGTGCAGACTACTGGGCTAAAGAATACTTTGCAGCCAGACCAGATTGCGAGCGATTGGTGGATAAAAAGTTAAAATTAAGAGGCATGAATTTTATGAGACACTGGAAAGTGTGCTTAAAAGAATACATGCAAACACATTATGCAAACTACTTGGAATAATTATGCATTCAGAATATAAAATATCAGTTGTGTGTCCCATCTATACAATAAGGGATCAATTAGGGTCAAGATTTCTTGTCGAATATCTTACTATGTTAACACATCAAACGTTTAAGAATTTTAATGTCATTGTTTCTGATCAAAGTGACGATAATATTTTTGAAGATATATGTAAGTCTTTTTCTGACACCCTTAATATTAAGCATGTAAGAAATGCAGGTGCCAAGGGCATTTGTAATAATATTAATGTTGGTATGAGGCACGCAACAGGTGAGATTATAAAGATCTTGCACGTAGATGATTTCTTTTACAACAATGGTGCACTCGGACAAATTGCGCATGCGTTCGATCACAACCCTGGTAAATGGTTAATTGGTGGATTTTGTACCAGTGATCAAGAAAGAAGTAAAGTATACAATGCGAGATTACCCCGATATGATAATGCTGTTGTTAATGGAGATAATTCTACAGGTAATCAATCTAACTACGCTATACGAAGAGAGTTTGCAATAGAGATGGATGAATCTCTTCTATTCTTATGTGATGGTGAGTTTTTCTATCGTTCATACTACCACTACGGTATGCCTATTATGATCAATGATATTTTAATATGTTTTAGAGAACATTATGCATCGACGTACTTAATGCTTTTAAAACAAGAGCCCGTAACCCAGCTTGAGGTCAAAGAACGGCAGTATTGTGTAGATAAATTTAATAAACCCGTGGAACATAAACTCGTATGCTACCTAAACTAATTCATAAAAACTTTACAAAGAGTAATACTAATTTTTTATTCTTTAATGCTGATGATGGCCTGTCAAATGCTATGATCCGGGATGGGGGAGATTGGGAGGAGCATATTAAAGAAAAAAGTAGAGAGCTTCTTAAGGGGGTAGATCAACCTACAGTTCTTGACATAGGTGCAAATCTTGGTGCCTATTGTATACCCATTGCAAAAGAAATACAGAGTAAGGGCGGTACGGTGCATGTATTTGAACCTCAAAGAATTGTGTATTACCAGTTGTGTGCTAACATAGTCCTTAATAGATTAGATAATGTTTATGCTTTTAATCAAGCAGTGGGTGACTACGATGGTATGATTAACATTCCGGATATTAATTATGAACATAACCCAAATATAGGGGCTTTTTCTTTCGTTAAACAATATCGAGATGCCCATGGTCTTGGACCATCCATGTCTGTAAATAATACCCAGGTACCTATCATTCAGCTTGATAGTTTGACGCTACCGACGCAGGTTGACCTCATTAAAATAGATGTTGAAGGGTTTGAGATAAATGTACTTCGTGGGTCTGCCGACTTCTTAATGCGTAACGGGTACCCCCCTATCCTATTTGAAGTATGGAACTTCGAATGGTTTAAGGAAGGTAAGCAAGAGATCTTTGATTGGTTAGTAAGTGCTGGGTATGAAATTACCTCGTTAAATGGTATTGATCATCTAGCGAAACACCCATAACTGTGGTACTACAGGAAGGATGAGCGTATAATATCTAATTATGAGAGGATTATATGAAATTTGGTAATGAAACTATTGCGCTACTAAAGAACTTTGCGTCTATTAATACGAACATCGTCTTTAAGCCTGGTGATAATGTGAGTACTATATCTAATGCAAAGAATATCTTTGTAAAGGCTACCATTAAGGAAGCTATACCTAATGAGTTTGCGGTGTATGATTTAAACTCTATGCTAGCGATGCTCACGCTAATGGATAACCAAGAGGTTGAGTTTAGTGATAAGTGTCTTGTAGTTACAAGCCCGATGGGTAAATTTGAATACTATTATTCTAATGCAGATATTGTAACAGCGGCTCCTGCAGGGGAAATTGAACATACCGATGTTTATAAGTTTAAACTTACTGCTGAAGATGTTCAAATGATTATGAAAGCGGCTGCTATTACAGGAGCGCCTACTGTAACTGTATCCTGTAAGAATCAAGAAGTTACATTATCGGTTAGTGATCGTAAAAATGATACAGCTGCTAACTTTAAGAAGCAGATTGGAACCTCCTTTGAAAATTTTGATATCTTTATTGCAGTAGAGAACTTAAAAGTTATTCCTGATGCTTATGAGGTAACTGTAGCTAAGACTCCTAATGGTAAGGCAAAGTTCCTTCACTTTAAGCATGAATCAAAACAACTACAATACTGGATAGCCGCCGAACCTGGTTCAGTTGTTTAACCTAGGATTACATTATGAACGAACACTTTCTCTTTGTTGAGAAGTATAGGCCGCGGACTATTAATGAGTGTATCTTACCTGAGGATCAAAAGCAGTTCTTTAATCAGCTAGTTGCAAAGGGTGAGATACAGAATATGCTTCTGTGTGGTACTGCTGGTACTGGTAAGACAACGGTAGCGAGAGCTTTATGTGAAGAGCTTAAGACTGATTATATTATCATCAACGGATCGGAAGAGTCCGGTATCGATGTCCTTCGGACTAAGATTAAATCTTTTGCATCTACGGTATCCTTTACCGGCAACACCAAGGTTGTTATACTAGATGAGGCTGACTACTTAAACCCTAATTCAACTCAACCTGCACTTCGTGGATTCATAGAAGAGTTTGCATCTAATTGCAGATTCATCTTAACGTGCAATTTTAAAAATCGTATCATACCGCCCTTGCATTCAAGGTGCGCTGTAATTGAGTTTAAGATTCCTAATGCTAGTAAGCCAACTATTGCTACAGATTTCTTTAGACGAGTATGCAGTATATTGGATCAAGAACTTATACCTTTTGATCCGAAGGTAATTGCTAAAGTAGTACAAAAGCACTTCCCTGACTTCCGTAGAACTTTAAATGAACTTCAGCGCTATTCTCAATCAGGATCTATTGATGAAGGTATTCTTGTTAGTGTAAGTGAAGCTAATATGAAAGACCTGGTCGATTCTATAAAAGATAAAGACTGGAAGAAGATGAGGGGATGGGTTGTTAATAATTTAGATAATGACCCTGTATCTTTATTTCGTAAAATTTATGATACCTTTATTCCCCTAACTAATCAGGTACCTCAGTTAGTACTTACAATTGCTGACTACCAATATAAATCTGCGTTTGTCTCTGACCAGGAAATTAACTTGGTAGCGTGTCTAACCGAAATTATGGCAAGCGTGGAGATAAAATGAAGGATATATTACTAAATACATATGACTGGATATACGATGACTATTGCACTCATCCTCTTAGGTTCTGCATTGAGTTGCTTGCTTGGGCTATTAGTATTGGCTGTTCGATTACCATGGCTCTCACTGTCCCCAACCCGCCTTTACTTGCTTTGTACCCTGTTTGGATTGTCGGCTGCAGTCTCTATGCTTGGGCTGCTTATAGTAGGAAATCTTTTGGGATGCTGGCTAACTACCTGCTTCTGGTAACCATTGACTCGGTCGGCCTTACGAGGATGTTATGGACATAAATAAAGTTTTTGGTCAGGGAGTAGCGGAGGGTATCACTGAGGTGTATAAAGAGCCATCAATGTCTCCTTTTGATTTTATAAATGCAATTACCTTTAATAAGAACGATTTAATCGTCGATGAATGGTCAGAAAAACAATACATTCCTTACATTATTAATAAGGGTCTATCGTATGGGGTCGATACAGTAATTCCAGCTAATGAGATGAATGCGCGCCCACATATCGGTAAGAAACTCCAATTCCAATTTTTAATAAATAGTATTAGACCTAGAAAACGCTTTAACAAGTGGATAAAGGCTGAAAAGATTGAATCGATAGAAGTAATTAAGACATACTATGGCTATAGCACTGAGAAAGCCCGCCAGGTACTCCCCCTTCTTGATCAGTCAAAAATTGACTACTTAAAACAAAAATTAGAAAAAGGTGGGATTTATAATGTCAAACGAGTATTTCAAGATTGACCTACCAGGCTATACCCCCCTAGAAGTAACTCTTTCCCAACCTGATGACTTTCTTAAAGTGCGTGAGACACTTACCCGTATTGGTGTAGCATCTAGAAAAGATAAGATACTATATCAATCTTGCCACATATTGCATAAACAAGGGAAGTACTATATAGTACACTTCAAAGAATTGTTTGCACTTGATGGTAAGTCAACCGATCTTACAGAGAATGATATAGAACGTAGAAATACTATTACAAAATTATTATCTGATTGGGGTTTAGTAAAGGTGATCGATATAAATAATATGACGGAACAAGCACCTCTCTCGCAGATTAAAGTAATTGCGTTTAAAGATAAAGGTGAATGGGACCTTCAGACAAAATATAATATTGGCAAGAAAAAGACCGAAAGTTCTTATTAAGTTGCCTATATAAAACGTATCCCAGGGATGGGAACGTGAACGACTCCACTACCTTAGGGGCGTCTAAAGCCGGTATCACGTTAGGGTACCCCTGCAGTCGGTAAGCAGGATTTTATCGCTATGCCTTCGGGGTAGCAAATTTTAACTCGCTTAATAGGAGAACTATATGTTTTACGCAAACATGGCTATCGATTCAATTCAAGACGCCAAAATCACCTTCCTCAAACAAACAGTCCAGGAAGACACCCTTCAAAAATCTTTAATTGCTTTCGTTGAGGCACAACGTGTCTTTACAAAACAAATTGCTAAATCTGCTAGCGATGTAATGAGCATTGCTTCAGAAACATTTGCTAACGCAATTACAGGTACTACAAAAAAGGGAGCTTAATATGACAATACTTACAACTTTTGGCCCTGATTTTAAAGACGTGGGTAAATTTTTTGTTGGCTTTGATGACCAGTTTAATCGTCTTGCTAAAATTCACGAGGATATGTCAAAAAATATTCCTAACTATCCCCCTTATAATATTAAAAAGACAGGCGATAATACTTACGTTATTGAAGTAGCTCTTGCTGGGTTTTCTAAACAAGATATTGAAATTGAACTCAATGACGGTAAAGTGTTAATTAAGGGTAACGTCCAGTCAGATGATGCCGAGGATAATTTCTTGTTCAAAGGAATTGCTAACCGTGCCTTTACTCGTTCTTTTGCACTCGATGATCAAATCGAGATACAAAATGCCGAAATGTTCAATGGTATGCTAAAGGTATTTCTTGAGCGTATTATTCCTGAACATAAAAAGCCCAAGAAGATCGAAGTTAAAGATACTTCAGAAGCTAAACCTAAAAAAACTAAACCACAACTACTTACAGAAGATCCACAAGATCGCGACATGTAAGATCTAAGCCCCCTCGGGGGCTTTTTAATTTGTTCACAAGACAAGGAAAAACTATGTTAAGAAAATTAATAAATATCATGCACGAAGTTAGAAACGCATTACGAAAAGGTCGAGATAGATTACCAAAAGGGTCATGATTATACTATCACTAATACCTGTTAGAAGAAAAAATTGGGTTATTAAAGCCAGTGTTTTTGATGATCAGATATTAGTGTTTTTTCACAACCCGCTAACACTTGCATATTTCTTTAAAATATTTTATAATGAAGAGTGTGCTTTTAAATTTATAGAAGAAATTGTTGTAACATAATCTATGCGTAAAGAAGTAACGTAACAGTTGCATTTTTCTCGGCTGAGCATATAATATAAATATGAACAAAGGAGATAATATGAAAAAACTAATCGCAATTTCTATAGCGTTACTGCTCTCAACTAGTGCTATTGCTCAGCATAACCATGGTGGTCATGGTAACTATAATCACGGCGGCCATAATCGTGGCGGTGGTAACTGGGCAGGTCCGTTGATTGGTGGTATAGTTCTGGGTACTATAATTTCTAATTCACAGAGGTCGGTAATTGTTGATCAGCAACCACATGTTGTTATTCAATCACAACCACCAATATACTCTCTACCTATGCAACAATACTATCAGTGTTTGGTTCAAATTAAAGATCCATTTACAGGTGTAATTCGGAATGAAGTCGCTACGTGCGTCAGATAAACATGGGCTGATAGCTTAGTGTCCTAAAGCAGCGGCCTCATAAGCCGTTGATCGTAGGTTAGAATCCTACTCGGTCTACCATTATTATGAAAACTTATACTGCTGAAATTTTAGACGCCGAAGATGGATCCGGAGACGGTGTCCTTCAATTACCAGAAGACTTCTGTAAAGAAGATGACTGGCGCGAGGGAGATCGTATCCATATGGAAGTAATCGGCGAGGCCCTTAAACTAACAAATTTAGATAGGAATAGACGTGAAGGTATATTTGAGCAAATACCGCTACCACTGGATTAGTCCATATACGGTACTGGAAAAAGTTTTTTTCTGGCGTGAAATTGATTACGATGAACCTATCATTGATAAATGGTCGGATCGTCTAACACCTATTTGTCAAGGTATTCAAAAAGTTCTTGACTTTATTCACCCTAAGATTAATTACGTTAAAATTGATGGATGGGATACTTGGAGTATGGACTATACTCTTTCGCATGTTGTGGTACCGATGCTTAAACAGCTTAAGGTAACAAAACACGGCGCACCTTTTGTAGATGATGAAGATGTACCTGAAGAACTAAAGAGTACATCTGCACCTCCAAAGGAAAATGATTATGATACAGATGAAAATCATTTTAAGCGATGGGACTGGGCTCTTAATGAAATGATCTGGGCGTTCGAACAAAACCTAGATACTAACAGTGAGGAGAAGTTCTTTGATCATGCTGAATGGGATGAAAAGGAAAAAGACTTCGCAAAAAACCTTCATAAAATTAAAATTGATCAACCTGGGCTTAAAGCTCATCAAGATCGTAAGGCAAACGGGTTCCGTTTATTTGGTAAATATTATTCAGGGCTTTGGGATTAATTATGAAAAGTGCTGTTGTTATTACTCCTACAACAGGGTCACCTGATGTGGTTGATGCTATTAATTCAGTTAAGTCACAAACATATAAGAATGTTGATCACTTAATTGTTGTAGACGGCAGTCAGTTTTCTCTCCGTACCGATCAAACATTCCGTGATGCAGGTATAATTTCTGCAAGGGATAAGCTGTACCGAACAGATCTTCCGTTTAATACCGGGGGTAGTGGGTATTACGGTCACCGGGTAATGGCCGCCTTCTCTCATCTAGTTAATTACGACTATGTTTTATTTCTCGACCAGGACAACTGGTATGATCCTAACCATGTAGAGTTATTAATTGATGAGTGTGAAAAATATAATTTTGAGTGGTCATATAGTCTAAGAAAGATTTATGATAATAATAAGAATTATATTTGTGATGATAATTGCGAGTCTCTTGGTCGATGGCCAACATGGGTAAATGATAAAGGATTTCTTGTTGATTCAAGCTCATATTGCTTTACACAGAAGTTCATTCGTGTAGTAGGTCATGTATGGGATTATGGTTGGGGTGCTGATCGTAGGTTCTATACAATATTAAAAGATGAGGTTGGTCATAATAATTATGGTTGTACCGGTAGGCATACCCTTAACTATCGTCTTGGTGGTAATGAAGGTTCCGTGAACACAGAATTCTTTACTGAAGGTAATAAGAAAACTACTGAACAGTACCAGGGTTCATTTCCTTGGTCAACAATTATAAAATGATAAGAAGATTTAAAGTTAATACTTTTTTAACTGGTAGTAAACGTAAATTTATTCCAGAAATTTTACCTGGAACTAATACACCAATAACGCGGGGTAGCTCAGTAGTAGAGCGCTGGACTCATAATCCAGATGTCGGAGGTGCGAACCCTTCCCCCGCATCCCTTAATCCTAACATTGTACTCGGCTACAATTAATGCGATTCTTTTTTCTGGTACTCGCACTACTAACGAGCAATGCGTTTGCTTTTAGCATGACCGCTCAAAGTTGGTTAGAGACCGATGATCAGGGCAACCTGATTGAAGGTTCTAATATTACCGAGGTTCGATCAATTGCAAGCATTACCAAGTTAATGACGGTGATTGCTGTCTTGGACCTTAAACAAGACATGCAGGAAAAAATTGGTAAGTTTACCAGAGGTCAATTAGTTCAACTTGCTTTGGTTAAATCTGATAATGATGCTGCAAAAGCATTATGTGATAATTTTCCAGGAGGTCGTTTTGAGTGTATTCGTTTTATGAACGAAAAAGCAAACTATCTTGGAATGTATAGGACAAAGTTTATTGAGCCTACCGGGCTTAGTCCCATGAATATCAGTACTGCTTTAGATCTTTTAAAGTTGGTATTTGAGGCCAGCCATTACCCCGAAATTGTTAGAGCCAGTCAAACCCCAGTCTTAAATATTCAGATTGGAAATAAGGTATTATCATATCGTAATACCAATCCTGTTATAGGTAAACGATATAACTTTATTGTCAGTAAGACAGGTTCCACTAATGCCGCGGGGAGTTGTATTGTTGTGATGTTTGATACGGATGTTGGCCGCCGTATTGTAATCTTACTGGGTGCTAAAGCTGGTAAGAGATTACCTGAAGCAGAGTATATTGTTTATAATTAATTCCAGTACTTCGAAGAATCTAAATTATCCCAATACGCTTTATTGTTGCGGTTAATAAAATTATTGACTAAGTAAGTAGCCATACCAAAGTACCCCATCTTTTTAAACCTACGGGAATCTTGTCCGAAGTAGTGACTTACTATTCTAAACTTTCTAGGGCTGTACATTCGAGATAGAAAGTAGTCTTCAGACGTTACAGTCTTTTCTGGAAACCCTCCAAACTCTTCAAACTTATCTCTACGAGTTAGCATGAAGGCACCAACAGCAAATGGTGAGAAGTATTTTAAAATGTGGTTGATGATATTAAAAAGAGTAAATCCAATGATAGCTCTCTTGTCATTATCATAGCATTTTATATTTAATCCAACAAGGTCTAAATTCTTAGATACTATTTCATTAACAGCGTCTTTAATAACATTACCTTTAAAGAAACGAACATCAGCATCGATGAATAAGATATAGGGGGTTGTGACTAAGCGGGCACCATTATTTTTAGCAAAAGAAACAGGACCGCCTTCTATAACTTCTACATTTAAAGAATAACTATTTTCTTTTATAACTTGTCTAGTATTATCTGTAGAGCAGTCAGCAATTATAATTCTTGTATCGCCTATGTCTTGAGAACGAAAAGAATTTAATAGATGAGAGATATAATCTTCTTCATTCTTGCAAGGTACAACGATAGTAATTTTATCCGATAGGCTCATCTGTTTCCTTCGTCCACGTAACAATCTCCCAGCGCCCATCCCAGTGTTCTACTAATGCAGTACAGGACTCTACCCAGTCACCATCGTTCATATACATTACACCGTCAATATCTTTTATTTCAGCATGATGTATATGGCCACAAATCACCCCGTCATATCCTCGCTTCTTACAATACCCAGCTAAGTTTTTTTCAAAGTGGAAAATAAAGTCTACTGCTCTCTTTACTTTTGTTTTGAGATATTGACTAAGACTAAAATACCCAAAGCCAAAGCGATGACGTATCCAATTGAACTTGTTATTGAGCGATAAAACCACATCATATGCACGATCTCCTAAAAATGCTAACCAAGGGGCAAGTCTAGTAATACCATCAAACATGTCACCGTGTGTGACGAGATAATGTTTACCATCTGCACCAATATGTTCTATTTGATTGTGAATCTCTACTAGACCGAAACTAAAACCGTAAGGTATCATTGGTCGTAAAAATTCATCATGATTACCAGCAATATATATTACTCTGGTACCGCGCTTGGCGTGCCCCAGTACCCGTCTTACGACATTTGTATGAGACTGCTTCCAACGCCATTTGTTTTGTTGTATACGCCAGGCGTCAATTATATCCCCTACCAGGTATAAAGTATCACAGGTATTATTTTTTAAAAAATTATTTAGTTTACCGGCTTTGCAATCATTAGTACCTAGATGAACGTCACTGATAAAGATGCTACGATACTTCTTTGAGTTCATTAATTAATATCATTAAACGCTAAAACTGCTACCACATCCACAGGTATGTTTTGCGTTGGGGTTAGTAATTACAAATTCTTTCTTCATAAATTCATCTTTATAATCAATATTGGCATCTTGTAAATATTGCATACTCGCTGCATCAACTAAGACTCTGAATTCATCCAGAGGAAATTCAAAGTCATCTTCATTCATAACTTCATCCATGGTAAATCCGTAATTAAACCCGGAACAACCGCCGCCCACTACAAAAGTTCTTAAAGAAACTTTAGGGTTATTTTCTTCTCGCAATAAGTCTATGATCTTAGACTTTGCAGCATCTGTTATTGTAATCATGGATAGCCGCCTTTATTGCATCTTCTGCAAGTATTGAACAATGTATTTTAACCGGTGGGAGGGCAAGTTCTTCAGCAATTCGTGAATTAGTAATCTTTCCCGCTTCGTTAAGCGTTTTTCCCTTGACCCATTCTGTAACGAGACTTGAGCTTGCAATTGCGGACCCACAACCGTATGTTTTGAATTTTGCATCTATTATAATACCCTCTTCTACTTTAATTTGAAGCTTCATTACATCTCCGCAAGCAGGTGCACCAACCATACCAGTACCAATATCAGTATCATTCTTTTCGAAGGATCCGACATTCCTGGGATTTTCATAATGGTCAATTACCTGCGAACTGTAAGACATGATTATTTTCCTTGTGCTCTTTGTAATTGCTTAATCTTTTCTTCGTGAATAGCAATCATTTCCCTATTCAGTTGAATACTGTCACGATTCTTTTGAACTGCTTCAGTTAGATCTTGACGTAATCTTTCACGTGCCAACTCAGCACTGGTATTTGATGCTTGCCTGTTATCGCTGGTTACAACTAAACTCATTTTACCTTGAAGTATAGTTACTTCGTGTGCTAGTGTACCTACAGCGCTTAGTAAGTAACCTACACCTGCGATGATTAGCGGTAACAACGCAAATAGTAGTTTTTCAACAAATGCGCTTTTTTCGTTTGACTCTGTTGCCATTTTATTCTTCTCCTAATTTTCCTAATTTTGCAATATAATTATCCATCATGTGATCGTAAGCACCAAGGAACTTTTGCCCTTTTGCATAAGCCCTTGCTCTACTACGAACCATGTCTTTTACCTGTTGCCAGGGTGTAAGGTTTCTAAATGCACCGTAGTAATTCATATATATGTGAGTCCCGTGATGAGCAAAACCCATTAACCTAAAGGGAACCTTTGTAACATCGTCACAGTTATTTTGTACTCTGTAGTGTTTAACTGTCAGGCTGTTAACAAATTCTTTATTACCCACTCTTGGTGAACCAAATGTTATTAGTGATATAACCTTTGACTGCATTCTACCTGAAGCAATAGTTGCCATTGCAGCGCCAAGACTATGGCCTGTGACATAAAGAGTTTCGATATTAGAAACAGCCTTTTCTATTGCAGGCCATAACTTGTTAATTTCACCTTTAAAGCCTACGTGGATTTTACCACCAATAGCTTCAATATTCTTACCAGCTTTTAAGTCAGCTAATATATCTGACGGCTCAGTAACCTCTGTACCTCTAAAACTTAATACGTGTGTACCATCATTGTTTTTAAGAAGATATGCTTGTGCATTATCAATATCAAAAAATTCAACGATGGTGCATCCTATGGCTTTAAACTTAGTCATAGCTGTTTTTGGATTTTCGTAGGTAATTGCAGCTATGTTAGCAAATATCAATAATTGAGGTTTTTCCATTTATATTTCTTTCTTTTTATTTATCACACATACATATCAATAGTATTAATCATTGAAACTTCCATGCGTATAATATTTTCATGAGCTTTCTTTACATAAATCTCGTAAAGGTAATCTTTTTGTTCTACATACTCTTTATGTTTTGCTATGTAAGTATCATAAAGTTCCTCATTTTTTCTAGTATGAGCAACCGCAAGGATACTATCAACCGGGGCATAGTCAGGCCATGAGACGCCCCACATTTAATTTTTCTCTATATTTTTTGCATTAATATATAACTCGTAAGTTAGAACTCGTATCTCCCCGTCGTCAGATGTACCTAATAGATGGGCTAAGTTATTATATATTTTTGCAATGTCATCTTTACTACACACTGTACTGTGAGTTTTTATCCATTTAATTATTTTTATCTTACGCTCATATGGGTCATGAGTAGTTAAAGCAACATACTTAAAATCACCGAGGTTACAAATTGATGATTGTGCAGTTGATTTATTAAGTATAAAAGCCATTACAATGATTATTAGCCATTTCATTGTGACATTTCAGAAGAGGCTAGGTTAATTCTTGTTTTAACCACATTTAAATCTGCAGGCTCCGTTTTAAATCCTACTGCAACATATCCATCGAAGTCACCAATTTCTGGAGGAATACCACCACGACAGATAAATGTAGCACCTTGCTTGGCTTCCCACTCTGAAGACTTGCTAGTGACATCTAGTTTATCGCAAATAACCTCACCGTTAAGCATACCAATAATTGCAGCATTACGACCAGGGTCTTTGTTAAACAAACTAGAAATTAATCCATCTAATGTGTTATCTCTTCCCTTGGGACCGAAAGCCAACATTGTTGTTCTGGTGTTAACAACTAAACTTGCTTTGTGTACTACTACAGATACAGCTTCCAAGTCTTTTTGTAGGCTTGCAGCAACCGGTATAAGGTGATTTACCTCTTTAAGATTGGTTATTTTACTCGAATGGGTAATTGCTTCTAAAATTACAGCCCTGCTATCCCATGCAAAGTAACCAAAGAAAAATACGCTTGCAAGTAAAATTACTTCAAATAATTTAAACGGTGAATCAACCCATTTAATTAAATCGATAGCTTTATCCATCATAGAGGATGCAGACTTTGTGCTACTACTTACATCTATAACTATAGAGGAAGCAACTGCTTTTTTAACCGGTTTTTTGGTTGTTTGCTTAACTGGTGGTTTTTTAACCGGAGCGCTCTTAACAGGCGGTTTTTTAACCGGTGTACTTTTTACTGGCGGGCGCTTGACTGGAGGTTTCTTTGTAGCCATATGTATCCTTAATATTTGCATAATATATTGCATAATTAAGAACTAACACTGTTTTATATTTATAACCGAAATAAGTTGATTAAGTTATAGATCTATCATATAATCAACAGATGCTATTTTATACAAACGTTTATGCCCGGGGTGATTATATTTACTTCCGCGGATTCAAGGATGGTAAGCGGGTTCATCAGAAGGTGCCGTTTAAGCCAAGTTTCTATGTTCGATCTGGTACCGAGTCACAATATAAATCTTTATGGGGTGAAAATCTTGAGAAGAAGCAGTTTGGCTCTATTGCGGCTGCGAAGGAATTTGTAAAGAGGTACAGGGATGTAAGCAACTTCCCTATCTACGGTAACTATAATTACATATATCAATTCACCAGCAAACTCTTTCCCGATAAGATTGACGTCGATATCTCGTTAATGAGGATTGTGACGATTGATATCGAGACCACAACTGAGTATGGTTTCCCTGATGTCCGGAATGCGCAAGAGCAGGTTATTCTTATTTCTATTCAAGACTTTAATACAAAGCAAATTACAACCTTTGGATGTAAGCCGTATACGAGTAAGAAAGAAAATGCTACCTATATTCAATGCGTAGATGAATTTGATCTACTGCGTAAGTTTATTAACTACCTTAAAGATGATTATCCCGATGTAATAACTGGCTGGAACGTACAGCTGTTTGACATTGCATACCTGTCTTCTAGAATTGTTAAGGTATTAGGTGATAAAGCTTTAACGGAATGTTCTCCTTGGGGGTTCGTCTCAACCAATGAGGTACCGTACGCAAGAGGTCGTACCCAACTAGCATATAACTGGAGTGGTATATCCATTCTTGACTTTATGGATCTGTATAAGAAGTTTTCTTATAAGATGGTTGAAAACTATAAGCTGGATACGGTTGCTAAGGAGGAGCTTAACAAGGAGAAGATTAAGTCACCATACAGCACCTTTAAAGAGTTTTATACGAATGATTGGGAACTCTTTGTTGACTATAATATTGTCGACGTAGAGTTGGTTGACCAGTTGGAAGATAAGATGAGAATTATTACTCTTATCCTGACTATGGCGTACGATGCTAAATGCAATTACACGGATATCTTTTCATCGGTACGTACATGGGATTGTATTTTATATAATAAGTTATTGAAGCAGAACATTATTGTTCATAACCCGCCCCCGGTTGATCTTAATTTAGATAGACAGATTATGGGTGCGTATGTCAAGGAGCCTAAGCCTAGTCAATACGATTGGGTTGTTTCTTTTGATGCAACCTCTCTGTACCCCTCTATTATTATGTCATGGAATATGTCTCCTGAGACACTTGTTAACGGGCAGAAGTACCTAGCAGACGATGAGAGAAGTATTCAGCAGTTATTAGACAGAACTGTACATACACAAAATATTCATGATGAGCAGTTGGCTATGACTGCTAACGGGCAATGCTTTAGAAAAGATAAGAAGGGTATCTTCCCTGAATTAATTGAGTTCTACTTTGGTGAGCGACAGGTTGCTAAGAAGCTAATGCTAGAAGCGCAAATCATGTACGAGAAGACAAAAGATAAGAAGTACTTGAACGAAATATCCAGTCTTAACTCAAGGCAGATGTCTGCTAAGATTTTAATGAACTCTCTTTACGGTGCAATGGGTAATGTTCACTTTAGGTATTATGATATCCGAATAGCCGAGGGTATTACAATGACCGGGCAACTTATTATTCGAACGGTAGCTAATAAATTAAAAAGCTTTGTAAATAAGGAATGTGGAACTAAAGATATTGAATACTCTTTTTATTCCGATACCGATTCTACGTACATTACTCTTGGAGATTTAGTAAAACGCAATCTTAAAGGTAGAACTAACGAGGTGATCGTAGAGGTTTTAGATAAGTACTGTAGTACACAGATTGAACCTACTATTAACGAGGCGTGTGAGGATCTTGCAGACTACTTAAATATTTACCAGCGTAGGATTAAATTTAAGCGAGAGATTATTGCCGATAGAGGTATATGGATTGCTAAGAAGCGGTATGCGGTTAATGTATATAACTCGGAAGGTGTTACTTACGATCCCCCGAAGCTTAAAATTCTAGGGATGGAGATCGTTAGGTCCTCTACCCCTGCCCCGGTTCGTAAAGCACTCAAGGAGGCTGTCGGTATTGCTCTTACAAAAGATGAGGCAACGTTGAGGCAGTTTGTGGCTGACTTAGAGTCAACGTGGCATAGTCTTGACCCTGAAGATATTGCGTTCCCTAGAGGTATTAATGGGCTTAAAGAATATAGTGATCCTAATTCCATCTTTAGAAAGGGTACCCCTATCCACGTAAGGGGAGCTCTCCTATATAATCATCTAATTACAAATAATGGGTTAGAGAAGAAGTATCAATTGATTCAAGAAGGGGATAAGATTAAGTTTGTGTATTTAAGAGAACCTAATCCCCTAGCTACCCACGTTATAACATTTGCAGGAGATATCCCTCCGGAGTTTAATTTACGTGAGTATATTGATTATGATAAAATGTTTGAGAAGTCTTTTCTTGAACCCCTTAACTCTTTACTCAGCTGTATTGGCTGGCAAGTTAAAGAAACCGCATCTCTAGAAGGATTATTCGGATGAAAAAATATATTGCAATTCTTTCATTACTGTTAGTTACCCAGGCATTTGCTCAAAAGATGCCCAAGAACTCAGCAACCTATGACACCCAGGTCTTACGTGTAAGTGATGGTGATACCATTGTCATTGCAGCACCATTCTTACCTGCGCCACTCAAACCAGAACTAGCAGTTCGTATCTTCGGTGTTGATACACCAGAAAAGGGACATAGAGCACAGTGTCCACAAGAGGATCAAAGAGCACAGTTAGCTAGTAAATGGACCTCTCAGTTGATTGCTCAGGGGGGTAGGATACAAGTTACCTTATATGCCTGGGATAAATTTGGTGGTAGGGTGCTTGGAGATATCTTAGTTAATGGTCAAAGTGTTCGAGCTGGGTTAATTGCTAATGGATTAGCACGTGAATATTACGGTGATGCCAAGCAAAGCTGGTGTCAGTAATAGATTGACCTTACGTCTGATTTATATTATAATATGTGAACTATAAGGAACTTATACTATGTCAATACTCGATAAGATTAAAAAGAACTCTACTATTAAGGATACGGCCCTCTTAGCCGAATCGAAATTCTTTCAGAAGAAGGATATGATTCCTACTTCTATCCCTGCAATTAATATTGCTTTATCTGGTAGACTAGATGGAGGTCTTACTCCTGGTCTTACGATGTGGGCAGGTCCTTCGAAGCACTTTAAGACTGCTTTTTCTTTATTGATGGCAAAGTCGTATCTGGATAAGTATCCCGATGCGGCTTTACTCTTTTATGATTCAGAGTTCGGTACTCCTCAGTCGTACTTTGACTCTTTTGGCATTGATGCTAAACGTGTTATCCATACCCCACTAACTAATATTGAGCAATTGAAGTTCGATATAATGACTCAGTTAGAAGGTATTGAAAGAAGTGATCATCTGATTATTATTATTGACTCTATTGGTAACCTTGCATCTAAGAAAGAAGTCGAAGATGCGTTAGAAGGTAAGTCGGTAGCAGATATGTCAAGAGCAAAGCAGATCAAGTCTCTGTTCCGTATGGTTACCCCTCATCTATCTCTTAAAGATATACCGATGGTAGTAGTTAATCATACCTATAAGACTATGGAGTTATATTCAAAAGACGTTGTAGGTGGTGGTACTGGTTCTTATTACTCCGCCGATAATATCTTTATCCTAGGTCGTCAGCAAGAAAAAGAAGGTACCGAGGTTGTAGGGTATAACTTTATTATTAACGTTGAGAAGTCGCGCTACGTCAGAGAGAAATCTAAGATCCCTGTTACTGTTCGTCACGATGGTGGTATCAGTCGTTGGTCTGGACTACTGGATATGGCTTTAGAATCTGGTCACGTTATTAAGCCTTCTAACGGTTGGTATTCTCGCGTTAATAAAGATACCGGTGAAGTAGAAGATCAGAAGTTTAGAGCAGCACAGTGTGATACTAAGGAGTTCTGGCTACCTATTTTACAAACATCTTCATTCCAGGAATGGGTAAAGACTACCTATCAAGTTGCTAACGGTGCTATCTTGAGTGATGAAGATATTACTAAGGAGTTTGATGATGCTACGGAATGATTTATTTAAACCATGGTTTGTAGGCGACGACTGGGGGTTTGAAATTATAGACGGTGAGTATAAAGGTGTATGTATTCAGATTGAAAAATTAGAGTTTGATGAAAAAACAGAAGGTGGTCTACTACTAGACTCCCATACTGTACATAAGCCGGATTCAATTACCGATGAAGAATTAAAAGAGCCAAAATTTCAAGCTGTTGTTGAAGTTATTATTAATGATATTTTACGAGAAGCAATAGATGACCTTAAGCAGACTAGAGATAACGATACTAAAGAATCTAGTACATGATGAAGTATACATGCGCAAGGTACTGCCTTTTATTAAGGAGCAGTACTTTACGGATGAGAGTGAAAGAACGGTTTATAAATTAATTCACGAGTTTGTAACTAAGTACAACAAGCCTCCTACGGTTGAGGCTATATCTATTTCATTACAGAATACCAATGTACCTGAAGGTCAATTTAAGGAGATAACCGATCTCTTTAAAGAGCTGGTCGTAACGGAGGTACCTAACCCTCAATGGTTATTAGATGAGACTGAAAAGTTCTGTAAGGATAAGGCTGTATATAACGCTATTCTTCAATCTATCGGGGTAATGGAGGGTAGGGATAAGCTTGTATCAAAAGATGGTATTCCTTCTTTACTTCAAGATGCATTAGGTGTTTGTTTTGATAACTCTGTTGGGCATGATTACTTTGATGATGCAAGTAAGAGGTTTGAATACTATAACCGTGTCGAAGAGCGAATCCCATTTGACCTAGATCTCTTTAATAAGATCACACAGGGTGGGATGCCTAATAAAACGCTTAATATTGCGCTTGCAGGTACCGGGGTTGGTAAGTCTTTATTCATGTGTCACGTAGCCGCCAGTTGTATTGGTCAAGGTAAAAATGTATTGTACATTACTTTGGAGATGGCAGAGGAGCGAATTGCTGAGCGTATTGACGCAAATCTATTGAACGTGGAGATCGATCAATTAAAGTCTCTACCTAAACAAATGTTTGATAGCAGGATGGAAAAGCTGAATAACAAGATACATGGCAAGCTAATTATTAAGGAGTACCCTACGGCGTCTGCACACGTTGGCCACTTTAAAATGCTGTTAAATGAGTTGAGTTTAAAGAGATCCTTTAAACCTGATGTAATTTTTATCGATTACTTGAACATATGTGCATCCTCCAGATTTAAGCCTGGTGGAGGTGTCAATTCTTATACATATATAAAAGCCATTGCAGAAGAGTTACGTGGTCTAGCTGTAGAATTTAATGTACCTATTATGTCAGCTACTCAGACAACGCGTTCGGGTTTCTCGAATACGGATGTGGAGCTTACAGATACTTCCGAATCTTTCGGTCTACCAGCAACAGCAGATTTTATGTTTGCGTTGATTAGTACAGAAGAACTCGAGCAACTCAATCAGTTAATGGTAAAGCAGCTGAAAAACCGGTATAATGACCCTACATTACACAAGCGGTTTATGATCGGTATTGATCGGGCGAAAATGCGGCTGTATGACCTTGAGGATATTGCTCAAAGTAATCTACGGGATACCGGGCAGGAAGATGCACCTATTAATATTGGTATGAATAATCTATTCAAGAAAAAGGACTTCTCCGGAATTAAAGTATAAATAATTCTAAAGGGGGCCCTATGTATCTTGCACCAGTTATAGATGGAATTTTAGAGTCAAAGAAATCTAAATTAGTAGGCCGCCAAACTTATTTTTATATTACCGGTATATTAAACCGGTCTTTTGCAAAGGTTGAACCCTTTACATTTCGGTATGAAACCTACAGTGATTACAGCAGAGAAGACTTTTCAGTATCCGGTCTATACGATATGGATGCAAATAAGCGTTACATAGTTCTTAACTTCCCTAAAAATCACAAAACCTTTCCCATGGATGATGAGAAGTGGAGAGAATTTAAGTTTGCGGTATCACAGGTATGCCAGCATGAAGCTATCCATCAAAACCAATGGCAGCACCGAGACTATAAAGATGAAGGAGCGTTAAGTTTAGATTTTAGAAACATGGCAGGGGATTTGGATGAGGATAGAGAGTATCTTTCAGATATTGACGAAATTGATGCTTACGGTCATGATATTGCAATGGAAATAAAATTTTGTTACCCTAAAAAGGATCCCTACGAGGTTTTGCGTACAATAGACAGAAGAAGAAAATTGTGGTCATACTCGTACTATAAAAAAACTTTTAAAGGTGAGGAGTGGTCTGACATTAAGAAGCGGCTTTATAAGAAAATATACTTATGGATGCCATATGTTACTGTATAATATAAAAGGAAGAAATGGAAGAACCTATCTTCTCAATAATGGATTTACTTCAATTGGGGTTAATGATTTTAGCCTGTTACGCCTGTTACTGGAGGGGAAGAATTGTAGGAATTGAACAAACGGTACAAACCTTGGCAGACCAGGGGTTAATTGACCTAGAAGAAGTTGAAGATGAAGAAGGCCTTTAGGGGCCTTTTTTTACGGCCGTAAATTTGCCTTTTGGACGGAAATAGGTTATAATAGTATATCAACTAAATTAAAGGATTGTATGCAAACTCAGACTAACTCTAGACCCCGTATTAAAAACGATACTGTGGGTACCGATGGTATGAAGTTGTTGTTTAAGGAATACGAAGGTTCGACGTTGGTGTCGTTTCGTAACACCTGTAGTTTACTGATTGAAGAATCCGCTGGTAAGAGAAGTACTAAGGATAAGTTTCTTGCAGAGATTGCACGAGCTACATCCAAGGATACGATGCTTACCAAGGTTACCAATTACATGATGGCCGGGCAGGGTCTTGGTGTGTAAGCACCACAGTAGTTGGGTTTTGTGTGATAGGTAGTTAAATTTTATTATGAAAGGTCTATTATGACTTTGTTTACTGTGGCAGGTGTTTCTAGACACAATGGTGAGATAAAGGTTCGTTTCTGTTCTGATTTTGTACTTCGAGTTAAGAACTTGCAGAAGCAGGGAGATACGGATATTCAGCTTATCGAACTTCCAAACCCTATGACTAAGCCCCAAGCTTGTTCGTTTCTTTTGGATCAGGAATCATTTAATGTTTATGCTTCTGAAATTATCGAGATTCTGGGCAAAAAGGAGTTGAAAGAAACTCCTAAACAGCCTATAATCAAGGCTGCGAAAGAGGAAAAAGTTGATCTAGAACTTGAGTCAATCAAAGAACTAGCTGAAGCTTAATCCTCTGTTACGAGGGAAAGACCACCGCCCTCGTAACTTTTTCTATGGTGGGGCATTTCTATATTAAGGAAATATTATGTCTTTGCAAAACAGTGTACTGAAAACTTTGTCACATGGCCGTCAATTTACCGCCGGTCAAATGGCAGGTTTGTTTGGTACTACAGAAACCTCTGTAGCCGCTCGCATCTCCGAGTTGCGCTCACAAGGTTATTCCATCTATAGCAATACTGCTAAGAATGGAAAGACTGCATACCGTTTGGGTACGCCCTCACGCCGTATGATTGCCGCCGCTTACGCAGCCGTTGGCAGCTCAGTTTTTAACTGATGTGACTTGAACGGTCTCTCCTAAGGGACGCCGGAGATCGTAACCGGCATTAATTTTATTATGGAGTCGTTATGCCTTTATTTGTTGTAGATGCTATTCAAATGTTTCGCACCAGATACGTTGTTGAATGTAGAGAAGCCGAGCATGCAGGGGATACCGTTACCATGAACGAGGCCGAGCAGTTCAGCCAGATGGATTTAGGTGAACGTATTGTAACTACTAAAGAAATTACCTATGAACAGTTTCATAAGATGAATAAATCTTTAGAAGAAGGTCATGGTGATGGTAATCATTATCAAGCCGAATCTGGCTCACCCTGGATGGGTGAGAAAATAATTTACGTTGTTAATTATGATCAGGATACTAAAGAATGAATGTACTAGCACAAGTCCAGCGGCAACGAGTTAGATTTAGCCCGGATGATAAAAAGCACATCAGTGCATATCGTCACTTTGTAGTTAAACGTAAATGGGAGAACCCTGGTTGCCCTTATGAATTAGAATGGCCTTATCTAAGTATTCCCGATATGATTAAAGATAAGATCATTAATCACTACTTAAAAATCTAGTTTTTAGCCTCCTATCTGGGGGTTTTTTATTGTATAAATATAATAAAACAACGCTAGGGTATTTAAATGTCTACTTCTTCTGACTATGAAGATGCAGTTGCTGCAAATATACATAACGCCTCTAAAGGGGTAGTTGGTATACGTCATAAATCTGGTCTACAAAGCATGACATCTTACCCGGATGTCGAGGTTAAGTATAAAGGTATATCTACATGGGTGGAGGTAAAGATGAATCATACTGATAACCTAATGAATCCTAGATTTAAGTATGTTGATGGTAAATGGGCAGTATCTGGTGTCGATTCTAAAGCTATTCAGGAGCTAACTCAATACTTCAACGTCAGTGAGGATGCAAAGAAGTGGGTAGATGCGTTAAGAAAGTTTGTAAAAGATCCAAAAAATAAGTACACAGGTGATCCAGCAAATATGACATTGCACTCACTGGTTGGAGATAGGGCTAGGGATAAAAATTCAGTACCGTTAATTACAATGAAAAGGTTTTTAGCGTCTCGTCCGAATAAAAATATATTCAAAGTCGATGGTGTTGATGTCGGGTCTTTGGTAACAGATCATTATACTAAAGGTAAGTCAGCTGCAGCATTGTATGTAAGTAGCGGAGATGATTTTTATAGATTTGGTAATAAGAATCCTTTTAAATTTACCCTAAAAGAAGCGCCTTTGTTTAAAGGAACTAATAGTATTACCTATCGTATTGGTGATCGATCAAGTAATTTTGAGATTATGGTAGAAGTAAAACTTAAAAATACAAACGCTATGGGTAGTAGTGACACTAGTGTCAAACCCGGATCATCTAAACCTAATCCTTTTTCAAATTTAAAATAATGATAACATTTCAATACTATTTAACAGAAGCAGCTTCTGAAGACAAACTCAAGCATCTTGAGCATGCCGAAGACCATATCATTAACGCCGGGTTTGATGGCTTTGCCCACGCATACCACAACCTACAAGACGTGCATGATCAATTGAGCGGTAAAAAGAATAAGACCAAGATTACTACCAAGTACGATGGCTCACCTGCTATTGTATTCGGACATCACCCTGAGACAGGTCAGTTCTTTGTAGCATCTAAGTCAGCGTTTAATAAAGACCCTAAGATTAACTATACCGCTGAAGACATTGAAAAGAACCACGGTCATGCTCCTGGGCTGGTTCAGAAACTAAAACAAGCCCTTGAACACCTACCCAAGATTGCTCCCAAGACCGGTGTATACCAAGGTGACATCATGCACTCAGGATTAAATACAAAAGATAATCCAAACGGTGATGTTACAAAAGAAGGGGGTAAGTACCACTTCCAGGCTAACCCAACCGGGGTTAAGTATTCCACAAAGGTAGGATCTGAAGAAGGTAAGAAGGCTGCCAGTTCAAAATTCGGCATTGCCGTTCATACTGCGTACCATGGTGATACCATTGAAGGTCTAAAAGCAGAATATGCACCTGACCTATCAGGCTTTAGCCACCATCCAGATGTACATAATATTGATACTCAGGATGATGTTCAGCATGCTAAGATGACACCTGAACAGCATGAGTTGTACAATAAGCACATTAAGCATGCTACAGAAGAATTCAAGAATACACCTAAAAAAGCCTACAAAGCTTTAGAAGGTCATCAAGATTTGTTAAAGACTTATATTAACAGAACTGTCCGAGAAGGTACGACACCAACGGTTGCTGGCTACCGCTCTCATGCTAACGAATACCATGCTAAACTAATTGCTAAGGTAAAGACACCTAAAGCAATTGCTGCTAAGACTGAGACACTACATAACGATCTATCTCATATTGATAAGCATACAGAGAACTTTCAACACTTACTTACCATGCACCATCATCTACAACAGGCTAAGGATCAGTTAACTACAGCGTTATCGGCTAAGCCTAAGTTCGAAACCTCGATGAGAGGTAAGCCAACTAAACCAGAAGGCTATGTAACCGTTAGAGAGAATAGACCAACTAAGTTTGTGGATAGAGGAGAGTTTAGCAGAATGCATCTAGGTGCAAGAACTGAGTAAATCTTAAAAGCCCACTAATGGATTATGGCACCAAGGCAACTAAAAATCAATAACTATTTTGTATCAGGGACCAAATGAAGATATTTAGAGATATTAGAGAGAACTTTAAAGACGGCCGTAACCCCGGCGACAAGGGCGACATGGCAAGACATGGTCTTAAAGGTAAATCTATTATACAATTGAAGAAGGTCAGATCCTCTGACTCTGCAACACCCAGAGAAAAGCAATTAGCCCACTGGAGAATCAATATGACACTAGGTAAAAAGAAAGATAAATAAACGGTTAACTAATTAAATACACATGGACTTCATAGACTACTTAACAGAAGCACCGGAGAAACACGGCGTACTTACGTATGGTCGTATGAATCCACCCACATCTGGGCATGAGCAGGTCATTAATAAAGTTCATGAAGTTGCTAAAGCGCACAATGCTGTTCATAAAGTAGTTCTATCTCATACAAGCGGTACCAAGGATGGTAAGAACCCGTTACCGGCTGATGTTAAAGTAAAGCATGCGCAACACGCCTTCCCTGGCACACATATTGAAGCGGCTTCTAAAGAGCATCCTACCATTTTGCATCATGCAGCTGCAATGGCTAAACAAGGTGTCAAGCACTTACATGTAGTTGCAGGCTCTGATCGAGTAGAAGAATATCATAAGTTACTTCATAAGTATAATGGAGTAAAGAGTGGCCACGGACACTACAATTTTAAATCTATTACTGTTCATTCCTCTGGTGAAAGAGACCCAGATGCAGAAGGTACATCTGGTGTTTCAGGTACTAAGATGCGAGAGCATGCAGCTGCAGGTAGAAAGAATAAATTCCATGCCGCTTTGCCTTCTAAAATGAAACCAGAGCACAAAGATGCCTTGTATCACGATGTAAGACATCACATGGGTATACAAGAAGCGGTAGCGCCTGGTTCACAAGGTGAAGTAAAGATTTCTAAATATGAATGGGGTACCCCAGAAAGCACTAAAGAGATGAAGCGCATTACCCCTGGAGAGAGTAAGATTAAGACTGAAGAAAAAGAAGCAGACTATGGTGAAAAGTTTCAGTCAATGGTAAAGAGAGTTAAGGTAAGCGCCCAGCAAGGTATTAAAAAGACTGTCTGGGTCCCAGCAAAGTACGGTACAGGTGGCTCTTATAAGGTAGTACCAGTTAACAAAGTTAAAGAGTCTGTAGAGGTAGAACCCATGCAATCAGAGGCAACAAGATTACCCTTCTTATTAATGAATGCTGAACAAAAGCGAGCATTAATTGAAGCCGAGGTTGACGAGTTAGAATTCGATGGTATTCAAACTAAGAACCTGGATATATGTCCTAGTGCTTATAAGGAATTTAAAAAGCTAATTGAAACTGTTAGAGCAGGTGAGAGCATTGGAGAGCCTATTGATCATAACCTACCTTCAAAAGCTGTTCAAGATATAGCGGCAGGTATTGCTTTGAAACCCGCTACACTTCGTAATATGCAGTTCAGACACTTTACAGGGTTATAATGTTAATAGATGAATTAAAAAAAGTGCATGCTGATGCATTTACATTTTACCTAAAAGCACATTTTTACCATTGGAATGTCGAGGGTTCTGATTTCCCTCAATACCATGACTTTCTTCAAAATCTCTATCAAGAGGTTTTTTCCTCTGTAGATACCCTTGCAGAATTAATTAGAACACTTGATTCTTATGCCCCAGGCACACTTACAAGATTAAAAGAGCTAACCTCTATAGAAGAAACAGATGACGTTCCAGATGCAAAAACTATGATGACAAGATTACTTCAGGAAAATAATATATTAAGAGCATCATTACTTACCGCATATACAACTGCAGAAACGACAGGTGAAGTAGGCGTTGCTAATTTCTTACAAGATAGAATTCAAGCGCACGAAAAACATGGATGGATGTTAAGGTCAATACTAAAATGAGTCACGATTCAAATAACCAACACGAGTTGTTGAAGACAGCATTAGAAGCTACTGATGCGTACTTAGGTGTAGAAAAACAAGCTGTAGCTGCTAAAAAAGCTACGCCAGTTATGATACATGATTTTACCTATCATATGTCGCGAGCACATGATACTCTTAAATTATTAGGGGTATTAAAAGATCATGAAGAATATATGACATCTCATGTTACCACAATGAGTAATCTTTTTGGATATAGTTACTCTGATGTGCAAGAGGATGCAGTTGTATCGTTTGCAAGCTTTATTGCAGAAGAGAATGAAGAAGCAACTTTTACTGAGGCAGTTATGGATGAGATAGTAGAAGGGACGACATGGGAAGATATCGTTGATCTATATTCTGAAGAAGAGTTGGTTGAAGAGGAGGAAGTTACTGAGGCCTTATCTGCTCAAGCACGACTTAAAAAGAAGCAATCCTTTTCAAGAAATAAGAGCAGAAGAAACGTAGCTCGCGGTCTTAAGTTACGCAGAGCATCTTCACCTGATACACTTAAAAGACGCGCCATGGCAGCTGCCCGGCGTGCAATGTATAAGAGGCTGTTGAGCGGTAGGAACAAATCATCTCTTTCAGCATCAGAAAAAAATAGAGTTGAAATGCAAGTATCAAAAATGAAAAACATTCAGTCTTCTATAGTCAATAGAATGATGCCTAAGATACGATCTCTAGAACAATCAAGACTTGCACACTACAGAAGTAAAAAATGAAAAGGCTATTGATTATTGCCGTACTGTTTCTATCAGGCTGTTCGACGATAGATAAAATTAAAGAAGTATGGCCCCGTGCTCATGACCCTGTCATGGTAAGTGCGTATATTGATTTAGATATATATCTTGATGAAATTAATTGCAAGTCACCTAATAGTATTGATTTTGCTAAAGAAAGAGCTATTTGGTTAAACAAGTATGCAGAATTTAGGGGTGATCCTCAAAGAGTGTCTACGAAAGCAATTGTGGACAATTTAGATAAAGCCCAAGCCGGTACTTTGACTGCATGTGACCGGTGGGTTAGTTTATCAAAAATAAGAATGAAGACTATTAAAGAAGCATGGAGTGATAGATGACACTAGAAGAAATTGTAGAATATCAAGCAGAAGAATCTATTCGCGGTGAACTTGCTCGTGAGTTTGTTGGTATCTTAAGTGACTATCAAACAGGTGCTCTAACAATTGAAGATAAAAATTTAATGATTACTGAAATATTAAACTCTTGCCAATCATCTGAATTAGCTCAAGATGAAGTAATAATGAGATGGGCGGTTTCTGCTGCCACCACAGCTGTTAATATTATTTAAAGTAAAAAAATGAAAAGCTTTAAACAAATAAGAGAACAAGTTCAATCGGTTACAGAAGGTGAGCGTGGGTTGTGGGATAACATCCATGCCAAACGCAAACGTATTAAATCCGGTTCTGGTGAGCGTATGCGTAAGCCAGGTAGTAAGGGTGCACCTACTAAACAAAACTTTAAAGATTCTATGTCTGAAGATGTAGAACAACTATTCGATCTTATTGAAGATGTAATAGAAGATATTGCAAAAGATAATAACGTTGACTCTGAATTTATTTGGGAAGATCTTGAATCAATACCAGATGAAGAGTTACTAGAGATAGCAGCCTGGCAGCGTAAAGAAGGTAAGAACCCTGAAGGTGGTTTGAATGCTAAAGGTATTGCCGCTTACCGTAGAGAGAACCCAGGCTCTAAATTACAAATGGCTGTAACAACTAAACCATCTAAGTTAAAACCAGGTAGTAAAGCGGCTAATAGAAGAAAGTCTTTTTGTGCTCGCATGGGTGGTATGAAGAAAAGACTAACATCTGCAAAGACTGCAAGAGACCCAGATTCTAGGATTAATAAAGCTCTTAGAAAATGGAACTGCTAATTAACTTATAAGTATACGAAACTAAAGGAAACAAAATGGACATGAAATCTATTTCACAAAAATTACAAGATGACATTCGTGATATCATGGAGGGCAACATTAAACACCCTAATCAACAAAAGATTGATGTACATGAGCCAGAGAAAGATGAAATCACTGCCGATGATTTTAAAAAGCTTCGTGCAATGAAGAAGACGAAGACTGAAGAGCATGCTCCTGAATCTACCGAGCAGGTAGAGGAAGAAGAAAAGAAGAAGCCTGTTAGTCCTTTTGACTATAAAAATTATCAAAGTCAAATACCTAAAAAACCAGGTGAGACAGCTGGGTTTGACTCAAAGAAAATTTCTACTGGTACCGTTTATACTAGAAAGCCAGTTAAAGAAGAAAGCCATCAGTCTGCAACTACTATGAAGCATATCCCTAATGCTTCCCCGGCACTTAAAAAAGCTGCTAAAGATATTAAACCTGGCGTTGCAGGCTATCGCGATCGTATTGATATGCTTAAAGCTGGCGGTGTTAAAGAAGAAACTCAGATTGATGAACTATCTAAATCAACTTTAGGTTCCTATTTGACGAAGAAAACATCTGAATACATGAAAGGTAAAACCCAACCTGGTACAAAAGAACATGCTAAAGATGTACAGAACATGGGTAAAGCTTACGATAAGTTAAAAGAGGAAGAAGCTGAACTTGATGAAGCATATCAAACAGCAAAGAGTGAGTTCGTAGCTCGTCAGGGAAGACTGACAGCTGCAGCTGCTGAGACTGAAAAAGATCCCGCGCGCCTGAAGAGGATGTCTAGCATACCAGGCTATAGTGCTGCAATGGATTTAGCCAAAAAGACAACTCAGGGCGCAAAGCACACTAAAGAAGAAGTTGAGCAAATGGATGAGCTTTCAGTTGAAACAATGAAGTCGGCAAAAGAAAAATTAGCTAATAAAGCCTATGATGCCCACATGGATGACAACAAAATGGCAGCAAGAAACTTTGCTCACAGAGCTTTAAAAGTGGGTTCAAAAATTAAAAGTAAAGAGCGTTCCTCCTCTCAAATGACTAGAGAAGAAGTTGAGATGGTATATGAAGCGAATATTCAACCAACAGCGGCAAAGTCCAGGTCACATATAGGTAATATAAGTCATCCAACTACAAATCACGTTGCGCATCCTAGTTCAGGAAAAGAAATTGGTCTAATTACAAAGCAGCCAGACGGAAAATACCACGCCCACCCATCATCCGTAAAATTGTCACACAGCCAAGGTGGTACATTTGATACCAAGGACCAAGCTCATCAGCATATCCGTGATGCTCATGCCAAAGCTATTAAAACCGGTACGTTGAGTGATAGATGGAAGAAACAAGAGAAGCTACCACAATTTGCTAAAGAAGAAGTTGAGCAAGAAGAATACACATTTGCTGATTACTTGAATGCTGCGCTTGAACATTACAATGATGAAGAAGCTGTTAATGTGGCTAATGAGGCTTACAATAAACAAGATATAAGTCTGTTTATCAAAGAATCCCAACAGCCCGAAGCCTAAATATATTACGGGCGCCATCTATTTAAAATACGATGGTAATAAAGTTAAAAAGAATAAGGAGACATAAATGTCCTCATGGGGTAATACAGATAATACGTTGATTGCTGGTACTGTAACAGCATATGCAGCTAATACACGAGTAGTCGGATCAGGTACATACTTTTCTATTAACGTTAAAGCCGGGGACTATGTAACAATTGCTACCTCCGGTAAATACAAGGTAGAGACTGTTACATCCAATACCGTGCTGACACTATCAACGGTTGCAACTGCTGTGACTGGTCAAGCAGTATACTTGCAACAAGGTCCTAAATCAATTGAAGCTGCTACATCATTTGCTGCTGCAAGACGTGCTAACCTAGTTACAGCATCAACAGTGTTCGGTGTTGATTCGGCAGAGGCCGGTACAAGTAGAGTTGCAAGCGTTGCAGTTAATTCCGCTGGTACTGGTTATCAAAGAACAGCCAACGTACCTGCTGCTACAGCTAATACAACTGCTACATTCACCACAACTGGTGCAAGCCAGCCACAAGCAAATGCAACCGCTACCTTAACTTTTGCAAATAACGTCTTAACGGCTATTACGGTAACAGCTGCAGGTAAGGGGTACACAGCCGCTGCAAGAGCCAACACAACACTAGTAATTGCTACCACCGGTGCCGCTCAACCACTGACCAATGCTACTGCAACGATTGCCTTCACCACCTCTGGTATTGCTAACGCATCACATACCGGTTGGGTAAACCAGGTAAACTATTCTACCAGCCAGGGTTCGATAAGAAATAAATCCGAAGTACTTGTTGCTATGTCTAAGAACGGTATCACCGGCGACGACGAAGATACTAATTTCCCTGATTAATTATGGCAGATAGTAAAGTAAGTGAGCTTGTATCAGCTACCTCCGTAGGGGGTAGCGATCAGCTGTATATTGTTCAATCTAGTACCAGTAAGAAGGTTACTGCAGCGGTGTTGTTCGCCAACGCAGCCAACGTCGTACTTAAGGGCAATATTAACCTGGACACAACCGTACAGCTATTAGCATCACCAGGTACTATTGACATTACCAAACAAATAACCCACCTCAGTGCTGATGCATCAGGTGGTACTTTGATTTTACCAACTGGTACGGATAAGCAGATTAAGATATTAGCTATGACAGCTACAGCCGGTGGTACATACACAGTTACTACTAATGTTGCTAACAGTGCAAACGTTGTGTTTAATAACGTTGGTGACACTGCTACTCTATTGTATACAAATAACAAATGGTTTGTTATCGGGGGTACTGCCTCACTAACTTAAAATATGTTTGAATTGACTGAACAAACCTTTACACTATACGCTATTAAACATTATGATAACCCTGCTTGCAAAGGCATGGCAGAATTTCATGATGATTTAAAGAAATTTAGATACTTAAAAAGACTCTTTAGGAAATACACTACAGGTAGTGAGCTTAAGGAGAGATTAATAATAAACCATCTGGTTGTTTTATATAACCTTTTTGGACCTGAGGCGGCTACTAAGATGCTCTTCTTTAAGATTGAAGAAGAGTTTTGGCCACAGCTAAAAACATTTCTGGTGTTCTTAAGCTACATGCCGATAGGTTCAATTGTACTTAACAGTATGAAGATAGAGGGATATGAAATTCCTCTTGACGAAGCTGTTGCAGAAGCTTTAGGAAAACTTTAATGGGTCGGTTTGTAGATTCTATCATTGCTTATCGTATTTTACGGATGCTTACAACGCCATTCGAAAATACTGATGCCTATCAACTTGGTATCATTGATATTAAGGGTAAAGAGTTGAAGAAGATGAGTTCTTTAAACTCAGTAAATGAGCGTGACGCTTATTCTATTCTTCATCGAATGATTTTTCGTATTAAGAGAATAATTGAAAAGGTACCGGTCGATAATAAAAAACTTATTACCTTTGCCGCCGCCTTATCTCTAGTTAAAGAGCATGCGCATGTAACAAGTGAACCTATAGACCTAGAGTCACAGTTTATGGATAGATTGGACTTTGATCTTCAAAAAGAGATTCAAATTACAGAAGAGTTTTTAGGTAACACAAATATGTTTACCTTTAAACAATTTGTAGAAGAAGCTCCTGCTAACAATGCAGCAGCAACCCCAGGTGTAGCCGGATTTACACCTGATACCCTAGGTGTGCCTAAAAGCACACGTCCCCCACTACTGAAGCGAAAGAAGGTAATTAAAAATGTTTAAATCAATTAAAGAATTTTTTGTAGGTAAACCAAAGGTTGAAGACCCCCCTGCTGAATGCCCCTACATGGCAGAGGTTATACCTGTTGGAACAGAGGCAACGATTGTAGCATCGTCTACAACAACTGCTGCTGTATCAGGTGAGCAAGCTCAACCTGCACCAATAACAATTACACCTGAGACCGTCGTTATTTCTATCTCTGATAATATGAATGTCAGTGTTGGGAGCCAATCAGATACTATTACACTAACACCCCCGGTCGCTAATTCAGGCGCCTGGCCATTTCCCACCGCTGCACCATTGGAGTCTGTAGTTAAGAAAACAACTACACCTGCCATTAAAGCAACTAAAAAACCACGTAAGAAGAAGTAAATGGCGGAACCAATGTCAAAAGCAGATCTGGAAACAGAGACCAGAGTATCGGTACTTGAAACCCAGGTCGACACTATTGCAGGTAGCGTAATTAAATTAGAACAAAAAATTGATTCTAATTATGCAACGTTACATAGTCGAATTAGTGACTTGAGGGACGATCTACGTAATGACATTGATGTTAAGCATGAGAAAATTATTGATAAGCTTGATGCACAAAACAAAGCCAGTACCGACCAACATAAGCTTATTTCAGATAAGATAAGCTCTATTGAAAAATGGCGTTACATGATGGTTGGTGGTTCAATAGTAATGGGATATGTTCTGGCACACATTAAGTTAGATAAACTATTTTAACTTGCCTTTTTAACAGTTCTATATTATAATAAGGCCTCTCTAAGAGGCTTTTTTTATTATGTCCGTATTCCTTGACCAAAAATACCTTATGCTTATAAGTAACCGTCTTCCTTTGTTCAAGAAGAAGAAGGATAATACGTATAACTGTAGGTGCGTGATATGTGGTGACTCACAAAAGAACAGACACAAAATGCGGGGGTACTTCTTCGCATATAAAACCGATTTGCGGTACAAGTGTTACAATTGTGACTTATCGTTGAGTTTTGGTAACTTTCTTAAATCTCAAGACTCAATAATGTACTCACAGTATGCGTTAGAGAAGTATAGTGAAGGTCATACTAAATCTGCAAATGTAGTACCAGAGTTTAAATTTGAGGAACCAGTTTTTAAAAATAAAGACGAAAAACTACTTGATAAGATATTAGATAGAGTAGATACACTGCCGGCAGACCATGAAGTAGTTTTGTTCTGTAACAGTAGAAAGATACCTAAAGAAAAGCAAAAACAACTCTATTTTATTAATAACATTAAAGATATTGTACAATTAAATGACAAGTATAAAGAAAGTATTCAAGGCGAGGAACCCCGATTGGTGCTCCCTTTTTACGATAGCAACAATCAGTTATCTGGGGTTACCTGTAGAGCCTTACGCGGTGAAGCGCTTCGTTACATCACTATCAAAGTTAAAGACAACGTACCGCTCTTATTCGGTATAGACTCTGTAAACAAGAGTAAACCTATATACGTTGTAGAGGGACCTATTGATAGTCTGTTCTTAGATAATGCAATTGCCGTAAGTGGTACATCGTTTGGAAAGCTTAATGAGACCGGTCTTGATAAAGATAAATTAATTGTTGTATTTGATAATCAACCTCGCAATAAAGAAGTATGCAAGTTGATTGAAAAAAATATAGAACTAGGTTATAATATAGTTCTGTGGCCGCAGACGATCGTAGAAAAAGATATTAATGAGATGGTAATAGCTGGTCATAATGTTAAGAAAATTATTAAAGATAATACTTTCAACGGACTTACAGCAAAGATGAAGTTTATTGGGTGGAAGCGATGTTAAGAAGTTTTATTAATAATAAATAACCTACAATGTGGATATTAAATTTTCTTCCTGCTAGCTTCTTTCATATAATCGGTATAGTCGGCATACTGGCGGTTCTCTCCGGTATACTCCTTAAAAGAATTCCTTTCGTTAATACTTATTCTTTTCCAATTCAAATAGTTGGATTTGTAGTAGTGTGTCTAAGTCTCTTCTTCGAGGGCGCATTGTATAATAATGCTGAATGGATTTCTAGAGTAAAAGAGATGGAAGATAAGGTGGCGGCAGCTGAAGTAGAGAGCAAAAAAGAGACTATTAAGATAGTACAGAAGGTTGTTGTCAAGCAGCAAATAGTTAAAGAGCGCGGTGAAGATATTATTAAGTACGTTGACCGGGAAATAACTAAATACGATAACACCTGTGTTATTCCTAACGAGTTTGTTAAAGCCCTTAACGATGCTGCCAGGGATATAAGATGAGATATCTCTTACTTCTTTTACTACTCACCGGCTGTTCAACCACAGTACCGGTTACTGCTAAGTTTCCAGAAGCACCAAATGAAATATTACAGAAGTGCCCTGCACTTAAACAGCTAGGGGAAGATGTTAAACTTAGTGAAGTAGCAAAAAACATTACATACAATTACACAACATATTATGAATGCGTGATCAAGCACGATGCCTGGATTGAATGGTATCAGTCACAAAAAAAGATTTTTGAATCTATTAAATAAAAAAAATAAGTAGGAAAAATAAAAGTATGAATACAGTACATGGTATTGTGGTAGACTATTCTCGCGACGGCTTGTTTGATACACTGGGTGTATTACGTCTTAGAGAATCGTATATGCGTGATGATGAGGTATCACCACAAGAGAGATTTGCTTTTGTATCAAAAGCTTTTGGAACGGATGAAGAACATGCGCAACGATTATATAATTATTCTTCTAAGCATTGGCTCAGCTATTCTACTCCTATCCTATCCTTTGGTAGGTCGGCGAGGGGTTTACCTATTAGCTGCTTCCTACCTTACCTTGATGACTCTAGCGCTGGTCTCGTTAACACATTATCCGAAGTAAATTGGCTCAGCATGCTGGGCGGAGGAATTGGAATTGGAATTGGAATTCGTGCATCAGATGACAAGAGCGTTGGGGTTATGCCTCATCTTAGAACTTATGATGCTTCAAGTCTCGCTTACCGACAGGGTAGGACTCGCCGTGGTAGTTATGCTGCATACCTTGATATTAGTCACCCTGATATTCTCTTATTTCTAGAGATGAGAAAACCAACTGGTGATCCCAATATGAGGACCCAAAACTTGCATCATGGTATTAATATTACCGATGAGTTTATGCAGTTGGTCGAACGCAGTATGATTGACAAAGACGCAGACGATTCTTGGAACTTAGTTGACCCACATAACAGTGAAGTAAGAGAGGTGGTGTCTGCGCGGGAACTCTGGCAACGTATTCTTGATATGCGTATGCAGACCGGTGAACCTTATCTACACTTTATCGATACGAGTAATAAACATATGCCAGAGTTTCAAAAGAAACTTGGTTTAAAAATTCGTCAATCTAATCTGTGTTCAGAAATTATTCTTCCTACAGATAAAGAGAGAACTGCGGTCTGTTGTTTATCGTCTCTAAACTTGGAGTACTATGATGAGTGGAAAAATGATACTTTATTCCTTAATGATGTTGCTGAAATGCTTGACAATGTACTTCAGTATTTTATTGATAATGCTCCTACCACCGTTGAGCGTGCAAGGTTCTCTGCCACACGTGAGCGCTCTATTGGCGTCGGTGCTCTGGGCTTCCATGCTTATCTCCAACAATGCGGAATCCCTTTTGAATCACCTATGGCCGTCGGAAGAAATAGACAAATTTTTAAACACATCAGGGAGCAACTAGATGAAGCTAATCAACAGCTTGGAAAACTTCGCGGAGAAGCACCTGATGCAGTGGGGAGTGGGCAGCGCTTTAGCCACCTTATGGCTATTGCTCCTAATGCTTCTAGTTCAATTATCATGGGTAATACTTCTCCTAGTATCGAGCCATACCGTGCTAATGCCTATCGCCAAGACACTCTTTCGGGGTCTCATCTGACGAAGAACAAGTGGTTAGATAGAGTTATTCAAAAACACCTGTCTGGTGATGGTGATATAGTATCACAAGATGACTACAATGAAATTTGGTCAAGCATTATTGCAAACGATGGTTCAGTACAACACCTTACATGGATGGATCAATGGCAGAAAGATGTATTTAAAACGTCAATGGAAATAGACCAGAGATGGCTTGTACAGCATGCCGCCGATCGCCAAGAATATATTGATCAAGCACAATCACTTAACCTGTTCTTCCGGCCAGACGTTAATATTAAGTATCTACACGCCGTCCATTTCCTTGCTTGGAAAACAGGACTTAAGACCTTGTACTATTGTCGTAGTGAAAAGATTGGTAAGGCAGATAAAGTATCTAAACGTATTGAACGAGAAGTAATTAAAGAATTGGATATGAAGGCAATTATTGATGGTGATGTTTGTTTAGCCTGCGAAGGCTAGATGAAAACAATAGCTTTATTTGTATGTGATCCAAAGTGCTCCGTACAAAGTAGCAATGGTATTATTAACGCTTTAGGTGATTATTATAAATTTAAGCTATTTTCAAAAAACGAAGTTGAATATAATTTTTTTGATAATGTTGACATAATAGCTGTACCAGGGGGATTTGGTCACTCGGATTCCTTTGATACGTTATTAAAACATAATGGTGAATCGATTGTTAAATATGTTAGGAGCGGGACACCCTATCTCGGTATTTGTATGGGTGCTTATTGGGCTGGTAAACATTACTTTAATATTCTAGATGATGTTGATGCCGTACAGTACTTAAAGCAATCTAATACCGATACACGCAGACCACATGCAAAGAACATTAAAATAGAGTGGTTAGGTAAACCTATGAATATGTTTTGGTACGATGGGTGTGCTTTTACAGGACCGGGGTACTACGATACTATTGCAAAGTACTCTAATGATGACCCAATGGCAATTATACAAAATAATATAGGGCTGATAGGATGCCACCCTGAAAGTCAACAATTTTGGTATGATAGCTACAGCTGGTTAAAGGGTAAATATCATAACGGTGAACATCATAAATTATTACTAGAGTTTGTAAACGAATTAATTAACAGAAAATAAAATGTCAAAGAAAAATCAAAGTATACTTACAGATGAACGTAATTCCTTTAAACCGTTTAATTATCCATGGGCGTATGATGCATGGTTAAAGCATGAGCAAAGTCATTGGCTTCACACCGAAGTACCAATGGTAGAGGATGTTAAGGATTGGAAGAAGAAGCTTACTCAAGAAGAAAAGACATTCTTGACTAACATCTTTCGATTCTTTACTCAAGGTGATATAGATGTTGCAGGTGGATATGTAAATAACTATCTACCTTATTTCCCACAACCAGAGGTTCGGATGATGCTGCTTGGCTTTGCTGCACGTGAGGCACTACACATAGCCGCCTACTCGCATCTTATAGAGACCATTGGTCTGCCAGAAACTATGTATAATGAGTTTATGGAATATGCAGAGATGAAAGAGAAGCATGATTATGTATTAGAAATCTCACAACAAAACTCATCTAAAGAAAATACCGCTAAACACATTGCAGTATTTTCCGCCTTCACCGAAGGAATGCAGCTGTTTAGTTCCTTTATTATGTTACTGAACTTTCCACGTCACGGTAAAATGAAGGGCATGGGTCAGATTATAACTTGGTCTATTGTTGATGAAACACAACACTGTGAATCTATGATTAAGTTATTTAGAACTTATATTCAAGAGAACCCTGAGATATGGAACGATGAACTTAAAGGTCAGATATATACAATTGCTGAACGAATGGTTGAACTTGAAGATAAGTTTATTGATCTGGCATTCAGCCTAGGACCTATGGCTGATTTGGAGGCCGCTGATGTAAAGCGTTATATCAGGTACATTACTGACCGTCGCCTCATTAGCCTTGGTCTTAAGGGTATTATGAAGGTTAAGAAAAACCCATTACCCTGGGTTGAAGAAATGATTAATGCACCTACGCATACTAACTTTTTTGAAAATAGAGCGACCGATTATGCTAAAGCCGCTCACACCGGTACCTGGGATGAGGTCTGGGGTAAGGCTGCTTGAAAGAAAAATATATTAAAGCTCACATGAAGGTAGCTCAGGTTTATGCTGAGCTGTCAACAGCTGTACGTCTACAGGTGGGTTGTGTAATTGTTAAAGATAATACTATTATTGGTATTGGTTATAACGGTATGCCTTCAGGTTGGGACAACACCTGTGAAATAATTAAGCACACCGATTTTACTGGTACAGTAGTAACTATGTCCAAGCCTGAGGTATTGCATGCTGAAACAAATGCAATTGCTAAAGTATCACGATCATCTAATTCAACTGACAGTGCTGATCTTTTTGTCACACATGCCCCCTGCCTTGAATGTGCTAAATTAATTTATCAGTCAGGAATAAAATCTGTTTATTATAGGGATATATATCGTGATACACGCGGGCTGGACTTTCTTCAAGCCTGTAACATAGAGGTAAATAAAATTGTATAAAGCATATACTTGTGACAGCTGTGAGGCTGCATTTAAAATAAAACACTCATTAGATGAATCTTTTTTTGAAGTAAACTTCTGCCCATTCTGCAGTGCACAAATCGATGACGATGATGAACAGGAACCGGACGAATTCGAATGACCGACTGGACATACCACGGTGAGGTATTCCCTGAACCCGGAACTCACTATGGTTTTGTATACTTAATCACAAACTTAAAAACCGGTAGGCAGTATATCGGCAAGAAGTTTTTTTGGTCGTTAAGACGAAAGCAAGTCAATAAGGTTAGAAAAAGAATTAAAATCGAATCAGATTGGAAGACGTACTGGTCATCCTCCGATGAGCTGCAGGCAGATGTTAATGAGCTGGGCCAAGAAAATTTTATGCGGGAAATAATATACTTGTGTCCGAGTAAGGGTACAACAAATTATTTGGAAGCAAAAGAGCAGTTCTCTAGAGGGGTACTCGAGAATAAGGATAAGTGGTATAATGGAATCATACAATGTAAGATCCATCGAAACCACGTAAAGTTATGATATTAATTTTCTTAACACTACTTTCTGCTTTGGCAGTGTCTGCGGTTGCAGCTTATTTCTCCATTGCTGGGTTAGTGGCTATATTTGCCTCTGCACCTGTACCAATTGCAACAATGGGTATAACGCTTGAAGTTGCGAAACTAGTAACTGCATCCTGGATATATCGAAACTGGGAGGTAGCACCTAGGTTATTAAAATACTATTTTGTAATTGCCACAGTAATTCTTTCTTTAATTACCTCCATGGGTATATTTGGATACTTGAGTAAAGTACATTTAGATCAAAGTGTACCTAATGGTGAGACAGCGGCAAAGATTTCTTTATTTGATGAAAAAATAAAAATTGAAAGAGAGAATATTGATGTTAATCGCAAGGCACTTAAACAGCTTGATGAGGCAGTGGATCAAGTCATGGCACGCTCAACTTCAGAAACGGGTGCAGATCGAGCAGTGTCAATTCGACGTGCCCAACAGAAAGAACGTAGTAAGCTTCTTGCAGATAACGAAAAGTCGCAAAAACTCATTGCAGGGTATAATGAAGAAAGAGCACCTATTGCCACGGAGCTTAGGAAAGTCGAAGCCGAGGTTGGCCCGATTAGGTACATAGCTGCTTTCTTTTACGGGAGTACCGATCAGGATATCCTAGAGAAAGCTGTAACGTGGGTTATTATAGCTTTGATTATCGTATTTGATCCTCTCGCTATCCTGTTACTTATTGCTGCTAACTTTTCCATCCGTGAACGTAACGGTACCAGACTAATACATGCTAAAGTGGTGGAACCTGAATTAAAGCCTAAACCACCAGATGTACAACCCATTGCACCAACTCATAGTCCTACAGATGATATCCCGCCTGAAATAACCCCTGCTGAGAGTTCATTCTCTTATCCTGAAACCGTTACGGATCCCGAGGGTGAGAAAGAGGGGTGGAGTAAAGAGTTATACCGTAAATTTTTGAATACTGATAAAATAAACATTGATCGATCGCGAATCCACTCAATTCCTAAAGAGATACTTGATAAGGTCTTTAAGAAGTAACTTGACCGTAACTCAATTCTATGTTATAATAACATATGTTAAGGAGATTACATGACTGATGATTTTGATGTTAAATTTAGTTACTTTGATAAGATTAAAGACGATGCAAGCTTTAGATCTATTTGGTCTATCTATGAAGTAAGTAATATGTACGATCTCTCTGGCTTTGAAGCTGAGACTCTTGTTTATAAAGACCATTGGGGTCATGAACGATCAGTATCGATTCCTCTACCCGGTGGTAACCTTAAGTGGTGGGACTTGTGGTCTGCCGCAGATAAAGCTATAATTGAATCAGAAGATAAGCATCATGTCTTTATTGAAGACTTTCAAAAGTCCACTGATGGTAAGACGTTATTTTTGAGAACTGGAAGTTAATTATGAGTCAAGTTGAAGCCCGTGCTTACGAGCCTACCTACTATTCTAATGCAAATGAAGAAGATCAAAAAGTATTTCGTGAATGGTTAGGTGGTGTGTTGCGTATGCATTATGTTAATATCCATTTTCGTAAGAAAGATGGTTCTATTCGTATCATGAATTGTACCTTGCAAGAAGGTAAGACGTTAGATTATGAAAAGAAGACCGATCGAGTTAAGGCCGTGAGTGAAGATACATGCCCGGTTTATGATATTGATAAAAAAGAATGGCGATCATTCCGTTATGATGCTGTTACTGAGATTAGATTTAACTTAGGGGAAGGTCGATGAGTAGAGTTATTATGAGTGAGCCTCACGGCATTACACCTGATTTAAGTAATTATAAATCTGCGCTATCACGTGCTTTCAATTTCTATAATCAAGACAACGGAAAAAAAGAAGCTCGTCTGTTTTTACGGGCTTATATAAAGAGTGTCGGGCAAGATTTAAAAGCGGTAGATAGCGTACCTGATAACAAAATTAGCACAACCTACGGCTGGGTAGCACGGATACTTTTAAACGGTAATGTACTTCAAGAACAGCACGTTCAAGGACTAAAGAATTATATCAGCACCTTAACGATTGATAAAGTAGTTAAAGTTGAAGTCGAAAAAGTTACTCGGTTAACTATCCAAGATTACATGCAAGAAAAGATTGCTGAAACCCTTGGAGAGTTAGAAGGAGCTATTGATGATTTCATTACTTCAGGTACTGAGTTTGATATGCTTTCGTATCTTAAAGCTTCCTCTACCCCGAAGCCTTACTGTAGTCATATTGATACATGGACCCGTAAGAAAGCCGCAGAGTTTATCGAGGCATATCAGTCTGATGATAAGGAACTAAAAGAGGCGTATGGGTATCTAGGAAAGAGGAAACTTGCCCAGTTAATTAAAATGCTTAATAGTTTTGTTACCGATGTAGAGCGGTATACAGAGTTTAAAAAAGCTAACCGTAAACCTAGAGCTACAAAGGTAAAGCCTGCAGGTGTTCAGGTTGCAAAGATTAAATACAAGATAGAAGATACTGATCTTGGTCTTAAATCAGTAAGACCTTCCGATATAGTTGGTGCTTCCCAGGTATGGGTATACAATTGTAAGTATAAAAGGTTAGCGGTTTATAGAACTGATTCCTCTTTAGGAATCCAGGTCAAGGGCACTACATTACAGAACTATGATCCGGAGACGAGTGAACAAAAGTCTATACGTAGACCTGAGGCTTTTCTTAAGATTGTATTAAATGCAAGTAAGGTACAACTGCGTAAGATATTGACCGAGCTAACTACGACGGGGTACGATCTTACAGGTCGTATAAATGAAGAATGTATTATATTGAGAGTACTTAAATAATGGTTGTAATAGATTATAGTCAAACGATTATATCTAATTTAATGGCGGAGATAGGTACAAGAAGTGATGTTGAAATTGATGTAAATCTTCTTCGACACATGGTTATTAATACTATCCGAAGTCATAAGGTTAGATTCGGTGGGGAGTTTGGCGAGGTGGTAATTGCCTGTGACAGCAGAAAGTACTGGCGTAAGCAACAATTTCCTTATTACAAAGCCAATCGTAAAAAAGCGAGAGAGAGTTCTGGTCTTAATTGGCCGCAAATATTTGACTCGATTAATCTTATTAAAGAGGAGCTGAAGGCTGTCTTTCCGTACCGGGTTATTGAAGTTGAGGGTACAGAGGCAGACGATGTTATTGCTGCATTAGTGTACTGGTCTTTAGATAATGATCTTAAGGAAGGTACGTTGTTTAGTGAACCAGCCCCGTTTTTAATTATCTCCGGTGATCACGACTTTAATCAGCTCCAAGTGCATAAACACGTCAAGCAATATTCGCCTATTAAAAAGAAATTTGTTAAGTCTGAACTCCCACCCGAGCAATGTGTTATAGAGCACATTATCAGAGGGGATAAAGGTGACGGGGTACCGAATGTACTATCTGCTGATGATAGTATTGTATCTGGCGAGAGACAGAAGCCTATCTCTACAAAGAAGCTAGAGGAATGGATGGCTGATCCTACCACCATGCCAACGGATGATGAGTTTGTTCGAAATTATCACCGTAACAAAATGCTGGTTGATCTGTCCATGATTCCTAAATCCATACAAGAACAGATTATAAATACCTTTATAAATTACCCTATAAAAGACCGTAGTCAATTACTAGATTATTTTATAAAAAATAGAATGAAACAAATGACTGAACATACACAGGAGTTCTAATGAATTTACTTATATCTGAAATTTTAAATAATTTTGAAGCTGCTAAGACAAAGCAGGAGAAGCTAGCCATTCTCAAGCAAAATGATACCCCGGTACTCCGTACTATTATGAGGTTAAATTTTGATCCTAAACTAAAGATGGATCTACCCGAAGGGGAACCACCTTATAAAAAGGATCTAGATAAGCCTATTGGGTACCATGAGACTAATCTTATTCAAGAATACCGAAGATTTTACATCTGGCTTACCCCTCAAACAAACTTACCTAAGTTTAAGAAAGAAACGCTATTTGTCAGTATGCTTGAAGGCCTTCACTGGTCGGAGGCAGAGGTGTTAGTTTTAGCAAAAGACGGTAAACTAAGTACTAAGTTTAAGAGTCTTAAGGAAGACATGGTTAGGGAAGTATACTTAAATTGTTTATCTGAAAAAGAGAAAGTTACTAAGGTAACGACAGACCCTTTGGTATAAAGTCTCTCTGGCATAGGTTCTTTCGACGAGCAGATCCCGTAACCCCCTGGTCTGTAAGTACTGATATTCCGTCACCAGAGAGATCGTTCGACGTAAGGCTGACAACGTTACGTAACCGTAAACCTTGATTTACGACTGAAAGTATACTATAATATATTATGATCTATTCTAATACTAAGTCAAAAGTTAAACCTAAGACTATGCCTAAAGCCGAGCGCGAGGCGTATGCTAAGTGGTGTGCTCAATACGATATTAAACCTGAGGGTAAGGTTAAGAAAAAAGTAGTAGTTTATAATACTGAATTACCTGGTACTGTCTATAAGCCGTTTATTCGTGAGACGGTTCGGTATCCTAGTTTAGATACCGGTCATAAGGGTGCTGTTAATACTGGTAAGACTACTATGTGGTATACGGGCGATAAGATGCTTGGTGTAGCTACGATGCATAAGTCTAACTTAGTTCCTATTTTTAGTGATGATAACGCGGTCGAAGTATCGCAAATGAGGAGATAAAATGAGTACATTAATATATAATGCAATCCGTACCCCTGATGGTACTGTACTAGAGTCTAGACATAGACATGATTATGTTGTATATGAAGATAAAAATGGTAGAGAGTATATGGTGGATGGCGGCCATGATTATGTTAGACGCAACGTGCACGACGATGCTCCTTATGAAGAGATAAGTGTCTATACAACTGATGGTCACGATAAAGTACGTGAAGTACTTAAATGGGGTACATATGGTATCAACGGTGATCAGCCCTTAACCTACATTGCACTTAAAGACATGAATACCGGGCATATTCAGGCCTGCCTAGATACCCAATCTCGTATGCATCCGACATACAGACAAGCTTTTGAAGAAGAATTGAAACTAAGGAGTATATAATGAGTTTGCCTTCCGATCCCACCGCCCGTAAAGCTATTAAGAAATGTATGGATGAGTTATCTGCATCCATGGCACGGATTGATGGTGAACGAGATTTTATCAAGGAAGCTATTGGTAACATATGTGAAGAATATGAAATGAGTAAAAAGACTCTTCGTAAACTAGCTAAAGTATATCATAAGCAAAACTTCTCAAAAGAGGTTGCCGAACATGAGGAGTTCGAGACCATGTATGAACAGTTGACCGGGGAAACTAGTCTGGGTAATATTACATAAAATGCATACAGTTTATAATCTAGAGATGCAGGTACGAGATAAAATGAACCGTCTTAAAAAGACCTCTCACGTTGGCGTATATAATTCTATTGAAGATCTAGAAGTAGCAAAAGGTAAGATGCTGGAGATTAATCCAGATAATACATTTGACGTTCATTCTATTGATCATCTTTTTGAACCTACAGAGTAATATAAATAAACATATGCCGACATATATTTTTCGTAATAAGAATACAGATGAAGTCTATGACAAAATGATGTCATGGGACAATCGTGAAGTATATCTCCAAGAGAATCCTAACCTAGAGGTCCTCATGGGAGCTCCGGCTATGGGGGACTCTGTCCGTTTAGGTATTAAAAAGCCAGACGATGGGTTTAAGGAAGTACTGTCAAAGATTCATGCTGCTAATTACAGAAGTAACTTATCGGATAAACTATCTAGAAAATGATTCAAGTGATTACTTCATTCAACCATAAGGGCTATACTTATCTATAGCTCTTTTTCATTTAAGGTTTTATATGTCCACAAAAAGAGCAGCGAAACTGGCAGTCGTACATGAAGAAGGCTACCCACAAAAACAAACAGCACCACGCCCCGTTACAAATACTTTAAGATTAAAAACTGAACACCTTAAATTCTTCGATCCACTTACCGAAAATCAAAAAATATTTTACGACGCGTATGCCCGCGGTGATTACTTTGTAGCACTACATGGTGTTGCTGGAACAGGAAAAACATTTATTGCTTGTTATAAGGCATTAGAGGAAGTATTAGATAAGAACAACCCCTTCAATAAAATTATTATCGTTAGGTCAGCTGTCCAGTCGCGAGAGATGGGTCATTTACCTGGTGATGTAGATGAGAAGCTAGAAATATATCAACAGCCGTATCGCCAAATATGCCATACCTTATTTGATCGTAAAGATGCTTACGATAGATTGGTTGAACAAGGTCATGTAGAGTTTATTTCAACATCGTTTATTCGCGGTATGTCATTTGATGATGCTATTATCATTGTTGACGAAATGCAAAATATGAACTTTGAAGAAATAGATACCGTCATGACACGGGTTGGTTACAGATCAAAGATCATCTGGTGTGGTGATTACAGACAAACTGATCTTCGCAAGTCAGGTGACAAAACAGGTATTTTAAAATTCTTTGATATTGCTTTACACATGGGTGCATTTACACGGGTTGAGTTTACGGCTGATGACATTGTAAGAAGCTCTTTAGTAAAAGATTATATTATTGCTAAGCTTAGATACGAAGATCTTACCCCTTAAACTATTTTGAAAGAACTATTATGAGATTAGAACCATACACAATTTTCGTCTCTCTATGCTCATACAGAGACCCCCTCCTGTACAGTACAGTCATGTCATTGATACAGGGGCGGTGTGGGAGGAATAGAATAGTTATTGGAATATTTGAGCAGATTGTTGCTGAAGACTCACTGCCGGTAAAGTATCCTGATATTAAAGAAGCTATTGACGCGTACGAAAATAACACACTTAGGTCAGTGAATGGCGGGCCAAGGCCAGCGGAAATTATATATAAACGAATTGATCCCCAATACTCTAATGGGGCTGGGTGGGCTAGAGCTATTAACCAATATCAACTATCTCCTGATGAATATGATTTACTTTATCAAATTGACTCCCATATGCTTTTTGATAAAGATTGGGATAGGACCCTTATAAGCGATTATGAGGATGCAATTATTAAGTACAATACTAAAAAAGTAATTATAACTGCGCCGTGTAAGTGGTACGATGTTCTTGAGGATAACAGTATTTCTAAAGGCCCAGAATTATATTATGAAGGTACTAAGGATATAAGTTACAGAGCGACAGGTCACATGTTGTATTATATGACAAATGCATTTGTCAATGGGTATATTATATCTGCTCATGGACAAATTGATCCTATAGGACCAGGGATACGGGATGCATTCCACATATGCGCAGGTAATACTGTCTTTCCGTCACAGTGGGTACGAGATGTAGGTAACAATATTGAAATTCACTTTGAAGGGGAAGAACAGTGGCTTAGTCTGGCTTCTTTTGCAGCAGGGTATCAACTATGTCATCCAAAAGAAATTGTAACATACCATTATATGAAATCGGGTAATTATATTACAAAAGTATGGTTTGAACAGGTTGTAAGTAATTTCAGAAGGTCACATGATGTATTAAGGTCAATCGCTGAATTATCAAAGTTGATAACAACGTTACCTGAAGATGTTTTAAAGAGATTTTATGAATATTCAGGAATTGATTATATAAATAAAACTGTAGATCAGCGGGCTCTACATCCCCATCCCCCTTTTACCCTACCGCCAAAAGAATAACCAAATGAATATTACATTAGAACAGTTACAAAGCCTTATACCAAACGCTGTTGGAGGACCGGAGGCATGGTATGAGCCACTATGTGAAGCATTACCGCAATACGAGATAAACACCGTTGAAAGAGTTGCAGCGTTTATAGCTCAGTGCTCACATGAATCTGGTGGTTTTTCTGTTTTAGAAGAAAACCTAAACTATAGAGCAGCCACACTCTCTAAGTTATGGCCACAAAGATTTCCACCAGGTGTAGCCGAGCAGTATGCGGGTAAGCCTGAAATGATTGCTAATAAGACTTACGGTGGTAGAATGGGTAATGGGTCGGAAGAAACTGGTGAAGGGTACAAGTACAGGGGCCGTGGTATTCTTCAATTAACAGGTAAGGATAACTATAAAACCTGTTCTCAAGCACTCTTTCAAGACGGGTCTCTTTTAGAAGACCCTGATCTTCTTTTAGACCCGTATTATGCAATTCATTCTGCTTGCTGGTTTTGGAATAAAAATAAATTAAACCAATTTGCAGATTCTGGTGATCTAACAACAATGACTAAAAAAATTAACGGCGGAACAATTGGGCTTGAGGATCGTATTAAGCACTATGATCATGCTGTAGAGATCTTAACATAAGGAATATTAATGAGTTATAACTTTACCTTAGCCCAGCTATCGCTTCTAATAAGAGAGCCTGGGGAGTCCGAGAACTGGTACGAGCCTCTTTGTGCGGCAATGGATCAGTACGAAATTAACAGTGCAATAAGAATATCTTCTTTTCTTACTCATTGTGCCTACATGACAAAACGATTTACAGAAATGGAAGAAGACTTAAGCTACAGCGCTGAAGATTTAGTAAAGACATGGCCTAATATATTTACAGTAGAAAATGCTGTATCATACGCCGGTAATCCCGAAAAGATTGCTAATAAAGCGTACAGCAATATACTGGGTAATGGTTCAGAAGAATCAGGTGATGGTTATAAGTTCAGAGGACGCGGCCTGTTAATGATTCGCGGTAGAGGTGATTACACTACATGTTCACAGACTCTCTTTCGGGATTCAAGATTGGTAGATACACCAGATTTAGTAAAAGAAAAACCTACCTGTATTGATTCAGCTGGTTGGTTCTGGTCTACAAATAATTATAACGTAAGGTACGATGCTGATACGAAGTATGTGCAATTTGGTATGCCAGGTAATACTACTTTTGTTGCTAATACTATACTAGATAATACAGTAAATATTCCGAATATTAATATTATTAATACCGGCGGTAAGTCAGAGGCAGCATTGACCAGTAGAGAATCACAATCCGCAATCAGTAACTATTCATCGCTCTTACCCTTCATACTGGAAATAACTAAAGTATAATATTATGTTTAATCATGTAAAGCTTGACAAAGTTGTACCTAGGTTGCAACAAATTAATGAGAATGGGGTAAGACACTATATGACCCCAGAAGGAAATAAATATCCTTCCATTACCACTGTCCTATCTGAGTATAGCCGTAAGGGTATATATGAATGGCGACAAAGGGTAGGAGACGAGGCTGCAAACAGAATATCGGGTAAAGCCTCTACCAGAGGTACCAAACTACATAAGGCATGCGAAGATTATATCAATAACTTAGAGCCTGAGTTTCGTACCCCCTTTGAGCGAGATTTATTTAAACGATTTACCCCTACCTTACATCGTATCAACAATGTGTATGCACAAGAGATACGTATGTACTCCGACCACCTACGTATTGCAGGTACGGTAGATTGTATAGGTGAGTTTGATGGGAAGATGTCGGTAATCGATTTTAAAACATCTGCCAAAGAAAAAGATAAAGAATACATTGAAAACTACTTCATGCAGTGTTCAGCGTACGCCATTATGTTTGAGGAGCAGTATGGAATTCCTGTCTCACAAACCGTCGTTGCAATTGCTGTAGAGGATGGGGAGTCACAAGTCTTTATAGAGAAGAGAGATACTCATGTAAAGCGGTTGATTCACTTTCGGGATTTATATGAACGTAAGAGTAGCCTAATAACTCATTAGCATATATAATGAATACGTAGTAAGTAGATTATTGTTTTAAAGGGCAGAGAGAAGAATAGTTAAGATCACCATAAGGAGATCAAATGTCTGAATCATCAGAAGAATATGTATACCAAATAGTATGTGGTATACTGATAGTGTTCTCTATACTATGTATAGGTATTGCATCGGTCTTCTTTTGGCGAGCGTGACATAGATTATTGCTGTATGAAGTAAAGAGAAAGACGTCTTGGACGCGGGCGCAAATCCCGCCAGGTCCACCAAAGTATACTATAAATGGGGTCGTAGCGGTTGTAAGAACTTTAGTACATACCTTAGATAATAGTATACTTTATTGGGCCTGAAATAGATTCGACAGGGCAGCAAGTAACAGAATGGACAGCACATCAGCAACGATGTAAAAAGAAGAAAACAAAGTAAACGCAAACGACTCAAAGTTCGCATTAGCAGCCTAAACACTGCTTAGGGTTTCGGTAGGTTTCCTCGTAACAGAATAACCTACCATTTTCTAACACTCATACACACAAAGGAGATTATTATGAGTAACATGACCCCTTTCGAGATTCGTCTCGAACTTCTCAAAATGGCCAAAGATATGCTTGGTGACGACTACTACGGTAAGCGCGAAGTAATATCTAACGACTGGGCCACAAAGGTAGAGACGGCTAAACACGCCGGACAAACGCCTCCAGAGCATCCGGGCTACCCAGCCTACCCCTCAGAAATAGATATCATTGCAAAGGCTCATGTCTTGAATGGTTTTGTTTCCAACATCCCTCAAGATAACATTAAGACTATTAGTAAGAAGTAATCTGAAGGTAGGGGCTCTTGTTAACTCAGGAGCCTCCTTAATAAGGAAAACCAATGGTAAAGACTTTTAATCTATTTTTAAAAATAGGTCTTGTGGTATTAATGGTATTTTTAGTTACCAAATTTACCACCAATAGAATCGACTATTATAATACTAAGCAATATAATGGTACCCCAATCACAATGGAGGACAGAGAAAAGCAGTTGACCTGCTTAGCAAAGAATATCTATCACGAGGCGGCTACAGAGCCGTTTGAGGGTAAGGTTGCAGTAGCTCAGGTTACATTAAACAGGGCAGCCTCTGGCAAGTTCCCACCCAATATATGCGATGTAGTTTATCAAAAGAATGTTTTTTATGGTAAAGTCATCTGCCAGTTTTCATGGTATTGTGAAAGTGGTCCTAAAGTTAAATCTAATGCTCACTACAAGGAGTCAATGGAAGTGGCTAAGAAAGTACTTTTAGAAAACTTTAGATTACCCTCAATGCATAAAGCAATGTACTATCATGCTGATTATGTAAACCCTAATTGGAATCTTCCAAAGATCAGTCAAATCGGTCGTCATATATTTTACGGTGAGAAAAATGGAAAAATTTAACCAATTAAAAGATACAGTATTCTCCTACTTTGAAGGCTTTACAAAGGCGACGGCTGATACGTTTGCATGGATCAGCATAGTGGTTTTAATTGCTTCAACCATTCCAGGCTTTATTGCTGTAATGGCCGGTGCTACAGATAAGATGCCACCATTAGATATTACGTTACTGGTGTGGGCAAGTCTGTTGCTTTATTTTGTAAGATCAGCTATACTCAAAGATATGCTGATGGTGGTCACGATAGGGTTCGGGTTCGCGGTTCAAGCAATATTACTAGGATTGATTTACTTTACATGAATGATGACGCTGAAAAGTTGACGGACGTATTGGTTATTACCAAGCGGTTTAGATCACCAAATGAGTTTAGTATCTATATTGATGAGATGGTTGCCAGTAACGGGATCAAGTACATGGATGCCGTTATAGGTTACTGTAATGAGAAGGATATTGAGATAGATAGTATCGGTCCTTTAATTAATCAGAAACTTAGAGAAAAGATTCAGATGGAGGCCGAGCAAGAGAATATGATCAAACCTAGAGGCCATCTACCTATATGATTGCTATGGAACCGTTTTCCGTCTATAAGTATTACCTCGCCCTACGACTTCACTTCACCACCGAAGGGTACGATGTGATTGCGCAGCAAGGGAGAGTGAGAGCGTCAAAGCAAGCGTTCTTAAAGCGTAAGGATTTATTATCAATACGTAAAGTGGCGGAGACGTACTCAGATAAAGATATAGTTGACTTCCTTGTTGCCAATTTTATATCGGGTGATAGGTGGGGTGGTATATTTGATGTGGAATCAAGAGAGAGGTATATTAGTTGGAAGAAGCGTATAGAATCTATAGCGTATAATTTTGAAAAAGAGTTAAACAAAGCTGTCCTCTACGCAGAAAAAAATGGGATTACATTCTTTGATTTATTCGTGACTGGGGATAACCAGCATCCATATATAATCAAGATGTTTCTAAGAAATGAGATATCTATTGAAACTCTTGTTATCCTAAATAAATTAAATAGCTTCATTGAGAAGTTTGACGTGGATTTGAAAGATGATTTAGTATGGCCAGATGTTTCAAGAGTAATTAGAAAATATTCACCATTCCTTAATATAAAAAAAGATAAGTACTATGCCATATACCACAGATCAATTGGATCAAACTAATTTACGTATTATTGAGATTGAAAAGAATTTATGTATTATGCAAGAAAATATAACTGCCGTTTCTGATCATATTAGGGAAACCCAAAGATATTTAATTAAATTGGCTCACCACCAATCAGAAATTGCCAAGAGGCTTTCCTCATGGCCTTTTATAGCCGTAACGAAACAGAGTGAGGAATAAATGCTAGGGACTTTATTGTAAATGAAATACGATAACCGGGATAGGGATAGAGAGTGGGATAAGAAACCACGTAAGGTACTTAAAGGGACCGATAAAGTTGCCAAGTATCGAAGAAGCATATATAATATGTTAACAGATGAAGATTCCGATCTTGATCTGGAAACTGAGGAAGGTGATGTTGGTCATAATTATCATGGAAATAGTAGTTATAAAAAACAACGCTAATACATCGCATACAACGTTAATACAAGGAGAGTAATATGGCAATGGATTTTAATACAATGAAAACCGCTCGTGGTGGTTTCGATAGCCTGATGAAGGAAGTCGAGAAGATTGCAACACCACAAAATCAAGACAACGCAAAAGATGATCGCTTCTGGCAACCAGAGGTAGATAAGGCCGGTAACGGCTATGCAGTCATCCGCTTTCTTCCGCCTCCTAAGGGTGAAGATCTTCCATGGGTTCGTGTTTGGAATCATGGATTTCAAGGTCCTACAGGAAAGTGGTACATCGAGAACTCACTCACAACATTAAGTAAACCTGATCCTGTATCAGAACTTAATACCGAGTTGTGGAATACAGGTCTTGAGTCTAACAAGGATATTGTACGCAAACAAAAGCGTCGATTGACTTATGTTTCAAACATCTACGTCGTTAAAGACCCTGCACATCCTGAGAACGAAGGTAAAGTATTTCTTTACAAGTTCGGTAAGAAGATCTTTGATAAGATTAAAGATGTGATGCAGCCTCAGTACGAAGATGAAACCCCTATCAACCCCTTCGACTTCTGGAAGGGCGCTAACTTCAAGTTGAAGATTCGTAATCTTGAAGGATATCGTAACTACGATAAGTCTGAGTTTGATAGTCTTTCTGTTCTATCTGAAGATGATGACGCACTTCAAACTACCTGGGGTAAGCAACATTCTTTAGTTGAGTTTCTTGACCCTAAGAACTTTAAGTCGTATGATGAACTTAAATCTAAACTTCAAATGGTCTTGACTGCAACAGGTTCAGCACCTAGAGCAGAAGAGTTATCATTGGAAAGTATGCCCCGACCTGTACCAGCAAAAGCAGCTTCGAAGAAGGAAGTTGATTTTGACGATGCAGAGGGTTCCCTATCGTACTTCGCCAAGCTGGCGAATGATGATTAATTAGGTAGTCTTAGCCTCCTCCAGGGCACTCGTTACCTTAGTAACCCAGGCCCTGGTCCGGTGACGAGCTAGTTAAATTTTGTGTTTAACTTTTATTTAAATTTTGGAGTTTTTTATGAAGACAATTATCGCAATTATTACTACCCTGTTCGCCTTGAGTTCTTTTGCTGCTGAGCCAGCTAAGAAAGAAGAAGCAAAGCCTGCTGCTAAAGCTGCCGCCGCTCCTGCTGCGCCAGCCGCTAAAGCTGCTCCTGCCGCGGCTCCTGCTGCACCAGCAGCACCAGCTGCCGCTAAGAAAGACGAAAAGAAGCCTGAAGCAAAAAAGTAAAGCGGCCTTGCAAAGCTGGGCAAACTGCGGCTGACGGCTGTAGAGTTGTCAAGAAGGCCGTGAAGAAACCAGCTAAGAAGTCTACGAAAGTAGATAAGAAGTAAAAAAAGGGACTTTCGGGTCCCTTTTTCTTTAGTATACCGCTATCTTATTTGAGTACCTATCGAGCGCAGATCCTGTATATTCCGGTCGTGGTGTAGGCTTAGATGGCATAAACTTTGTAGTATTATTACTACTAACGTTATTAGATACAACGGTATTATTAGCACCACCCTTAGATGCATCTCTTTCCATATCGGCGTTTTCGGTAGAAGTTTTAGCAACATCTTTTCCGGTTAGAATAGGGGAACCTTTACCAACATTACCCTCAACATCTAGGGTTGATGGGGCAAGCGCTTGAGCTCTTGCTTCTTTTATCTCTGTTAATTTCTTTCTAGCACCTTCAACATCACCTTTTTTATTAAGTTCTTGAAGTTGATTATATTCCTGTTTAGTTACTTCAGTGTCATATTCTGCACTATCACCACCCGTACCGCTCATCTCACTAGATACTTTATAGGTATCTTTACCAAATAGACCACCAGAAATTCTCTGGCCAAGCATGCTTCCGTAATTAGCTTCGGTCTTGTTGATTTGTTTACCTTCAACTTTACCTTCTACCACTTTCTCATCAGATGATGTACCTAAAAAGCTGCCTGATTCTTTACCCTTTGCAGTAAACAAACCACCAAGGAATGTACTACCGAGTACAGACTTTTGTGCTGTGACCCCTTCTTTATTACTAGCTGTTGAGGTAGTTGCCTCTAACCCAGGTCCTCGAGATATTGATTTATCGCTAGTAGCCACTTCACCTGTACTACTTACCATTTGATCAGCCATGGCAACACCCTTTGCCTGATCGTTTAAACCTATACCGCTGTTATAAACACCCTTAACCTTATCACCAATACCACCGAAGAAGTCTCCAGCTGCATTAATAGCTTTGCCGCCGTATTCCCCAACAACCTTACCTGCTTTAGATCCAGCAAATGCTCCTAGGGCTCCGCCTGCTATACCACCGATAGCTGTACCAACACCTGGTACTATTGAACCAATTGTAGCACCGAGGGAGGCACCAGCAATAGCTCCGGCTGCCATACCAGTACCTTCACCTATTGCGCCACTCTTTTCAACAGTAGCTGTATTACCTATTTCTTTTCTTGCAGCTGCAGCTTCTTCTGGCTTCATTTCACCAGAGTCAAACTTAGCCTGAACCTCTTCCATTTTAGCTTGCTTACTATCTTCGGCTGCTGTATATCCTTCGTATGCAGTATATGCACCTAGGCCAACTGCTGCTGCTGCACCCAGTACCTTACCTGTATTACTAGTTGCAAACTTAGCCAGCTTACCGCCCATACTTGCTACCTTACCAGCACCTCCCTTTTTGCCCACCAAATCCATTGCACCTGAAGCTAAGTCACCTACAAGAGAACCTTTCTCATCCTCTTCTTCTTTCTTCGCCGATGGAGCACCCTTTTGATCGGTAATTTCAGCTGGTGTTTTAGGTGCTAAAGCATCTCGTATTTCTTTAAGCGTTGTTAGTTGCTCTTTTGTAGTCTCAAGCATCTGCTTAGATAACTCAAGATCACTCTTAGCAGCATCAGCAAGGGCTTCACCTGATGATGTAACATTATCACCTTCTGGGTTAGCAGCCTCTGGTGATTTCTCTGCGGGACTTGATACCTTACCTTCCCGTTCTTTTTTCTTATCCTCTGGTGGCTCCTCGTACCCAATTAAATGATCTCTTATCCTGCCAGGGGTCGCTTTTACCTCGTCCTTAAACGTTGCAAAGAAGCCTCTATTATCCGTCTGTTCTTCATCATTTTTTTCTTTAGGTTCTACCCCACCTGTAATCCCTGCTACACTACTTCTTTCTCTACGTGCTCTTTTAATAGATGTATTTCTACCTTCAGAAGGTCCCTGATCATCACCTAAATTACCACCCAAAGCTTCAGCTGTTGCTCCACCAGGTCTAGTTGATGTAACGCTGGTTATTAAATTTAATTTATTATCTTTTCTAGCCCGTTCACCCTGCCCAGATAAGGTATCTCTGGCAGTTTCAAAATCTAAAAAGCCACCATCTTTAGATGTCTTGCCTGAGACCTTGCTCTCAATATCTCTACCACTGGTATTTCTATATTGAGCCGCCTCCTTGTCGTACTCAACACTACCTTCAGTTAATTTTCTTACTAATGAAATCTCTTTTAATTGTTCATCTTGTAACTTATTAGTGTTTATCCCTATAGCACCCATGGTAGCAACCAGGTGACCACTATCAATAAACTTACCTACATCTGACCCAACATTTTGTACTGCAGCTTTTACGCCTGTAATAACTTCCTTAAGCCCCTCTAATACCGTAGTTATCCTAGATAATGTATCATTTGCAGTGTCTAGTTGATCTTGAACCTCTATTACATCATCGCTGACATCATGTAACCCATCTCTTAAAGAATCTCTTACAGATGAAGTTTCATCTTTTAAGTCACTTAGACTTTCATTGGTTTTATCAATACCTTTGGTAGTTTCTTTTTGTGCTAAAATCCCACCACCAGTTTGCTCCTTGAGTTTATCAAGGAACGCTTTAAAGCTAGGATCTGCTGATGGAGATTGCATTATTGATCCAGGTTAGGTTTAATTATTGGTCTTCTAATCACAGGCATAGGAGTATCATTGCCAGTATCTGGCGATGAATTAAACGTGGTAGATACTGTCTGGCTTACAGGCATCATTGGTAGAGATATGCCGCCGTTGTTTGCTCCGGCTAATTTTTCCTGTGTTCTACCAAATGCAGCAAGCCCCAACACTGCACCCATTGCAATGTGGTACAGGCCTGCACCCTGTAAAGTTAGTGGTTGCCATTGTGTAATCTGGCCAACTTTTGCAACAGTTTGTAATAGACTCCATAGTATTGGAAAAATAACAAAGTCAAAAGTACATGTGGCCATATATAGCCAACCCATCATCGGACGCCACTTACTGTTCATCCAATCTTCTTTTTTTAATTCGCTTGCGCTTTTAACTTCGTCTGCCATTATAGATTCCTTGCATTTTGTTTAAGCATTTTAAGCTTTTCATTTTCCTTTTTAATATAGTCAATTAGTAATGAAACGTAAATCTCCCTCTCCCATGGCATCATATTTTCTAACTCTGTAAGGCTGTACTTATGATGCTGCATCAGCGAGAAATTTAAAGTAAAGTAGTTAGCTAATGAATCATGTGAGAGGGCTATACGAAAAAATTCTGTAATCCCTCAAGCCGCGATACATTGTGCTTATTACATTTCGGGCAATCACATTCAATTATCTGTACGATTTTTGGTGATGTAACAAAAAACTTTTCCAATTTATCAAACTGTTCTTTAGTTAAAGAGTAAATAAATTCTTCTAATTCTGCCCTAGTTTGATCAGCCGCCTCCCAATACTCGTCTTTATTGTAAATAGCTTTTACACAATTAATAATTAAATCGATTACCGATTGGTTATCTTTTGATGCAAATACTCCCACAACTTCGTCAATATTGGGGTACTTCATTTCAATACCAATATCATCTGTAATATTAATCTTATTACTGTGATCAGGTTTAACTTCAATCTTGAGATCCTCAATACTAAAACTGGTATCAATTTTAGTACCGCATTCACAATTAATAACTACATCTACCGATTCACCTATAGACTTTGCCCGTAGGTTCATAAAGATATATTCAATATCGAAGTGAGGTAAATCTTTTACCTTGAGTTCCTTAAAGGTACACACATCGACAAGCTCCCGTATAATTCGTGAAACTTCTTCATTTTCTGCCTCCGACATTGTTAACAGCACCTTATGCTCTTTAACAAGAAAGGGTCTAAATTTAATTTTATTACCTGTAGAAGGTAAATTCAATTCATACGTTGGTGTTTCTAATTTTGGTAAAGCCATAATATTCTCCTGTTATTATCTATCAATTCGTCTAGGATCAGCCTTCGCAAACTCTGATCTTGTATTATTAGCCTGAGTAGATGAAAGTTCATCTGGGCTTACAATTGTAGGTGTTCTATATGCTGTACTCGATCTCTGTGTATTTCTCCAATACCTGTACGCAAATAATATATTCAATCTATGTGTTTGATTTGTAGCAGCATTATTAAGTTCCATTAAATTCATATTTCTTGGAAATGCATCGATTAACTCTACCTCATACGTTACATTTTCTTGTTCGTCTAACTGTCTTATAAAGATACTTGTAATGTAGTCCCGCTGATACCCAACGGTAAAGTCGTCAGGGTCGATAATAGTATGCATCCAGTTCTCAAAAAATCTTCTAATATCCATGTCCCTATCTACGTGAAAGGCAAACGATATCCCCTCGCCCCCGTATTCTGAAGTAACAGGTCTTTGATATGTAGGACCAAAGATCTTAAAAGCTTTAGAGGATATGTTCAGCATTGGAAGACTGGCTTGCTCACAATACAAACTTACCATTTCCCCCATACCCGTTGCCTGCATACCAGCGGGAGGAATAATTAAAACTTCAAACCTGTTAGTTCTTGCTAAACTATCAATGGCGATGGTGGTTCGAAAATCATCTAAGTTAAAATTAGCTTTTGACATTAATACTTAGCCCTTGAATCTTTCCAGACTTCTGTTTTATTAGCACCAATAAATCGCTCAACTGGTAATTGGGATGCGGTAATCCAATCAGGGTATTTAACCTGAAGGAACTTTGATTTTAGTTGTTCATATAGGTAATGTTTAACACAAGCCTTAACAGGGTCGTACTTGGATGAACTATTCAATATTCTCCAATTTAACAACAATCTTGTTTCTTCATCCATTTTCTTATCAATTGCAAGCTCATGCAAATACCCCAGCAACTTAAATCTTGCCATATAGGGAATGTAATGTAAGTTTAAACCGTAGAAGCCATCAGGAACCTTCCTAAACGGAAGCACCAGGGGAAACATATCCCAATAGGGTAATGTTTCTTTTAACTTTGCATCGTACATAAACATGTACATGTACCCAGGCATTATTCTCGTAGTAAGATCTGGTGTATTTGTAAGAAGCTTGTTCGGCTTAATCGAAGCAATAGAATTTATCTGGGATTTATACCAGGTAAGTGATCGCGGAACATCGCCCGCTTTCATTCGAATATCTAAAAAAGGATTTGTATTAGCCATAATTATATTTATCTACTAAATCCCAAGATCTTTCTCAGTTAAAACAAGAAATTTCATATCACGATCCATACAGTATTCATTAGCCGCCTTCCATTTGGCTTGATTAGTGCCGTATTGGAATACCTCATCTATAAATCTTTGGGTTTGTCGTTTAGGTATGTCGGGTGGCTTTGTGAATTTCTCGGGTTTTATCTCCACTAAATACTTACTAATAGTATTATGTCTATCTTTTACTCTAATATAGAAGTCCACAAAGTACCGATGTATCTTGTTATCAACGGGTGACTTATAAGGGATTATCATTGTCTCAGAGCCCCATTCTAGCACCGAGGTATTGGTATCACACCATTTCATAAACCTAAGCTCCCAGCTGGACCTATAGATAACATCACTGATGTTACCTTTATACTTTGCAGGGTTAAGGACCCTGTACCGACCTTTGTAAGTTGCTTTGTACATATCTTGATAAATATAATATAATTCACTGTAATCCACTATTTATGGAAAATTCATGCCTACCTATACCGATTATGTAGATCAAGTACAACAGCAGTTTGCCAATCCTGCTGAAGAGCTTACGACCGAGGGTAATAAGTATAATATACGGGCTCACACATACCCATCAGATTTAGGGTCACAAGATCTTAAGCATTTTGTATTGTTCAATATTAATGTGCGAGGTAAGTCAACCTATGATACTGGCGCAAAGAGATTGTTTGAAGTTAAGAGAGCTGAGAGTTCAGGAGGGTTAACAACCGATCAACTCGGTACTGCAGCAGTAGCAGGCACCGCAGCCGCAGCCGCAGTGGCAGCAGGTGCCGCGGTTAGCTCCTTGGTAAGTAATGCTACACGAAGTGTGGGTAAGACAGGGGCAAAATCTATAGCTCCAACTAGAGCGCAGGCAGCAGGAAAAACAGCTGCTAAGGTTGCAATCGTAGGAGGCACGGCGTTAGTAGCAGGGGGTGTTGCAGCCGTAGCTGTATCTAATTTGGATATGTTAAAGAAGGATACCTCGCATAGAATTTCAGATGCAATTGCGTTATATGTTGATGGTCCACCTACTGTTAAATACAGTATGAACTATGCAAATAAAGATCTTGGAACTCTCATGGGGTTACTAAGTGGTAGTGTACTAGATTCTAAAGGTGGTGCTGGAGAGGCAGCCTCAGCCATGGGCGCTTCCATGGCAAAACTACCTGGTGCATTTGGTGGTGGTGATCTATCCTCTGCTATAAGTAAATCTTCTGGTACAGCGCTGAATCCGTTTAGGGAAATTGTTTTTGAGTCTGTTGATTTTAGAACCTTTAATTTCAAATACAAATTCTTTCCAAAGAGTAAGGCAGAGTCTGATTCTGTACATAATATTTTAGAATTGTTTAAGGAGCACATGCATCCTGAATTATCAGCTGGAAAACTCTTTTTTATTTACCCTTCAGAATTTCAAATTACATATTATTTTGAATCGAAGGTAAATCCATACTTCCACAAATTCAGACCCTGTGCTCTTGAAAACCTTGATATTAGTTATGGAGGAGAACAATTTTCTACCTTTAAAGACGGTACACCAACTGAAATAAATCTTACTTTAACTTTCCGTGAGCTTGAAATTCTTACTAGAAAAAGTATCAGGGAGGGATATTAATAATGTATTTTGCAGCATTTCCCTATACTTACTACTCACTCGATGACAGAGCATCAGCACAAGTTGTTACTAATATAACAGCACGAATTAAAATTAATGATTATGTTAAGAATAATCTCGGGCTCTTCGATACCTATGATGTTAAAGATGGTGAGACACCTGAACTGGTAGCTGATAAATTTTATGGTAATCCTGCCCTACATTGGCTTATATTACATTATAACAATGTTATAGATCCACGATTTGACTGGGTTATGTCAACTGATAATCTTGCAAACTACACTGAAGGAAAATATGCTAACGTAAACGCCATACATCACTACGAAGATGCAGATGAAGTGTACACAAACGGCAATGTATACTTAACGTCAAACGTTGCGTTTACTAGTTTTACAGCAGGTGCTGCAATTATTAATAATACCAATACCGGAATAGGTTATATTACATCTAAGATATCAAGCTCTAATGTAGTTATAACTGTAACTAGTGGTGGGTTTATTACCGGTGATCAAATTAAACTTAACTCTAATGCAAGTATCAGAGCGAACATAACAGCGACAAGTACAATTTCTGGTACTGCCGTTACTAATTATACATATGAAGATACTGTTAACGAATCAAAGCGTAGAATAAAGATGTTAAAGTCTCAGTATGTGGACGCTGTAGTAAAAGATTTTAAAAAGAATTTAGAGTTATAATATGGCAACAAGCGAAGGTCTGCAAAAAGCTGGTCAGGTAAATATTGAACAGCTTAAGCTAATTAACTGTACGGACATTATTACCGATCTTACAGAATTTATAGTTGAGTTAAATATATTTGAAGATATTTTCTCAAACTACTTATATGGTAATATTATACTTACGGATAGTAGAAATTTAATTGAGAAGCTTAACATCCATGGTGAAGAGTTTTTAAATGTTAAACTTAGAACACCATCATTTAGTGATAAAGATGTAATTGAGAAGACCTTTAGAATATATAAACTAACGGACCGGGAGATTGTTAGAGATACTAATACTCAGACGTATACCTTACATTTTGTCTCAATTGAAGTTTTTTATGATGTACTCCTACCATTATTTGTACCATTTGAGGGAGATATGATCGATGTTGTTGCGGATATATTTTCTAATTATGTAGCTTCTTCTCGCAATTTTAATACCTCGGAAAACGAAACAAGCGTTACAGAAAATGAAAAAGTAACTGAACTTATTATTATGGATGAAGCTTCTAACAAGGTTAAGTTTATATCACCGGGGTGGACAGCATTTAAATGTATAAATTGGTTAGCTACTAAATCTCTACCTAAAACTACTACTGCTGCCAACTTTATATTTTTTGAATCAAATAAAAACTTTTATTTTGGTACACTAGAGAATTTATTTAAAGATGCAAGCTTAAATAATAATTATATTGGTCGTTATCATATTGCAGCATCTAATATTAGATCTGATGAAGGCACAACGGATGTTAATAGAGAATTGTTTCTCGCTCAAGATGTTGTAATGTCAGAAACTGCAGACTACATTAAAAATTATACTAACGGTTACTTAGGTAGTCGATTGATATACCTCGATATGTATAACAAGGAATACCAGCAAATTGATTACGATCATGTAAGTAATTATAAAAATCAATTTCACATATCTGGCCCTGGCGCAACTGCTATACCTACATTCAGTCAAGAAACGTTTGTAAATTTTGCTTCCAGTATTAGCTTTTATCCAAAAAATCCAAAACTCTTTAATGACTTCCCAGACAACATAAGTGAGAAGATGGGACAGATTCACGGTAACAGATTATCAAGTATGTTAGAGTTAACAAATATTAAAATGGTTATGACAGTACCAGGTAGAACAGATGTTGAGATTGGTAGAATATTATACTTTGACTACCCTGCGCTTGGACCTAAAGACGCAACAGACAAGGTTCTTGGTGCACAGGATAAACAATATTCAGGTTATTATTTTATAACTGCTATTCACCATAAAATAAATAAAAATGAACACAAAATGACTATGGAAGTTGTTAAGGATTCTTTATATGTTGATGTCGATAGTAATAGTAAGGGTTAATTATGCAAAGAATATTTAATAAGGATGGGTTTAACTGGTGGATTGGGGTTGTTGAGGACCGGATGGATCCGGAAAGACTTGGTAGGTGTAGGGTACGTATATTTGGTTATCATACTGATAGTCAGGAATTACTTCCAACTAAAAGCCTACCCTGGGCAATTCCAATACAGCCTATTACATCAGCAGCTATTTCAGGTATTGGCTCTTCCCCTGTTGGTCCTGTAAACGGTACATGGGTTATTGGTTTCTTCCTTGATGGGGAAGACATGCAGCAACCAGCTATGTTTGGTACTATTGCTACAAAAGCGGCTAAAGGTGCATTTAAGCAGACAGCTGAGCCACCAGAGGTTACCAATCCTTCTGATGGTATCTTAAAAGATGGGTCCGGTAACCCCGTGGTAGATGGTCAAGGTGAACCCGTTAGAGCAGGCACTCCCAAGGTAGAGGGGTGGGTTCTGGGACAGACATCTGAAAGGTATGAATCTGGGGGAAAGGGACCTGGTGTAATAAATGCTTACGTGGGCGCAGCTGGTGGGGATCTTGGTGGAGCATCTTATGGTACGTATCAATTTGCATCTTATCTACCGGAAGTAATGGCAAGTGGAAAAGCAAGACCTTCTGCTAAAGCTTCACCTGTAATGCAATATCTCGGCAGTTCAAAGTTTAAAGATAAGTTTGCCGGGCTTGTACCTGCAACAGCAGGGTTTGACACTAAATGGAGAGAAATTGCATCAACGAATACAGCCGAGTTTAATGAAGACCAGCATGAGTATATTAAACGTAAGTACTATGATGTGGCGGTTGCTAATCTACAACGGTCAAGATTAGATCTAACTAAGTACGGCCCGGCTGTTCAAGATTTAATTTGGTCGACAGCTGTTCAATTTGGACCTGCCAATACAACAGCATTTCGCGAAACCCTTCTAGGTAAGAGTCAACTTACTGATAAAGATATTGTTACATTGGTGAGCGAATGGAAGATAAAGAATGTAGATGTTTTGTTTAAATCAAGTTCACAATCTATTAGAGATGGTGTTAAGAGTAGATACCAATCAGAAAAAGCAGCCTTACTAGGATTAATTAAATAATGGATCCATTAATTACAACGCAAATTAAAGGTGTACTTGAAAATAGTATCTTTAATAAAATAAATGCGCTTAACCTTAACATTCCTAATGCCACCCTCCGTGCTATTGTTTCACGAGTAGCAGAGGAAACATCATCCTCGGTTGTTAAGGGGGTTGGTACTACAGCAAACTTTCAACTTACTGATATTCCTAAGAATCTTATAGGAGGGATAAATCCGGTTGATATAGTTACTGGCAATCAAGGTCCTGCAGGTCTTACAAATAATCTAGATGGAATATTACAAACCCAGCTATCTGGTCAAATGACAGATAAAGTTGTAACGGCTATACAAAATCAACTTAGATTAAATCTACCTAAAGACAAATTTAATATTATTAACTTTGATAATTTAAGTTCAAACCTGGTACAGAGCTTAACCCCTACAATTGGTAAATCAATTACAGCAGCGCTCGGTGGGTTTGCAAATGCTGTGTTTAGCCGTGGTACAACACCACCATCAACGATATCAAATATTGATTCCTATTTTGCTGCAGGAACTTCCGACCAAGCAATGACAAATGTAGACGAAGCTTTTACAAGTGTAACTGCCGATTTAGCATTAGAAGAATCGAAAAGGTTCAGTATTGATACAGTGGAGAACAATGAGAAGCTTGCTGTACTCGAGAAGGGGTTTCAAGACCCTGGTGCCACATACCCTACAAAAGAATATTCCGGTATGTCGGAGACAAATAAATTAGCACAGGGTGATGTAAGAGGTACGATCGTACAAAAGAAAAATCAAGCCAGGATGATTGGTGCAAAGCTTCCATTTGGTGAAGCATGGGATCAACCTGAATCTGCTTTCAGAGGCGCATATCCATACAATAAAGTAACCGAAACAGAATCCGGCCATGTGATTGAGGTAGATGATACCCCGGGGTCTGAACGACTTCATATCTATCATAGGTCAGGTACGTTTATAGAAATTGATGCTAATGGATCGGTAGTAAAAAGAGCGGTCGGATCGTCGTACGAGATTATAGACAAGAACGGTAAGATTGCAATTAGTGGTAAGGCAGATATTTCTGTTAATGGTGAGTGCAATATCTTTGTTGGTAATGATGCAAATATCGAAGTTGAGGGTGATGTGAATCTTACCTGTCATAATGACATTACCGCACAGGCGGGCGGCACTTTAAACCTATCAGCAACAGAAGAGGTTAACATTACAGGTGCTAATGTTAACGTTCAAGCATACGAAGTCTTGAATATGACTTCAAACACAGCATTAAATCTACATGCCACAGAAGATATTAACATGCTTGCAAATACAAGCATTTATGTACAAGCTGTCTCTGTATATCAGAATACAACTACAACATATAACCAAGCAGATAATTTCTACAATTATGCTAATGAAAGTATTTTCACCCAGGCAGAACAAGATATTAATACCAAGGCAGCTGGTGATTTAAAGAACCAGGCTACAGGGGTAATTAGTAATAAAGCGGGGGGTGAGTTTACGGCGGATGGTAATGAAACACATTTACAATCCGGTCATTCTGTCGATGCGGAAGATTCACTTACCAGTGAGCCTGCTGCAATTGCGGGTATATCTAATATAGGTATTTTATCAGGTCGTAAAGATATTAGCTATATCGATATTAGCGATCCTCAGGCAATGACCCTTGCTGATAATAAATCATTGTTATTGGAAGAGCAAACTCAGACAGGTCAGGATTATACTAATCAAAAGAATCTTATTATCAGTGGTGGTTATGCAACTGCAGCTGATATCGATAAAGGTCCAGTTGCTGTAGATAGTACCTCTGTACAGTCTACACAAGGTACGACTGTGGCGCAAGATGAAAATCTTAAGAAGGCAACCCAGCTTCCAGGTAATTATAATATCTCCCCTAACTTTACAATTGAGATGCTCTCCAATAAAGCAGCGGTGACAAGGGATGTTATTCAAGCTCAAGCAGGTCTAACATATGGAGAGATTGTGTATAACTTACAAGGGTTAGCACTCAACGTACTTGAGCCAGTTAAAAAGTTATATCCAAATATGTTTGTAACCTCGGCATTTAGACTACCGGGTAATAACGCTACATCTCAACACCCAAAAGGGCTAGCAGCAGATATTCAGTTTAAAGGTGCTACTAAGAAAGAGTATTACGAAATTGCTCAACAGATAGCTAAAGTACTACGTTATGATCAGTTCTTACTTGAGTATTGTAACTACACTAATAATCCATGGATTCATATATCGTTTACACCTACTAATAGATTACAAGTACTTACTTTCTTCAACCACAAGACCCATTCCCAGGGCTTAACACAGTTAGCATAATGGCAAGAGTAGCAAGAATTGGTGATAAAGACACCAGGAATGACACGAAGAATATTGGAAGTTCTACCGTTTTTGCAAATGGGATTGGTGTTGTTCGTATTGGAGATAGGGACACACGAATGGATACAATGGTAGAGGCAAGCTCTACTGTCTTTGCAAATGGAGTTAGGGTTTGTAGATTAGGAGATAAGGACACAAGAAACGATAGTATCCGAGAGGGAAGCTCAGACGTGTTCGTGGGCTGATATAAATATAAACATGGCAACCAGAACTACAAGACAATACTCTGACTTTAACCTTCTCTTTACAAGACATCCCGTCACTGGAGATGTGGCAAAGAAGAATGATGAAGAATCAGTTAAAGCTTCTCTTAGGAATTTGATTTCTACGAAGCACTACGAGCGTCCCTTTCACCCTGAAATAGGGTGTCAAATATACAGTATGTTGTTCGAGAACTTTACCCCTGTAACAGTACAGGTTATGAAGCAAACCATTTTTGATGTAATTAACAAATTTGAACCAAGAGCTACAGTATTAGATGTTAATATTCGGGATAGATCAGATCAAAACCAGATTGATCTTGATATTATTTTTAGATTAAATAATTCAGATAAACCTATTACTTTAACAACCTTCATTACCCGAGTAAGATAATGTCAAATTTAAGAATTGCAGAGCTCGACTTTGATCAGATCAAGCTTAATTTAAAAACCTTCATGGAAGCTCAGGATGAGTTTACAGACTATGATTTTGAAGGATCCAGCCTATCGGTGTTAATGGATTTGTTAGCTTATAATACTCATTATAATGCCTATCTCGCTAACATGTTAATGAATGAAATGTTTCTTGATTCTGCAGTTAAAAGATCTTCTGCTGTTTCTATTGCCAAGCATTTGGGCTATACACCGACATCTGTTCGAGGTGCTGTAGCAGATTTAAGTGTAGTTATTACAAGCCCTACCGGTCTCCCTCCTACATTAACAATGGATCGGTACACCCAGTTTACATCTACAATCGATGGTACAGCATTTACATTCTCTACAAATGCTGCAGCAACTGCACTTAGAGTTGGTACTACCTATACGTTTCCTTCTGTGGAGGCTATTGAAGGAAATGTCTTAGCATATAATTATGTTGCTACCGATATAACACCTGATACAAAGTATGAGATACCAAGCACCGGGGTTGATACTACCACCCTACAGGTAACAGTACAGACGTCTGCAACAGATACAACAACAAGTATTTACAATCTTGCCACTGATATAACAGGTATTGATGGTACCTCAAAAATATTCTTTCTCGAACAAAACAGCCAGGAAAAATATCAAATATACTTTGGTGATGGTATTATTGGTAAAAGCCTAACCGCTGGTAATATTATTACCGTACGTTATATAGTATCCTCAGGAACATCAGCTAATGTATCTGGTACAACAAGCCAGTCTTTTACCGCATTGGGAAGTATTGGTGGTGCGGCCTCAGTAGCGGTTACTGTTAACAGTAACTCCTCTGGTGGTGCAGACGCTGAAAGCATTTCATCAATTAAGTTTAACGCACCAAAGGTAAATGCTGCAGGAAATAGGCTTGTGACAGCAGCAGATTATGAAGCGTTAATTACCGCCCAGTACACCAACTTTGAATCAGTATCGGTATGGGGAGGAGAAGAAAACGACCCACCTATCTACGGTAAAGTTATTATATCTTTGAAACCATTCAATGGGTATACTATTTCTGATGATACAAAAGATGCAATTATTAGAAACACGTTAACCAACAAAAAAGTATTAGCTATTCAACCTATGTTTGTTGACCCGGTGTATCTGTACATCAACCTTACGACAAACGTTACATATAATCCATCCATTACCACACTTACTGCAGATGGTGTAAAGGCATTAGTTGACGATGCCATTACTAATTATTTTTCAACTGAACTACAAAAATTTAATAAATCATACAATCAATCAACTTTAATCGGTAGTATCCGGGATGCAAACCCTGCAATTACATCTGTTAAATTAATTGAAAAATTGCAAAGAAGACTTACAGTTGTTTTAAATATACCAAATGTCTATAGCGCTGCCACATCTATTAAATATAGAAACTCTATTCAACCGGGCTATGTATCATCAAGTTACTTTTATGTGGTAGTTGGAGGTGTAAGTGTACTCGTACAAATCGTTGATTCACCTGATGACTCACCTCCAGATATCAATGGAATGGGTACATTAAAACTTGTTAATGCTGTAACGGGGGCTACGGTAAACACCAACATAGGTACTGTAGATTACAGGAATGGTATATTAAGTATAACCGAAATAACCCCTACAGGTTTCCCTGTCGATATTAAAGAAATAAACATTACGTGTGGTCTACAGACTACGGGTATAGATTTAAGTATATCTAAAAATGAAATCTTTGTTATTGACGACTCAACACTAAATGCTCTTGGTGGTCTAGCAGCAGGTGCTGTTATTAACATGACAGCAACAGTATAAGCAATGGCTACAACAAGAATTCGGGATAAGATATCGACGCTGGTTAGAAACCAGCTGCCGGAGTTTATTCGTTCCGATTACCCACTTTTTGTAACATTTATTGAAGCCTATTATCGATTTCTAGAACAAGATCAAGGTGCTCTTGAAATTGTACAGAATGCTAAGTCATACAACGATATCGATGTAACGGCTGAGTCTTTTGTTAATTATTTTCTTGCTAATTATGCACAAAATATTCCACACTCTGTATTAACTAATAAAAGATTAGTTATAAAGCGGGTTCGTGACTTATATGAATCTAAAGGTAGTGAGATATCTTTTAAGCTACTATTTCAACTTCTTTACAACGAACCGGTATCGCTTAGTTACCCATACGATAATGTACTACGAGCTTCTGCTGGTACATGGGTGCAAAAAACTACCGTTCGTGTACTAATGTCTGAGGGTAGTGCTGAGGATATTGCAGATCGATATCTCGATTTAACTAAAAATAATTTAAACTATCGCACATCTATAATTAATGTCAAATTAATTATACCAGATTTATATGAACTAACTTTAAACCAGAATGAACTTGGTCCATTTGAAGTAGATGATGTTGTTACAGTTAATGACGGGAGTGACATTATTTTTGAAGGTGCTATTTCAGGTACAACATCTGGACATACTGTACTTACACCGGGACAAAACTTTAGAGTAGCTCAAATATTTAACGTTAATATTGGCGGTGCGATAGGTACCCAGCTTCAAGTACTCGCAGTTGATAGTAATGGTGGTATTACAAAGATAAGAATTATAAGTTTTGGATACAATTTTGATAGGGATGTAAGTGTTAACTTGTATGCAAATAGTAGTATTGCAACAGTTACACAAGGTAAAAAATCAAACACTTTAGGGTTTGTAGATAGGCTTAGAATTTTAGGTGGATTTAGTGTAGGGGACCCTAATCGATATTTTGACACAGACTATAACACAGATGCAGGATTACCGTATACTGGTAAGTCCTTTGGTGATGTAAGTACAACAACAACAGTATCAGCGGGGACAGCTGATACAGATATTGACGACACAATTGCTACTGTCTCATTAAGATTAGGAGCCATTGGTAGATTTCCTGGCGCGCACACTACAAATAAAGGATTCTTATCAGATGATGTAATTAGACTGCCTGACGATAAACTTTATCAACCATTTGCATACCAAACAGAATCAACTTTAGAAATTTCTACTTTTTATGATGTTGTGCAGAAACTTATACACCCCGCAGGGCAAAAGCTGTATAACACTCGCGTTCTAGAAAACAGTATAGATGTGACTGCAAATGTCAGTGTGGTATCTAGTTCGAACATATTTACAGAGTTACGAGACGTATTTACAACACTTGAAACAACAAGCTGGCATCTCACAAAACCATTAAGCGATGAAGGTACAGTTACAGAGAGTAAAGTCATTACGCTGTACACAGGCTACGCTGATGGTATTTTTGTTGATGAAACTGCTAGTTTAAATACAAGTGTAAGTAAAACAGACGATGTTAATATTGTTGATTCTATAACCAATCTACTAATAACCCTTCACATTAACCCGTTTGACCAAGCAGGTACTGAATCAGTTGCGTCAGTAGAAGACGCACCATACATAGTTTTCTTGGTCGCAATGGTTCCTGATTATGCCAGCGCAACTGATGTACCGGTTATAAATTTTACCGCAGCCTATACCGATGAGACCGTTATATTAGACACAGCAGTTAACACAATACAAAAATTACTTGAGGATTCTATAGAGGTAACTGAGTCATTAAGCGCTAATACTATAAAGCCCTTATCAGATGAAATTATTACTGATGAAGAGCATGCTAAGGCTATTAATTCTAGTATAAATAATACCGATAGCATACTTACAGCAACTGATACAGCGTCATATATAGTATTAGACTATGCAGACCCTGCAGAAATATACTTTGATGAATCATATGCTGGTTCAATATATCCATTAACATAAACATAAGGAAAAAACATGTTTACAGAGTCAATCGCCTTAAGTGGCAAATTAAAAATTGTAGTACTTGATCAATTCGGTAGTACGAAGGATGAAAGAGATTTAGATAACCTGGTAGTAACAACAGGTAAAAACGTTATAGCTTCTAGAATGGCTGGTAACACCACCGCTCTTATGAGTCGAATGGGTGTTGGTACCGGTAGTACTGCTGCCCTTGTTTCTGATACTTCACTCGGTGCTGCTATAGCATCGGGTAATGTTGTCTTAGATTCTTCAACAGCATCAAACAACACTATTACATATGTAGCTACATTTCCTGCAGGTACAGGAACAGGTGCTATCACAGAAGCTGGTATCTTTAATGGGTACCCTGGTGTAGGTTCTATGCTTTGTAGAACAGTATTTTCTGTAGTTAACAAAGGCGCTAGTGACGTTATTGTTATTACCTGGACTGTAAGTATTTCCTAATATGTCTTTTTTACTTAAAGATATCTTCCATACATCGCTTGCGGAAACGGTATACGAAGATATTATAGCAGGTCGCTCGATCTACCATTACTTTATAGGTAGGACGTTGGTGTGGGGGGATGAGGTGACCCCAGAATCCCCTGAGTCTGCTGATAGTTATGAATATGATACTCGTAACAGTATCTTAAGTATAAAGAAAATTAAATCTACAGATATCTCTTTGGTTGTACCACGTCGCGACTGGGTCACCGGGTCTATATACGATCAGTATGACGGTGAGTACTCAGCAGACTATCCTGCCACCTCTGGCGCAACCAGTATAAAGGCAGCAACATTTTATGTATTAAATTCAGCATTTAATGTTTATAAATGTTTAGACAACAACAATGGTGCTGCGTCTACATCAGAGCCTACCGGGACTGATTTTACTTCATCAACTTATGCCGATGGTTATATTTGGAAATATCTTTATACCATACCACTCTCGCTAAAGAATAGATTTCTTACATCTACATACATGCCAGTTCAAAAATCAATTCAAAACCAGTATTATTCCGGTGGTGAGGTTGATTTAGTTGTTGTTGATTCTCCTGGCACAGGATATCTTGGTAATGCTGCTGTAACACTGACCGTCAATGGTAGGTTTAACAGCGGCACAGGTAATATAACAGCCACATTAAGACCGGTGTTAAACGAGACAGGCCAATTTATAGATGTACTAGTTGATAATGCTGGAGGTAACTACAGTAATGCCTCTATTGTGATTAATGATACCCGAGGCACTGGTACAAGCTACTACAAGGGATTGAGCAACGTTCTAATATCTAACGTTGGTGCTTCTTACTCAGCAGCTGCAATCGCCAACACTGCTGTGTCCATGGTGACTACAGGAAGTAGTCAGCCAGGGTCAAATGCTAGAGTAACTCTAAATTTTAGCAACGCGTTTTTATCTGGTGTTACGATCGTTAATAGGGGTAGTGGGTATAATACTGCAGTTATTGCTAATACAACTTTAAGTATAACAACTACTGGTAATTCACAACCAACTATAAACGCCCAGGTAACACCGTTCTTTACAAGTACAGCTGTTTTAACACCAGTTATATACAATAACCAAATTAGTAAAGTACTTATTGAAGACCAGGGTATTGATTACAGCGCAAACAACCAAACGTTTATAAATTTAATTGGAGATGGCACAGGTGCTGCTCTTACACCATTTGTAAATGCCGCAGGTCAAGTTGAAGATATAATTATTGAATCTAGAGGCAGTGGTTATACATACCTTGATGTTCAAATTGTAGGTGATGGTACAGGTGCTAACGCTTATGTTGATTTATCAACCGGGGATTTAAATACTCAGCAAAGTACTGTAGAGTTGTCTGCAGTAGACGGAGCTATTCACGCTTTGAGAGTAACGGCTGCAGGTAATAATTACACCACAGCATCTATTTCCCTAACAGGAGATGGAAGTGGATTTGTGGGTACACCAGTTATCTATAATAATACTATAAGTTCAATTACTGTAACTAACCCAGGATCGGGGTACACATTTGCAGATGTTACCCTAACAGGTTCAGCAGGAAGCGGTAATGCTAATGTTACAGCTATTCTTTCACCTGCCGGGGGCCATGGGCTTAATCCTGTTAGAGAGTTATTTGCTGATGCTATTATGTTGTTTTCAACTATTAATGATGAAAAAAATCAAGGCATTTCTATTGTAAATGATTACAGGCAGTTTGGTGTTATTAAAGATGTAACCCAATATTCTAATTCTAAGATATTTGCAAATATTACAGGTAGTTCAAGCTTTTTAATATCAGTTAATTCGGTTGGCTCTCTAGCTAGAGATACAGTTCTGCAACTAGCTAGTGATACATCTAGAGAATTTGATGTAATTGAAACTGTTACAACTACAAATCAAATTTTACTTAATTCTAAAAACAACTATATTCCACAAGAAGATGATGTACTAAATGATGTTATTACTAATATTGACTACACTGTTGTATCAATAGATAGACACCCCACTATAAATAAGTTCAGTGGTGAGTTGCTGTACGTGGATAATAGAACAGCGGTAAGCTACAGTGATGAACAGCTTGTAAAGTTAAGAACAGTAATAAAATTATAATAGGTAAAAGATGGCAATTAATTTCAATACCAGCCCGTACTACGATGATTTCGCTGAAAGCGATAACTTCCATCGTATATTATTTAAACCGGGCGCAGCTGTTCAAGCCAGAGAGCTAACACAACTTCAGACAATTCTCCAAAATCAAATTGCTAGATTTGGTCAGAATATATTTAAAGAGGGATCGGTAGTTATTCCCGGCCAACAAATGTTTGATAAGTTTTACAGCTACGTAAAACTAACCGATACATACAACACCACCAATTCGGATGAAATGATAGTTGATCTGGTTGGAGCCATTGTAACAGGTCAAACAACAGGTGTAACAGCACGGGTTGTAAATTACGCGGTTGCAACCACTACAGACCCATCCACCATTTACGTTAAGTACACGGGTTCAGGTACAGATAAAGAAACTGCAGTATTTGCTAATGGAGAAGTTTTATCGTTTACATACGGAACTAATAGTACTACAACACTTCAAGCTGCAGCCTCTTCTGCTACCGGTAAGGGTGTTTCATTCGCTGTGGCGGCAGGTGTTATTTTTATTAAGGGTGCTTTTGTATACTTTGCAGATGAAACAATAATTATTTCCAAGTATAGTGACAGTCCCAGTCAATCTGTTGGCTTTTTAATTACAGAAGATATTATAACATCGGATGAAAGTGATGCATTACTAGATCCTGCTGTTGGCTCTTATAATTATTTTGCACCTGGCTCAGACCGTTATCATATTGGGCTATCCCTTCAAGCAAGAACGTTTCCTGAAGCCAGTACAGCTGACAGCAACTATGTAGAGCTCTCGAGAATAGAAGATGGCGTAACAATATATCAAAAACTAGTTTCAGAGTACAACGTCCTTGGTGATACTCTTGCTCGTAGAACATTTGATGAATCGGGTAATTATGTAGTTAAACAATATAATCTTGAAAATATTGAACATTTAAGAACAACAACTACAGGTGTACGAGATGGTCTCTATTCTGCAAATGGTGGTGGTAACTCAAGTCTAATCGCCAGCGTTATTTCTCCTGGAAAAGCATACGTGCTTGGGTATGAGTTAGAGAATATTAAAACCAAATATGTAGCCAGCACAAAAGCTAGAGACTTTGTTGAAGTTAATAACAGTACCGTGTCTACCCTAATTGGTAATTACATAACACTTTCAAACCCATACTCCATCCCTGATCTAGCTACACTTGATACTGTTGACCTCTATAACCGATATACGACTACATCAGGAAGCACCTCTGGTACAAAAGTAGGTACGGCGCGAATTCGTGCTATTGAATACATTTCTGGTACAAACTATACAGCCTACCTCTTTGATATTAATATGCTTACCGGCTATTCTTTTACTAAAGATGTTAAGCATGTATATTATAACAACGCCGGGTTCGTAGATTTTACATCCAACATCTCACCAACTCTTGCCACCATTACTGGTACTGTTTCCACTACAAATGCTAGCAATATTATTACAGGTATTGGTACAAAGTTTAATACAGATCTAAGAGCTAATGACTATGTAACTATCAATGGTAATGTTTCTATTATTAGTTACGTTGTGAGTGATACGACAGTTTATGCTGGTGCAAATTTGGTCGGCAATATTGCTGGAATTAGCGCATCAAAACATACTGCTGTTATAACAAATACTTCATTGGAGAATGATCCAACTTATTTGTTTGAATTCCCATTCTCTACAATTAAAACAGTTGACCCAACTAACGTTGAAACATCATTCCATACAAAGCGTATATATGATAGAACGTTAAGTGTAGGTAATGTATCTATAACAGCAGGAACAGATGAAGTGTTTGCTCCTTATGCAGCAACCAGCTACACTGTTGTAAATAAGACCGATGGATCATATATTGATCTTACAGGTAAGATTACTCGGTCAGGTTCCCCAACAGGTAAGATCGCTTCATTTGCACTCGGTGGTGGGTTAGGTTCAAACGATGTACGAATTATTGCTACAGTAGCAAAGACAAACTCTGCTGCAGATAAGAAAACAAAGACAATTGTACTAAGTTCTACTGTAGACTTTACAAGCAACATTACTGCAACTGCAACAGTGTTATCCCTTGGTCAAGCAGATATCTACGCTGTATCTAATATAAAAATGTCATCTAATGCATTTGGTACAGCCTATCTTGAAACCAATGCAATAGATATCACCTCACGTTATACTATTGATAATGGTCAAAGAGCTTCACATTACGCTGTTGGTAAGGCTGTACTAAAGCCTGGACAACCTACTCCAATTGGGCCTGTAAGAATTACCTTTGATTACTTTACCCACTCTAGCGGTGATTATTTCTCCGTTAACTCGTATAGTGATATTGATTATAAAGATATACCAACATTTACCTCGGGTGCTAAGACATACCAGCTAAGAGACTGTTTAGACTTTAGGCCTAGAATGGATACAAATGGGACAACGTTTACAAGTCCATCTGAATTCTTAGATCAAAGCGTCGATGTTCTTACCGACTATAGCTACTACTTACCTAGAACAGATAAAATTGTTTTAAATTCAGCTGGTGAAATCTCCTCTATACGAGGAGTTAGCTCCCTTACCCCTCAAGAGCCTGCAACACCTCAAAACTCAATAGCACTATTCATCCTTGCGCAGAAGCCTTACGTGTTTGATGTGAAGAATGACATTAATGTAACGGTTGTGGATAACAGGCGTTATACGATGAAGGATATAGGTAGACTTGAAAATCGAATTAAAACACTTGAATACTATACTACACTTTCATTGTTAGAAACAGACACATCCTTATATCAGGTTAAAGATACTCTTGGCTTTGATAGATTCAAAAATGGATTTGTTGTCGATAACTTTACCGGTCATAAGGTTGGTAATGCACTAGATACAGACTATAAGATATCAATGGATTTTACCAATGGTGTTTTGCGACCACAGTTTGAACAAAGGAATTTTAGACTTAAAGAAATTTCTACTACAACCGGTCAAAGAACATCAAATAATTATGCTATTACAGGAAATATTGCTACATTAAATTACTCAAGTAATATATTTGTTGAATGTAACGTTGCTTCTAGAGTAGAAAATATTAATCCTTTCAGTGTCGTTAGCTACACAGGCTCAATTGTCTTAGATCCCCCATCAGATGTGTGGTTTGATACAACAAGAGTACCTGAAGTACATATTGATAAAGAGGGCAATTATAGCACATTACTTTCATCTGCTCAATCTTCTGGTCAATATGGTACCGTATGGGGATCATGGTTAACAAATTTTTATGGTGGATCGTATGTTGATGAAAGACAGGGGACTACATTTGATGTAAAGCAGTCCATTGATACTGTTACAAACAATGATGTACAGATCAGCCAGACAGTAATACCAAAGATGCGAAATGTAAGCATTAATTTTACTGGTACCGGAATGAAGCCTAATACTAAGGTACAAGTTTATTTTGAAAATTATAAAGTAACAGACTTTACAACAGGTACAACTGTAACCGGTAACGTTGCTGCTCAGGCTAATTCCTTCCTAGCAGGATACATTACTAACAAAGGTAATATCTTTACTGATGCTGCTGGTGTTGTAAACGGGACATTTGCTTATGATGCATCCCGCTTTAACTTCTCTACTGGTGAAAAAATCTTTAGACTTACAGACTCACCTACAAATGGAAATGATAGTGAGACGGCAGCTGAAGCAAAATTCAGTACATCTGGTCAACTGAAGACATTACAAAATCAGATTATTTCAACAAGAAATGGGTATACAACTGCTGAAGCAGTTTTTGATCGCCGTGCATCATCTTATGTTGAACCACCTGTAGCTGGTGGTGGTGGTGGTGGTAGTGGCGGAGGTGAAGAGGATGGTGGGGGTGATGACAATACAGAAGAAGAACAAGCAGCAACACCAACCCCAGGTCTTACGTATGCCGATATTATATACGGAGGAGCACTTGGTAAGATGCCTGATGAAAAAGGTACTGCTGCCTTTGTAAAGCAGGGTAATTTCTCAACCATTTCTACCTCGTTAGCTGCACTTAGCGGTGCTGGTAAAACAATTTTAGCAAGTTTCATACAAGCAGATGGTAGGGGTATTGATGGTAAAAATATTATCGCGACTTGGGATGCAGTCTCTGCAACTATGACCCCAGACGATAAGACTGCAACGCTTGCTGCTTACAACGCTATCAAAACTGTTTGTGAAACAACAGTCGCTAATAAGGAAAATACATCTAAAGGATTAATTGCTGACTGGACCAATGTTGGTAGTACAACCGCACAAGCTATATCTTATACTGCTGCTCAACTTACGGTAGCATTGTTAGCTGACTCTGCAATTCCTGCAAAAACAGGTACAGGGGAAGCCTGGGGCCCAGTAGGGTCAGGAGATAGTATTGCCGAGATAGTTGCAGCAGTAAATGCAAACCCCGATCGTGCTACTGCAAAAATAGCTGTAACTTCTCCTGCAGGCCAAACTACTGCAAGGGATTGTTGGGCAAAGGATCCGCTGGCTCAAACATTCATTGTGTCTGGTAATCCTACGATTATGACAGGTGTTGACTTATTCTTTTATGCAAAAGATACCAGTGCACCAATGTATGTTGAATTGCGTACAGTTGTTAACGGATCACCATCTCAAGTAGTCGTTCCATTCTCAAGAAGAGTCGTTACACCAGCTGAAATTACCACTACTGAAGACGGTACTGTTGCAACCTATCTAGCTTTTGATGGCTTAGTTTATCTTGAGCCAGGCGAGTATGCGATAGTCCTTCTAACCAGTTCTATCAATTATAGAGTTTGGATTTCACAGGTAGGTGAGACAGATATTAATACTGGTAGAGTAATTAACGATCAACCGTTTGTGGGTGTCTTATTTAAATCACAAAACGCATCATCGTGGGAAGCTAATCAGAGTCAAGATCTTAAATTTAGACTATACAACGCTCAATTTACAAGTAATACTCCTGCTACTATTGACTTTGAAATTGATGCGGATGAATATCAGAATGCAGTCCTTGATATTGACCCATTAGAATTTTACCCAACCAGTAGTGTTTTAAAAGTATACCACCCTAGCAATGGTTTTGTTAATGGGTCAACAGTTAAGATTCGTAATATAAAGGGAGATGGTTCCAAAATAGCGGTTGTAAACAGCGGTAATATTCGCGGTATTAACGTTGCCACAATTGATAATGTTGCGTTTACAGTGTCAAATGTTAAACCTAACTCCTATACTATTATTATGCCAGCGGCCTCTACTAATACTACAATCGTAAGAGATGGGGGTACAGGGGTGGTCGCTCAACAGGACTTCCTATTTGATGCTATATACCCTGCAATATCAGCTCTTGAATTTGCAAGTACCTCTTCAGTTCTCAGTATCAAGGGTGTTGATAAGGGGTACACACCTCAAACATCATTTACTCAACTTAGCGGTGCTGGTACTACAGAGTTACTTACTACAGCCTCTATCCCCAGTGCTGTGAATGTAACTAATAATCTATCTGGTGCAAGACCACTTACATTGAGACTGACCTTGAATAACACTTCAGGTAGTCTATCTCCAATAGTTGATATGGAACAATTATCGGCAGTGTTTATTAAAAATCAAGTTAATAATCCTTCTTATTCTTCTGAAAATCTTACAGCAGATATTGTTACCGTTGCCAACAGTGCTGCAATATTTTTTACAAACGCCTCAACCACAACCGGTTATATCAGCATAGTATCAACAGCGGATAAAGCAAATGTTTCTGGCATTGTAAAGGGAACTACAATAACAGTGTCCAATACAACTGCTAATAGCGGGGTGTTTAGAGTATTAGATGTAGTAGATGCAGGCGCAAATATTTTAGTTGCAGGTACTATTACAACAGCATCCGCTGGTAACGTAATTAGTATTACAAACGGCCGTAGTTTTATTGCTGAAGAAGCTGCTACTGGTGGCACTGCTCTTGCCAAATACATAACCAAACAGGTTGATTTGGTTAATCCATCCACCTCGATTAACTTCAGATTAGATGTTGCAAAACCTGCTAATGCTTACGTAAAAGTTTATTACAAGACAAAGCTTACTGGTGAATCCATTAATCTTAATACCAAAGAATACACTGAATTAACAGGTCTGGATATACCAGATTCTTTAAGTGGTGAATATACCGAAATTACAGGACAAGTTGATAGCTTGATTCCATTCTCCTCAGCCGTATTTAAAATTGTATTACTATCTGATGACTCAGCGGATATTCCAAAGTGTAAGAACCTCAGAGTGATTATGTTAGCATGAAGTTAAAGGTTGAAGGCCACCCTGGGTTGGTGAGAGATTCTCACAGCAAGGCTATAATTATGCAAGATTCTGATAGTTTTAAAGCATATCAGGCTGAAAAACATTTTAGAGAGAATATGTCTCAGGTTAATACCACAACACGAGAAGAGATAAATAATTTAAGAGAAGAGATGCATGAAATAAAAGAACTTCTTGGTTTACTATTTCATAAAATCGATCAAAAAAAGGTTTAAAAACAAATGGCAGCTACATTAACACTTAGAGTCCCAACAGGGGTACCTCTTACCAATCACGAGGTTGATAATAACTTTACTGCCCTTAATACGTTTGGTAATACTATTAATAGTAACGTAGGGGTGATCTCCAACCTCACAACCACAGCCAATGGTAACATTGTTGTTGCAATTAACTCTATTAAAAGTGGTAATTTAAGCCAGTTTGGAACAACCACATCTGCACAACTTATTTCGATTATTACTGATGAAACTGGTACAGGTAATATTGTATTCAGTAATAGCCCAGTTCTGGTAACTCCTAATATCGGTACACCTAGTTATTTGGTATTAACTAATGCCACAGGGCTTCCTGTCGCCTCGGTGGTGGGTGGAGCATCAACAGGTAAGGCTATTGCGATGGCAATGGTATTCGGTGGATAAATATACAACTAATGTCATCAAGGAAAATTAAATGACCGCTCCCAATATCGTTAACGTAGCAAATATTACTGCCAAGCACCAGCTTAGCTCCCTCACCACCACTGCTGCTACAAGTATCATAAGTAATGCCTCCGGCTCCAGTAAGGTATTAAAAGTTAATAACCTGGTTATTGCAAATAATTCAGCATCTACTGCTACCGTAACAGTATCAGTTAATGATGTTGCAGCAGGTGGCGGTAATGCATTCCATCTAATATATCAAGTAGGTATTGCACCGAACACCTCACTTGCTGTTATAGATAAATCGGTTGCAATCTATCTTGAAGAAGATAAAAGTTTAGTTGCAACCGCTGGTACTGCAAGTGTACTAAAAATTAATGCTTCGTACGAAGAATTGAGTTAATATCATGGCAAGAGTCATTGGTAACAGTACCCTTCCCCACTTAAGGGAGCAAGTGCAGGCGGTAGCTGCAAGCACCGCCACTACAAGTATTAATCTCAGTACAGGTGGAAATCCGAGTATATTTAAAGTAACCCTTTCGTCAAATACAACTATTACCTTTACTAACCCACCGGTACTTACATCATCCACCGACTCCTTCTCCTGGACAATGATGGTTGTAAATGATGCAACCGCTGGTAGGACACTTGCGTTTGGTAACACAATAAAGTGGGCAGGTGGTATTGTACCTTCTAGAACCACAACTGGCAATGCTATAGATATATGGACTTTTTTCTACGAAAATTCTGTATATTACGGTTCACTATCAATTATAAATGCTAATTAAATAGGTTTTTATAATGAAATTATCTCGCGGGCTTGGAAAAGAAAAAACTAATGTTGGGGTAAAAACCAGCACCACGTTTAACGCGCCTGGAAATTACGTTGCCCCTTACGGTAAGACGGTTGTAAGGGTTGGTGGTCGTGGGGCGTCAGGGGCAAATCCTACGTACGCAAGTACCAATCCAGTTGTACCTGGTAATACTAATACATATTCGTATGGAGGTGGTACTCCCTTAGGTAGTAATCCAGTTGTACCTGGTAATACTAATACATATTCGTATGGAGGTGGTACTCCCTTAGGTAGTAATCCAGTTGTATATGGTAATGAAAATACTTATGGATATAGTGGTGGTACTCCCTTAGGTAGTAATCCAATTGTACCTGGTACTCAAAATACTTATGGATATGGGGGTGGTACTCCCTTAGGTAGTAATCCAATTGTATATGGTAATGAAAATACTTATGCAGTAGGTGGCGGCAATTACTCAACAATGAACGTTGGTTCTTATACTCCTAGTTATGATAATTATAATCCAGTTGTACCAGGTACAGTAGTTGGTACACGGTACATATGGTTTGGGTATAATCCACGTAACGGACCACCGGCCGCGTTCGAAGATAATTATATATCCTATGACGAGTTTCCAGGAATATCCTCCTCAGGCTATCCCCCAACAAACTCTACTGGCGCAAACGGTACTACACATACAGAATATGATCAGTACTTTAATCCCAGCTCAGGCGGTAATTACGCAACTACTAATGCCGACGTATATACCCCCGGCAACTATGTTTATAATCCTATAACTGGTGGTAACCCTACGGGTGTTTATAATCCAAATTCCGGTGGTAATGCTACTTTTAATCCTATAACCGGTGGGAATCCAACAGGTAATTATAATCCAAATTCCGGTGGCAATCCTACTTATAATCCTATAACAGGTGGTAACCCTACGGGTGTTTATAATCCAAATTCCGGTGGCAATCCTACTTATAATCCTATAACTGGTGGTAATTACGCAAATACTAATCCAAATTCCGGTGGCAATCCTACTTATAATCCTATAACCGGTGGTAATTACGCAAGTACTAATCCAGCTACCGGTGGTAATGATAATTACACCGTTGGTGCTGCTGGCGGTAGCAGCAATATACAAGGGGTAACATTTCCAGGAGGCGCCAGTGCTGCTCTTGCACCGGTGGTTGCCCAAACTACAACCAACGTCTCGTATACTGAGGCGGGGATATCCATTACGGTACCAACTGGTGGCTATGTGACAATAGATAATATATAATCAACTAACGTTAGTATAGGCTAACAGTTAACCATTTTTAAAGTGAATCTTGTCATATGTATTATGATGGGTTCCTGTGATGTAATTTATAACTAAAGGTGATAATTATGAGAAATATTGACCTGTATGTCCCACCGTACGAGCCATTTTGTATTTTTAACGAATGCTTTGCCCCAGAAGACTGTGATAGAATTATTGAGCACGGTGAGCTTGCAGAATTTAGTCGAGGTGCTATTGGAGGCTCACGCGAGAGCCCAGAGGGTGAAACTAATGACGAGGTTCGTATTACTGACATAGTATGGTTACAGCCAGATGAGGATAAGAAGTGGATTTTTGAGCGGATGAATGAGGTTGCAACCAGAGTTAATTACGACAAATTTCAAGTAAAGCTGGCAAGATTTGATGGGTTTCAATATTCAAAGTATGACGTAGACGGACATTACGATTGGCATACAGATATACTTAATCAGCAAAAATGGGGTGGTCCGGCAGGCTGGCTTCAGCGTAAGTTAACCTTCAGTGTATTCCTAAATGATCCTGCGGACTATAAGGGTGGTGAGCTTTTACTTAACTTAGGTAGTCAAACAAAACCACTCTCTTTTAAACCAAAAAAAGGTGATGTAGTTGTCTTTCACTCCTATATTCCTCATAAAGTAAAACCTGTTACCGCCGGGGTTAGAAATAATCTTGTGACGTGGGGTATGGGGAGTAAGTGGGTATGAACTTAAGGCTTTTCTTTAAATCAGAACTTATAGAATTCTACTGTGAACCTAAATACTTCGGTGTTATTCCCGAACCAGTTCCTGCATACAAGATGATGCCCGATTGGTTTAAAAAGATTCCACCAACAATAGATACACATAGAGATACTTTTGGTGCTAAGGTAATGACAGCCAAAAAATGTTTGCCTCTTGTAGACGCAATGTCTGTTGGTTTTATTATTCCAACTTTTGGTGATGTAAGTATAAGAACAAACAAGACAGGTGCATTAATTGATGCCCCTGTAAATTCCTCTACACGAGATCCTGTGGCACAATTCCATGATATAGCCCAGCTTGGAGGAAAGACATCTCCAACATATCCAGGCCCGGCAGTTAAATTTATTAATAAATGGGTTATAAAGACAGCACCAGGTTACTCTACCTTATTCATTCCCCCCTTAAATCATATCGAACCAAGATTTACCTGTTTGTCTGGGCTGGTAGATACCGATAGGTATCCCAAGGAAGTTAACTTTCCTGCTATTTGGCATTTAAAAGATTATGATGATGTAGTACTAGCTGGTACCCCACTGGTAACTTGTATCCCAATTAAGAGGGCGGATGCAGAGCGTAAGGCCTCAGTCCGGGTAATGAGTGAAAAAGAAGCATCAGAGATAGAGAAAATACATAAAAGTCAAATGAACCGTCGTAGTTACTATAGTAAAGAATTAAGGGAACCAAGATCGTGAGTATATTTACTAACCTTTATAATAAGTTATTTAAAGAAGAAGTTCCAACGTTTAAATTTAAATCCCACATAGGGGATTACTCTATTGCGACCCCAGTAGTAGCAGCTGCAAAAATAAAAGCAGATTGGATGAATAGACAGCCGGCTAATAAAAAGTTTACTGCGTGTCCAGGGATGCAGGACTACTCAAGTGCTGGTTATATTATTACTGCCCATTGCGATTATGAAATAAAGGCTAATGGAAGCGGGGTTGTGGTTAAGGTTGGTCATGGTGTCGGACCCAAGGATACTGCAGAACGGTTTCAAGCTCAAAACTTTGAACATGCACTGGTGGAGGGTTGGGCAAAAATAGAAAAAGTAAAGAAAGCATCATTAAAAATACCCCAGCCATGGTTCATAGAAGCAAAGCCTGGATATTCAGCATACGTTCTACCGGCGTTAATGCATTCCGATTTTTTAGATAAGATTTTTATATACCCTGGAGTAGTTGACTTTGATAAATATCATACAATCAACCTTGTATTTTCAGTAATTAAAGAATGTGAGTTTGTTATACCAGTTGGTACCCCAATCTTACATATATTACCTTTTAAGCGCGAGGAAATGACAGCAGTTTGTGGAAAAGCAACAGCACATGAGGCAGACAAAGCGGTTCATAATTTTGCCTCTAGGCTTAATCATTATTACACGAGATACTTACATAGCAAGAAGTCATATAAGATGACATGTCCATACGAACATAGAGAGTAAAAAATGGCAAATACTAAATGGTATTATTTGTGCAACCTACAAGACAAGGTTGCCCTTGAGTACACCCTAATTCCTGCAGTATGGGGTAACATCACTGGACTCTCAGATGCGTCTGATGTGACACTGGCCGATCTTGCATGGAGTAATAATCCGGACCGAGGATTTCTTACTCCTGAAGCTACTTCAAGTGCAGGTATCACCGTTAGCGGTTCAGTAACAGCCTTAGCCACAGAGGTAGCAAAAGAGTTAATTCGTAAGAGAAGAAATACACTTCTAGCTAAAACCGATGCTGATGTTACCATTGATAGATGGAACAGTTATTCAGATGAAAAGAAGACAACAATAGCTACCTACAGACAAGCATTGAGAGACATGACGTCAACACCGGATGTATTTTATCCGGTATATCCTGCAATTCCCGCAGAGCTGGCATACTTAGTTAGTGTTACTTAACCCGTAGACTCAATAACTTACTGTATAAATAATACATAGCTTAAGCCGAGTTATACTTCAACAACAAAGGAAACGAAGATGGCAATTAAAGTAGGCGGAACAACCGTCGTAGACGATTCAAGAAACCTGGTATCCGCCACAATGGGTACTGGTACCACAGTTGATGGCACTGATGCTGTTGGCTTTAGAAACCTTCCTGTAAACAGTCAAAGTGCAGCATACACAACGGTGCTAGCAGACTCAGGAAAAATTATCTTCCACCCCGCTTCAGATGCTAACGCAAGAACATTCACTATTCCTGCAAATGGTACGGTAGCATACCCCATTGGTACTGCTATTGCCTTTATTAACATGACATCCCAAGTAGTTACAATTGCAATTACAACCGATACAATGTACCTAAGTTCTGCTGGTACCACCGGTTCACGCAGTCTTGCACAATACGGCTCTGCTACAGCAATTAAAATGACAGCAACAACTTGGTTAATTTCAGGTAGCGGGCTGACGTAATATGAGTGGTTCCATTCTAGCAGCGGTAAGCAATCACAGAAGTTTTACTCTACCCTCTGTTGCGCCTTCTGCTGTAAATTACCTTGTAGTGGCTGGAGGAGGCGGTGGTGGCGCACATGATGGCGGAGGTGCCGGCGCTGGCGGATTTAGGTCTGGAAATTCTTTTGCTATTAGCGGCTCTTTTAATGTGACTATTGGTGCTGGCGGAACAGGATCACCCTCAGGTGGTGCAACGGCTGGAACAAATGGTTCTAACTCTGTAATGAGTACTATAACTTCTGCTGGCGGTGGATATGGCGGTTGTGGTTATTCTGGTGGAAATCACATCCCGGCTAATTCAGGTGGTTCAGGCGGAGGTGGTACATCTTTAATTGGTGGCACTTCTTATGGCGGTGCTGGAAATACACCTGCAACATCACCAAGCCAAGGAAATAATGGTGCTGATTGCACCACAGCGGCAGATTATCCCGCTTCAGGCGGAGGCGGCGCAGGCGCAGTTGGCAACCCAAATGTTGGGGGTGCAGTTGCTGGTGCTGGTGGTGCTGGAGCGGCTAACCCAATTACAGGTTCAACAACTGGCCAGTTAAGTGGCGGAATTTACTATTTAGCTGGTGGCGGTGGTGGCGATAAGCCTCCAACTTGCACAGGTGGTGCCGGTGGACTTGGCGGTGGCGGTGCTGGTGCAACTACTTTTTCTGAACCAGGCGTAGCTGGAACTACTAATACAGGTGGTGGCGGGGGAGGCTCTCAAAACTTAGCAGTCGCTGGCGCTGGCGGCTCTGGTGTTGTGATTATTTCCTATTCATCAACATTTTCTGACTTTACATCTATTGGTGCAGGATTAACTTATGCAAAAACTACTGCGAGTGGAAATACAATCTATACATTTACTGCCGGTACCGGTAGTATTTCTTTGTAAGGGATTAATATGAGTGGATCAATTTTAGCAGCGGTAAGCAATCACAGAAGCTTTGCTTTGCCTTTTAATGTTGACTACCTTGTAGTCGCCGGAGGCGGTGGTGGTTCAGGAGGCGGGGGCGGGGCAGGTGGTATGTTAACCGGTACTACAGTACTAGCCGGTTCTTACACTGTCACGGTAGGTGCTGGTGGAAATCTAGGCGGGCAAACCAGCGCAAGTGCTAGCCCTGGAACAAACTCTTTAATAACCGGGTTTACTGCAATAGGTGGGGGATATGGTGGGGGTGCATACGCTGTAACTAACGGTGGTAACGGTGGTTCAGGTGGTGGTGGGTCTATTGGATCACAATCAGCTGCAGCGGTTGCAACTGGTGGGACGGCTACGGCTGGCCAAGGTAATGCTGGTGGTGTAGCAACTAATACTGGTGTTTACCAAGGTTGGATTGCAGCAGGCGGTGGTGGTGCTGGTGCAGTAGGGGCCAGTGCAACAAATCGTGATACAGGGAACGACGCTCCTTATGGAGCCTTAGGTGGTGCAGGGGCTGCATCGAGTATTACAGGTTCTGCTGTGACATATGCAGCTGGTGGTCAAGCTTATTATTCAAGTACAGTTAGCGCAGATGGCACCGCAAACAGAGGAAATGGTGGTGGGGGTGCTAGGGGTCAAAACGCTGGAAGTAACGGATGGAATGGTGGATCTGGTATTGTTGTTCTTTCTTATCCGTCATCATTTGCCGACCTTACATCAATTGGTGCTGGTTTAACTTACACCAAAACCACATCGGGCGGTAATACAATTTACACATTTACTGCTGGCACTGGCACAGTAGCTGTTTAATTAATTAAAGGAATATCATGGCACATTACGCATTTTTAGATTCAAATAACATTGTTACTGAAGTTATAGTAGGTAAGGATGAGGGTGAGGGCGGTATTGATTGGGAGCAGTACTACGGTGATTTCCGCGGTCAAACTTGCAAACGTACAAGTTATAATACCTATGGGGGTGTTCATTTAAATGGTGGTACACCATACCGTAAAAACTATGCAGGTATTGGTTTTACCTATGACTCAGAACGTGATGCATTTATTCCTCCTAAACCATTTGCAAGTTGGTCGTTAAGTAACACAACTGGTTTATGGGAATCACCAGTTCCACACCCCTTAGATGATGACTTCTATGTGTGGGATGAAGCTACGCTCCAATGGAATCAAGTTGTTACAGCTTAATCATAATTAATATAATTTCTATATAATATGAAGACTTTTGAATTAGGTTATTTTGGAAACATTTGGGTCAAGCAAAACGTTTTTGACCATGCTGGTGAAGTTCATGAGGGGCATTTTCATAAATTTGACCACGTGACCCTGCTAGTATCTGGTAAGGTTAGTGTTCAAATTAAAGATAATCCTATTAAAGAATTTACAGCTCCAACGTTTATTGTGATTCGTAAAGAACACCAACACCAGTTTACTGCACTTGAAGAAAACACCATATATTACTGTGTTTATGCGCTGCGGGATATAGATGGTAATGTAATGGAGATATTTGGTGATGAACATGATCCTGAGTTTGCAAGTACCAGACGTAAGGATTACTGGGTCCACGGGCTCAGAGCACCTCAGGGTTAATTTAAAGAATAAAAATTTTAATTCTTTTTTAATAAATTACAAAGGACCTACAGGGTCCTTTTCCTATAAATAATACCGTAAATAAGGGTGTTACATGGCCGGTATATCAAATCTAACAATAGATCAAGGTGCAACGTATTCAGTTAATATAACTGTAAACGATGATACCGGGACGGCGAGAAACTTAGCCGGATATACTGCTCGTTCCCAAATGAGAAGATCGTATTACACATCAGCCAACACTGCTTTGACTGTGACCATTACAAGCCCCTCTACCGGTGAAATATCTCTTACCCTAACTGCCGCTCAAACTGCAAACGTTAGGGCAGGTCGTTATGTTTATGATTTAGAACTTGTTAATGCAAATGCTGCAACAGTGGAGAGGGTAGTGGAGGGTATTATAACCGTATATCCTGAAGTAACAAAATAATGGCTGTTTCAGTACAATCATCTACCAGTACATCGGTTACAATTCAACCCACAGCGGGTAGTGTACCAATTACAGTTACATCACCTAATAATTCATCTATTGCAATTAATCAGGGTGGGGCATCTCCTGCAGGTGTAATAGTTAGAAAATCAACAGGTGGTACTTTGAATTCACTTGGTGACGTAGTCACCGCTGCCATTGAAGATGGTTATATTATAGTATATGACTCTGAGACTAATAAATGGGTATCGCAATCTGTAGCATCAGCTATAACGTCAGTAGACGGCGGATACTACTAGAATAATAAAGGAATAAAATGGCCGGTACAATTATCCAGATAAAGCGGACAGCTAATATAACTGCTCCGACGATTACGGACTTAGAGGAGGCGGAACTTGCGTATGCACAAGACGTATCAAATTCAGGTGCAAACGCTATACTGTACATTGAGTCCCTTGATAGTGGCTCAAACCCTGTAATTCATAAGGTCGGTGGTAAATACTACACCGATATTGTAGACCGTGCTAACAATGTAAGTGTTGTAAATACCCTGGTAAAGAGAGATGCATCAGGTAATTTCTTTGCAGGTAATATTTCTGCAGCTCTCTTTGGGCAAGCTAACTCCGCTGTAATTGCAAATACAGCTAATGCCTTAACTACTGCAAGAGATATCGGGCTTGCTGGCGATTTAACTGGTAATGTGTCTTTCGATGGATCCGGTAATGTAACGTTAACAGCAACGATTGCAGCCAACTCAGTAGCGCTAGGTGCTGATACTACTGGTAGTTATGTTGGTAATGTATTAGCTGGTACAGGACTAGTAATTATTGGAGACACCTTTACTGTAACTAACAGTGGGTCAAGCGCATACACGATTAACAGTTCAAGTAATCCTGCTCTTACCCTCTATCGTGGATTTACATATACATTTAATGTCTCGGCTTCAGGTCATCCGTTCTGGATTCAAAGTGTATCAGGAGCATACAGTTCAGGTAACTTATACAGCACAGGCGTAACGAACAACGGTACTCAAAATGGTACTATTACTTTTGTAGTACCTGCTAATGCACCTGCTACATTATACTATGTCTGTCAGTACCACAGTGGTATGGCAGGTACAATTAACGTTCTTACATCCAGTGAGAATGCAAATATAACCCTTGCTCTTGGAGCCTCAGGTGTTACAGCTGCTACATACGGTAGCTCAACTCAAGTCCCCGTAGTTACAGTTGATCAATACGGTAGAGTTACCTCTGTATCAAATGTTAATATTGGAGCTGCAGCGAATGTCTCTTCATTCACAGCTACAGGTAATTCTTTTACAATCGGTACTTATGATGGTGGTTCTTTTACCGCCAATTTACAGTTAGACTCTATTAGACTAGGAACTGATACAACAGGCGCATATGTAGGTAATCTGATAGCAGGTACAGGCATTACGATAACTGGTTTAGGTAATGAAGGTACAACACCTACTATTAATAATAATGGCGTACTAACAGTTGGTGGTGTGTCAGGTACTGTATCTAATGCTCAATTAGTCACTAGTGTTTTAGCAAGCGGGATTAATACAAACAACGTTGCTGAAGGCGCAAACTTATACTATACGGATGCACGGGTTTATTCTGCTGTTACAGGCAACTTGGCACTAAAAGCAAATACTGCTGATTTAACAACCGCCAATGTAGTTGAGTTAACTAACCAATACTTTACAAATGCTAGAGCTGTTACTGCGGTTACAGATAGTTTAGCAGTAAAAGCAAATATTGCTGATCTAACGACTGCCAATGTTGCTGAAGGTACAAATCTCTACTTTACCAATGCCCGTACATATTCTAATGTAATAACTACCCTTACAACTTCAAATGTAGCAATTGGAACAGCCGGTGGTAATACTACTGTTACAGGTGAATTAACTGTAGCAGGTAACATAACAGTTAATAATCTTTCTGTACTTGGTACTCAGACGATAATTAATTCAAATACTATCAGCATCAACAATGCTTTTGTATTTGAAGGTACAACCGATAATAACTTTGAGACAACGCTTACTGTAGCAGATCCAACAGCGGATAGAACTATCACTTTACCAGATGCATCCGGTACCCTCGCACTTACCAGTAGCAGTTTAAGTGATTTTGGTTCAACAAATTCATTACAACTATCTCAAGTCATTACAGATGAAACTGGTACAGGTAACCTTGTATTTTCAACATCTCCTGTACTTGTTACACCAAATCTAGGTGTACCGTCTGCTATCACTCTAACGAATGCAACAGGTTTACCACTTGCAGGTATAAGCAACCTAGGTGCAAATCAAGCCACCTTACTTGCATCTAACGCAATAACAGGTATTACAGCAGGTGTTTATGGTAATACCACAAGTATTCCTTCTATTACTGTTGACCAATACGGTCGGGTTACATCAATAACCAGTAATACTGTATCTGCGGCCTCCGTATCTGCTTTTACTCGTAGTGGTAATACGTTTACAATAACAGCAAGCGGGGTAGATTACTCCGCTAATATTGCTGGTTCAGATATCCCTGTTGGTACTGCCACCCTGGGTAACCTAATTAGTAATGCAGTAACACTTACGGTTGGTTCGACAATGGCCAACAGTATTGCACAATTAAATCAAGTACTAGGTAAACTGGTACCTGCTTCACCTCCTGCATTCCCAAGTAGTGCAACTTTAACAATGAGTTCTTCTACTACTTCAAGTAGAATGGCTGGTGGGTTTACCCAGTTCTATAATTCATCAGCTAATACCTCGGTTGCACCTGGTACAACAATTGCTGCTAGAAGAGCAGCCGCCTACGTAACATCTACTGTGGGTGATTCAGGTCCTGGTGATAGTGGTACATTAACATTGTATTTGAATGATGTATCTGCAGGTTCAAGAGCATTTACTTCCGGTAGTGATAATGGAACGTATGGTGCTAATTTAGTTATTGCCGACAACGTAGACTACGCAACCAAGACAGGAGCTGCAGCAGGGTTCTGGGAAAGTTTTGATGCTAATGGATCTGGTGTTGCTAAAACTGGTTGGAATAGTGTTTACATTACCCACTCCGGTGCAGGTACTACGAGTACCTTAACCTGGTACTACGATGATAGCAACCCCGCTGCTCCAACGTTTACTAATAAAACGTTTACAGAAACCTCTAATGTTCAGATTTATTCCAGTACTGTTCCACATTACACAAGCGCAACTCAATTCACCTTAGCCGCAAATGTAAACAACTTAAGTGGAAATACATATCCAACCTCTGACACGTTTATTACAAGTTCAGCAGGGGGTGCCTTCCAAGCACCCACAACACTCACATATTCTGCTGCAGGTGTTACTACACCTCTGACGCAGAACTTGTATGTTGGTTCAGGTGATGTTGCAATTTCTACAACTGCTCTTATTACGACAGGTTTTGGTTCATCGGCAGGTGGTCCATCTCTTGCAAGTACCAATGGGTATAATGCAAGTGGAAGTCAGTCATTCATAGTATCTGGTACACCAACGATATTGTATAAGACGGGTACAGCTGGTACAATGGAAGAGACAACTCTTACCTTTGGATCAGCGGTAGGTGTAGGATCAGGGTTAGCAGCACGCATTATTAATCCTGGTTCAACAGATAACCCATCGTTCTCAGCAAGTGCAGCTGTATTTAACAGCCAGTCAAGTACACTACAAGTATACGATGCCACTATTGTTGCGGGCACCTTAAAGCACGATGTTACAAATTACGCAACCGGGTATATTCCAGTTGGTCCTAACCTCAGTTCAGGTAGATCAGGGGATCAATACTTTACGTTTAAATTTGTAAGAACATCACTATCCAAATTTGATATTCAATTTACTGGTACAATTGCTGGGTTATGGGTTGCAGTACCAGGTAGTTCGATAGACTCAGCTGCATCAGCCACAAATGGATGGGTGAGTATGGCAACAGCATTCGTAGCAGGTGTTCCATCTGTTGGCTGTGCAACTGGTGGTACTGTAACGTTAAATTCTGCAGTTACAAATCATAGAAAGACTTGTACATTCGGAACTGTTTCAAGTTCTGATACTGCAACTAATGAAGTTTATATAAGAATAAAACTTACGAGCGGTCAGTCAGTATCGGCTCTAACCCTACAAACATCGAGTAATTAAATGGCAGTTTCAGATACACAAAAAGTTGACTTACTTTATAAAAAGTTATTTGGTGTAGCTAAGACCGAGCTTGCTACTAATAAGAGTGCCAGCGGGGAACCTAATGCTAGCCCCCTGATCCTTAGGGGGGACACAGTTTGGGCTCAGTCAGACAATATCCCAGGTACTGCAGCAGCAGTAACGGATATTGTACAAGCATATCTAACTACATCAAGAATTGAATGTACGGCAGACACATCTTCAACTCCTATTGGTGGTGTATACCCAACCTGGAAGACCAATTTAACTGATTGGATTCCTCCTGAATTTGGCTCTACCTATTTTATATCGGTATACGCTGATACCACTGGTACAGCTAACCCCACAACTACTACACCCCTATCCGATTCGGGTATAGGAGGAGTTGGTGAGTGGTATTTTGATTATTCAGCAGGTATCTTAAACTTTATTGGTGGTACAATACCGGCTACCCTAACGGGTGCAAAAAAGTTGTTTATAACTGGGTATCGATATATTGGCTTAAAGGGATTATCAACTACACTTTTTGGACACTCATCAACAGCCAACGTAGCTCTACTTGCCAACGTTGCTAACGTTGCACTTATTGCTAACGTTGCAACTATTGCCAACGTTGCCGTATTAGCTAACGTAGCCCTTATTGCTAACGTTGCAACTATTGCAAACGTAGCCGTACTAGCCAATGTGGCCACTATTGCCAATGTAGCGGTAACCGCAAATGCACTAACCGTAGCTAGAACCATCACGTTAGGTGGGGATGTATCTGGTAGTGTAGAGTTTGATGGGTCAAGTAATGTAACATTAACGGCAACGATAGCGGCAGACTCTGTTGCACTTGGCACTGATACTACTGGGGACTATGTTAGTACTATTACCTCAGGGACAGGAATTGGAGTTGCATCAGGTACGGGTGAGGGTTCAGCTCCCACCATTACCAACACAGGTGTAGTTTCTCTAACGGGTTCAGCAAATCAAGTATCTGTAAATACCAGTAATGGAAGTGTTACAGTAGGTCTACCAAACGATGTAATTGTAAACAATAATCTTACTGTTGAAGGTAATCTTTTTGTTAGAGGCACAGCGGTTACCTTAAGCACAGCAGCTGTAACCATTAATGATTCGCTGGTAAGATTTGGTAATGCTAATCCTGCCAACTCACTTGATATAGGTTTTTATGGTGAGTTTGTTTCAGGCGCAACTACAAAATATACAGGTCTGTACAGAGATCATGACGATGGTAAATACAGACTCTTTAGAGATTCTACTGTCAACCCTACAGGCAACACAGTCAGTACAGCTGATTCAGGATATACAATTGCATCACTTGTAGCTAATTTAACAGGTGGTACTGTATCGGGTCTAACAGCTAACATTAATGTCGGTGATGGTGGTACGGGCCGTGGGACATTTACCTCAAATGGTATTCTTTATGGTAATGCAACCGGTGCATTAAATGTAACAGCTGCAGGAACGTTCGGACAAGTTCTCTCCGTTGATACAAACGGCCTGCCGGTTTTTGGGCGTCTGGATTGCGGTACGTTCTAAAAACGTGTATAAATATGTGATAGTACTATTCTTTATGAGGTAATTATGGACGAAGAGCAGAAGCAATTTTTTAATGTCATTATTGAAAAAACTAATCAGAGATTAAACTCCCTACAGGCACAGGTCATTGTACTTGAGTCTCAATTGCAAATGGCTGTTGATGAGAGGGATGCGTATAAGAAGTATGTAGAGGGTGTACCTCAACAAAAAGCAGTATCTTTAGAAGCCCAGAATACAATATTAGATCTAGAGAAAAAATATAATGCAGTATTACAAGATAACGCAATACTACAGCAAAGGGCACGGTCAGCAGGTACTCAAGAACAAAATGAAACCTTAGCACATGAGGTTAGGAGACTTCAGGGTATAGTTGACAAGATGTCAAAATAAATAAAAGATGTCAACTGAAATACAATTAAAACGGTCCTCCACGCCTGGTCAAATCCCGGCTACGGCTAATGTTTTGGTTGGAGAACCACTGGTTAATCTTGCAGATAAGATATT